>Ga0265327_10001004_pt1 | contig 40033 bp, 37 predicted proteins | sample 41621metaG_FD_202089 | JGI IMG/M metagenome (GOLD analysis project Ga0265327, IMG submission 202089) | Rhizosphere microbial communities from Carex aquatilis grown in University of Washington, Seatle, WA, United States - 4-16-21 metaG | ecosystem: Host-associated > Plants > Roots > Rhizosphere... | reverse complement strand
TCCTCGCTGCGACACATGATCCACGCCGCCGCTCCTTGTCCCGTCGACGTGAAGCACCGCATGATCGAGTGGTGGGGACCGGTCATCGACGAGTACTACGCAGCCAGCGAAGGTGGAGGCACCGTGGTCAACACGGCGGAGTGGCTCGCCAAGCCGGGCACCGTGGGGCGGCCGTGGCCGATCTCGGAGATCGCCATCTTCGACGACCAGGGCGACCGCATCACAGAGCCCGGTGTGATCGGCACGGTCTACATGGCCATGCAGTCCGGCGACTTCGAATACCACGGCGACAAGGACAAGACGGCGGCCAACCGCATCGGGAAGTTCTTCACCGTCGGTGACGTCGGCTACCTCGACGAGGACGGCTACCTCTTCCTGCGGGATCGGAAGATCGACATGATCATCTCCGGTGGCGCCAACATCTATCCGGCCGAGATCGAGGGCGTCCTGCTGATGCACCCCAAGGTCGGCGATGTTGCTGTGTTCGGCGTACCCAACGAAGACTGGGGCGAGGCCGTGAAGGCGGTGGTCGAGCCGGCCGAGGGGACCGATCCCACTCCTGAGCTGGCCGCCGACATCCTCGCCTTCTGCAGCGGCAAGCTGGCGGGCTTCAAGACCCCCAAGACGGTGGACTTCATCGTCGAGATGCCGAGGGACCCCAACGGCAAGTTGTACAAGCGCAAGCTCCGCGACCCCTATTGGGAAGGCGTGCAGCGGGCGCTGTAGGCGTCAGCGCGGCGGAGGACCGTCCACTCCGGCGATCTCCCCGCCCTTGTCCACGAACTCCTGCAACTGGGGGTCGACCACGTCGCCGCGGGCGTCCTTGGCGTTCGCAGTGAAGATGTCGCGCATCTGGTGACCGCGGACCTCGATGAAGATGCCCTCGGCCTCCGCCGTCAGCTCCCCGTCGTGGTAGACGCCGCCCCAGGCGAAGATCTTGCGCCCTTCGACCCGGGTGAGTCGGGCCTCGAGGTCGAGGGGGGCGAGAAGGGGCGTGGGACGGCGGTAGCGGATGGTGAGGGTCCCGGTCATGCCGGGCCGTCCGGAGATTATCGTCACCGAGCCGAGCAGCTCGTCGAAGAGCTCGGCGATCACACCGCCGTGGACGCAGGTCGGCGGCCCTTCGTAGGGGTAGCCGAAGAAGGCCAGTCCTCGCAGCTCGGGCGCCCCGTCCTCACCGCGGGCCGTCCACACGTCGACCGGGGGCGCCACTGGATTGGCGTAGCCGAGTACCGGACTGGTCGGGAAGAAGTCCTGCGGGTGCCCGAGGTGGTCGGGCATACCGCGTGGCGCCTTCCCGGAACCTGCCGCTCGCTCGAGGTCCTCGGCCACCCGGGACAGGGTGGCGGCCGCCTCATCGACGGCCGCCTCGTCGAGCGGCCGGCCGACCACCAGCTCGGACACCCGGCGGAGCTGTGCGGCAAGCCGGTTCTTCGGAGAGTCGGCTGCCGCGAGAGATGGGCCGTGCTCGACCGTGGCCGACGGCGGGAGTGGCGGCCGCTCGGCGGGGCTCACGGTCCGATTCCTCCGCTCACCGCCGCTGGAATTCCGCCGGCCGTTTCTCGGCAAACGCCTTCTGGCCTTCCTTGGCGTCCTCGGTGGCGAAGATCGGCCAACCGATCTCGAGCTCGCGTGCCAGGCCGTCCACTTCCGACATACCCTCCGTCTCGATCACGGACCGCTTGATGGCCTCGACGGCCAACGGTCCGTTGGCACAGATGACCTCGGCGATCGAGAGGGCTTCGTCCAACGCGGTGCCGTCGGGGACCACCCGGCCGATCAGACCCATCGACAGCGCCTCCTGCGCCGAGACCTCGCGCGCCGTGAGTAGGAGGTCCATGGCCATGGTGAAAGGGATCTGTCGCCGCAGGCGCACGGTCGACCCACCCAGCGGGAACAGCCCGCGCCGCGCTTCGAAGACACCGAACTTGGCGCTTTCCCCGGCCACACGGATATCGGTGGCCTGGAGGATCTCGGTCCCCCCGGCCACGGCCCATCCCTCGACCGCGGCGATGAGGGGCTTCTTCAGCTGGTAATGGCGGAGAAGAGCCTTCCAGTGCAGATCGGGGTCGTCGGCCATACGGTGCTGGTACTTCTCAGCTTCGGGTCCGCCCATGGCCTTGAGGTCCATGCCGGTGCAGAACGAGCCACCCGTACCGGTCAGGATTGCGCAGCGGATCTCGTCGTCCCCGTCGATCTCCGCCCAGGCATCGGCCATGCCGACCAACATGGGCAGGCTCAGCGCGTTCTTGGCTTCGGGGCGGTTCATGGTGACGATGGCCGTCCGCCCGCGCCGCTCGAAGGTCAGGTGCTCGGTGGAGGTCACGGCGGGACCTTACAGCCGCTCGATGATGGTGCCGGTGGCCAAGGCCCCGCCGCAGCACATCGAGACGAGCCCGTAGGTGGCGTCGCGTCGTTCGAGCTCGTGGAGGATCGTGGTGATCAGACGACTGCCGGTGGCTCCAACCGGATGGCCCAGGGCGATGGCACCGCCGTTCACGTTCACCTTGTCCCAGTCGACGTCGTGGCTTCTGCCCCAGGCCAGCACCACCGAGGCGAAGGCCTCGTTCACCTCGAAGAGATCGATGTCGCCGATCGTCATGCCCGCCTTCTCGAGCACACGTGAGGTGGCGGCGATCGGCCCGTCGAGGTGGTAGTAGGGATCGGAACCCACCAGCACCTGAGCGACCATCCGGGCCCGGGGCCGCAACCCCTCGGCACGTGCCCTTTCCTCGGACATCCAGAGGACCGCAGCCGCTCCGTCCGAGATCTGCGACGAGTTCCCGGCGGTGTGCATCCCATCGGGCAGCACCGGCTTCAGTTTGGCCAGACCCTCGGCCGACGTGTCGCGCGGCCCCTGGTCGGCGGCGACGACCATGGTCCCCCCGGTGTGATCCCCACGTGGTCCTTCTTCACCCACGATCGGCGCCTCGACCGGCGCGATCTCCCTCGCGAAGCGGTCTTCGGCGACCGCCACCGCCGCCTTCTCCTGTGACACAAGCCCCAGCCAGTCCACGTCCGCCCGAGTGATCTCGTGTTTCTTGGCGATGCGTTCGGCCGCCGTGAACTGGTCGGGCATGTCATAGGGCAGGTCTTCGGGGATGGCCCGCCCCACTCCGGGTGCGCCGGCGTTGGCTCCGAGTGGGATGCGACTCATGGTCTCCACGCCACAGCCGATGCCAACGTCGATTGCCCCCGCCGCGATCAGGTTGGCCACGAAATGGTTGGCCTGTTGGGATGAGCCGCACTGGCAGTCCACCGTCGTCGCAGCCACCTCGTACGGGAGGCCGCTCAGCAGCCATGCGGTGCGGGTGACGTTGAACCCCTGCTCACCGGCCTGGGTCACGCAGCCACCCACCACCTGCTCGACGGCAGCAGGGTCGAGTCCGGAGCGCTTCACCACCTCGACCTGGGCCGCCCCCAGCACATCGGCGGCCCGGAGCCCCGAAAGCCAGCCATTACGCTTGCCGATGGGCGTGCGCACTGCCTCCACGATCACTGGTTGGGCCATCCTCCACACCCCTCACTCGGCGACGGCACGACGGCACGCCGCGTAGTTAGAACCTGTTCTAGACGCTATCACCGGCCGCAAAAATCCCGACCGAGAGCGCCGCGAAGGGGCACAGCCACTGCCAGGTCGATCCGTTCGGGTCCCCGGGGGGCGTGGCAATTCCATTCGACAGGGGCGACACGGGCGACATCAGGCGGCGGCGAGGCGTAGCGACCCCTGTAGCCTCGGCGCCATGGATGTCTCGAGCTACCGACACGACGATTCGATCCGCATCAACCTGCCGGCCCCGCAGGTCTATGCCATCGTCAGCGATGTCACTCGCATGGGAGAACTGAGTCCCGTTTGCACCTCGTGCACCTGGGACCACGCGTCTCGCGCGGGAGACGAGGGGTCTTGGTTCACGGGCCACAACGCGATCGGCGATCTCACCTGGGACACTCGCTGCAAAGTCGTCGCCGCCGATCCGGGCCGTCGTTTCGCTTTCATCAACTACGGACTCGATGGCGCCGCAGAGCTCGTTCGATGGGGTTTCGATTTTGAGAGCGCTGACGGCGAGACGAGGGTGACGGAGTCCTGGCAGGTACTGCCTGCGTACCCGTCGTTCATCGGAGCGGACAGCACCGACGCAGAAATTGCGGCCCGCATTGATGGCATGGCGGCCCTGGCGCGCGAGGGCATCCAGGAGACGCTCGCCAACCTCAAGAGCGTCGCCGAGGCCTGACCTGGGCCAACGGGGGAGTCGGCTCGAGAAAGCTGCTGTGGCACCATGTGGTCGGTGCCCGAAGACGTCTTCGACGATGAGATTGCCAAGCATTACGAGCAGCGCTGGCCCGAGGTCTTCCATCCCGATGTCGTCGAGCCGATCGTCGACTTCTTGGCGGAACGTGCAAACGGCGGCCCTGCGCTCGAATTCGCGGTGGGCACCGGGCGCGTTGCCTTGCCTCTGAGCAGACGAGGCATCCGCGTCGACGGCATTGAGATCTCCCACGCCATGGTCCGCCAACTTCGAGAGAAGGCGGGCGCCGAGGAGATCGACGTGACCGTCGGCGACATGGCGACGACCCAGCTGGCTTCGAGGTATCGGCTCGTGTAATTGATTGCGAACACCATCATGAACCTGACCACGCAAGAAGAGCAGGTCGAATGCTTCGTCAATGCATCCAACCACTTGGACTCCGGTGGATGCTTCGTGGTCGAGGTAATGGTGCCCGCATTGCGACGCTTGCCTCCGGGCGAGACCATCGTGCCCTTCAGTGTCTCGCCGAACCATCTCGGCTTCGAGGAGTACAACGTTGCGGCGCAAACTGCGTACTCCCATCACTATTGGAACGAGGGCGGGCGCTTCGAGTCCTTCTCGGCACCATTTCGCCACGTGTGGCCGTCTGAGCTGGATCTGATGGCCCGCATCGCCGGCATGTCGTTGCAGGCACGCTGGGGTGGTTGGAATCGACAACCATTCGGGAGCGATAGCCCGATGCACGTGTCGGTGTGGGAGAAGTTGTAACGCCCGAGGTTCCCTCCTCCGAATTTCCGTCTGTCCCTGGGGCGTGGCCATGCTCGCCTTTCCCAGCGGGATGCGCCCACTTGATGCGAAGGGGGGGCAAAGTTGCTTTACACTCGACTCCACGGACCACAAGCCGTTCCGTACGAGGGGAGTCCATGATGAAGCGAGCGCATATTTTCAGTCGGGTGGGGGCGCTCGGCATGGCAGGCCTGCTGGTCGCGGCGATTGGCCTGACGGGCCCAGCGGTGGCGTGGGCACATGGAAGCCCTAAGAAACTGACATCGAAGAAGATCGAGAAGAATCTGAAAGCACTCTCCACCAAAGTCACCGGCAGTAAGGGCCAGACCTTTAAGGCACAGTACGCGGTCACCATTGGTAAGTCCCAGACATTCACCTACGCGCAGGCACCCCCCAAGTCGCTTCTTCAGACCCCCAGCGGTTCGGTCATCGACACCGGAAGTCAGGTCCTCTTCTGCTCGTCGTCGGGGAGCGCGCCCACCTGCATTGCAGAATCCAATGGCACCAATCCCTTCGCGTCGATCGAAAACCTCTTCAGCCCCACATCGGCGGCGACGTTCATCAAGACGGCGGAGTCTGAGGCGGCCGCGAAGCACTCCGGCTACAACGTGTCGTTCTCGACAGCCACGTACGCTGGCCAGCCTTCACGCTGCATCACGTACTCAGGCCACGGGCATACCGGCGAGGACTGCGTTACGAACTCCGGCATTCTGGACTACGTGGCAACGAGCGGCGGGCATGTGGAGATGACGAGTTTCTCCAAGACAGTCCCGAGCTCCGCGTTCACAACGCCGTCCGGCGCCACCGTCGAGACCCTGCCGACCGGGGTGTCTATCCCTTGACCGCTCGCTAGAGCTGCCGAACCGGCAGCCGGGGGGCAAGTGCGCCCAGCTCAGTGCTCCACTGCATACGTGAGCATCAACACTCCGGTCGAGGTAGGTGCAGCGTCGAGGAGACGGAGGCGGACAGGCTGGTCCGACGGTGGGAAGAGGGTACGACCACTGCCGAGCACTAGCGGGTGGAGGAACACCCGAAACGTGTCGACCAGGTCTGAGGCCATCAATTCGGCCACGATGCTCTGGCTTCCGAGCACGACGACAGCGCCGGCGTGGTCTGCCTTGATCTTCGCCACGGACGGGACGAGCTCTCCACCCAACGGCTGAGCGTTGCGCCATTCCAAGGTGGTGAGAGTGCGAGTTGCCACGTACTTCGTGCATCGGTTGAGGTGCGCAGCCATGGGATTGTCATCAGGCTGGTGGGGCCAGAAGGACGCGAGATGCTCGTAGGTCCGCCGACCGAAGAGGTAGATGGTGTCGGGCTGAAGCTGGGCTACGGCGGATTGGAACTGCAGCTCGTCCTGGTACGGAGCGCCCCACCCGCCGTGGCGAAATCCACCCTCGTGGTCGTCGGGGTCGTGGAACCCCTGCATCACGGCGTCGAGACTGAGAAATTCCACTACTGACAGCTCTGCCATTATGACGTCCTCACCTAGCGGGCCCGGCAACTCCCAAATTACGACGCAGGTTCATAGCAGTTGAACATCCACCGAATCCCAAAGCGGTCCAACGTGCAACCCCAATAGGCCCACGGCATCTGCTGCATTCCGGTCGACTCGCTGCCACCCTGGCTCAGCTCGGAGTACAAGCCGTCGGTCACGTCTCTCGTGTCGGGCTCGAGGCAGATCGTGGTGTTGTTCCCGACCTTCAGCGACTGTCCCATGGATGCGACCATGTCCCCGCCCATCAGGGTGTGGCCGGCCAGTATCGGCAGCTCAACGTGGGCGACCAAGGACCTTTCTGAGTCAAGCAGCGCGGGAGCTCCAGGCCCGGCCGGCATGTCGCCCATACGCACGATCTCGCCCGAGATCTGAGTGCCAAAGACCGAGGCGTAGAGGCCGAACGCCTCCTCGGCATCCCCCTCGAAATTCAGATAGGTGCTGACTCGGCTCATGCTCGTCCTCCCGCGTCGCCTGTCATGGACACTGCCACGGTAGACGTTCCCGCTCGCTCGGATCGAGGGACGACCCATCCCGGTGTCAGCGGAGCCGGCACCGCCAGAGCGGCGCGCCTTTCGCTACGAGAGGAGGCTCTTGGCCACCACGACCCGCTGCACTTGGTTGGTGCCTTCGTAGATCTGGGTGATCTTTGCATCGCGCATGTACCGCTCAACCGGAAACTCCTTGGTGTAGCCGTTGCCTCCCAGCAGCTGCACAGCATCGGTGGCCACGGCCATGGCCGTATCGGAGGCAATGCACTTCGCCATTGCCCCGATGGTGTTGAGTTCGCCGTGCGGGTCGTCGTCGACCAAGCCACATGCTCGGTAGACGAGCGTGCGAGCCGCCTCGGTGCGGATGGCCATGTCGGCCAGCATGAAACGCAGGCCTTGTAGGTCGGAGATGGGCCCGCCGAAGGCGCGGCGCTCCTTCATGTACGTAGCGGCATGATCCATGGCCCCTTGCGCAATGCCCACCGCCTGTGCCCCGATCGTCGGACGACTGCGGTCGAGGGTGTGCATGGCGATGTGGAACCCGCGGCCCTCTTGGCCGATCAGATTCGAGGCTGGCACCCGGACCTCGTCGAGGACGATCTCTCCGGTGGGACTCCCCCGCAGCCCCATCTTGTCCTCGAGCTTGGCCACCTTCACGCCCCATTCCGCCTCGACCAAGAAGCAGGAAACCCCGCGGTGCCCGGCGTCGGGGTCGGTCTTGGCAAACACGGTGTAGGTGTCGGAGATCCCGGCGTTGGTGATCCAGTACTTGGAGCCGGTAAGCACGTAGGAGTCGCCGTCACGCACGGCCCGGCAGCGCATGGCTGCGACGTCACTTCCGGCGTCGGCCTCCGACAGGCAGTAGCTGGCCTGGGCCTCCCCCGAGGCGACCCTCGGGATGTAGCGGCGCTTCAGCTCGTCGGATCCCCAGTTCATGATGGGGATCATCCCCAGCTTCGAGATGAGGATGGTGACCGAGGTCGATGCGCAGACCCGGGCCAGCTCCTCGATGGCGATGGCCTGGGTCACGTGATCGGCGCCGGCCCCCCCGAATTCGGGGGGAAGGCCCAAGGCGGGCAGCTCCATCTGACGGCAGGCCTCGAACGACTTCCACGGGTACGAGGCGGTCCGGTCGGCCTCGGCGGCGTTTGGCGCGATCCGCTCGTCGCAGAACCGGCGGAGGGTGTCGCGGAACTCGCGTTGGGTGTCGGTGAGGCCGAAGGCGGGGGCGTCCATCGCCCCATTGTCGCAGACGCCCGGCGGTGCGCCGATCGGTCCTACACCGAGGACAGGTGCTCGAGGAGCAGGCGCCCCAGTTCGTCGGGGGCCTCTTCGGGAATCCAGTGGCTCACCCCGTCCAGCACGTCGAAGCGGTAGCGGCCGGCCACCCATTCCGCGGTGGCCTCGGCAGCCGGACGGCCGAGGGACCGGTCACCCGTCGACCACACATAGCGGGTGGGCACGACGATCGGGGGGAGCCCCACCACGTCGGCCTCAGCCATCGCCCGGTACCAATTGAGTGCGGCGGTCAGCGCCCCGGGTTGGGTGAGCGGAGCCACGTACTCCTTGGCCAGGTCCGGTGCGAGACCGGTGGTGACCAGCAGCTCGCGTAGCCCCGAGCCGTCTCCGTCGGGGCCGAGCAGGAGTAGCTCGGGCTCGTCGGGCCGCTGGAAGAGGGCCATAAACCCAGAAGGGTCTCCCGTCGAGCCGTCCCTCCCCGGGGGAGCGGCCCGCAATGCTTCTGGGTGGGGCGTCGACACCACGGTGAGCGTCCGCACCCGGTCGGAGTGGCGGGCGGCGACCACCCAGGCCACCATGCCGCCCCAATCGTGCCCGACTAAATCGAAGGTCGGCATCTGCATGGTGTCAGCGAGGGCCAGCACATCAGCGACCAGCCGCGGCAGGGCGTAGTCGGCGATCGCCGGAGGACGGGCCTTTGGCGCGTAGCCGCGCTGGTCTGGTGCCACGGCTCGATAACCGGCCGAGCCGAGGAGGGCCAGCTGGGGACGCCAACACCATGACGACTGCGGGAACCCGTGGAGCAGGATCACCGGTCGCCCGAGGTGCGGTCCGGCAGCCCGCGCGCTGAACGTCAACTCGTTGGCATCGATCTCAAGCCGCTCGATGTCGGCTCCCATCAGCCGACTGGGGTAACGGCCCCCTGCCCCTCCGTGGTGATGCCAAGGAGCACCCGCCAGCCATCCAGCGACTGCAACACCAGAGCCTCGGCGGAGAGCCTCAGGGTTTCCAGTGGGATCCGGTCGACCAAGGCGCGCTGCATCACATAGTCATGGGCAACTCCCCGAAAGGCCGCCCGCCGCTCGTCGGCGAGATCGGGCAACTCTGGCATGAGGAAGCCCCACAACGAGAGCGCCGCCGTGACGTCGTGGATGCAGGGGGCCCGCCCGAACAGGCCAGCTCGTTTCGAGGCGATAAGCGCGCAACCTAGGAGGACATCCTCTGCCGATTCCCCTTCAGAGAGGACCAGCCGATCGGCAAAGCGGTGGGCCAGTTGAAGGGCAAAACCCTGGTCGGGACCGGGCGTGCCCCGGCCCGGACCGGTCGGCCGGGCCGGAACCCGCAACTCGGCCGGACGGGTCGCCGACCACGAGCCGGGCACCTTGAGACTGCGAGCAGGGCGAACCTGGTCCGCCTCGGCGATGGGGACGAAGCTCGGCTGGGTCATGTGCGGCGAGGTTACTCGCCGCCGCGCCGGTGGGTCCCCGATGCCGTCCCTCGGCGACTGGCACCCTCTGTGCCTTCGGTGCAGCTCAAAGGTTCGCGTCGGCCATCCACGCCACGTCCCCGGACTCGGTTTTCCCGGACTCCGACCAGCTGCGGCGGCTGGCTCATCGGAGGCGACGGCGGGGATCTTCGCCTACGGGGACGGTGGCTTCGTCAGCTCGCTGCCCGGAGTGGACGTCCATGTGGCCGACATTGTGGGGGCGGTACCAACCGAGAGCTGACTGCCCCCCATGTGTGGGCAGGATGCTCAGGTCTTCGCGTCGGAGTGCAACAGGGCGAAGACGATCGAGTCGTAAAGGGCCTGCCAGCTAGCCTCGATGATGTTCTCGGAGACCCCGATGGTGGTCCAGGTCTTGGCACCGTCGGTGGTATCCACCAGCACTCGGGTCACCGCACCGGTTCCCTTCCCGGTGTCGAGCACCCGTACCCGGTAATCGGTCAGGTGCACGCCCAAGAGTGCGGGGAAGTGAGGTCCGATCGCCTGGCGCAGCGCCCCGTCGAGCGCGTTGACCGGCCCGTTCCCCTCGGCCGTCGCTACGGTGCGGGTCTGACCGATGTGCACCTTGACGGTGGCCTCGGTGGTGGCGGACGCCGCGTCGGCCGGTGCGCTGTCGACCAGGCCCCCGGTGCTCGAACCGTGGTCGGTGATCACGCGGTAGGACTCGACCTCGAAGTAGGCCGGCTCCCATCCTCCCGCCCGTCGGAGCAGCAGCTCGAGTGAGCCGTCGGCCACCTCGAAGTGGTAGCCCTCGTGCTCGAGCCGCTTCAGCTCGTCGAGCACCCGACCGGCCACTTCGCCGTCGAGGTCGAGGCCCAGCTCGGCCGCCTTCATGGCGAGCGTCGAGCGGCCGGCCATCTCCGAGACCACGACACGGGCGCCGTTGCCGACCAGGTCGGGCGGCGCGTGCTCGTAGAGGTCACGACGGCGCGCCACGGCACTGGCGTGGAGCCCGCCCTTGTGGGCGAAGACCGAGGCCCCGACGTAGGGCTGCTGGGGGTTGGGGGCGATGTTCACCAACTCGGCGATGTGATGGGCCACCGGCGTGAGGCGCTCCAGGCGGTCGGTGGGGATAGTCCGGATGTTGAGCTTCAGGCTCAGGTTGGGGATGGCCGCCGAGAGGTCGGCGTTGCCGGCCCGCTCGCCGTAGCCGTTGATGCACCCTTGGACCTGGGTGACCCCGGCCTGGACCGCCACCAACGAGTTGGCCACGGCGCAGCCCGCGTCGTTGTGGCAGTGGATCCCCAGCTGGGCGTCGGTGCGCTCGCGCACCCCCGCCACCGCCGCCCCGATGTCGTCGGGCAGGTTGCCCCCGTTGGTGTCGCAGAGCACGAGGGCCTCGGCCCCGGCCTCCTGGGCCGCCCCGAGCACGCGCAGTGCAAAGTCCGGATTGTTGCGGTAGCCGTCGAAGAAGTGCTCGGCGTCGAGGAAGACCCGCTTGCCGTGCTCGCGCAGGTGGGCCACCGAGTCGCCCACCATGGCCACGGCCTCCTCTAGGGAGGTCCGCAGGGCGTCGGTCACATGGCGGTCCCAGCTCTTGGCCACCAGGCACACCACCGGGGTGCCCGCCGAGACCAGCTTCTCCAGGACGGCGTCGTCCGCGGCGCGTACGCCCGCCCGGCGGGTGGACCCGAAGGCCACCAAGGTCGAGGTGGAGAGGCGCAGCTCGGCGGGGGCGCGGCGGAAGAACTCGTCGTCCTTGGGGTTGGCTCCGGGCCACCCACCCTCGATGTAGGTGACACCCAGGTGGTCGAGTTGCTCGGCCACCCGCAGCTTGTCGTCGACGGTGAGCGACAACCCCTCTTGTTGGCTCCCGTCCCGCAGCGTGGTGTCGAAGATGTCGACCGCCTCGGGGAGCTCGGGCAGCGCATAGTCGTGCGCCCCGGCGGCGTGGCCGTGGCCGCCGTGGGCACCCCCGCCACCGGCGCCGTGGCGATGGTCAGTCGACATGGTCGAGCCAGTCCTTGTAGCGGTCGACCTGGCCGCGCACGGTGGCGAAGTACGTCTCTTGGATCTCCTTGGTGATGGGACCGGGCTTCCCCGACCCCACCACGCGGTCGTCGACGGCACGGATCGGGACGACCTCGGCCGCGGTGCCGGTCAGGAAGACCTCGTCAGCCGTATAGAGGTCGGTGCGGACGAGCGGCTCGTGGCTCACCTCGAGGCCCATGTCGGCCACGATGGTCTCCACCGTGTCCTGGGTGATCCCGTCCAGGGACCCGGCGTCAGAAGAGGGCGGCGTGCGCAGGCGGCCGTGGCTCACCACGAACAGGTTCTCCCCGGTGCACTCGCTCACATGGCCGTCCGGGGCCAACAGGATGGCCTCGTCGTAGCCGGCCTTGATCGCCTCCACCTTGGCCAGCGAAGAGTTGAGGTACATGCCGGTGCTCTTGGCCGCCGTCGGCACGGCGTTGGGATCGTGGCGGCGCCAGGAGCTGATTTTCACCGAGACCCCGTTGGCCACCCCCTCGTCGCCCAGGTAGGTCCCCCACGGCCAGGCGGCGATGGCCACGTTCACCGGGCACGGCAGCGGGTTGAGGCCCATCTCGCCGTAGCCGAGGAAGACGATGGGACGCAGGTAACAACCGTCGTCGAGGCCGTTCACCCGCACCACCTCACGGCAGGCCTCGACCAGCTCGTCCTCTGAGAAGGGGACGTCGATGAGCAGGATCTTGGCCGAGTTCACCAGCCGCTTCACGTGGTCTCGCAGCCGGAAGATGGCCGGCCCCTGCGACGTCGGGTAGGCCCGGATGCCCTCGAACACACCGGACCCGTAGTGCATGGTGTGGCTGAGCACGTGGACCTGGGCGTCCGCCCAGTCGACGAGCTTGCCGTCCATCCAGATCTTCTCGGTCGGGGTGATGGGCACGGTTCAGAGCCTTTCTGCGATGGCGTCGCCGACGGCGACGGTGGAGGGCTGGTTGTCGGCGGACGGCGGGCCGTCCCGGTACTGGTCGTCGATGTAGCCGGCCATGGCCTTGTGCACCCGGGCGGCGGCGGCGTCCTCGCCCAGGAAGTCGAGCATGAGGGCGGCCGAGTGGATGGCGGCCAAGGGGTTGGCGACGCCCTTGCCGGCGATGTCGTGCGCCGCGCCGTGGACCGGCTCGAAGAGGGACGGTCCGGTGCGGGCAGGGTTGAGGTTGGCCGAAGCGGCGAAGCCGATACCGCCCGAGACCGCCCCGGCCAGATCGGTCAAGATGTCGCCGAAGAGGTTGTCGGTGACGATCACGTCGTAGCGGGTGGGCTGCTCGACCAGGTAGATGCAGGCGGCGTCGACGTGGTTGTAGTCGCGGGCCACCTCGGGGAAGTCGGCTGCCACCTCGTCCACCGTCCGTTGCCAGAGGTCGCCGGCGAAGGTGAGGACGTTGGTCTTGTGCACGAGGGTGAGCTTCTTGGTTGGGCGGCCCTGGGCCAGCTCGAAGGCGAAGCGGGCGCAGCGCTCGACCCCCATGCGGGTGTTGACCGACCCCTGGGTGGCCACCTCGTGGGGGGTGCCCCGGCGAAGGAACCCGCCCTCGCCGGCGTAGGTGCCCTCGGTGTTCTCCCGCACCACCACGAAATCCGCGCCCTCGGCGATCGAGCCGGGCACGCCGGTGAAGGGGCGGAGGTTGACGAAGAGGTCGAGTTCGAAGCGAAGTCGCAGCAGGAGACCCCGTTCGAGGGTGCCTGGCGGCACCGAGGTGTCCCCCACCGCCGGCCCGACCGCGCCGAGCAGGATGGCGTCGAAGCCGCGCAGCTCGTCCAGGACGGCGTCGGGGAGGACCTCGCCGGTTCGCACGTAGCGCTGCGCGCCGAGGTCGAAGTCCGTAGTGTCGAGGGCGGCACCGGCCGCCGAAGCCACCTTCAGTGCCTCGCGCAATACCTCGGGCCCGATGCCGTCGCCGCCGATGACGGCCACCCGGTGGCCCGGTCGTCCTCTCGTGTCCTTTGCGTCCATCGCTCCTGCGTCCTTTTGTCCCTTCCCGCCGTGGCCCGATCTGCTCCGGGAAATGAAAAACCGCCCACGGAGTGGACGGTCAAACAGGCGCGCACCGGTCGGTGCGCGCCTAACGGATAATGGCTACGGGGTAGAAGGCGACATTCATCCGGTAGACAGTCTCCCCCACCCCAGGACACCCCGTCAACCACTTCCTCGCCGTCAAGGCGCTCCTGTGCCAGCCGGTAGCCTCAAGGCCGTGACCGTCACTGCGTCCGGACGCGAGCCGACCCGCCTCACCCAGGAGACCTACGACCGGCTCCAGGCCGAACTCGAGGACCTCACCACCCGGGGCCGGGTGGAGATTGCCCAGGCCATCGAGGCAGCACGGGCGTTGGGCGACCTGTCGGAGAACGGCGACTACCACGCGGCCAAGGACAGTCAGGGGAAGATGGAGTCGCGGATCCGCCAGCTCCAGGCCCTCCTCAAGACCGCCCAGGTGGTCCCGGACTCGAGCGGCGAGGCCGGCACGGTCGACCACGGGGTGGTGGTCACGCTTCGCTACGAGGGCGACGACGAGGACGACGCCCAGGAGTTCTTCGTCGGCTCCATCGAGGAGCGCCGGGGCGACATGCCGGTGGTCTCTCCCAGCGCCCCGCTGGGCCAGGCCCTCATCGGCCGCTCGGCCGGCGAGACCGTCGAGTACCAGGCCCCCGGCGGGACGCTGCGGGTGGAGATCGTGCGGGTGGGAGGGTGAGCCCGGCGCGCACCATGGCCGACAAGGTGTGGGACGCCCATGTCGTCCACCACGCCGAGGGCGAGCCCGACCTTCTCTTCATCGACCTGCACCTCGTCCACGAGGTGACCTCCCCCCAGGCTTTCGACGGCCTGCGGATGGCCGGGCGCCCCGTGCACCGCCCGGACCTCACCGTGGCCACGGCCGACCACAACGTGCCCACCACCGACATCGACCGACCGGTGGCCGATCCCATCTCGGCCCGACAGCTCGAGGTGCTCTCGGCCAACTGCGCCGAGTTCGGCATCACCTGCTACCCGATGGGCGACGCCAACCAGGGCATCGTCCACGTGATCGGCCCCGAGCAGGGGCTCACCCAGCCGGGCATGACCATCGTCTGCGGTGACAGCCACACCTCCACCCACGGGGCCTTCGGGGCCCTGGCCTTCGGGATCGGGACGAGCGAGGTCGAGCACGTGCTCGCCACCCAGACCCTCCCCCAGCAACGTCCGGCCACCATGGCCGTGACCGTCGACGGCGCTCTGCCGGCCGGGGTCAGCGCCAAGGACCTGGTGTTGGCGGTCATCGGCCGAATCGGCACGGGCGGCGGCATGGGCCACGTCATCGAGTACCGCGGGCAGGCCGTGCGCTCGCTCTCCATGGAGGGCCGGATGACGGTCTGCAACATGAGCATCGAGGGGGGCGCCCGGGCCGGGATGGTGGCCCCCGACGAGACCACCTTCGCCTACCTGGAGGGCCGCCCCCACGCGCCCGCCGGCGCGGCGTGGGACGAGGCCCTTGCCTACTGGTCCACCCTCCCCACCGACGACGGCGCCGTCTTCGACAAAGAGGTTGTCCTCGACGCCGCTGCCCTGGTCCCCTACCTCACCTGGGGCACCAACCCCGCCCAGGTGGCACCGCTCGACGGCGTGGTGCCCGACCCCGACTCCTTCACCGACCCGGGCGAGCGCGAGGCGGCGGCCCGCGCCCTCGCCTACATGGGGCTCGAAGCCGGCACGCCGCTGCGCGAGGTGGCCGTCGACACGGTGTTCCTCGGCTCCTGCACCAACTCGCGCATCGAGGACCTGCGCGCGGCGGCCGCCGTGTTGGAAGGACACCACGTCCACCCCGGGCTCCGTGCCCTGGTCGTCCCCGGGTCGCACCGGGTGAAGGCCCAGGCCGAGGCCGAGGGCCTCGACAAGGTTTTTCAGGCCGCCGGCTTCGAGTGGCGCCAGCCGGGATGCTCGATGTGTCTGGCCATGAACCCCGACAAGCTGTCGCCCGGCGAGCGGTGCGCCTCCACCTCCAACCGGAACTTCGAGGGTCGCCAGGGACGCGGGGGGCGCACGCACCTCGTCTCCCCCGCCGTGGCTGCCGCCACCGCGGTGGTCGGGCGGTTCGCCGGACCCGAGGACCTGGGCTCGTGAGGCCGGTCACCGTCATCAGCGGGCGAGCGGTCCCCCTCGACCGCTCCGACGTCGACACCGACCAGATCATCCCCTCCGACTGGCTCAAGCGCGTCGAGCGCACCGGATTCGGGGCGGGCCTGTTCGCCGAGTGGCGCGACGACCGCGCCTTCGTCCTCAACCAGCCCGAGTTCGCCGGAGCCACCATCTTGGTGGCCGGCCACAACTTCGGCACCGGCTCGTCGCGGGAGCACGCCGTGTGGGCGCTGCTCGACTACGGGTTCGAGGCGGTGGTGTCCTCGCAGTTTGCCGACATCTTCCGCAACAACTGCACGAAGCAGGGCCTGGTCCCCGTGCAGGTCAGCCCGGAGGTCGACCGGGCCCTCCTCGAAGCGGTCACGGCCGATCCCTCCCTTGAGCTCACCGTCGACGTGGCCCGGGGCACGATCGAGGCACCGGCGATCGGGATCGAGGAGACCTTCCCACTCGACGAGTTCACCCGCGAGCGGCTGGTGAACGGGTGGGACGACATCGGGCTCTCCCTCCGCCACGTCACCGAGATCGAGGCCTACGAGGCACGCCGCCCCGACTGGCTTCCCCGCTCGGTCGCCTCCGGCGGCTGAGCGGCCTCAGCCCACCGCCACCGGGACGAGCTCAAAAGCCCCCACGTCGACCAACCCCCGGTCGGTCAGCCGCAGGTCGGGGATGACCGAGAGGCCGAGGAACGAGAGCTGCATGAAAGGGGCGGCCACGGTGACCCCCAGCCCCCGCGACGCCGCCACCAAGGCGTCCAGCCCCCGGGCGACCTCGGCCGCCGGCCGGTCGCTCATGAGGCCGCCGAGGGGGAGGGCCATCTCGGTCACCACCCTCCCCTCGTCGTCGACCACCACCTGTCCGCCACCCAGCTCAGCCAACCGGGCCACGGCCGCCGACATGGCCTCGGGCCCGTTGGCCGCGGCCGCACCGACGACCATCACGTTGTGAGCGTCGTGCCCGACCGTCGAGGCGAAGGCCCCGCGCTCGAGGCCGAAGCCGTGCACCCAGCCCAGTCCGACCCGGCCGGTGCGTCGGTGGCGCTCGACCACGGCCAGACGGGCCACCTTGGAGGCCGGGTCGGAGGGGTCGGTGACCAGCGCCCGGGTGGTCAGGGACCCCGACTCGATGCCGATCGTGCGGGCCTGGCCGCCCGGTGCCGCCGCCAGGGTGAGTTCACCGGCCGAAGGAGGCTCGTCGAGGTGGACCGACCGCCGCATCCAGTCGGGGGGCGGCGCCCCGTCCACGGCCCCGGCGATCACCTTCCCGCCCTCGGCCACCAGCCGGCCCCGCTGGAAGACCCGTGAAGGGCGGAAGCCGGCCAGTTGGTCGAAGACGACCATGTCGGCCTGAAAGCCGGGGCCCAGCGACCCCAGCTCGCGGAAGCCGTGGTACTCGGCCGGGTTGGCGGTGGCCATGACCAGCGCCTCGATCTCGCCCACCCCCTCCGCCACGGCCAGGGCCACGCAGTCGTTCAGGTGGCCCGCGGCCAGCAGGGTGTCGGGCTCGCGGTCGTCGGTGCACAGCGCCACGTGATCGGTGCCGTGGAGGAGCACGGTGGGGACGAGGGCGACCAGGTTCTGGCTCGCCGATCCCTGGCGGATGAAGATCCACATCCCTTTGCGCCGTTTCTCCTCGGCCTCGGCCAACTCCGTGCACTCGTGGTCGGACTCCACCCCGGCCGCCAGGTAGGCGTCGAGGGACGGTCCGGACAACCCGGGCGCATGGCCGTCAACTCGCCTCCGGCCGGCGGTGGCGATGCGGGCCAGCATCTCTGGATCGCCGGCCACCACCCCGGGGAAGTTCATGACCTCGGCCACCCCGATGGCCCCGTGCTCGTCCATGAGCGCGGCCACGTCAGCGGCGAACAGCTCGGCCCCCGCACTCTCGAAGGGAGAAGCCGGGACGCAGCTCGAAGCGCACACCCCGAACGTGAAGGGGAGGCCGGCGGCCGCCTCGACCAGCGCCGCCACGCCCGGGATGCCGAAGACGTTGGCGATCTCGTGAGGGTCGGCGGCCACCGCCGTGGTGCCGAGGGGGAGCACCGTCCGCACGAACTCGTCCACCCAGAGCTTGGTCGACTCGAGGTGCATGTGCGCGTCGATCAGGCCGGGGGTGATGGCGGCACCGGCCACGTCGACCACTTCGGCCGCCTCCCGGCGACCCCAGCCGGCGATCACACCGTCGGCCACCGCCACATCGGTCTCGATCCACTCGCGGGTAGCGGTCGAGAGCACCCGGCCCCCGGTGACGAGAAGGTCGGCCGGCTCGTCGCCGCGGGCCACGGCAAGCACACGCGGGCTGGCGGGTCGTCGGGCCATGCGCCACCAACGTAGCGGCCCGCAACCAGGACCGTCGTGGGAGGCCGATCATGGTGCGGGGCCGGGCGCGACCCCTCGTCCCTACCTGCCGAGCGGCGGGTTCGGCTGACGGTGCGCCTCGTCCGGCAGCCAACGATAGGTGGTCCAGCCCTCGACGGGTCGGGCGCCCAGGGCGTCGTAGAAGTCGATGGCCCGGCGGTTCCAGTCGAGCACCGCCCACTCCACCCGCCCGTCGACCAGGCCGCGCAGGTGCGCCAGGAGGGCGCGACCGTGGCCGCGTCCGCGGTGGGGCTCGCGCACGAAGAGTTCCTCGAGCCAGATCCCGCGGCGCCCCAGGAACGTGGAGAAGGTGAAGAACCACAGGGCCATCCCGACCACCTCGCCCCCCTCGTCGACGAGACTCACCCGGGCCACGGGGTCCGGGGCGAACAGGGCGCGCTGCAGGTCGTCTGCGGTGCAGACCACCTCGTCTTCCATCTGCTCGAAGACGGCCAGCTCGCCGATGAGCGCCAGTACCTCCTCGGCGTCGTCGGCGGTGGCCGGGCGGATCACCGGGCGGTGGGCGCCCGGTTGGCCGCGCCCACCACGGCGGCCAGCGAGGCGTCGAGGATGGAGGAGTCCATCCCCACGCCCCACCAGGTGGAGCCGTCGGGCCCCTCGGCCTCGACATAGGCGACGGCCGAGGCCCCGCTGCCCGAGGTGAGGGCGTGCTCGCTGTAGTCCTTCACCTCGAAGGTGATGCCGAGGACCTGCCGCAGCCCGCTCACCAGCGCGTCGATCGGCCCGTTCCCCTCGCCGCTGACCGTGGTGTGCTTCCCGTCCACCAGCAGTTGGGCGGTGACCGTGGTGTGGCCGCCGCCGGTGGTCACCTCGCTGCCGAGCAGTCGCAGGCCGTCCTCGCCCAGGTAGGTGTCGCTGAAGACCTCCCACATCTCGTCGGGTTGGATCACCGTCCCCGACTTCTCCGTCACGGCCTGGACGGTCTTGGAGAACTCGACCTGCAGGCGGCGGGGCAGGTCGAGGCCATGCTCGGTGTCCATCAGATAGGCCACCCCGCCCTTCCCCGACTGGCTGTTCACCTGGATGATGGCCTGGTAGGTGCGACCCACGTGCTTGGGGTCGATCGGCAGGTAGGGCACCTCCCACCGCTCGTAGTCGGTGCCGACGGCCTCCATGCCCTTCTTGATGGCGTCCTGGTGGGAGCCGGAGAAGGCGGTGTAGACGAGGTCTCCCACGTAGGGGTGGCGCGGGTGGATCGGCATGCGGGTGGCGTACTCGGCCACGTGGCGCACCTTCTCGATGTCGCTGAAGTCGAGCGTGGGGTCGATGCCCTGGGAGAAGAGGTTCATGGCCAAGGTGACGACGTCGACGTTGCCAGTGCGCTCACCGTTGCCGAACAGCGTCCCTTCCACCCGGTCGACGCCGGCCAGCACCGCCATCTCGGCCGCCGCCACCGCCGTGCCCCGGTCGTTGTGCGGGTGGACGCTGAGCACCACGGCATCGCGCTGGGTGATGGAGCGGCCGAACCACTCGAGCACGTCGGCGTAGACGTTGGGCGTGTACATCTCGACGGTGTTGGGGAGGTTCAGGATGATCGGCCGCTCAGGGGTGGGCTCGATCACCTCCATCACCGCCTCACAGATGGCCAGCGCGAAATCGGGCTCGGTCCCCATGAAGCTCTCGGGCGAGTACTCGTAGCGGATCTCGGTGCCCGGCACCGTCGCCTCGAACTTCTTGCACAGGCGCGCCGCGTTGACGGCGATCTCGGTGATCCCGTCGCGGTCGAGGCCGAAGACCACCCGACGTTGGAGCTCGGAGGTGGAGTTGTAGAAGTGCACCACCGCTCTGGGGGCACCCCGCAGCGACTCGAAGGTTCGCTCGATGAGCTCCTCGCGGCACTGGACCAGCACCTGGATCTCGACGTCGTCGGGGATCAGCCCCTCCTCGATGATGAGGCGCTGGAAGTCGTAGTCGGTCTGGGAGGCCGAGGGGAACCCCACCTCGATCTCCTTGAACCCCACGTCGATGAGGGTGCGGAAGAGGGCCAGCTTGCGGTCGGGGTCCATGGGGTCGACCAGGGCCTGGTTGCCGTCGCGCAGGTCCACGCTGGCCCAGCGCGGCGCCGCGGTGAGCTGGCGGTCGGGCCAGGTCCGGTCGTCCAGGACCAGCGGCAGGGTGGGACGGTAGAGGTGGAAGGGCATGGGGGACGGGTCGCACGGCAGGGCCAGGCGCCCCCCGCTCGTCGTGTGGTCGGCGTTGCTCATGTCCATCTCTCCTTTCGGTGCCGTGGTGCTGGTTTGGTGCTCGGCTGCCCGTCCGCTGCTGGGGTCCGGCCGTCTTGCCATGAAAAAACCTCCTGGCCTTTCGGCGCAGGAGGCGGTGGGCGAACGCGATGTGGCGTTCGCCGTCAGGTAAGCAGCAGGTCCGTAGTGGGCATTCCTCGCATGGCACACCATGGTGCCAGGGCGAAGCACACCCGTCAAGGACGGCTACCGTGAGCCGGTGCGACGGCGCAGGCGGGCGTGGGTGTTGGTGGCGGTGCTCCTCGGGTGCGTGCTGGCGGCCAGGGCGCTGCTCACCCGACCGACCAGCCCTCCCAGCCTCGACGCCTGGCCGCCGGTGCCGCGCCGGCCCGACGCCGAACCCTCCGCAGGCCCGGCGACCTAGAGGCTGACGCGGTGGAGGTCGACGATCCCCTCGTCGGCCCGGAGCCTGGCCAGCACGTCGTCGGGCGCGGGCTCCGACAGCGCCAGCACCATGAGGGCCGTACCGGCCCCGGGCTGGCGGCTCGGCCCGACCGCCATGGAGGAGATCGACACCCCGGCGTCCCCTAGCACCATGCCCACGACGCCGATCATCCCCGGACGATCGTCGTTGCGCACCACCAGCATGTGGGGGGAGGGCGGCACCTCAATTGTGTGGTCGTCGACCATCACCAGGCGCGGTTCGGTCCGCACCCCGGCTCCGGTCAGGGTGGCCGCCACGGCGTGGGTGGCCGAGCGGAGGGACACCAGGCTCTTGTAATTGGGCGAGGTGGCCGTGGAGGTCTCGCGGACCTCGAGGCCCCGGTCCGCCGCCAGCTGCGGGGCGTTCACGTAGGACACCGGCTCCTCGGTGGTCGTGGCGAAGAGACCCTTCAGGACCGAGAGGGTGAGGATGCCGGTGGCGGCCGCCGCCAGCTCGCCTTGATACTCGATCTCGAGGCGCTCGGGCAGCCCCTCGTGGAGGCTGGCGAAGATCTGCCCGAGCTGCTCGGCCAGGGCCATGAACGGCCGCACCGCCTCGGAGACCTCGGTGGCCGCCACATTCACGGCGTAGGGGACGAACTCACCGGCCAGGGCCAGCTCCACCTGCTCGGCGATGGTGAGCCCCGCCTTGTCCTGGGCCTCTTCGGTCGAGGCCCCCAGATGCGGGGTGACGACGACCGACTCGAGGGCGAGGAGCGGCGAGTCGCCGGGCGGCTCGGTGGCGAAGACGTCGAGGGCAGCGCCGGCCACCACCCCGTCGCGGATCGCCTCGGCCAGCGCCTCCTCGTCGATGATGCCCCCGCGCGCCGTGTTCACGATGCGGATCCCCGGCTTGGCCTTGGCCAGCAGGTCACGCCCGACGAGACCGGCCGTCTCGGGGGTCTTGGGGGTATGGATGGAGATGAAGTCGGACTCGGCGAAGAGCTCCTCGATCGAGCGCAGCTCCACCCCCATGGCCCGGGCCCGCTCGGCCGAGATGTACGGATCGAAGGCCAAGAGGCGCATCCCGAAGGCCAGGGCACGTTGGGCCACCAGCGACCCGGCCCGACCCAGGCCGACCACGCCGAGCACCTTGCCGTGCAGCTCCACCCCCTCCCACTTGGAACGCTCCCAGCGCCCGGCCACCAGGGCGGCGTGGGCCTGGGGGATGTTGCGGGCCTGAGCCAACAGGAGGCCCATGGCCTGCTCGGCCACCGAGAGGATGTTGGAGGTCGGCGCGTTCACCACCATCACGCCGTGGGAGGTGGCCGCCGGCACGTCGACGTTGTCGAGCCCCACGCCGGCGCGGCCGACCACCTGCAGGTCGCGGCCGGCCTCCAGGACCTCGGCGGTCACCTTGGTGGCCGAGCGGATGATGAGCGCGTGTGCGCCCACCACGGCCTCAAGCAGCGCAGCGGGGTCAAGCCCCTCCTGCACGTCCACCTCGTGGCCGGCCGCGGCCAGTCGGTCCAGCCCGCGCTGGGCGATCTTTTCGGTCACCAGAACTCGTGCCAACCGACGCCTCTCCTCTTCTTGGCTTACCGCTGAATTGAGCTACCCGGCGGTGGCGAAGAGCTCGCCCAGCCGCCGTACGCCCTCGACCAGGTCCTCGTCGCCCAGGGCGTAGGACATCCGGAAGTACCCCGGAGCGCCGAAGGCCTCGCCGGGCACCACCGCCACCTTGGCCTCGGTGATGCACACCTCGGCCAGCTCGGCGCTCGTGGTCGGCCGGCTGCCCGCCAGGGTGCGGCCCAGCACTCCGGTGACGTTGGGAAAGGCGTAGAAGGCGCCCTCGGGCTCGAGGCAGCTGACGCCGTCGATCTCGTTCAGCATGCGGTGGATCACTTGGCGCCGGCGGTCGAAGGCCGCCCGCATCTCGGCCACCGCGCTCAGGTCCCCGCCGACGGCGGCCAGCGCCGCGCGTTGGGAGACGTTGGCCACGTTGGAGGTCTCGTGCGATTGGATGTTGGTGGCCGCCACGACGGCGTCGGTGGGCCCGAGCATCCAGCCGACCCGCCAGCCGGTCATGGCGTAGGTCTTGGCCACCCCGTTGACCACGAGGCACCGCTCGGCCAGCTCGGGCACGAGCACCGGCATGGAGTGGTGCTCGGCATCGCCGTAGACGAGGTGCTCGTAGATCTCGTCGGTCACCACCCAGATGCCCCGCTCCACCGCCCAGCGGCCGATGGCCTCGATCTCGGCACGCGGGTAGACGGCGCCGGTCGGGTTCGACGGCGACACGAAGAGGAGGGCCTTGGTCCGCTCGTTCACGGCCGCCTCGAGCTGGTCGAGCGTGACCCGGAAGCCGCTCGCCTCGTCGGCCCCGACGGCCACCGGGACCCCGCCGGCCAGGGCGATGGACTCGGGGTAGGTGGTCCAGTAGGGGGCGGGGACCAGCACCTCGTCGCCGGGGTCGCACAGGACGGCAAAGGCGTTGGCCACCGCCTGCTTGCCGCCGTTGGTCACCAGCACCTGCGACGCCGTGACCTCCAGCCCCGAGTCGCGCTTGGTCTTGGTGGCGATGGCCTCGCGCAGCTCGGGCAGCCCAGCGGTCGGGGTGTAGCGATGGTTGGCCGGCTGGCGGCACGCCACCACCGCGGCCTCCACGATGTGCTCGGGGGTGGGGAAGTCCGGCTCACCGGCGCCGAACCCCACCACCTTCTCCCCCGCGGCCTGCAAGGCCTTGGCCTTGGCGTCGACGGCGAGAGTGGCCGACGGCGAGACGCTGGCGGCCCGCGTCGAGATGCGGCGGCGTGCGGTGCCGTCTTTCGGGCCGGGGGGCATGGGTGCCATGATTCCATACGTGCACGCCACCCCCGACAAGGCCTCGGCGGCCCCCGACACCGCCGCCATCCGCATCCCAGAAGGGCTCCTCCCGGTCGACGGCCGCTTCGGATCTGGGCCGTCCAAGGTCCGCCCCGAGCAGGTGTCCGGGCTCCTCGAGGTGGCCACCACCTACCTCGGGACCAGCCACCGGCAGCGGCCGGTCAAGTCGGTGGTGGGACGGGTCCGGGCCGGCCTGGCCGAGCTGTTCTCCCTCCCCGACGGCTACGAGGTGCTGCTCGGCAACGGCGGCACCACCTGCTTCTGGGACGCCGCCACCTTCGGCCTGATCGAGGAGCAGAGCCAGCACCTGTCCTTCGGCGAGTTCTCCTCCAAGTTCGCCGCCTGTGCCTCGGCCGCCCCGCACCTGAAGGACCCCCAGGTCATCGCGTCCGAGCCGGGGACCCACCCCCTGCCCGTCGCCGACGGGTCGGTCGACCTCTATGCCCTCACCCACAACGAGACCTCGACCGGTGTGTCCATGTCGATCCACCGGCCCGAGGGAGCCGCCGCGCCCTCTGAGGGCGGAGGGCTGGTGGCGGTGGACGCCACCTCGGCCGCCGGGGGGCTGCGGGTCGACCCCGCCGAGTTCGACGTCTACTACCTGGCCCCCCAGAAGTGCTTTGCCGCCGACGGCGGGTTGTGGCTGGCGCTCTGCTCGCCGGCCGCCGTCGAGCGGATCGAGCGTGTCAGTGCCTCGGGGCGGTGGGTCCCGGCCTCCATGGACCTAAAGATCGCCCTCGACAACTCGCGTCAGGACCAGACCTACAACACCCCGGCCCTGGCCACCCTGTACCTGCTGGCCGAGCAAATCGACTGGATGCTGGCCGGCGGAGGCCTCGAGTGGACGGCCGGCCGTTGCGATCGCTCGGCCGAGATCCTCTACACCTGGGCCGAGCAGTCGGGCTACGCCCGGCCCTTCGTCGAGAACCCCGCCGACCGCAGCCACGTGGTGGGGACGATCGACTTCGTCGACGCCGTCGACGCCGCGGCGGTGGCGGCAACGCTGCGGGCCAACGGGGTGGTCGACACCGACCCCTACCGCAAGCTCGGCCGCAACCAGCTGCGGATCGCCATGTTCCCGGCCATCGACCCCGAGGACGTGGCCGCGCTCTGCGCCTGCATCGCCTACGTGGTGGGGGCCCTCTAGTCGCTCGGGCCGCACCCCGACCCCGCTGCGGTCTTCGCCCCGCTTAGACGTTCGGCGGCGCGCCGCTGATGGAGGCGAGGACCGACTCGGGCTCACCGTGGATGGCGAGGTCGCCCAGCGACACGACGCCGACCGGGGACCCGCCGTCTACGACCGGCAGCCGGCGCAGCGACCAGATCGCCATCAGCTCCACGGCCACGTCGGAGGAGTCCGTCGGTGAGAGCGTCGCCAGGTCCCGGCTGCAGATCTCCCCGATCGTGACGCGGGTGGGAGACCGGCCCTCAGCCACCACCCGGACCGTGATGTCACGGTCCGTGACGATGCCCGACACCCGCCCGCCCTCCTGTACCAGCACGGCGCCGATGGCCCCGTCCCGCATGGCCGCCGCCGCCTCGGACGCGGTGCTCCTCGCCGGGAGGCAGACCGGACTGGACGCCATCAGCTCGCTGATCGTCGTGGTCATCTGCACGGCTCCTTCGCTGTTTAGGTATGTCAAGAACCCATACCCACCACCGAGGCGCGCACTACCGCGCGATCGCGCGACAGTTGGAAGACCGCTCCGGCGACCCGGCGCGCCCGGTCGCCGAGGTGGAGGCGTCGGCGGCTCGGCGACGGGCGAGGGCGACCGTGGCGTTGCTCGTCGTGACTCGTGTTCGGGCGCGCACGGCGCGCCCGGGCTCAACCGCCCGAGGCGTCCTGCACCCGGGTCCGACCAGCCGAGATGAAGGGCATCATGGCGCGCAGTTCCTCACCCACCTTCTCGATCTGGTGGGCGCGGCCCTGCTCTTGGAGCTTGGTGAAGTTCGGTCGTCCGGCCCGGTTCTCGGCGATCCACTCCTCGGCGAAGGAGCCGTCGCGGATCTCACCGAGGATCCGGCGCATCTCGGCCCGCACCTCCTCGTTGATCACCCGCGGGCCGCGGGTGAGGTCCCCGTACTCGGCGGTGTCGGAGATGGAGTAGCGCATGCCGGCGATCCCCTGCTCGTACATGAGGTCGACGATGAGCTTCAGCTCGTGCAGGCACTCGAAGTACGCCGACTCCGGCTGGTAGCCGGCCTCGACGAGGGTCTCGAAGCCGGCGGTCACGAGCGAAGTGAGGCCGCCGCAGAGGACCACCTGCTCACCGAAGAGGTCGGTCTCGGTCTCCTCGGCGAAGGTGGTGTCGAGGACGCCCGCCCTCGTGGCCCCGATGCCGTGAGCGTAGGAGAGGGCCAATGTCCGGGCCTTGCCGCTGGCGTCCTGGTGCACGGCGATGAGCGAGGGCACGCCCCCGCCCTCGGTGTAGGTGCGGCGCACCAGGTGGCCCGGGCTCTTGGGCGCCACCATGGCCACGTCGACGCCTTCGGGCGGAACGATCTGGCCGAAGCGGATGTTGAAGCCGTGGGCGAACATGAGCGCATCGCCGGGCCGCAGGTGCGGGGCGATCTCGGCGTCGTAGACGGCCTTCTGCTCGGTGTCGGGGAGGAGGATCATGATGACGTCGGCCTCCTCGGCCGCCTGGGCCACGGTGGTGACCCGCAGCCCCGCCTCCTCGGCCTTCTTGGTGCTGGACGACCCGTCTCGCAGCCCGACCCGGACGTCGACGCCGGACTCGGTCAGGTTGAGGGCGTGGGCGTGGCCCTGGGAGCCGTAGCCCATGACGGCCACCTTCCTGCCCCCGATGAGGGAGGGGTCGGCGTCGGACTCGTAGTACAGCGTGGCCATGGTTCGTGCTCTTCCTTTGCTCAGCCGGCTGTCCCGGCGATGGTCCTCAACTCTGGGGCGGTGTGCCGATCGCCGGCGGGCCGGCGGTCCAGCTTAGGCAGGGCGACGCGACCGGTCCGTTGCAGCTCGACCACGCGGTAACCCTCGAGCAGCCCCTCGAAATGGTCGATCTTCTCGGGACGGCCGGCCAGGGTCACGGTGAGGGACACCGAACCCACGTCGACCACCTCGCCGCCGAACACCCCCACCAGCTGGATGACCTGGGAGCGCTCGGCCGGCTGGGCCTCCACCGTGGCGATGAGCAGCTCGCGCTGAACGGCGTCGGCCGGGGCCAGCTGGGAGATGGCCACCACGTTCACCAGCTTGTCCAGCTGCTGGACGACCTGTTCGAGGGGCGCGGACTCCACGTCCACCACGATGGTGATGCGGCTGAACCGCTCGTCCTCGTCGGTGGGCGCCACGGCCAGGGAGTAGATGTTGAACCCCCGGCGGCTGAACAGGCCGGCCACCCGGGAGAGAACCCCGGCCTTGTTCTCCACCAGCACCGAGAGGACGTGGTGTCGGGTGGGGGGCGTGGCGCTCACCGGCTCTTCTGCTCCTGCTCGGGGTGGACGACGATGGCGTCGTTGGACGCCCCCGCCGGCACCATGGGGAAGACCTTCTCGAAGGCGTCGGTGCGGAAGTCGACCACCACCGGCCGGTCGTCGATGCCGTTGGCCTTCTCGATGGCCGGCGCCACCTCGTCGGAGGTCTCGGCCCGGATGCCCACGCACCCCATGGCCTCGGCCCACTTCACGTAGTCGGGCAGGTCGGGCGAGAGGTAGACCTCCGAGTAGCGCTCGCCGTAGAACATCTCCTGCCACTGGCGGACCATCCCGAGGTAGGCGTTGTTCAAGATGGCGATCTTGACCGGCACCCGCTCGGCGGTGGCCGTGGCCAGCTCCTGGGCGGTCATCTGGAAGCAGCCGTCGCCGTCGATGGCCCACACCGTGCGGTCGGGGCGACCCACCTTGGCCCCGATGGCGGCGGGCACGGCGAAGCCCATGGTCCCCGCCCCCCCGGAGTTGACCCAGGTGTAGGGGTGGTCGAACCGCCAGTACTGCGACGCCCACATCTGGTGCTGGCCGACACCCGAGGCCACGATGGTGTCGGTGGGCGAGAGGTCGCGCAAGGCCTCGACCACCATCTGCGGCTTGATGGGACCGCCGTCGGGGGCCACTTCGTAGAAGAGGGGGAACTCCTCTTGCCAATGACGAAGCTGGTCCCACCACGGACCAAGGTCCACACGCTCGGCCGCCCGGTTCCCGTCGGAGCCGAGGCCGAGCGCCCCGAGCGCCTCGAGGAGCTCTTCGATGACGAGGCGGCAGTCCCCGGCGATGCCCACGTCGGGGGTGCGCACCTTGCCCAGCTCGGCCGGGTCGATGTCGACGTGGACCACCTTCGCCCCGGGGGCGAAGGTGTCGACCTTGCCGGTCACCCGGTCATCGAAGCGCGCCCCCAACGACACCAAGAGGTCGCATCGCTGCATGGCCGTGACGGCGGTGAAGTTCCCGTGCATGCCCGGCATCCCAAGGCACTGAGGGTGCGAGTCGGGGAAGGCCCCGCGGGCCATGAGGGTGGTGACCACCGGTATCCCGGTGCGCTCGGCCAGGGCCAGGAGCGCCTCGCCGGCCCGAGCCTTCAGGACCCCGCCGCCGACGTAGAGGACCGGCCGTTCGGCCGCCAGCAGCAGTTCCGCGGCGCGGCGGACCTCGGCCGGGTCGCCTTCGGTCACCGGGTGGTAGCCGGGCAGGTCGAGGTCGTCCACCGACTCGGGCCACGACCACTCCATGGTGGCGTTGGCCACGTCCTTGGGCACGTCGATGAGAACCGGTCCCGGCCGGCCGGTGGTGGCCACGTGGAAGGCGGCCGCCACCACCTTGGGGATGTCGGCGGCCTGGGTCACCAGCCAGTTGTGCTTGGTGATGCCCATGGTCACCCCGGTGATGTCGCACTCCTGGAAGGCGTCGGTGCCGATCGAGCCGGTCGCCACCTGGCCCGAGATCACGACGAGGGGCGTCGAGTCCATGTAGGCGTTCGACAGCGGGGTGACGATGTTGGTGGCGCCTGGCCCGCTGGTGACCATGGCCACCCCAGGTCGGCCGGTCACCATGGCGTAGCCCTCGGCCATGTGGCCGGCGCCCTGCTCGTGGCGAACCAGGATGTGGCGGATCGAGGAGTCGAGGATCGGGTCGTAGACGGGCAGGATGGCCCCGCCGGGCAGGCCGAACATGACCTCGACCCGTTGCATCTCGAGGCTCTTGATGAGGGCCTGGGCCCCCGTGAGGGTCTTTTTCGGTTCCATTCGGGAGGGATCTCCTCTGGTCCGTGGTGGTGGTCTGTCGCTACGTGCCCGGTCGGGGTGGCCGCGCACCTGGCCGGGAATTGAAACGACCTCCCCTGAGGGAGGCCGGAGCACGCGACGAATGTGGTCGCGTGCCTACGTGATGACTACCAGCGTGGTGGGGTGGGCGGCGTTCACGGCCCACATTGTGGCACGGGGCGCCGCTCGGGACAACACCTTCTTCTCCGGACGGCTAGGGCTCGGTGACCGCGCCCCGGTCGGCACCGGTCACCAGCCGTGCGTACTTGGCCAGCACGCCGGTCGTGTAGCGGGGTTCGAAGGGCTTGAGGGCGGCGCGACGACGTTCGAGCTCGGCCTCCTCGACCAGGAGGTCCGCCCGGTGGCCGGTCACGTCGATTTCGATCCGGTCGCCGTCGGCCACCAGGGCGATGGGCCCCCCGTCGACCGCCTCGGGCGCCACGTGGCCGATGCAGAAGCCGTGGGTGCCGCCGGAGAACCGGCCGTCGGTGACCAGGGCGCAGTCGCCGCCTCGCCCCGCGCCCTTCATGGCGCCGGTCACCGCCAGCATCTCGCGCATGCCCGGGCCGCCCTTGGGGCCCTCGTAGCGGATGACCACCACCGTCCCAGGCTCGATCGACCCGGCCAGGATGGCCTCCATGGCCGCCGGCTCGCCGTCGAAGACCCGGGCCGTTCCCGAGAAGGTGAGGGTGTCGATGCCCGCCACCTTCACCACCGAACCTCGAGGGGCCAGCGACCCGGTGAGGATGGCCAGGCCGCCGTCGACGTGGATGGGATCCGAGAGCGGGTGCACCACGGCCCCGTCGGGGGCGGGCGGATCGAGGGCGGCCAGGTTCTCGGCCACCGTCCGGCCCGTCACCGTCAGGCAGTCCCCGTGGAGGAGGCCGGCCTCGAGCAGCTCGCGCATGACGACCGGCACCCCGCCGATGGCGTCGACGTCGACCATGTGGAAGCGACCGTGGGGCTTGGTGTCGGCAAGGTGCGGGACCCGCGCCGCCACTTTGTTGAAGTCGTCGAGCTCGAGGGCGACCCGCGCCTCGTGGGCGATGGCCAGCAGGTGCAGCACGGCGTTGGTCGAGCCGCCGAGGGCCATGACCACGGCGATGGCGTTCTCGAAAGCCGCCTTGGTCATGATTTGCCGGGGGCGGATGCCCGCCGCCAAGAGGTCCACCACGCACTGCCCCGAGGCGTAGGCGAAGTCGTCGCGCCGGCGGTCGACGGCGGCCGGCGAGGCGCTGCCGGGCAGCGACATGCCCAGCGCCTCGGCCACCGAGGCCATCGTGTTGGCGGTGAACATGCCGGCGCACGACCCCTCGGTCGGGCAGGCGTTGTGCTCGATGAGGGAGAGCTCCTCGTCGGAGAGGGCCTCGACGGCGTGAGCCCCGACCGCCTCGAAGACCGACACGATGTCGAGGGCGCGGTCGCGCAGCCGACCGGGAAGGATGGAGCCGCCGTAGAGGAAGACCGACGGCAGGTTGATCCGGGCCGCGGCCATCAGCATGCCGGGCAGCGACTTGTCGCAGCCAGCGAAGGTCACCAGCGCGTCGAATCGCTCGGCGTGCATCACGGTCTCGATCGAGTCGCAGATCACCTCCCGGCTGACCAGGGAGGCACGCATCCCCTCGTGCCCCATCGAGATGCCGTCCGACACGGCGATGGTGACGAACTCGAAGGGGAATCCTCCCGCGGACCGCACGCCCTCCTTGGCCCGCTTGGCCAGCCGGTCGAGGGGGAGGTTGCACGGCGTGACCTCGTTCCAGGAGGAGGCCACGCCCACCTGCGGCTTGTCCCAGTCCTCGTCGGTCATGCCCACCGCGCGCAGCATCGCCCGGGCGGGGGCGCGGGCCGCACCCTCGGTCACCTCGTAGCTCCTGGGCTTCATCCCCGGCCGCTCTGACGCCTCGCTCGGCGACGGCGCGTCGGCGGCGCGCTCGGTGCGGTCGCTCATGGGCGCAGCGTAGACGGCGCGGCGCTCGGTCCCCCGAGGGCACCCACCGGCTCGGGCGGGTGCGCGGCTTCGGGGACGTCCACGTCGACCTCGCTGCCCACCCTTGGCACGATGCGGTCGAGCCAGCGCGGCATCCACCAGTTGAGGGGCCCGAGGATCTCCATCACCGACGGCACGAGCACCATGCGGACCAAGGTGGCGTCCACCAGCACGGCCACGGCCATGCCCAGACCGAAGACCTTGAGCACGTGGAGGGGGTCGTTCACCACGAACGAGCCGAAGACGCAGAACATGATGGCGGCGGCCGCGGTGATCACCCGGGCGGTGACGGCCAGGCCGTCGGCCACCGACTCGGAGGTGTCGCCGGTGCGGCGCCACTCCTCGCGGATGCGCGACAGCAGGAACACCTCGTAGTCCATCGACAGGCCGAACAGGATGGTGAACATCGTGATGGGGATCCACGGGTCGATGGGCCCGGTGTGACCGATGCCCACCAGACCACCCAGCCATCCCCACTCGAAGACGGCCACTAGCACCCCGTAGGCGGCACCGACTGACAGCAGGTTCATGAGGGCCGCTTTGATGGGGACGGCCACCGAGCGGAAGACGGCCATCAAGAGCACCACTGCCAGCACGATCACCGCGGCGAGCACCCAGATCATCCGCCCCGACAGGTAGGAGGCCGCGTCGATCCCCGCCGCCGTCTCACCGCCCACCTCGGCCACCACGCCCGTCCCGTGCAGGGCCTGGGGGATCACGCGGTTGCGCATCGTGTGCACAAGCGCCTGGGTCTGTGCCGACTCCGGCGACCATGCCGGGATCAGCGTGATGACAGCCGCCGTGTGGTCGCGGTTGACGATGGGCGGGGAGATCTGGGCCGTGCCGGGCATGGCGTGCAGGGCGCGGTCGAGCCGGATCACAGCCGCCTCGTTCTGCTGGCCGTTCATCTTCACCGCCACGATCAACGGGCCGTTGAAGCCCGGCCCGAACCCCTCCGCCAGAAGGTCGTAGGCCTGGCGCACCGTGAGGTTCGTCGGGGCGTTGCCGGCGTCGGTGAAGGCCAGGCGCATCGAGAAGAGCGGGAGGGCCAGCGCCACCAGCACCACCACCGAGAGGGACCCGGTCAGCCACGCCCGCCGCTGCACCGTCCGGCTCCAGCGATACCAGAACCCTTTGGTCGGCCGGGGCGTGGCGTCGTGGGAGAGCCCGGGCACCGACAGCCGGTCGATGGCCCGCCCCGAGTACCCCAAGAGGCACGGCAGCAGGGTGAGCGTGGCCACCATGACCAGCAGCACGGCGACGATCGAGGCGGTGGCCACCCCCACCATGTAGGGCTGGCCGATCACGTAGAGGCCGAGCAAGGAGATCACGACCGTCGAGCCGGCCAGCAGCACGGCCCGGCCGGCGGTGGCCAGCGAGACGACCACGGCTTGGCGCGGATCTCGGCCTTCGGCCAAACCTTGGCGGTACCGGGTGACGACGAAGAGGGCGTAGTCGATGCCCACCCCCAGCCCGATCATGACCGCCATCTCGGGCGAGAAGGTGGGGACCACCAGGACGTGGGTGAGCAGCTCGAGCACGGCCACCCCCACCAGGAGGCCGAAGAGGGCCGACACGATCGGCAGGCCCATGGCCACCACCGACCCGAAGGCCAGCAGCATGATGAGCATGGCCGCCGTGATGCCGATCCCCTCGCTCGGTCCCGGCGCCGCCTGCACCACGGTGGCAATCGGTGTGCCCCCCAGCTGGACGTCGAAGCCCGCATGACGGGCGTTCTCGGCGGTGGTGATCACCGCCTGCACCGTCTGTTTCTTGAGGAGGTAGGTGGTGGTGTCGAACTGGACCGTGGCATAGGCGATGTGGCCGTCCGAGGCCACCTGGTGGGCGCCGGACAGACCGACCGGGCCCTCCACGCCGACGACGTGGGCGAGCCGGTCGAGCTGGGCGTCGAGCCGGGCGATCGCGGCCTGGTTGGCCGGGTCGGTAATGGGCGCCGTCGTGTGGAAGACCACCTGCGCCTGGTCGCCGGCCATCGAGGGAAACCGCGACTTCAAGATGTCCTGAGCCTGTTGGGAGGGGGTGTTGCCGGCGGTGAACTTGTTCTCGAAGCTCGTCCCAACGGCGTGGCTCACGGCGAGGGCGATGACCAGCACCAGTCCCCAGGTGAGCAGCACCAGACGCCGCCGGTCATAGGACCAGCCGGCCAGTCGCCCGAGGAGGCCGGCCTCGGGCGCCACCCCCCGGCCCTCGGTCACCCCCGGAGCCTGCCCAACTCTTCGGCCACGGCGCGGCCGTTGGCCTTCCCTCCGGTGGCCTTCATGACCTGGCCGGTGAAGAAGCCGGTGAGCTTGTCCTCGCCCCCGCAGTAGCGGGCCCACTCGTCGGGGTTGGCCTCCACCACCTGGCGGACCACGTCGGCCAGCGAGTCGTCGGAGAGCGCCTCGAACCCTTTGTCGCGGGCAATGGCCTCGGGGTCCCCTCCTCCGGCCGCCAGAAGGTCGACCAGGACCTCGCGCACCTGGGCCACCGAGAGCAACCCCTTGGACTCCATGGCCAGCAGCGCCGCCAGTGACCCGGCGTCGAGACGCCGGCCGGCGTCGGTGTCGGTGGCGACATCGTTGGCCACCCGGGCGAGAGCGAGGGGGACCGGAGCACCCCGCTCGGCCGCGTCGGCCACCAGTTCGTCGAGTCCCTGGTCCACCACGGCCAGCACCTGGTCGGACTGGGCCGCGGTGGCGTCCTCGCCGAGGAGTCCGAGCAACCGGGCCCGCCGCTCGGCCGGGAGCGCGGGGAGGGAGCCCGCCACCCGCTGGCGCCACTCGTCGCTCGGCGCCAGCGGCACCAGATCGGGCTCGGGGAAGTAGCGGTAGTCGTACGCCTCCTCTTTCGAACGCAACGTGATGGTGCGCCCGGCCTGCTCGTCCCAGTGGCGGGTCTCCTGGTCCACCTTCCCCCCGGCCTCCAGGAGGGCGATCTGGCGAGCCGCCTCGTAGTCGATGGCCCGGGCCACGGAGCGCAACGAGTTGAGGTTCTTGATCTCACAGCGCGTGCCGAAGGGGGCGCCGGCCTCAGGGCGGACCGAGACGTTGGCGTCGACCCGCATCGACCCCTCCTCCATGCGGCCGTCGGAGGCCCCGGTGGCCACCAGCACGGCGCGCAGCTCGGCGGCGTAGGCGCGGGCCTGGGCGGACGAGCGCATGTCGGGCTCGCTCACGATCTCCACCAACGGGACGCCCGAGCGGTTGTAGTCGACGAGGGAGTGGGCCGCGGAGTGGATGCGCCCCCCCTCGCCCACGTGCGTCGTCTTGCCGGTGTCCTCCTCCAAGTGGGCGCGGGTGACGCCAACCCGGCTGCCGTCGGGGAGCTCGAGCCAGCCGCCCACGTTGATCGGCGCGTCGTACTGGCTGATCTGAAAGTCCTTGGGCATGTCGGGGTAGAAGTAGTTCTTGCGGTGGAAGCCCGACGGGCGCACCTCGCAGTGCAGGGCGGTACCGATCCGCATGGCCAGCTCCACCGCTTGTTCGTTCAACACCGGCAGCGAGCCGGGCAGCCCCAGGCACACCGGGCAGATGTTGGTGTTGGGCTCGGCGCCGAAGGCGTTGGGGCAGCCGCAGAACAGCTTGGTCGCCGTCAGCAACTCGCAGTGGACCTCGAGACCCACCACCATCTCCCAGGTCCCGCTCACGGCGCCCCCGTTTCCACGGCCGCGGCCACCCGGAAGAGCAGCTCCTCACCGAGGGCCGGGGCCAGCACCTGCACACCCACCGGCAGGCCGTCGTCCCCCGTGCCGAAGGGCACGCTCACCGCCGGGTGTCCGGCCAGGTTCGAGCAGACCGTGAACAGGTCCGAGGCGTACATGGCCATCGGGTCGTCGACCCGCTCGCCGATGGGGAAGGCCGTGGTGGGGGTGGTCGCCCCCAGCAGTACGTCGAAGTGGGCATAGGCGCGGGCGAAGGCCTCGATGACCACGGTGCGCACCCGTTGGGCCTGGCCGTAGTAGGCGTCGTAGTAGCCGGCCGACAGGGCGTAGGTGCCCAACATGATCCGGCGCTTCACCTCGTCGCCGAAACCCGCCGTGCGCGTGGCGGTGTTCATGGCGGTGACATCCGCGGCTCCCACCCGTAGGCCGTAGCGGACACCGTCGTAGCGAGCGAGGTTGGACGAGGCCTCGGCCGGGGCGATCAGGTAGTAGGCCGACAGGCCGAAGCGCAGCTCGGGGACGGCCACCTCCTCCACCTTGGCCCCGGCCCCGGCCAGGGCGTTGGCCGCCTCGCGCACCCGGCGGACCACGTCGTCCGAGGCGCCGTCCACCAGGTCGGTGCAGAACCCGACCCGAAGCCCCTCCACGCCCTGGTCGAGGCCGCCGGAGCCACGCGGGACCTCGGACAGTGAGGTGCTGTCACACGGGTCATGGCCGCAGACGGCGTCGTAGAGAAGGGCGGCATCGGCCACGGTGGCCCCGAAGGGGCCGATCTGATCGAGCGAGCTGGCGAACGCCACGAGCCCGTAGCGGGACACGGCGCCGTAGGTGGGCTTCATGCCGACCACACCGCAGAGGGCCGCGGGCTGGCGGATGGAACCGCCGGTGTCCGAGCCGAGGGCCAGCGGCGCCATCCCGGCGGCCACCGCCGCCGCCGAACCGCCGGACGAGCCTCCGGGCACCCGGCTGAGGTCGGCCGGGTTGCGGGTCGGGCCCGTCGAGGAGTTCTCGGTCGACGACCCCATGGCGAACTCGTCCATGTTGGTCTTGCCCACGGCCACGGCGCCGGCGGCCCGCAGCCGCTCGACGACGGTGGCGTCGTAGGGGGGGCGCCAGCCCTCCAAGATGCGCGAGGAGCAGGTGGTCGGCACCCCGCGCACGCAGAGGTTGTCCTTGAGGGCCACCGGCACCCCGGCCAGTGGTCCCGGGTCACGCCCGGCGGCCACCGCGGCGTCCACCGCGTCGGCCTCCTTCAGCGCCTCGTCGCCCATCACGTGGACGAAGGCGTGCACCTCGGCGTCGGTGGCCCCCACGTTCTGCAGGGCCTCCTCCACCACCGAACGGGCCGAGCGCTCGCCCGAGCGCACGGCGGCGGCCAGAGCGGCTGCGCCCCCGGGGCTCACGGGGCTTCCCCCACGATGCGCGGGACCTTGAACCGGTCGTCCTCCACCTCGGGTGCGGCGGCCAGGACCTCGGCGCGTTCCAGCCCGGGTCGGGGCACGTCGGGGCGGAGGACGTTCACCACCGGCAGCGGGTGCGCCGTCGGCTCCACTCCCGAGAGATCGAGGGCGGCCACGTCGGCGGCGTGGGCCAGGACCTGGGCGAGCTGGCCGGTGTAGCGATCCAGCTCCTCGTCGGTGAGCGACAGGCGGGCCAGGTGGGCCACGTGGGCCACGTCGTCGCGCCCGAGGGCGCCGGGCTCTCCCCCGCTCACGGCACGGCGCCGGCGGTCACGGCGGTCACGAAGGAGACGGCCCGGTCCTCGATCTCGTCGCGGTCGTAGTCGAGCGTGGCCACGTGGTAGCTCCGCTCCAGCCACACCCGTTCGCACGGGCCCCCGACCGACGCCTCCACCAGATCGCCGCTGGTGCTGGGCACCACGTGGTCCTCGCGGCTCGAGAAGAGCAGGACGGGGCAGCGGATCTCGGACAAGCCGAGTGCCACGTCCTCGATCCCCTCGAAGAGGGAGAGGACGGCTGACAGAGGCGTGCCCTCGTAGGTGACCTCGACCACGTCGGGGCGGGCGATGTCGGACCCGATGCTCGGTGCGATCTCGGTCCCCGAGTCGCGCAACTGGCGCACGGCGTCACGGAAGCTGTCGTCCGGCGGCTCGACGAAAGGGTTGATCAACACGATGCCGCAGATCTCCGGGTGGCGTTCGGCCAGCCAGCAGGTGAGGGAGCCCCCCATCGAAAGGCCCACCACCGCCACCCGAGCACACGACGCGACCAGCGTGGCGTAGTGCTCCTCGGCGGCCGCCGACCAGTCTGACCAGCGCATGGGCACGAGGTCCTCGAGGGCCGTGCCGTGGCCGGGGAGCAGCGGGAGCTCGACCGTGTACCCGGCGTCGGCGAGCTTCTCGGCCACTCCCCGCAGGGACCAGGGGTTGCCGGTGAAACCATGCAGGACCAGGACCCCGTCAGGGCCCCCGGTCGCCGAGAATGGCTCGGCCCCCTCCATCACCGGAGCGATCACGACACCGCATGCTACCGGTGGCGCGCCGGAGCTAACGTACCCAGGCCCAACGTCGGGGGCGGCGCGCGCCCACGGCGGGTCGTGTCCCGGGGGCAGCACGCGACGGACGGGGAACGTCCCTCGGGTGCCCAGAGCCGACAAGGAGCCAACGATGCCTCACGCGTTCCTGAGCGACGAATGGATCGAGCAGGCCCATGTCATCCGGGCCGAGTACCGCGACAAGATCCCCCCGATCCCCCACACCGTCCGGATGAACCTGAAGGTGACCGAGATGCCCTTCGGCGATGGGGCTCTCGACGCCTTCGTCGACACCTCCTCGGGCGAGATCGAGATCGACAAGGGCCACCTCGAGGCGCCCGACCTCACGGTGACCGTGGACTACGCCACGGCCAAGGCCATCTTGGTGGAGGGCAACGCCCAGGCCGGCATGCAGGCCTTCATGGCCGGCAAGGTCAGGATCGAGGGCGACATGACCAAGCTCATGGTCATGCAGACCGCACCCCAGGACGGCTCCGCCCCGGAACTGGCGGCGCGCCTACGCGAGATCACCGAGTAGCCCGAGGCTCCCCGGTGGGCGTCGAGCGCCGGATCAGACCCCGAGCTTGGCCATCTCCGACTGGAGCTCGGCCACCGTCCAGCGCGACGACTTCTCCAGCGTCTCGGTCATCGTCCAGTTCTGGAAATTCCTGATCGTGCCTCCCTGGACAAAGAAGACGCGGCCGCTGGCGGTGCAGTCCTCGGTGGCGAGGTAGGCGACGAGGGGCGAGATGTTGGCCGGATCCCAGGTGTCGAACTGTCCGGACTCGTTCGGCGCCTTCACGATGTCGGCGAGACCCGGCGTCGACTCGGTCATCCGGGTGCGGGCGGCCGGGGCGATGGCGTTGACCCGGACGCCGTAACGTCCGAGCTCCTGCGCGGCGATCACGGAGAAGGCGGCGATGCCGGCCTTGGCTGCGCCGTAGTTCGTCTGCCCGGGATTGCCGAGCAGGCCTGAGGTCGACGAGGTGTTGACAATGCAGGCGCGCACCTCCTTCCCCGCCTTGCTCTGCTCACGCCAATAGGCGGCGGCGTGGCGGGTGGGGACGAAGTGGCCCTTCAGGTGGACGTGGATCACGCTGTCCCACTCGTCCTCGGTCATGTTTATGAGGACCCGGTCCCGCAGGATGCCAGCGTTGTTCACCAGGACGTGCAGGTCGCCGAAGGACTCCACGGCGGCCTCGACCAGCCGTTGGCCGCCGTCCCACGAGGTGATGTCGTCGTCGTTGGCCACGGCCACCCCGCCCGCCGCGGAGATCTCGGCCACCACCCGCTCGGCCGGGCTCCGGTCGTCACCCGACCCGTCGACGGCACCCCCGAGGTCGTTGACCACGACCTTGGCCCCTTCGGCGGCGAAGAGGAGCGCGTGCTCGCGTCCGATGCCACGCCCGGCGCCCGTGATGACCGCCACCCTCCCGTCCAATGCACCCATGCCCGCCTACTCTCATTGGTCTCGACCCACGCTCGGCGCCCCAAGGGTAGCGGGGGCGGACTCCCCGGCCGCCGGCTCCTAGGCCCGGCCGAACCGCCGCTCCCACCAGAACGGGTCGCGGGCGTGGGCGTGGAAGTGGTCGGGGATCTGGCGCATGACGCGATCGAGCGTCCAGCCGCCCTCGCCGAAGCGGTCGTCGGCCACCCGGGAGAGCTCGGCCACCATGTGGGCCAGGTCGTCGTCGGGTGGCTCGGGACCGTGGTGCTTCCAGACCACCATCGGCACGTCGCAGATCTCGCAGTCGGCCACCCAGCAGACGTCGTCCTCGGCGTGCCACGGGGTGATCCGCGCCGCCTCGCAGAGATCGCAACCCGGGCGCCCCCCGCTCCCGGCGCCCGTCACTGGGTGTAGAGGGTGACCGCGCTGCCCTTCTTGGCCGTCTGACCCGCCAGGGGGACGGAGGTGAAGACATGGCCGCCCTGGGGACCGTAGACCTGGCCGACGGTGAGCCCGACCCCGGTGAGCGCGGCGGTGGCCTCGGTCACGGTGTCACCCGAGAGGCTGGGCACTGTGACCACCGGTGGACCGGTGGAGACGTTGACCTTCACCGTGCTGCCCGCGGGAGTTGTGGCGCCGGCCGGCGGTGTGGTGGCGATGACCTGGCCGGAGGGGACGGTTGTCGAGCTCTGCGGGACCTGGGTGGCCTGCAGGCCGAGGGCCCCGAGCGCGCTCTGGGCCTGTGTGAAGGTGCTGCCGGCCGCCAGGGTCGGCACCGGGACCGGGGGCTTCCCCTTGGAGACGGCGACGGCGATGGTCGACCCGTACGGTGCGTGGGTGGCGTTCAGCTGCCCGTTGTACGACCAGTTGATGACCTGGCCGATCGGGACTGTCGCGCTGTAGGCCTCGAGCGCGGGGCACTTGGCCACGAAATGATCTGTGGCCAACAACTTGGTGGCACCGGCGCAGTCGAGGCCCAGACCCGAGAGTGCGGGGATCGGCACGATCGGCGGACCGCTGGACGACACCACCGAGACCGTCGTCCCCTCTTTTTCCTCCACCCCATGACGGGGCGACTGGGAGATGACCGTGCCGGCCGGCACCTGGGTCGAATGACTCGTGCCCGAGACTGCCAGCGAGAAGTGGTCGGCTTCGAGGGCGTGGCGCGCCTGGGCCACCGTGAGGCCGGTCAGGACCGGCACCGGGTGGCTGGCCGTGAACACCTTGGCCCGTGAGGCGGCCACGATCCCACCGGCCACCAGCGCGGCGACGATGGCCAGGGCGGCGACGACCCACGGCCAGCGGGAGCGTCGTCGTTGGACGACCGCCGGCCCGGAGCGCGACGGTCCCGAGGGGTCCTCCAGGGCGTCGTAGTCGAACACCTGACCGGCGACGGCGGCGCCGGCCACCGGCGTCTGCACCGTGAGGTCGCTCGGCGCGGCCGGGCGGGCCGCCTCCACCGTTGATGCGTGCAGCGGAAGGGGCGCCGGTGCGGGCAGGGCGGCG
>Ga0265327_10001003_pt1 | contig 40039 bp, 43 predicted proteins | sample 41621metaG_FD_202089 | JGI IMG/M metagenome (GOLD analysis project Ga0265327, IMG submission 202089) | Rhizosphere microbial communities from Carex aquatilis grown in University of Washington, Seatle, WA, United States - 4-16-21 metaG | ecosystem: Host-associated > Plants > Roots > Rhizosphere... | reverse complement strand
CGCGTGTTCGGCGAAGCGTCGGCGCATCGCCTCGAAGGCGTGGGGATCGGCGCGCTGGAAGCTGTAGATCGACTGCTTGACGTCGCCGACGGCGAAGACGGTGCGGAGCGTGTCGCGGCTGCCCAGCCCGGCGAAGAATTCCTCGGTCAGCGCCGCCACCACCGCCCACTGGTCGGGGTTGGTGTCCTGGGCCTCGTCGATCAGCACATGGTCGATGCCGCCGTCCAGCTTGTAGAGCACCCACGGCGCCACCCCCGGCCGGCCCAGCAATTCGCGGGCGGCGAGGATCAGATCGTCGTAGTCGAGCAGGGCGCGCGCCTCCTTGCGGCGCCGGTAGGCGGCCAGCAGGGAATCGGCCAGAATCAGCAGCGCCGCCGTCGCCTCGGCCACCGCCGCCGCCTTCAGCCGTTCGGCTAGGCCGAGCAGCCGCTCCGCCTCGGTGGCCAGGACGAGCTCGATTTCGGGGAAGGCGTCGCGCAGCTTGGCGGTCAGCAGGCGCGACCGCACCGTGTCCTCCTTGGTCAGGAAGATCCGCGAATAGGCGGCGAAGCCCGCCGTCCGCCCATCGGGATCGCCCAGCCACGCCGCCATCGCCTCGGCGTTCTTGCGGTCGGTGGGGGCGCCGTCCATCAGCGCCCCGACCGCCCGCCGGCAGCCGGCGGCGTCGAAGGCGGCATCGCGGCAGGCGGCGGCGATGATCGACTCGCCGGTCTCGCCCGCCGCCAGCCCCAATCGCCGACGCAAGGCGTCGATGGTGCCGGCGATGCCGCCATGGCGGTCGAACAGGCGGGCCAGCCGGCCCCGGTCGCGCGACAACTCGGCCATCAGGGCGGGGAAGCCGGTTTCGTGCAGGCGGGCGGTCAGCGTCGCCACCGCCGCCGCCAGCTCCGGGGCGCCGGCGGCCAGCACCTCGTTCTGGGCCTCGGCCAGCAATTCCTGGGCGTCGCGCTCGTCCATCACCTGGAAGTGCGGCGCCAGCCCGGCTTCCAGCGGGAAGCGGCGCAGCAGCGACTGGCAGAAGGCGTGGATGGTCTCGATGCGCATGCCGCCGGGGGCGTCCAGCACCTGGGCGAACAGCCGCCGCGCCCGCACCCGCACCTCGGCCCTGGGCGCGGCGCCCAAAAGGGCGGCCAGTTCGTCGTCGAGGTCGCCATCGTCGGCGGTGGCCCAGCCGGCCAGCCGGGCGGCGATGCGGTTCGACATCTCGGCGGCGGCGGCCTTGGTGAAGGTCAGGCACAGGATGCGGCCGGGGGCGGTGCCGGCCAGCAGCAGCGCCAGCACCCGGTCGGTCAACACCTTGGTCTTGCCGGTGCCGGCCGAGGCCGCCACCCAGACGCTGGCGCCGGGATCGGCGGCCAGGCGCTGCTTGGCGGTGGCCTGGTCGAGGAGGGCGGAGACGGTCATTCGCCCTCTCCCTCGTCGCCGGCCGCCGCCCATTCCTTGACCCGGGCCAGATGCAGGGTGTCGGAATAGCGCGGCGCCATCGCCGGATGGGGCCGCGCCGCATAGGGGGTGTCGGGGTCGTCGAAGGCGGCGACCAACCCTTGCACCCCTTCCAGCGCCGCCTCGGCCAGGGCCTTGGGATCGTCGCCGGCCGGATGCTCCTCGCCGCCGTCCTCGCCGCCCTTCAGCCGCCAGAACAGCAACTCGGCCACCTCGCTCGGCGGCACGTCGGCGAACCCGCCGAAGCGGGCGATGGCGGCCTCCAGCGGCAATTGCGGCGAATAGCCGGCGGCCACCTCGCGCTTACTCGGCACCGCGCCGGTCTTGTAGTCGATTACCGCCAGGGTGCCGTCGCTCATCCGGTCGATGCGGTCGGCCCGCGCGTGCAGCAGGAAGGGACCGGCGGGCGCGTCGAGTTCCAGTCCGCCCTTGACCTCGACGACGCTCGCCTCCACCCGTGGCCGCCGCTCGGCCTCGCGGGCCAGGAACCAGCGGGCCACCGACTGAAAGCGCGGCCACCAGAAGGCCCACAGGCCGGGACGGTCGGCGACGCCGGCGAAGACCTCGGCGCCGATCGCCTCCAGCCTTTGGGCGGCGTCGGCGGGCAGCGGGCCGGGATGGGATCGGGTGAAGCGTTCCAGGCATTCATGCACCAGATTGCCGTAATCGCCGGCGCCGGGATCGGCGTCGATGGCCTCCAGCGCCTCCAGCCCCAGGACGTGGCGGGCATAGATGGCGTAGGGGTCGCGCATCCACTTTTCGATCTCGGTGACCGACAGGCGGCGGGGGCGGGCGGCGACCGGCGGGCGGGGGGCCGGCCGTTCGCTCGGCAGGCGGGCATCGGGGGTGTCGAGGGCGGCGTGCCAGGCCAGCCAATCGCCGTTCCGCTCGGGGAATTCCAGGCCGGCGGCCTCCGTCACCGCGTCGAGCCGCAGCAGCCAGCGCGACGGCACCGTCGGCGCGCCGCCCTCGCGGACCGAGCGGGTCAGCACCACCCGGGGGGCGGCGGCGGCCTGGACGAAATCGTGGGCGGCTAGGCCGATCTTGCGCTCGAAGGCGGGCAGGCCGAAGGCGGCCCGCATCGGTCGGCTCATCCACGGATCGGCCTCGGCCTCGGGCGGCCAGGTGCCTTCGTTGAGGCCGGCCAGCACCACCAGATCGGCTTGTTGCAGGCGGGCCTCCATCGGTCCCCACAGGAACAGGCGGGGATGGCTGCCCCAGGCCGGGCGCACCACCCGGCCGGCCATCAGGGTGTCGAACAGCGCCGGGTAGCAGGCGGGCGGCACCTCGCCCAGCGCTTCGGCGGCCTCGATCAGTTCGGCGACGAAGGCGGCGGCGACCTCGCCGGCCTCGCCCCGCCACAGCCGGGCCGGGCCGGGCAGGGTGGCATCGGCGGCCAGCGCCTCGGCCATTTCCACATGGGTGCGGACCAGGTCGGCCAGTGGTGCCGCGGGCCGCGCAAAATGCGCAACGAAGGGGGCGGCGGCGAAGTCGAGACGGTCGAGCCAGCCGGCCAGCCCGGGCGCCGCCGCCTTCAATCCCGCCACGCCGGGCCCCGGCCGGGGCCCGCGCAGGGCGTCGAGCTCCAGCTTGCGCACGGTCGCGCGAAAACGCGCGGCGTCCTCGCCGCCGGCGGCCAACGGGTGTTTCAGCGCCGCCAGGGTGGCGTGGGGGGCGAAATCCTCGGCGACCATCTCGGCCAGCAGGCGGAGAAAAACGCCGGGCTCGGTGACCGTCAGCGGCGTGCCGGCCGAGTCGTCGAGCGCCAGCTCCCAACGTTCCAGCTCGGCCGCCACCCGGCGGGCCAGGGCGCGGTCGGGGGTGACCAGGGCGGCGGTGCGACCGGGCAGCTCCAGCGCCTGGCGCAGGATCAGGGCGACGGCTCCTGCCTCCTCGCGCGGGCCGGGGGCCTCGATCCGCGAGATGCCGTCGACGGCGGCGGCGGAGAAGGGCGGCAGGTGGCGCCAGGCCTCGGCGGTGGCGGCCGGGCGCAGGGCCTCGGACAGCAGGCGGCCGCGCTCGGCCCGAGGGTCGCGGGCGGCGGTGAAGGGGTGGACGGCGTCGCGCTCGACCCCCAACCCTTCCAGCAGGCGCTTCATGCCGTATTGCGGATGGCTGGAATCGATGGCCCGCCAGCCGGAATCGTCAAGGCCGAGATCGAGGCCGGGCAGCACCACTTTTCCCCGAGGCAGGCCGGCCACCACCTTCAGCAGGGCGGCGGTGGCGGGGCGGCTGCCGGTGGTGCCGGCGGCGATCACCGGATGGGTGGGGGGCTGGCGCCGCCACGCCTCGGCCTGGGCGTCGATCACCCGGTTGATCCGCTCCTGCGGGTCGAGCTGGCCGCGCCCGGCCAGAATCCCCGGCCAGGTGTCGGTGAGGATGGCGAGGAAGTCGATGGTCTTCTGCCAGTGGGCGGCGTACTCCTCGGGCGCCAGCCCGGCCAGGCGGTCGAAGCTCAGCCGTTCGATTTGCACCGCGTCCAAAAGCGCCGCCAACTCCTCGGCCAGCAGCGCCGCCTGATCGGGGCCGGGAGGCAGGCCGCCGCGACCGCCGCCCAAGGCCAGCACCAGCCGGGTCAGCAGCAGCCGGCGCTCCAGGGCGGGGATGGCGGGGGGGATGTCGAAGGGCAGGTCGCCGCCCAGCGCCAGTTCGTCCTCGTCGACCGCGTCGATGGCGCGCATGCGGGGCAGCAGCAGCGGCCTTCCCTCGGACAGGCGCAGGAAGGCCTCGCGCAGCGACCGGCACGAGCGGCGGGTGGGCAGCAGCACCTCGGCGGCGGCCAGCGCCAGCGGGTCGCCGCCGGCCTCCTCCAGCATCCCGGCCGCCAGGGTATCGACGAAGCCGAGGCCGGGGGGGATGGTGAAGAGGGCGCTCGCCATGGAATCCTTGGGCGGAAGTCCGTCACTTCACCCAGTGTACGGATTCACGGCGGCGCGATCAGGAAAAAAACGCGCCGGGGTCAGCGGCGGGCGTAGGCGGCGAGGAAGGCCTCGACCGAGCGGCCGACGATGGCGGCGATTTCCGCCTCGGCGGCCGGCTCGCGGGCGCGGAGAACCACAGGGTCGAGCAACTCGGCGTCGAGCAGGGCGTAGTAGTGGAACGCCGCCACCGTCGGGTCGGCGGGGCGCAGGTCGCCGGTCCCCATCGCCGCCGCCAGGAAGCCGGCGATGTTGGCCACCCCCTTCATCTTGCCGCGCTGAAAAAGCAGGCGGCCGATGTCCGAGCGGCCGGATTCGCCGAAGGCCAGGCGGGTCAGTCCGATCAGTTCCGGCGATTGGCGGATGGTCAGGTAGCGCTGGCCGTAGCGGCAAAGCGATCGGCAGAGGTCCCCGTCCTCGGCCAGTTCGACATAGGCGGCGTCCATGTGTGGGCCGATGGTGTCCAGCATCACTTCGACGAACAATTCGTCCTTCGACGGGAAGTGGTTGTAGAGCGTCTGCTTCGAGCCGCCGGCGCGGGCGACGATGGCCGACATCGAGGCGCCCTCATAGCCGCGCTCGCTGAATTCCTGGGCGGCGGCGGCAAGGATGGCTTCGCGGCGGGCTTCGCTTCTGTTTCGCATCGGGCACCTGACTGAACCGTACGGTATAGTTTTTCTTGACCGTCAATTTTGACGATGATAGACCATACCGTACAGTTTAGTCACGGGAAACCGCCATGCCCCCATACCGCCCGCTCGCCGGCCGCTTCGCCGCCCTTGTCCTGTTGCTGAGTCCCGGCGCCTGCGCGGTCTTGCCCGATTCGGCCCCGGCGGTGGTGCCCAAGCCGGTTTCGGCCTATGCCGCCGGCCAATCCTTCGCCGCGGCGGAAGCCAACTGGCCCACCGATTCGTGGTGGAAGGGCTGGGGCGATCCGACGCTCGACGCGCTGATCGCCGAGGCGCTGGCCGGCGAGCCCGGCCTGGCGGCGGCGGCGGCGCGGCTGGCGCGGGCCGAGGCGGCGGCGGAAGTGGCCGGCGCCCCCGAATATCCGGCCCTGTCGCTGAACGGCAAGCTGCCCAAGGAGCGCCAAAGCCAGAACTACCTGACCCCGGCCGACATGACCCCGACCGGCTGGCGCACCTACCCCGAGGCGACCGCCAACCTGTCGTGGGAGCTTGACCTGTGGGGCAAGAACCGCGCCGCCCTGGCGGCGGCGACCAGCGACGCCGAGGCGGCGCGGGCCGATGTCGCCCAGGCCCGTCTGGTGCTGTCGTCGTCGCTGGCCTCGGCCTGGGCCGAACTGGCCCGGCTGTGGGCCACCCGCGACACCGCCGCCGCCGCTGCCGAGGAACGGGCCAAGACCGTCGAATTGATGGACCGGCGCCGCGCCAACGGGCTGGAAACCGAGATCGCGGTGCGCCGCGCCGAATCCCGCCTGGCCTCGGCCCAGGGCGATCTGGCGGCGGCCGATGAACAGATCGGGCTGCAACGCAACGCCATCGCCCAATTGCTGGGTGCCGGTCCCGACCGTGGCCTGTCGATTCCCCGGCCGCGCGTCGACCTCGCCCGCGCCCCCGGCCTGCCGCCCGCGCTTGCCCTCGGTCTGCTCGGCCGCCGCCCCGATGTGGTGGCGGCGCGGCTGCGGGTCGAGGCCGCCGAGGGCCGGATCGACAGTTCCGAGGCCGCTTTCTATCCCGACGTCAACCTTGCCGCGCTGATCGGCTTTCAGTCGCTCAGCATCGAGACGTTCGCCCGTCACGGATCGCTGTTCGGCAGCATCGGCCCGGCGCTGTCGCTGCCGATCTTCGATGGTGGCCGCCTGCGCGGCCAGCTGCACGGCGCCCGCGCCGACCGCGATCTGGCGGTGGCGGAATACGACCGGGCCTTGAGCGCGGCGCTGCGCGAGGTGGCCGACGCGGCGGTGAGCCTGAAGGCGCTGGGCGGCCGGCTGGCCGCCGCCGAGGCGGCCAATCGCGCCGCCGAGGATGCCTGGCGCAAGCTGCGCGCCCGCTATGACGGCGGGCTGGCCACCGCGCTCGACGTGTTGACCGGCGAGGATGAAATGCTGGCGAGTCGCCGCCCGCTCGACGACTTGCGGTCGCGCGCCTTCGCGCTCGACGCCGCCTTGGCCAAGGCCCTGGGCGGCGGCTGGCGCGTCGCCGTGGATTGATACCGATCGGCGATGAGCGCGGCTCGTCGCCTGTCGGCTGGCCCATTGAGGGTCCGCGAGCCCAAGGGCTTTGGAAAAACCCGCCCGGCGCTCGAGGGCCGCGTTGATCGGAATCGATCGGCCTTCGCGGGCGGGAGAAATGAAGGAGTGACGATCATGCTGGATGCCACCGTGACCAACCGGACGGACGGGCGTATCGCCGATGGCGGTCGCCGCAAGCGCCTGTTCCTGATCCTGGCGGCGGTGGTCGCCGCCGTCGCCGTCGTCTGGACCCTGTGGTGGGCGCTGTGGGGATCGCGCTGGGTGTCGACCGACAACGCCTATACGGCGGCCGAGGTCGCCCAGGTGACCACCGCCGTTTCCGGCATCGTCCAGAGCGTGCCGGTGGTGGACACCCAGGCGGTGCGCCAGGGTGGCGTGCTGGCGGTGCTTGACGACACCGACGCCCGCTTGGCCCTGCAACAGGCCGAGGCCGAACTGGGCCGGGCCGTCCGCCGGGTGCGCGGCTATGTCGCCACCGACCAGGGCCTGGCGGCGCAGGTCGCCGCCCGCGACGCCGAGCGGGTCCGTAATCTGGCCCAGGTGGCCAGGGCCGAGGCCGATTTCCGCCGCGCCGGGGTCGATCTGGAGCGGCGCAAGGCCCTGGCCGCCTCGGGCTCGGTGTCGGGCGAGGAATTGTCCAATGCCGAGAACGCCTTCGCCGTCGCCAAGGCGGCGCTGGATTCGGCCCGCGCCGCCGTCGCCGAATCCGCCGCCGGCCGCTTCGCCGCCGTCGGTTCGCGCGAGGTCAACGCCGCCCTGATCGACGGCGTGTCGCTTGACGACAACCCCGAGGTGGCGCTGGCCCGCGCCCGGCGCGATCAGGCCAGGATCGACCTGGAGCGCACGGTGATCCGCGCCCCGGTCGACGGCGTCGTCGCCCGCCGGACGGTGCAGGTCGGCCAGAAGGTCCAGCCTGGGACGGTGCTGATGTCGGTGGTGCCGGTGGCGTCCATCCATGTCGACGCCAATTTCAAGGAGGGGCAATTGGCCAAGGTGGCGGTGGGCCAGCCGGTCGAACTGACCGCCGACCTCTACGGCGATGCGGTGGTCTTCCACGGTCGGGTCGAGGGCTTTTCCGGCGGCACCGGGGCGGTGTTCGCCGCCATCCCGGCGCAGAACGCCACCGGCAACTGGATCAAGGTGGTCCAGCGCCTGCCGGTGCGGGTGGCGCTGGATGCCGATGAACTGGTTGCCCATCCCCTGCAACTGGGGCTGTCGATGAACGCCAGCATCGACACCCGGGGCGGAGCCGGACGATGACCGCCGCCGCCGGCCGCGACGACGCCGCGCCGCTGACCGGCGGCTGGCTGTGGATCGCCGCCATCGTGCTGGCGCTCGGCAATTTCGTCGCGGTGCTGGACATGACCATCGCCAACGTCTCGGTCGCCACCATCGCCGGCGGCCTGGGGGTCAGCACCAGCCAGGGCACCTGGGTGATCACCTCGTATTCGGTGGCCGAGGCGATCATCGTGCCGCTGACCGGCTGGCTGGCGGCGCGCTTCGGCCCGGTCAAGGTGTTCGTCGCCGCCATGGCGCTGTTCGGCCTGTGCTCGGCCGCCTGCGCGCTGTCGGGGTCCTTCGACCTGCTGGTGGCGGCGCGGGTGGCGCAGGGGCTGGCCGGCGGCCCGCTGATGCCGATGTCGCAGACACTGCTGCTGCGTATCTTCCCCAGGGAAAAGGCGGCGGCGGCCACCGGGCTGTGGGCGGTCACCACCCTGGTCGCCCCGGTGCTGGGGCCGATCCTGGGCGGCGTGCTGTGCGACGATCTGTCGTGGCCGTGGATCTTCATGATCAACGTGCCGCTCGCCGGCCTTTGCTCGGTCTTCGCCTGGTGGCTGTTGAAGCGCTATCGCGACGCGCCGCAATGGGCGCCGATCGACAAGGTCGGCATGGCCCTGCTGGTGGTCTGGGTGGCGGCGCTGCAAATCATGCTGGATCAGGGCAAGGACCTGGAATGGTTCGCCTCGGGGCAAATCCGCCTGCTGGCCATCGTCGCCGCCATCGGCTTTTCCGCCTTCATGATCTGGGAGATGACCGACCGGCATCCGGCGGTCGATCTGCGGGTGTTCCGCCACCGGGGCTTCGCCCTCGGCACCCTGACCCTGGTGCTGACCTTCGGCGGCTTTTTCGCCGTCAACGTGACGACGCCGCTGTGGCTACAGAACTACATGGGCTACACCGCCACCTGGTCGGGGCGCACCCTGGCCTGGAGCGGCGCCACCGCCGTGCTGGTGGCGCCGATGGCGGCGATGCTGTCGACCAAGGTCGATCCCCGCGCCCTGGTGTTCGGCGGCGTCTCGTGGATCGCGGCGGTGACGCTGTTCCGCTCGGTCGCCACCACCGACATGGGCTATTGGGACATCGCCCTGCCGATCGTGGCGTTGGGCTTCGGCCTGCCGTTCTTCTTCGTGCCGCTGACCGGGCTGATCCTGGGCTCGGTCGAGGAATCCGAGGTCGCCTCGGCCGCCGGGCTGATGAACTTCCTGCGGACCCTGGCCGGCGCCGTCGCCACCTCGCTGGTCAATACCGCCTGGGAGGACGGCATCAAGTCGGCGCGGGCCGATCTGGTCGCCATCTCGGACCGGGGCGGCGAAACGCTGGCGATGCTGATCGACTCGACCGGCTCGCCCGAGGCGGCGCGCGCCGCGCTGGAGCGGGTCGTCGAGCCGCAGGCGGCGATGCTGGCGACCAACGACCTGATGATGGCCACCGCCGCCATCGTCGCCGTCGCCGCCCTGTCGGTCTGGCTGGCGCCTCGCCCGGCCCACGCGGTGGATGTCAGCCAGGCGCATTGAGCCGGAAACGGCGGGTGACGATCAGGCCGACGCCACTTTGCGACGGGCGGCGACGACGCTGATCAGGCCGACGCCCAGCAGGACGAGGGTGCCGGGTTCGGGGACCGCCGACACGAATTGGCCCTGGATCTGGCCGTTGTTGACGGTCAACTGGTAGCCGCCGATGTTGCCGAAACGACCGATATCGGTGGCGATCAGGCCGAAATCGGCGTTGAAGTCCGCCGAGCCGCTGGCGGTCGTCCGGTATTCGACGTCCCAGATGGACGCCTGAATCGCCGCCGAAAACGAGGTCAGGTCATCGGCGAAGGCGATCACATCGCCGGGGGGCAGAAGGCTTAAGTTCGCGTTGTAGGCCGACCGAAGCGACGGATCGATGGTGTCGTTGACGTTGCCGAACTTGGCCAGCACGGCGTTGCCAAGCGCGGCGAGCGCCGCGATTTTCTGGACCTGCTCGGTCGACAGCGACGTGCTTTGGACGCCTTTGGCGCCGTTGGCGTTGTTGGTGGTCAGCGCCTGCTTCGCATCGGAATAGGCGCCGCCGATATAGATGTCGTGAAGAAGGTCGACGCACCACACCCCCAGGGTGCCGCTGTCGGTCGCCAGGGTGATCTGCCCGCCGTACCACACGGATTGCGACGCGGACCCGTAGGCCTGGTCGAGAAATCCGCCGGGCTGGTTGTCGGTGAGGGTGAAGCCGAAACTCCCCCAATTCCCCGTCGGCAAATTCGCCAGGCCGTAGCCGGGAATCTGCACATTGGTGATGGTGCCCGCCGAGGCGGGAAACGCCGCGCCGATCACGACCGGAAGGGCGACGGCCGCCATTTTCAAAATTTTCCTCATCGCGGCACACTCCTGGGCGTGGGGAATCAACGCGGCAAAACCGCCAGCCGGACGTACGCAAGCGTCGCGCCAACCCGGCGATGGGGCGCGGGGGGTTGATAGTATTGAGGAAATTGTGGTCATCCGGTCGGGGGTGGGACCGAATGTAAAATATCCCTTACATCTTGTCCGATACCCCTCGCTTCCGTCCAGACACCGAAGATTCCGCTGAGAAGTCGGCGGCTTCTCAGCGGCGACGAAAAGGACTGCCCCGCTTCCATGAAAAGGACTACTCTGCGTCTTAAGTATGGGGGCGATGGCCCCCATATTGGAAATCTCGGTTCAGGCTTCATCCGCCAGTGTCCGGCTTTGCGGCACAGTCCGTTGATGAGGGACGCGATGGTCGACAACCTCACGCCCACACCGGGATCGGCTCCCCCCCGTCGAGCGATATCGTTTCGTCCGCTGCGGAGCGTGCTGGCCCCGCTGTTTTCGCGCTTCTGTCGTCGGCGGATGGCGGCGCTCGATGCGCGGGCCGGGGCGAACGTCGCCGCCGAAGACGCCCGTCGCCGCACCGAGGCGATCCTGTCCGCCGTGGGCGAGGGCATCTACGGGCTCAGCCCTAACGGCCAGGTGGTGTTCGTCAACCGTGCCGCCGCCGATATGTTGGGGTGGGGCGCCGAGGATTTCCTCACCAGGAACCAGCACGACCTGGTCCACCACTCCCACCTGGACGGTTCGGCCTATCCCGTCGAGGACTGCCCGATCCAGCACACCCTGCGGGATGGCAAGGTCAGATCGGTGGACGAGGATGTCTTTTGGCACAAGGACGGGACGCCGTTCCCGGTCGAATACGTCGTGACGCCGATCCGGGAGAATGACGCCGCGGCCGGCGCGGTGGTGGCGTTCCGCGGCGTCGCCGAGCGCAAGAACGCCGAGGCCCGGTTGCGGCACCTCGCCGCCATCGTCGCCTCATCCGACGACGCCATCGTCTCCAAGACGCTGGACGGCATCGTCACCAGCTGGAATCCGGGCGCCGAGCACATATTCGGCTATGCCGCCGAGGAGATTGTCGGTCGGCCCGTATCGATCCTTTTCCCGCCGGACTGCCTGGAGGAGGAGACGTCGGTCCTTGCCCGAATCGCCCGGGGGGAGACCGTCACGCATTACGAGGCCGTGCGTATCCGCAAGGATGGACGGGCGATCGATGTCTCGGTGACCGTTTCCCCGCTGCGAGACAAGGCGGGAAAGATCGTCGGCGCCTCGAAGATCGCCCGCGATATCAGCGGCGGCAAGGCGTTGGAAGCCGAGTTGAAGCGGTCGAACGCCGACCTCGACCAGTTCGCCTACACGGCGTCCCACGACATGCGCGAGCCGCTGCGCATGATCAGTGCCTACCTCGGATTGCTGGAGCGCCGCGAAGGCGCCGTCCTGAGCGCCGACGGGCACGAATTCCTGTCCTTTGCCAAGGACGGCGCGCAACGGCTGGACCGGATGATTCTTGCCCTGCTCGACTATTCCCGCATCGGCCGCGGTTCCGAGCCTCCGGCTCCGGTCGCCTTGGGTGAGGTCGTGGACGAGGCCATCGCCAATCTCGGCCTGGCGATCAAGGCCGCCGGAGCTCGTGTCGAGGTCGGCGGCGCGCCGCCCGTCGCCCTCGGCGACCGCGGCGAACTGGTCCGTCTGTTCCAGAACCTGATCGCCAACGCCATCAAGTTCCGCGCCCCCGAGCGAGAGCCGGTGGTCAAAGTGGAGGCTCGGCGGGACGCTTCCATCTTGGTGGTTTCCGTCGCCGATAACGGGATCGGCATCGCCCCCGAAAATCAGGGCCGCATTTTCGGCATCTTCCAACGCCTGCACGGGAGCGAGGTCGAGGGGTGCGGCATCGGCTTGGCAAGCTGCAGGAAGATCGTCGAACATCATGGCGGCCGGATTTGGGTGGAAAGCGAGGCCGGCAAGGGCAGCACCTTCTTCCTCACCCTGCCGATCGCTCCGGGCGCAACCTGATCCGTTGTCCGTGAAAAAGTCCTTTGGCCTTTGGCCTCAGTGTACTTTTTCCCGAAATGATTCGGCCAACCCCGTACTCAAGGCGGCTTTCCGTGCGGGGTTGGAGTTGTTTTTCCCAGAATGTCGAGCCTGCGGCCCGACATTCTTGGCCCCGGTTTCTCCGGGTTTGGTTCCCAAACCCGGAGAAATCTAACAAGCGAAAAGTGGGCGCAGGGATCAGCGTATACGCCGATCAAGCTCACTTTTATCCATTAATATCAATGGGAAAAAGTACACTGAGCGAAGGCGAAGGACTTTTTCACATCCGACTGATCCGTACCGCCGGCCCCGCGTCGCCGCGTCCACTCGGGACGACAGGTTTTGGGCTGTCCGCGCACGACCTCAGGCAGGCGGTATCATTCGGGTGCGGCCAGCCCCAGCGAGCGAAGCCAATCGCCATGGCAATCGGGGCAGACGGAATGGGTGATATCCACCTGGGAGACACCGCCATCGGCGTAATAGGCTTCCGGCGTCTTCCAGGGGTGGTCTTCGTCTCCCGGCCGAATCGAATGGCAAAAGCTGCACATCGCCACCAGCGGCGGATTCCCTCCCATCCGCGCCTGGGGGGCGAAGATCCGCAGCGGTGGACGGATGCGCTCGGTCAAGGTCACCGAATGAAACAGAAAATATCGCTCGCCGTCCTCGCCGATGACGGCGGAGACCGCCATTCGCATCTCACGATGGACGGTGGGGGCATCGCAGCGATAGGGCACCACCACCGACTCCACTCCGCCCTGGTCCAGCGAAGCGAGGGCGGAAGCCCAGAGCGACCGCACCGGCTCGCCATCGATGAAGTCCGCCAGCGGCCGACCGAGCAGCGCCCCCTCGTCCGCCAGGGCGCCGCCGCCGTTGTCGTCGGAAAATTTTCGCCAGTTGGGTTGGCCGACGGCGACGAGCCGCCACTGGGCATCGACCACATAGGCCGTACCTTCCAGACCGTTCAGCAATTCCCGAGCGGAGAATCTCAACATCCCCGTCTCCCCACGAAGGATCGTCGGGCCTTCCGCGCATGGCACCGCCAGCGGCCCCAACCCGCGATTTGCCGGAAATCGTAGTGTATTCCGTGGGGGTTGCGCAATCGACGGCTTGGCGTCGTCCCAGGCTAAACCAGTTCGACGAGCCCGTCCTCGGCGATGTCGGCCGCGGCTTGCCGACGGAGCGCCTCGGGCCAATGGTCGGGCAGAACGCCGCGGCCTTCCATCGCCACGGGTTGGTACCCCGGGCCGCGCTTGCGCATGACCCAGAAGCCGCGATAGACGCTCACCCGACAACCGAAGAATTCCGCGACTCCCAGGGTGACGCCGGGATGGAAGCCGCGCCCGGTAACGGCGTCGCGAATGAAGTCGCCGCGGGCGTGTCGGTGGGCCAGCATCGGGGCGATCTCGTCGATCTGGGCCTCCAGGTCGTCGCCGCAAATGATCCCGCCGTCTTCGAGCAGCGCGTCGCAGGCCCGAAGATCGTTCAGCACCTCGGGATGGAGGTGGCAGCCATCCACATAGATGATGTCGAACCTCTCGCCGCCCAGGCGGGGAAGAACCTCCTGGCTGAAGCCCCGCCACTCGACCACCTTGATCGATTTCGGGATGAACCGGCGGGCGTTGGCGAAGAACCGATAGGCCTTCCCGCTGCGCAGCGCCTGGCCCATCGCGTCGGCATATTGGTCGGTGGCGGCGTCCTCCCAGGGATCGACGCAGTGGATCTCGGCGCGGCCTCCCGCCAAGCGCGTGACCGCCCCCGCCCAGGTCAGCAGCGAGGCCCCCATATAGCTGCCGATTTCAAGGATGCGGAGCGGGCGGTCGGACGACCATTGCAGGCCGACGACGGCGCTCATGTAGACCTGCCGGGCGGGGCCGCCCTGCAAGGCGTGGTTCGTGCCGAAATAGGGGGCCTCGGTGAGTTGGGACAGAAGATGTTTCGCCTCGGTCCCGCCTTTCCTCGCCAGGGCGATCGCCTCGTCGAAATAGCCGCAATCCGCGGCCGTCGTCGCCAGCTCGATCCGCAGCTCCGGGAACCCGCCTTTCGCGGCGGCGAGGCGCCGCAGATCGGTCACCGCCCCGACGTCGTCCCCTATCAGCCGCGCGATGGTGCGGACATGGAGGGCGGGAAGATCGCCGGGGACGATGGCCAGCCGCATGGTGCAAAGGCGTATCGCTTCCGCGAGGTTGCCCGCCTTCAGATGGCGATGGGCGCTGTCGGTCCAGGTCATCAATCAAGTCCAGTCGTCGGCTGGCGTGGGGGCGGCGTTCCGCCGGTGGGCTTCATCGGACAGGTAGCATGTGAACGGGTGCGGCTGAAAGGGGCCCGCGCCTGTGATCGCTCGATTGTATCGGTGCGGGATCAGCTTCGCAGTCCCGGCGCCTCGTGGCCGGTACGGGCGACGTATTCGGTGTAGCCGCCGCTGTATTGGTGGATGCCCTCCGGCGTCAGTTCCAGCACCCGGTTGGACAGCGCCGCCAGGAAGTGGCGGTCGTGCGAGACGAACAGCATGGTGCCTTCGTAGGCGGCCAGCTGAGAGATCAGCATCTGCTTGGTGTCGAGGTCCAGGTGGTTGGTGGGCTCGTCCAGCACCAGGAAGTTGGGCGGGTTGAACAGCATGATCGCCATCACCAGCCGGGCCTTTTCGCCGCCCGACAGGACTCGGGCCTTCTTTTCGACGTCGTCGCCGGAAAAGCCGAAGCAGCCGGCCAGCGCCCTGAGCGACCCCTGGTTGGCCTGGGGGAAGGCGTCTTCCAGGGATTCGAACACCGTCCGGCCGGCATCGAGCAATTCCATGGCGTGCTGCGAGAAATAGCCCATCTTGACGCTGGCGCCGACGGTGACGGTGCCGGAATCCGGTTCGGCGGCGCCCGCCACCAGCTTCAACAGCGTCGATTTGCCGGCGCCGTTGGCGCCCATGACGCACCAGCGTTCCTTGCGGCGGATGGTCAGGTCGAAGCCCTGATAGATGGCCCGGCCGCCATAGCCCTTGTGGACGTTCTTGAGGACCGCGACGTCGTCGCCCGAGCGCGGCGCCGGCGGGAAATCGAACGACACCGTCTGGCGGCGCCGGGGCGGCTCGAAGCGTTCGATCTTGTCCAGCTTCTTCACCCGGCTTTGCACCTGGGCGGCGTGCGAGGCGCGGGCCTTGAAGCGTTCGATGAACTTGATCTCCTTGGCCAGCATCGCCTGCTGGCGTTCGAACTGCGCCTGCTGCTGCTTCTCGTTCAGCGCCCGCTGGCGCTCGAAGAAGGCGTAGTCGCCGGAATAGGTGGTCAGCGAGCCGCCGTCGATCTCGATGATCTTGCCGACGATGCGGTTGAGGAATTCGCGGTCGTGCGAGGTCATCAACAGGGCGCCCTCGTAGCCCTTGAGGAATTCCTCGAGCCAGATCAGGCTTTCGATGTCCAGGTGGTTGCTGGGCTCGTCCAAGAGCATGGCGTCGGGCCGCATCAGCAAGATGCGCCCCAGCGCCACCCGCATCTTCCAGCCGCCCGACAGGGCGCCGACGTCGCCCTCCATCATCTCCTGGCTGAAGCTGAGGCCGGCCAGCACCTCGCGCGCCCGGCCCTCGAGCTCGTAGCCGCCCAGTTCCTCGAAGCGGGCCTGCACCTCGCCATAGCGCTCGACGATGGCGTCCATGTCGTCGGCGCGGTCGGGATCGCCCATCGCCGCCTCAAGCTCCGCCAGTTCCGCCGCCACGGCGCTGACCGGCCCGGCCCCGTCCATCACCTCGGCCACCGCGCTGCGGCCGGACATTTCGCCGACATCCTGGTCGAAATAGCCGATCGACACCTGCTTCTCGATCGACACCTGGCCGGCGTCGGGCGCCTCCTCGCCGGTGATCATGCGGAACAGCGTCGTCTTGCCGGCGCCATTGGGGCCGACCAGGCCGACCTTTTCGCCCCGGTTCAGCGCGGCCGAGGAATCGAGAAAAAGGATGCGGTGGCTGTTCTGCTTGCTGATGTTTTCAAAGCGGATCATCGGTGGCCGGGTTCCCGTGGCGAAAAGAGGCCCCCTTATGCCACAGCCGACGGCGGGCGGTGGAGTTTTGATCGCGCCCCCGCCGGCCTCACCCGGCCAGCAGCGCCTCGACCTCGGGCAGCGCCTCGGGGGTGCCGACGTGGAACCAGCGGCCGTCGTGGACGATGGCGGCCAGCCGGCCCTCGTCGAGCGCGCGGTCGTACAGCAGGTTCAGCGAGAACTTGCCGGCGGGGCAATCCTCGAACAGGCGCGGGTGCAGGATCTGCACGCCGGTGAACAGCAGCGGCGCCACCTCGGGGTCGCGGCGCCGCCGGGGCGTCCCCGCCGCGTCGAGGAAGAAATCGCCGTTGCCCTCGTAGCCGATTGCGGTGGCGGTGGGTTGCAACAGCAGCAGCGCGTCCATGCGCGCCGGGTCCCAGGCGGCGGCCAGGCGGGCCAGGGCCGGCCGGGCGCCGTTGGTCCAGATGATGTCGCTGTTGGCGACGTAGAAGGGATCGGGGCCCAATAGCGGCAGAGCGTTGGCGACGCCGCCGCCGGTTTCCAGCAGCACCTCTTCCCGCACCACGGTGATGCCCGGCCGGTCGGCCAGATGCTCGACGATGGCGCCGGCCAGCCAGTGGGCGTTGACCACCACCCTGGTCGCCCCGGCGGCGGCGACGTGGTCGAGCGCCCGGTCGAGCATGGTTTTCCCGCCGACGATGATCAGCGGCTTGGGCACGGTCTCGGTGATCGGCCGCATCCTCAGGCCCAGGCCGGCGGCCAGCACCATGGCGCAGGAGATGGTCATGGCTTCGGCACTCCCCGCTGGCCCTCCGGCAGGTGGCGATCGAGCCAGTCCTTGATGGGGGCCAACTCGGGATGGCGGACGGCCGCCTCCAGCAGACGCCACACCCGGGGAATGTGGATCAGGTAATTGGGCTTGCCGTCGCGCTTGCACAGGCGGGTGAAGATGCCGATCACCTTGGCGTGGCGCTGGGCCGCCATCACCGCCCACGAGGCGGCGAAGGCCGCCGGGTCGAGGTGCGGCAGCTTCGCCAGATAGCGCGCCTTCATCCGCTCGATCAGCCCGGCGTCGATGTCGCGCCGGGCGTCCTCCAAGAGCGACATCGGGTCGTAGGTCACGGGGCCCGCCACCGCGTCCTGGAAGTCCAACAGGCCGCAGGCGGCGAGGCCTGGGCGGGGCAGCAGCAGCAGGTTGTCGACGTGGAAGTCGCGCAGCACCAGGGTGTCGGGGACGCGGCGCGCCACCGGCAGGACGTCGCGCCAGCGGGCGACGTAATCGGCGCGGATGGCGGGGTCGGTGTCGTGGCCGGTCAGCGCCGGCAGGTACCAGTCGGTGAGCAGCGTCGCCTCGGTCAGCAGCCGCTCGTCGTCATAGGGCGGCGGCTCGCAAGCCGCGGCGTCGGCGCGCCCGTGCAGGTCGGCCAGCAGGTCGATGGCCAGGGCGTAGAGCGCCTCCTCGTCGCCGCCGGCGGCCAGCAGGCGGGTGTAGGTGTCGTCGCCCAGGTCTTCCAGCAGCAGCAGGCCGTTGACCTCGTCCACCGCCAGCAGCGCCGGGGCGGAATAGCCCATCTTCGCCAGGTGACGGGCGATGACGACGAAGGGGTGGACGTCCTCCTTGGGCGGCGGCGCGTCCATCAGCACGGCGCGGCGGCCGCCCAGCTCCAGCCGGTCGTAATGGCGGAACGAGGCGTCGCCGGCCAGCCGGCCGCGATGGGCAAGGCCCCAACCGGTATGGTCGAGGAAATAACGGACCAGCGCCTGGCGTTTCATGCCAATTCTCCGATGCGGTCGTCCCACTGGCGGTGGGAGGTGAGGACGGCCCGGCGCGCCTCGGCGACGGCGCCGGGGCTCAGCGCGACGTCCAGGCGGCCGGCGGGCAACAGGCCGCCCAGGCGCTGGGGCCATTCGATCAGGCAGATGCCGTCGGTCAGCGCCTCTTCGAAGGCCAGTTCGAAGACGTCCTCGGGGCGCTCCAGCCGGTAGAGGTCGAAATGCCAGATGGTGGCGGCCGGCGCCTCGTAGGTCTGCACCAGGGTGAAGGTGGGGCTGGGAACCTCTTCGTCTTCGCCCATCAGCGCCCGGACGAAGGCCCGCGCCAGGGTGGTCTTGCCGCCGCCCAGGTCGCCGGCCAGCGCCAGTACGTCGCCCGGCCGCGCCAGCGCCGCCAGGCGGGCGCCCAGCCGGCGGGTGGCGGCCTCGTCGGCCAAGTCGAGGGTGATCGCGTCGCTCATCGCCACGCTTTTAGCTTGCCCGCTCGACGCCTGCAAATCCCGTATGGGTGTCGGCACGATCAAGCCTCTTTCCTCGACTGAACCGTTTGGTCTAGTTTCATCCCATGGACACTTGTTGCAACAAGCAGCGTTCGTCGCCCAAGCGGGATGCCGTGCTCGACGCGGCCCAGGCCTGCTTTCTGGAGTTGGGCTACGCCGCCACCAGCATGGATCAGGTGGCGGCCCGCGCCGGGGTGTCGAAGGCCACCATCTACGCCCATTTCGACGGCAAGGACGCCCTGTTCGCGGCGGTCATTCACCGTCGCTGCGGCGGCGATCTGTGGGCGGCCGAGGCCTGGCCGATCGAAAGTGGCGCCCGCGCCACCCTGACCGCCGGCGCCACCCGGCTGATGGAACTGATGATGCTGCCCGACACGCTGGCCATGTACCGGGTGGTGGTGGCCGAGGCCGTCCGTCATCCCGATCTCGCCAACGCCTTCTGGGAGGCCGGCCCCGGCCAGGGCAAGGCCCGCCTGAGCGCGCTGTTCGAGGCCTTGACCGCGCGCGGCGAATTGGCGGTTCCCGATCCCTGGGTGGCCGCCGACCAGTTCGGCGGCATGCTGCGGGCCGAGGTCTTCCATCGCGCCCTGTTGGGCCTGCCCGCCCCCGAGGGCCGCCGTCCGGAAGACACCATCGCCGCGGCGGTCGACGTCATCCTGCGCGCCTACGGGCGGTAAGAGGCGGTCGAGCTTTTCCCTCGATCTGTGGTAGACTGATCGTCATGGCAAGCGTTGACCCCGTCCTCGCGCGGTTCCGCGCCGCGCTTCAGGCCGTCTATGGTGGCCGTGTCGAACGTGTCGTCCTTTTCGGGTCGCGCGCGCGCGGCGATGCCCGTCCGGATTCGGATTACGACATCGCCGTCTTCCTGACCGGTCTGGCCGACCGTTGGAGCGAGGCGGATAGATTGGCTGACATTGCCACCGCCATTCTGGAGGAGACCGGCGCCTTCATTCACGCCATGCCCTACCGCGCCAAGGCCTATCTGGAACGGACGCCGTTGATGCATGAAATGCGGCGGGAGGGGCGGGACCTGTGAGCCCCGAGGCGTCCGGATTCATCGCCAAGGCTCGCCAGTGTCTGGCTTACGCCCACACGAATCTCGACGTCGGTCTCGGCAACGATGCCGGCCGCAATGCCTACCTCGCCGCCTTTCATGCCGCGCAGGCGTTCATCTTCGAGCGGTCGGCGGTGGTGGCGAAGTCGCATCAGGGCGTCCATGCCGAATTCGCGCGGCTGGCCAAGGACGAGCCGGCGATCGGCATCGACGTCAGGCGCTTCCTGTCCCAGGCGTACAATCTCAAGGCCGTCGCCGATTACGAAATGGGCCCCGATTCGGTCGTGCCGTTGGAGCGCGCGCGTGCCGCCGCCGAGACGGCTGAAATGTTCGTGGGGACGATCGCCGCTCTGCTGGGGGGCTAAGTGCCCCCGTCCACCAGCCGCAGCAGGCGGTGCAGGGCGCTTTCCCTCAATCCCAGTTCCTCCATGTGGCGAATGGTGTTGGCCAGGTAGTCGCGGCTGCGGCCGGCTTGGCCGATGCCCTGGCGGACCAGCGCCGCCGCCGCCGCCTGGTCGCCGCGCCAGTACTGGCGGTGATCGCGATCGACGACGAAGGCGTAGACCGGCACCCGGCGGCCGTCGTCGAGACGGGCCGGGATGAAGCGCGGCAGATAGACGCCGGTGACCAGTTCGCGGTCGTGCAATTGCTGGCGCACCGCCGGCCAGGCCGCCGGGTCGACGCGGAAGGCGCGGCCGGCGCACGAGCCGCCGCGATCCAGGCCCAACACCAGACCGGGCCGGGCATCGGTGCCGCGATAGATGTTGGATAGCACGCACATCGAGCGGTGCCAGCCGCCAAGTCGCGCCGGTCGCGCCTCGGCATAGGTGAAATCGGGGCGCCACATCAGCGAGCCATAGGCGAAGACCCAGGGCCCTTGCGCCGCCGGTCCGGCTTCGCTACACGGGGACGATCCGGCCTTGTGGAGCGCTGTCGGCATGTCCGTTCGCCGTTCGATCCTCGCCCTCGCCACCCTGCTGGTCCTCGCCGCCATTGGATACGGCTTCTATTGGTTCCACGCCCAGGGCCTGGTGCGCAAGTCCATCGAGGTCTGGGCCGAGCAACGCCGCGCCGCCGGCTGGCGGGTGGCGTGGGGCGAAATGTCGGTGGGCGGCTTCCCGCCGCGGATCGAGGTGCGCCTGGACGCCCCCCAGGTCGCCCTGCCGAACGGCGCCGAATGGCGGGCCGATTCCCTGGCCGCCGCCGCCTCGCCCTTCGACCTCGGCCATCTCCACGTCGCCGCGCCCGGCCACCATGCGGCGACCTTGGGAACTTGGCGGGCCGAGGCGGAATTCGGCGCCCTCGACGCCGACGTCACCCTCGATGCCGCCGGTCGTCCGATCGAATTGAGCGCCGTCGCCGGCTCGCTGCGGAGTGCCGCCGGCAATGCCGAGCGGGTGTCGTTGTCGGTCACCCCCGGCCAGCCGGACATCGCCTTCGCCTTTGCCGCCATCGGAGTGGACCTGGGCGAAGCGGCGTTGCCGGTGCTGGACCGTCGCATCGCCCGCCTCGAGGCGGCGGGGCGGGTGCGGGGCGTCTGGCCCTCGGGGCCGGCCCTGGCGGCGCTGGTGGCCTGGAGCGCCGCCGGCGGCACCATCGAGATCGAGAGGCTGGCGCTGGAATGGGAGCCGCTGGCGCTGGAGGGCGACGGCACCATCGCCTTCGACGCGGCCTTGCAGCCCCTGGCCGCCTTCGCCGCCCGGGTCCGCGGCACCGGCCCGCTGATGGACCGGCTGGCCGCCGCCCGCATCCTCGACCCCGGCGCCGCCTTCGCCGCCAAGACCCTGCTGGCGGTGATGAGCAAACCCGATTCGCTGGGGCGGCCGGCGGTGCCGGTCCCCGTCACCTTGCAGGACGGCCTGTTGTGGCTGGGCCCGGCGCGGCTGGCGAAAGTGCCGCCGATCCGCTGGCCGTCGGTCGAATGAACGTCGGATTAGATGGCGCGGATGAACACGGAAGGCGCTCCGCGCCGTACATGGCTCGAGGGATTTCTTCATCTGTCCCGCAATTGAAATCGTTCGATCCCAGGCCCCTCTGACCATGGGCGCAGTTCGACCTCATGTGTGCCTGTGCGGCCTGTCGTTCTTTTGCGCCGGCGAAGTGGACGCAAATTCTCGGCCGGAATTGCGAATTGTCAGTGCGGGGCGTGCCCACGCCACATAGCCTCTCCTTCCTCGCATTTTTTTGGAAGGTGCCTCATGCATTTGGATGTGGACGCATACTTGGCATTGGGAGGCTTGGCCTCGGTCCTGGTGATCTCGCTTGGTCTGGCGATTTTTGTCGTGATGAAACGGCGTTAATCCTTCAATCTGTCGATCTCCTGATCGAAGCGCTTGTTGTCATCCGCGAGCATCCCTCCTTTTGGGTTCAAGGCCCGATGAGGGTCGTGGACGCGGGTGAATTTCGACATATATATTAGTAAATACTAATATGCGTGGCGCCAGAAACCTCGTTCGCGGAGAGAGTTCATGAAGTCGTTGGAGATATTGGTGATCGGTGGCGTTGCTGCGGGAGCGTCGTTCGCCGCGCGGGCTCGGCGGCTGAACGAGGCGGCCAACATAACCGTGATCGAGCGTGGTCCCGACGTGTCTTTCGCCAATTGTGGCTTGCCGTATCACATTGGTGGAGAGATACCCACCCGAGACGTTCTCGCCGTCCAGACGCCCCAGTCGCTCAAGGCGCTGCTCAACCTCGATGTGCGGACACGTTGCGAAGTCACGACCATCGACCGAGCCAGGAAGCGGGTCCTTGTCCGCGATCTCGACAGTAGGCAAGGCGATTGGCTCAGCTACGACAAGCTGATGCTGGCTCCCGGCGCAGCGCCCTTGGTCCCGCCAATGGCGGGCGCGGATGACCCCCGTGTCCACACCCTGCGCAACCTACAGGACATGGATCGGATCATCGCCGCCGCTGCCGTCGGCAAGCGCGCCGTGGTTGTCGGCGCCGGCTTCATTGGTCTCGAAATGGCGGAACAACTTCATCGCAAGGGCCTCTGCGTCCATCTGGTGGAATTGCAGGCTCAAGTGTTGCCGCAGCTCGACCCCAAGATGACGTTGCTCCTGGAATCGGAATTGCGTCGCAACGGAGTCGGCGTCCATCTCGGCGAACGGCTCACCCAATTCAATGTGGTGGATAATTCCCTCCAGGCTTGCTTGGCCTCCGGAGGCATCCTGGAGGCGGACTTCGTCGTCATGTCGATTGGAGTTCGCCCGGAAACCACCCTTGCCCGCGAGGCCGGCTTGAAACTTGGGCAACGCGGCCACATCGTCGTCGATGGGTACATGCGAACATCCGATCCCGACATTTACGCCGCCGGCGACGCTATCGAGACCATGGACCGCGTCATGAAGGACCCGACCGCTGTGCCTTTAGGTGGGCCGGCCAATCGGCAAGGTCGGGTTGCCGCCGATCATCTATTCATGGGCGATCAAGCGCGCCCCTATCCCGGCTCCATCGGCACCGCCATCGTGCGCGCCTTTGAGGTCGCCGCCGGCGTGACCGGCTGGACGGAACAGCGTTTGCGGACGGCCGAAATCGAGTACGGCACGGTCACCGTCAACGATCACCACCACGCCACCTATTTCCCCGGCGCCAAGCCGCTGACATTGAAAATCTGCTGGGCGGCGGATACGGGGCGCTTGTTGGGTGCCCAAGCCACCGGGTGGGAAGGCGTGGACAAACGTCTCGACGTGCTGGCCACCGCTATCGCCGCTCGCATGACGGTCGAGGACCTCTGCCACCTGGAACTCGCCTATGCGCCGCCTTTTGGGTCGGCCAAGGACATTGTCAATCTTGCCGGCTTTTCCGCCACCAATCTGCTGGACGGCCTGGTTCGGCGGGAGGGCACCTTGCCGGACGATCCCTCCGTGCAACTGGTGGACGTGCGGGGCCGGGCTTTGGCCGAAGCCTATCCGATCGAAGGCGCCGTCAATATCCCCTTTGCCACTCTCCGCGGGAACTTGGATAAGCTCGATCGTGACCGCCCCGTGGTCACTCTTTGCACGGCGGGCAAGATGAGCTACTTCGCCGCTCGCGTACTTGCCCAGAATGGCTTCCGGGTCAGTAGCTTCTCGGGGGGTATCAAAGGCAATATCGATCAACTAATGCCGGCAAAGTCATAGTTGCATGCTCGCGTTGTATTTAAGCCATACTTCAAATATATGCAATAAATAGTACAATCTTGGCCCGTAGTTGGGGCGGAGCCTGCGGCTGGCGAAATTGCCGCCGATCCGCTGGCCGGAGGAGGCGGTCGCACCGGACCGGTGACACGGCCCCGCCGTTTGGCGATACTCGGACCTCCCCCCTTCGAGCGCAGGGAAGTCCCGATGTCGCGCAACCAACCGATTTCCTCGTTCCATCCGCCCCGCCGCATGCTGATGGGGCCCGGCCCCTCGGACGTCCATCCCCGCGTCCTGGCGGCGATGGCGCAGCCGACCGTCGGCCATCTCGATCCCGCCTTCATCGGCATGATGGACGAGGTCAAGGCGCTGCTCCAATTGGCCTTCCGCACCGGCAACGAATTGACCATGCCGGTGTCCGGCCCCGGTTCGGCCGGCATGGAGGCCTGTTTCGTCAACCTGCTGGAACCGGGCGACACCGCCATCGTCTGTATCAACGGCGTCTTCGGCACCCGCATGCGGGAGAACGTCGAACGCTGTGGCGCCAAGGCGGTGGTGGTCGAGGACGCCTGGGGCACCCCGGTCGATCCCGACAAGGTCGCCGCCGCGCTGAAGGCCAATCCCGGCGCCAAGCTGCTGGCCTTCGTCCATGCCGAGACCTCGACCGGCGTGCGCTCGGACGCCGCCACGCTGTGCAAGCTGGCGCGCGAGCGGGGCGTGCTGACCATCGTCGATGCCGTCACCTCGCTGGGCGGCATTCCGGTGCTGGTCGACGAATGGAATGCCGACGCGGTCTATTCCGGCACCCAGAAATGCCTGTCCTGCGTGCCCGGCCTGTCGCCGGTCACGTTCGGCCCGCGCGCCGTCGAGGCGCTGTCCAAGCGCAAGGCCAAGGGCCAAAGCTGGTTCCTCGATTTCAGCCTGATCACCGCCTATTGGGGCGGCGGCGCCAAACGCGCCTACCACCACACCGCCCCGGTCAACACCCTGTACGCGCTGCACGAAAGCCTGGTGATGCTGGAGGAGGAGGGGCTGGAAAACGCCTGGGCCCGCCACGCCCGCATGCACGAGGGATTGAAGGCGGGGCTGGAGGCCATGGGCCTGTCGCTGCTGGTGGCGCCGGACTCGCGGCTGCCGCAACTGAACGCCGTCACCGTCCCCGCCGGCATTGACGAGGCCCAGGTGCGGTCCCAAATGCTCAGTCGATACGGTCTGGAACTGGGGGCCGGATTGGGCGCGCTGGCCGGCAAGATCTGGCGCATCGGCCTGATGGGCCAGAGCGCCACCCCCGGCCACGTCACCGCCTGCCTGGGCGGCCTGGAGGCGGTGCTGGCCGAGATGAAGGCCCCCATCGAAATCGGCGCGGCGCTGCCCGCCGCCAGTAAGGTGCTATTCCCATGAAGCGTGGCGGTTCCGCGCGGAACCGCCACGCGCCGGCGGCCATTGCGGCCGCTGCCAAGCCGGCGCCCGGCGAGGGCAAACAACAACAAGGCCGCGCGCCGAATCGTGCGAGCCTGTAACGGGGAGTGGTCGCGGATGAAGCCCGTCTGGTTCGAGGATTATGCCGAAGGGTTGGTGCTGGAAGTGGGCAGCCAAGAGGTGGTCGAGGCCGAGGTGCTGGAATTCTGCCGCCGCTACGATCCCCAGCCCTTCCACGTCGATTCCGAGGCCGCCGCCCGCTCGATCTTCGGCGGGCTGATCACCAGCGGCTTCCATACCTGCGCGCTGATGATGCGGATGCTGGCCGACCATTACCTGTCGCCGGAAACCAGCCTGGGGTCGCCCGGCCTTGATGAACTGCGCTGGCTGCTGCCGGTGCGGCCCGGCGATCGCCTGAGCCTGCGGCTGACCGTCGTCGAGGCCAAGCCGTCGCGCAGCAAGCCCGACCGCGGCCTGGTGCGGACCCGCATCGAGGTGCTCAACCAGACCGGCGCCCCGGTGATGACGCTGACGGCGATGACCATGTCGTTGCGCAAGCCGGCCTGAGGAGGCGAGTCATGAAACGACTGGTTGCGGTACTGACGGTTCTGGGTCTGTTGGCGACGTCGGCGGCGCGGGCCGACGAGGTTCGGGTGCTGACCGCCGGCGCTTTCAAGGCGGTGGTGCGGGCGGTGGTCCCGGGCTTCGAGCGGGACGGCCATCAGGTGGTGGTCGACAACGACACCGTCGGCGGCGTGGTCAAGCGGGTGGCGGCCGGCGAGTCCTTCGACATCGTCGTCGCCACGCCGGCCGCCCTGGCCGGACTGGAGGGCAAGGGACTGGTCCGGGACGTCGTTCCCTTGGCCCGCGTCGGCATCGGCGTCGCCGTGCGGGACGGCGCCCCCAGGCCCGACATCTCGACCGTCGACGCCTTCAAGCGGACGCTGGCGGCGGCCAAGGGCATCGCCTACATCGATCCCGCCGCCGGCGGCTCCAGCGGCATCTACCTGGCCGGGCTGTTCGAGAAACTCGGCATCGCCGCGATGGTGCGGCCCAAGGCGGTGCTGGTGCCGGGCGGACTGGCGCCCGAGCGCCTGTTGACCGGCGAGGCCGACATCGCGCTACAGCAGATCAGCGAGATCCTGCCGGTCCAGGGCGTCGCCCTGGTCGGGCCGCTGCCGGCGGAAATCCAGAACGAAACCGTCTATGCCGGCGCCGTCGCCACCGGCGCCGCCAATCCCGACGGCGCCCGGGCCTTCCTGGCGCTGCTGACCGGAGCGGAAACCGCCAAAGTGCTGGTGGAAAAGGGGATGGTGCCGGCGGGGCGGTGAGGGATCACGCCGCATTTCCGTCATCGCCGTGACCCTATAGGCGCTAACTTATGGGCCGTCATCCCGGACAAGCGGAGCGCGATCCGGGATCCATGTGTCCGCCACCACCATGGATCCCGGCTCTTCGCTATGCTACGGCCGGGATGACGAAGGAATATGACGGCCCATAAGTTTGCGCCTGTGGGGTTTGCCCCCGCCATGACGGTTGGGAAAAGAGCGCCGAAGCGCTTACCCCGCCAGTTCCCGGCTGCGCTTGGTTGCCGCGTCGATCGCCCGTTCCAGCAGCGGGCCGAAGCCGGCCCGGTCGTCCATCAGGACGGCCAGGGCGGCGGCGGTGGTGCCGCCGGGGCTGGTGACGTTGATGCGTAGCTGGGCGGAGGTCTCGGCCGACTGCCGCAGCAATTCGCCGCTGCCGGCGACGGTGGCCCGTGCCAGGCGGGTGGCCAGGTCGTCGGGCAGGCCGGCGGCCTTGCCGGCGGCGGCCAGGGTTTCGGCCAGCAGGAAGACGTAGGCCGGGCCCGAGCCGGAAACGGCGGTGACGGCGTCGATCAGCGCTTCGTCCTCGACCCAGGCGACCTCGCCCACCGCTTCCAGCAGGGTCTGGCAGGCGGCGCGGCGGTTGGAATCCACCAGCGGATTGGCGACGCAGACGGTGATGCCGCGCTGGACGGCGGCCGGGGTGTTGGGCATCGCCCGCACCAGGGCCGCCTTGTCGCCGAGGGCGCGGGCGAAGAAGGCCAGCGTCTTGCCGGCGGCGATCGACAGGAAAACGGCCGAACCGGCGAAGCGGGCGTAGGGCGGCGCCACTTCGGCCATCACTTGGGGTTTGACCGCCAGCACCACCACGTCGGGGGCGAAATCGGCGGGAACCGCCGCAAGGCTGGGGAACACCGCGACGCCGTGGGGAACCTTGGGTTGGCCGGGCTCCACCACCTTGACGGCGGTGGCGGCGATGCCGCGCTCGATCCAGCCGGCCAGCAGCGCCGAGCCCATCTTGCCGCAGCCGACAAGCAGGATGCTGGTGCTCATGCTTCGCCCACGGTCTCCAGCAGCGAGGAGGCCATGGCGTCCTTGGCCGACTTGCCGCCCCAGATGACGAACTGGAAGGCCGGGTAGAAGCGCTCGCACTCGGTCACCGCGATGTCGATCAGGTCCTCGACCTGCTCGGGCGCCGCGCCGGGGGTGCCGCGCAACAGCGAGGTGTGGCGGAACATCGGCACACCCTCGTCCTCCCACAGCCCGAAATGGCCCAGCCACAGCTTCTCGTTGACCATGCCCAGCAGTTCGAAGATGGCGGCGCGCTTGGCGTCCGGCACCTTCATGTCGAAGGCGCAGGTGAAGTGCATGGCGCCCATATCCTCGCGCCAGGCGAAGTAGAGGCTGTAATTGCACCAGCGTCCGGGGACCTCGGCGGCCAGTTCGTCGTCCGAGCGGCGGTCGAAGGCCCAGTCGTTGGTGGTAACGAATTGTTCGACCAGATCCAGAGGATTGAGCGAGGGCTCTTCCTCGTAGGCCACGGAAATCGACATGCCAGGCCCTCCACGGTCGGCGATCGCGGCGAGGGGCGGCCTGAATCTACGTTTTGTGGCTAGCCCGCCCCCTCTGCACAATAAGTAGAGAAGCATAGGGGGCGGGTAGGGTGCAAGGCATTAATCCCGCACCCAACCGTATTTGTTGTGGATAAACCTGTGCTTGGCGGGGGATTTAGCCCGCGACGCCCGAAATGGGCGTCACGGTCCAATCTTTCGATTCAGCCCTCGCCGGGCGCGGCCATCCGGCCGCTTGGCCGCCGCCGCAATGGCGGCCGATCGCCATTGACGCGCTCCGCTTTCGTCCGCCCCATGACAGGCCTGGGGCGACACGAAAAGCGGATCAATGCGCGTCGGTCTCAGCTCGCCGTCTTGGGCTTCCGGGCGCGGGCCGGCTTGGCCGCCGCCGGGGCCTTGGGGGCCGCCGCCAGCTTGGCTTCCAGCGCCGCCACCCGTTCGGTCAGCGCCTCTTGCTGCTCGCGGGCCTTGGCGGCCATCTCGCGCACCGCCTCGAATTCCTCGCGCGGCACCAGGTCGAGGGTGGCGAACCAGCGTTCCGCCTGCTGCTTGACCAGCGCCTCGAACTCGGCCTTGAGACCCGACAGCGCCCCCAGGGCGCCACCGGCGACGCGGGAGAGGTCCTCGAAGAAGGGGTTCTGGGTCTGCATGGGTTTGCTCTCTTGGGCGGGTGATCCTGCTGGCATTATGGGGTGGGTTCGGCGAAATGCAAGGCGAGGGGGAGGCGTTCCGCCGTCAGCCCGCATCGGCCAGAGCGGGAACGATGTCGGTGCGAGCGAAGTCGTCGCCCTTGAACAGCAGTGGCACCTGGCGGACCTTGGCAACGGCATAGGCGAGGACATCGCCGAAATTGAGGCCGGCCGGATGACCGCCCCCCTTGCCGTAGGTGACGAAGGCGCGCCAGGCGGCCTCCATTTCCGTCGGGCCGATGGGGACGATCTCGAACGCCGGCAGTTCCAGCAATTGGTCGAGCAGGATCGTCGCCCGATGTCCCGAGCGGCCATAAACCACCATCCGCGCCTCCAGCGCCGAGGGGGCGCCGACCAGCGCCCGCGGCGACAGCCTGAGGCGGGCCAGGAACGCCGGCGCCTCCGCTTCGCCAAGGACGATGGCGACCAGCGCCGAGGTGTCGACGGCGATTGCCGGGGTGGGGGCAATCACCGGGGCAGGCCCGCGTCGTCGTAGGGGACGGCGTCGAAGGAATCGGATCGCGGCGGAATGCGACGCATCTCGGCGACCAGTGCCTCCAGACCCCGCCAGGGGTCGGCGGAGGCGGGGATATCCATCTCGGTCAACATGCGATCGACCGCCGCCTCGACCGCCGCGGTCTTGCCGCCGCCGATGGCACGGCTCAGCCGCTCGATCTTGGCGACGACCTGGGGGTTGGCGATCTGAACCGGCATGGCGGCCTCGATAATGAGATAATGATGATCAATAATGATACACCGGCCGGGAAACGCAAGCTGGATCGCCGCCTTGCCGCCCGACCGCCCTCGGCCTATAAACGCCCGAGACAGTGGGGAGGTTCCGAGCATGATCGTCGTCACCGGCGGAGCGGGTTTCATCGGTTCCAACATCCTGGCGGCGCTGGAAGCCAAGGGCGAGCAGCGCCTGGTGGTCTGCGACCGCCTGCGCGCCAACGGCAAATGGCAGAACATCGGCAAGCGCGAACTGGCCGACATCGTTCACCCCGAGCAGTTGTTCGATTTCCTGCAAACCAACAAGAAGCCACTGAAGGCGATCATCCACATGGGCGCCATCTCGGCGACCACCGAGACCGACGCCGACAAGATTTCGGCCAACAACTTCTCGCTCAGCCTGGCGCTGTGGAAGTGGTGCGCTTTCCACGAGGTGCGGCTGATCTACGCTTCGAGCGCCGCCACCTACGGCGACGGCCGGCAGGGCTTCGACGACGACTGGTCGATCGGGCATTTGGCCAAGCTGCGGCCGATGAACGCCTACGGCTGGTCCAAGCATGTCTTCGACCGCCGGGTGGCGCGCAAGATCGCCGACGGCTCGAAGACGCCGCCGCAATGGGCCGGGCTCAAATTCTTCAACGTCTACGGTCCCAACGAGTACCACAAGGGCACCCAGCAAAGCGTGGTGGCGCAGATCTATCCCCACGCCGCCGCCAGCGCTCCCTACCCGCTGTTCCGCTCGCACCATCCCGACTACAAGGACGGCGAGCAACTGCGCGACTTCATCTCGGTCGACGATTGCGTCGCGGTGGTGATGTGGCTGTTGGACAACCCCAAGGTCAACGGCATCTTCAATGTCGGTACCGGCAAGGCGCGCAGCTTCATCGACCTGACCTCGGCGGTTTACCGGGCGCTGGGCAAGGAGCCGAAGATCAAGTTCCAGGACACTCCCATGGCCATCCGCGACAAATACCAGTATTTCACCGAGGCCAAGGTCGATCGCCTGCGCGCCGCCGGCTACGCCAAGCCGTTCATCGGGCTGGAGGAGGGGGTGACCGACTACGTCAAATCCTTCCTGGCCCAATCCGACCGCTACCGGTAAGGCCCGCCCGTGCTCGTTCTCGCCTATCCCCATATCGATCCCGTCGCCGTGGCGCTGGGGCCGTTCGCCATCCGCTGGTATGCCATCGCCTATATCGCCGGGCTGATGCTGGGCTGGAACTACGTCAAGTGGCTGGTGCGCCGTCCGCCCCACGCCATGACCGAGCCCGAGGTCGACGACTTCCTGGTGTGGGCGACGCTGGGGGTGGTGCTGGGCGGCCGGCTGGGCTACGTGCTGTTCTACAAGCCCGCCTATTACTTCGAGAATCCGCTGGAGGCGCTGGCGGTCTGGCACGGCGGCATGAGCTTCCACGGCGGCCTGATCGGCGTGGTCAGCGCCATCATCCTGTTTTCGCGCCTGAGGGGGCGCAACCTGCTGGCGGTGGGCGACGTCATCTGCTGCGCCGTGCCGCTCGGCCTGTTCTTCGGCCGCATCGCCAACTTCATCAACGGCGAGCTGTTCGGCCGGGTCGCCGTCGACGTGCCGTGGTCGATGATCTTCCCCGGCGGCGGCCCCGAGCCCCGCCATCCCAGCCAGCTTTACGAGGCCGGCCTGGAAGGGGTGGCGCTGTTCCTGCTGTTGTTCGCCCTGTGGTGCGTTCCCGGCGTCCGCGCCCGCAAGGGCACCATCGCCGGCGTGTTCCTGATCGGCTACGGACTGGCCCGCATCACCGCCGAATTCTTCCGCCAGCCCGACGCCCATCTTGGCTTCCTGTGGGGCGGCGCCACCATGGGCCAATTGCTGTCGCTGCCGCTGCTGCTGGGCGGCCTGTTCGTCGTCTGGCTGGCGGGTCGCCGCGCCGACAAAGCCGCCGGATGAGCCTCGCCGCCCGTATCGCCGAGCGTATCCGCGCCGAGGGCCCGCTGCCGGTGGGCCAGGTGATGGCGGCGGCGGTCGAATCCTATTACGCCGGCCGCGATCCCTTCGGCGCCAAGGGCGACTTCATCACCGCCCCCGAGATCAGCCAGATGTTCGGCGAACTGATCGGCCTGTGGGCGGTGGTGGTGTGGCAGGGCATGGGGATGCCCGATCGGGTGGTGCTGGCCGAACTGGGGCCGGGCCGGGGCACCCTGATGGCCGACCTGCTGCGGGCGGCGCGCCAGGTGCCGCCCTTCCGTGCCGCGCTGGAACCCTGGCTGGTCGAGACCAGCCCCAAGCTGAGAAAAGCCCAGCGCAAGGCGTTGAGCGGCGAACAAATCCAGTGGGCGGCGCGGATCGAGGACCTGCCGCCGGGGCCGCTGCTGCTGGTGGCCAACGAATTCTTCGACGCCCTGCCGGTCGACCAGTACGTCAAGCGGGACGGCGTCTGGCATGAGCGGCGGGTGGATGTCGCCGATGGCGCCTTCGGCTTCGTCGTCGGCCCGCCGGCGACGCCGGACCTGGCCCCCGCCGTGGCGGCGGCCGCCGACGGCGCCATCGCCGAAATCTGCCCCGAGGGCCGCCGGATCGCCGCGCTGCTGGGGCGGCGATTGACCGCCGAGCCGGGGGTGGCGCTGATGATCGATTACGGTTACGGCCGCAGTGCCGCCGGCGATTCCCTCCAGGCGCTGAAGCACCACAAATATCACCCCGCGCTGGAAGACCTTGGCAATGCCGACCTCACCGCCCATGTCGATTTCGAGGCGCTGGCGCTGGCGGCGATGCCGGCTCGCACCTGGGGGCCGGTGGGGCAGGGCGATTTCCTGCGGGCGCTGGGCATCGAGCAACGCGCCGCCGTGCTGACGCGGGGCAAGCCGGCCGAGGTGGTCGCCGACATGGTGGGGCGGATGCATCGCTTGATCGATCCGCATGAAATGGGCACCTTGTTCAAGGTGGCGGCCCTGGCCCATCCGGCGCTGCCGCCGCCGCCCGGGCTTGATGGCTGAATATCGGCGCGGCGTTGCGGGCAAGGCCCGGCGCCGCTTATGCGGCGATTGAGGGAAAAACCGAGAATGAGTCACCGATGATCACCTTGTCCGCCCTCAACGAAATCAACCGCATCCGTCATGGCTTCCTCACCCGCGAGGGGGGCGTTTCGGCCGGTCTTTACGCCTCGTTGAATTGCGGCCCCGGCTCGTCGGACGACCCGGCCCTGGTGGCCGAGAACCGCAAGCGGGCGATGGCGCAGTTGGACCTGGAGGCGGCGGCGCTGGTCACCCTTTATCAGGTGCACAGCGCCGAGGTGGTGACGGTCGAGGCGCCCTTCGCCCCCGGCGCCGCGCCCAAGGCCGACGCCATGGTCACCGACCGGCCCGGCCTGGCGCTCGGCATCCTCACCGCCGATTGCGCCCCGGTGCTGTTCGCCGACCGCAAGGGCGCCGTCATCGGCGCCGCCCATGCCGGCTGGAAAGGCGCGGTGGGCGGGGTGCTCGACAACACCCTGGCGGCGATGGAAAAGCTGGGGGCCAAGCGCAAGACGGTGGTGGCCGCCATCGGCCCCTGCATCGGCCAGCGCTCCTACGAGGTCGGGGCGGAATTCCCGGCGCCGTTCCTGGCCGAGCATCCCGACAACGCCGACTTCTTCGCCAACGCGCCCAGGGACGGCCATTTCCTGTTCGACCTGCCCGGCTATGTCGCCCGCAAACTGGCGCGGCTGGGGGTGATCGAAGTGACGCGGGTGCCGGCCGACACGCTGCGCGATCAGGCCCGCTTCTTCAGCTATCGCCGCGCCACGCTGAACGGCGAAGCCGATTACGGCCGCCAATTGTCGGCCGTCGTGCTGGAGGGCTGAGATGCCACCCTACGCGTTGATGTTCCTGGCCTTCGCCCTCTTGGCCTGTCTGGTCACCTGCGTCGCCATGGTGGCGGGGGGATGATCCCCGCCAAGGCGGGTATCCGGTGGCCATTGAGGCCGCGGCCAAGCCCGCGGAGCGGGCGCCCGGCGAGGGCAACTCCATTCATCATGGCGGCCCTGGTTCTGCTGGCCGCCTGCGGCGAGACGCCGCAGCCCTTTCGTCACGAGACGGTGTCCGAACTGGCCAAGCCGCGTCTGGTGCGAGCGGTGGCGGTCCGTCCCGTCGACGGCCTGCCGGCCGGCGCGGCGCTGGCCGAGGCGTTGGTCCAGGCGCTGGGCGAGCGCGACATCCCCGCCTTGGTGCGGGATTCGGTTCCGGGGGGGCGCCTGCTGGAGGGGCGATTGGAAGGCCCTCAGGGGGCGCAAGTGGTCGCCTGGACGCTGCACGCGACCGACGGCGCCACCGAAATGGAATTCCGCCAGGCGCTGCCCGCCGCCGCCTGGCGCGACGAGCCGCCCAAGGCCTTCCGCGCCCAGGCCGAGCAGGCGGTGGCCAATCTTACCGCCATAGACCCGCCGGCGCCGTCGTCGCCGCCCGCCGCCGCCCACCGCCCCACCGCCCGCATCCTGGCGCCCGGCAAGCTGCCGGGCGACGGCGCCGCCGCGCTGGTCCGCTCCTTGCGCGCCGCGCTTGAACGCAACGGCATTCTCGTCGTCGGCACCGGCGGCGATTATGTCGTCGAGGGCAAGGTCGCCATCACCCCCGGCCGGCTGGGCGAGGAGAACCTGAAAGTTTCCTGGGTGGTCAGCGGCGCCGACGGCGGTCAACTGGGCGCGATCGACCAGCAGGGGGCCGTGGCCAAGGGGGCGCTGGACGGCGCCTGGGGCGGCCTGGCCCGCGATATCGCCGAGGGTGGCGCCGCCGGCATCGTCCAGGTGCTGGAAGCCGCCTCCCGCGCCGCTTCCCAAGGTCCGGCGGCTTTACAGAATAGGTGACGGCTGTTATACGGATGGCCGGTTTCGGTGATCGAAAGATGGATGGCGCGGGCAAAGGTGTCGGTCAATGGACCGGCGCGGATGGCGGCCTGCCGAAAGACCTAACGGTGCCGTTCGCGGCATCCCTTTCCTGCACGCTTCCACTGGGTGCCCACCATGAAAATTCTCGCCTGCAATTCCAATCGGCCGTTGGCTGCGGCCATCGCCGAATATCTCGGCATGTCGGTGACCAAGGCCATCATCCGGCGCTTCTCCGACATGGAGGTCTTCGTCGAGATCAATGAGAACGTGCGGGGCGAGGACGTCTTCGTCATCCAGTCGACCTGTTTCCCGGCCAACGACAACCTGATGGAATTGCTGGTGACGCTGGACGCGCTCCGGCGCGGTTCGGCCCGGCGCATCACCGCGGTGGTCCCCTATTTCGGCTATGCCCGCCAGGATCGCAAATCCGGTCCCCGCACACCGATCTCGGCCAAGCTGGTGGCCAATCTGATCACCACCGCCGGCGCCGACCGGGTGGTGACGCTGGACCTGCATTCCGGCCAGATCCAGGGCTTCTTCGACATTCCGCTCGACAATCTCTACGCCGCCCCGGTGTTCACCAACGATCTGCGCGCCCATGCCGGCGAGGGCTTGATGGTGGTGTCGCCCGACGTCGGCGGCGTGGTCCGCGCCCGGGCCATCGCCAGCCGCATCGACGCCGACCTCGCCATCATCGACAAGCGCCGCGAGCGCGCCGGCGTGTCCGAGGTGATGAACATCATCGGCGACGTGCGCGGCCGCCGCTGCATCATGGTCGACGACATCGTCGATTCGGCCGGTACCCTGTGCAACGCGGCGGAAGCGCTGATGAAGGCCGGCGCCGTCAGCGTCTCGGCCTATGTCACCCACGGCGTGCTGTCGGGCGGCGCGGTGGCCCGCGTCACCGCCTCGCCGCTGTCGGAACTGGTGATGACCGATTCGATCCCCGCCACCGAGGCGGTGAAGTTGGCGGCCAACATCCGCCAGATCACCATCGCGCCGCTGATGGCCGAATCGATCCAGCGCATCTCGGAAGAGCGTTCGGTTTCCAGCCTGTTTGATTGAGCCCCAGAATTTGTCATCCCGAGCGTAGTCGAGGGATCTTTCACGCACCGCGCATGAAAGATCCCTCGTCGCTTCGCTCTGTCGGGATGACAGGTCAAGCCCGGGGCGCGGTCACTTTTCCCGGCGCAGCACGAAGCGCACGTCGGCGCCGGCCTTGTTGACGGCGTAGCCGTAGAGCCGGCCCTCGCCGGTCAGCACGCCCTCGAAGACGAAGGCGTCGTCGGGGCCGGCGGTCAGGCGCACGGTGCAGCCGGTCACCGCCGCCACGCGTCCGTCGAACACCGCCCCGGCGGTCCAGCCGAACTCGCCGGCGTTGCTTTTGCGGTCCATTACCCAGGTGATCGACTCGCCGCCGCGGGTGAAGGCCAGCGCCGTCTGCGGCCCCACCCAGCGGCCGAGCAGCCAGTCGCCGGCATCGGCGCGGCGGGTGTCGCAGGCGGCCTCGGGCAGCGGGTTGGGCGGTCCGGCCTTGGGGAATTGCGGCAGGCGGTCCTCGTCCTCGGCGGCGGCGGCCGGCAGGGCGGCGGCGGTCAGGAACAGGGCCAGCAGCGGGATGGCGAGGCGCAAGGTCAATCCTCCTTCCGGGGGGCGGGCGAGTAGCCGAGCTCGATCATGCAGGCGGCGACGGCGGCGTCGATGCGCTTCTTGTCCTGGGCGCGATCATAGTCGCGGAACTGGCTGGGCGTGTTGGAATCGTCGTAGAAGGCGGCGGTGCCGCCGCCCGACTGGCGCTTGCAGGCGCTCCAGTCACGGCTCCAGCGCTCCTGGGGTAGGCTGGGATTCTTCCAGGGCACGCGGGCGGCGCAGGCGGCGGTGACCAGGGCCAGGGCGAGGATTGCGGCGGAACGAGGTTTCACGGCGATTTTCCGGCGTTCGATCGGGGGCGCCATTCGGCCACAGGGCGGGACGTTTGGCAATCGGGCGAAGGCGGCTTATCCTGCGACGCCGCCACCGGGGGAGCGTTCCATGGTTTTCGAAGACATCGCCATCGGCCAAAGCGCCGAATTCACCAAGACGGTCACCGAGGCCGACATCATGGGCTTCGCCGACATTTCCGGCGACCGCAATCCGGTGCATCTGGACGAGGCCTATGCCCAGTCCACGCCCTTCAAGGGCCGCATCGCCCACGGCATGCTGTCGGCCGCCTTCATCTCGACGGTCTTCGGCATGCATCTGCCCGGACCGGGCTGCATCTACGTCGCCCAGTCGCTGAAGTTCAAGGCGCCGGTCCGCATCGGCGACGCGGTCACCGCCCGCTGCGAGGTCATCGGCCTGGCGCCGGAAAAGCGCCTGGCCACCTTCCGCACCACCTGCAAGGTGGCCGGCCGGACGGTGATCGACGGCGAGGCGACGCTGATGGTGCCGGGGCGCGCATGACCACGATCCGTCCCACCACCGAAGCCGACGTTCCCGAATTGCTGGCGATGCTGGGCGAGCTGGCCGCCTATGAACAGGCGCCGCCCGGTTCGCTGGTCGCCACCGAGGACGATTTCCGCCGCGACGGCTTCGGCCCGGCGCGCAAGTTCGAAGCGCTGTTCGCCGAGGCCGAGGGGCGGGTGATCGGCTTCGTCATCGTCTTTCCCATCTATTCCAGCTGGGCCGGCAAGCCCGGCCTGATGGTCCACGACCTGTTCGTCCGCGAGGACGCCCGCGGTCACCGCGCCGGCGAGGCGCTGATCCGGGCGGTGGCCAAGCTGGCGGCCGAACGCGGTTGCGGCCGGGTCGATGTCAACGTGCTGTCGTGGAACCGGGCGCGGGCCTTCTACGAACGCCTGGGCTTCCGCCCCCAGCCCGACTGGGTGCTGCACCGCCTGGACGGTGAGCGGCTGGCGGCGTATCGCTAGGCGCTCGGTCTTTCGTTTGGCGAGACGTCTCGCTATATTCATCGGTGTCGATGGCGCCGAGGAGGCCTCATATGCTGGCGAATACCCAAGCCCTGATGGCGAAGATCGAGGCGCTTCCGGCCGAACGGTTGGCCGAGGTCGAAGATTTCGTCGATTTCATCGAGCAGCGCGAGCAACGGCACGCTCTGATTCGGGCCGCGGCTTCGGCCAGCGCGGCGGCCTTCGCCGCCGTCTGGAGCAACCCCGAGGATGACGTCTACGATGCCGTTTGACTTCGGCGACATCGTTCTCGTGCCTTTCCCCTTCACCAGCCAGACGGCCTCGAAGAAGCGTCCCGCCGTCGTCGTCAGCGGCGGCACCTATAACCAGACCAGGCCCGATGTGGTGGTGATGGCCGTCACCAGCCAGTTCGTCCCGATCCGGACCGGCACGAGGCCTGGATCGGCGAATGGCAAGCCGCCGGACTGCTCAAGCCTTCGGCGATTAAGCCGGTCTTCGCAACCCTCGAACAAGGTTTGGTCATCCGCCGATTGGGCCGCCTCGGCACCGCCGATCAAGGCGCCTTGCGGACAATGATGGCGGCCATCCTGGGGTAAGGGGGTTGTGCCCGGCGATGGACCGCCCGCATTAAATCGTCAACACCACCTTGCCCGTCGCCGTCCGGCTTTTCAGCAAGGCCAGCGCCCGTTCGGCCTCGGCCAGCGGTAGCGTGTGGGAGACGTGGGGGTCCAGCCTGCCGTCCGCCCACCAGGCCAGCGCCTTGGCCAGCGAGGCGCGGACCGCCGCCGGGTCGCTTCGCCGGTAGCCGCCCCAGTAGAAGCCGATGACCGTAAGGTTCTTGACCAGCAGGATGTTGGCGGGGATTTGCGGCACCTCGCCCGAGGCGAAGCCGATCACCAGGAGGCGGCCGTCGGGGGCCATCGCGCGCAGCGACGCCTCGAACAAGGCGCCGCCGACCGGGTCGTAGACCACGTCGGCACCGCGGCCGCCGGTCAATTCCTTGATCCGCGCCCGCACGTCCTCGGCGCGGCTGTCGATGCCGTGGGTGGCGCCGTGCGCCAACGCCAGCTTCAGCTTGTCGGGGCCGCCGGCGGTGGCGATGACGGTGGCGCCCAAAGCCCCGCCGATCTCGACCGCGGTCAGGCCGACACCGCCGCCGGCGCCGTGAACCACCAGCGTTTCGCCCCGCTTCAGCCCGGCCTTCCAGGCCAGCGCCAGATGCGAGGTGCCATAGGCGATGGCGAACCCGGCGGCGGTGGTGAAGTCCAGCCCGTCGGGCAGCGGAAAGACGCTGTCGGCCGCCACCACCGCCTGTTCGGCGAAGGCGCCGCCGGTGGTCACCGCCATCACCCGGTCGCCGGGGCGGCAGCGGGTGACGCCGTCGCCGATCTCAAGCACGGTGCCGGCCAGTTCCAGTCCGGGCACGAAGGGCGGCGCCAGGCGTTCCTGGTATTTGCCGGCGATCATCAGGGTGTCGGCGAAATTGAGACCGGCGGCGGCCACCCGGATGCGCACGGCGCCGGGGCCAAGGGCGGGTTCGGGCAGGTCGGCGATTTCCAGGGGCGCCCCCAAGGCGGGGCAGAGGATGGCGCGCATGGCGCTCAGGCGGTTTCCGCCAGGAAGGCCAAACGGGGATCGGTGACGGTGGCGGCGACGTCGATCACCTCGTAATCGGCCAGTCCATTCCGCTGGAACGGGTCCTCGGCGAGGATGGCGTCGAGCCGGGGCCGCTCCATGGCGGCGGCCAGGATGAAGCCGCCGACCCTTGGGCGTTGCGGTCCCGACAGCAGGAAATGGCCGGCGGCGTATTGCGCCCGCAGCCATTGCCGGTGGGCCTCGACGTGGTTCTCGATCTCGGCCAGGGGTTTCTGATAGCGCAGGATGACGGCGTACATCGGGGTGTCCCCTTGATCAGGCGGCGGCCCGGCGCGGCACCGCGCGCTGCGCCTGCCAGGCCAGCTTCAGGGTGGTGAACAGCACGATCTCGTGCAACTGGTCGCGGGTCATCAACCCGGCCATCTCGTGGCGGGCCTGGGCCACCAGTTCGGGCCGGGCCTTTTCCGACGCCATCAGGTTGGTGACCAGTTCCTTGCGCACCAGCGGCGGGTATTTCAGCACTTCCTTGAACAGCGACACCTGCACCGCCAGCGGGATGCGGCGGCTGGCGAACAGGCGGTCGACGCACATGGAATAGATGCCGAAATCCAGCTTGCCGGCGACGGTGCGGGTGAAGTCGAGGAACTCGTCGAGGAACAGCGCCTCGGAGATCTTCTTCTCGGTCAGCAGCTTGATGATGTCGAGGAAGGCGCGGTAGCGCAGCCGCGCCGGCTGGATGGTGCCGCCCAGTTCGGCCGCCAGCTCGCGAATCTGCGCCTCGCGGAAGCGGGAATGGATCAGCGCCTCGGCCGCCTCGCGCGCCCCGGCGTCGAAGGCGCTTTCCTCGATCAGCGCGAACAGCTTTTCGTACTTGGCCCGCTTGGCGCGGTCGACCCGGTTGGCGGCCGTGCCCAGCGGCAGGATGGCGGCGCGGGCGACCATGCCGTCGCGGGCGACCACGGCGGCCATGCTGATGGCGGTCAGGTTCTTGATGGTGCCGTTGAACAGATCGTCGCTGATCACCATCCGCTCGCCGGGCGCCAGCGTCAGGTTGGTGTTGAGCGCGCCGCACTCCATGAAGTGCTGGGCCAGGTCGGGCCGCGAACCGATCGGAGTATTCATGCCCACCATTAGACCCGAACCGCGAGTCGGGGGCAACGATGTTGTGGTCCGGTGTCGGTAACATGCGAAGTGTCCGGAGTTTGTAGCAAGTGATCTGACCGGTTTTAGAATCGCTCCATCGGAGGGGGCGACGATGGGCCGGACAGGTGTGCTACAGGAGATCCGCATGCTGCGGTTCGAAGAGGTTTTCGATCGTTATCGCCGTGGCCGCCTGAGTTCGGCGG
>Ga0265327_10001002_pt1 | contig 40040 bp, 33 predicted proteins | sample 41621metaG_FD_202089 | JGI IMG/M metagenome (GOLD analysis project Ga0265327, IMG submission 202089) | Rhizosphere microbial communities from Carex aquatilis grown in University of Washington, Seatle, WA, United States - 4-16-21 metaG | ecosystem: Host-associated > Plants > Roots > Rhizosphere... | reverse complement strand
CGGCTTGGAGCTTCATGTGATGACGGGGCCGCAATAACGGATAGCCGTCCGGGCAAACGGCAAGCTCGGCGGACGACCGAAGAAGGTTCGGGTTTCGGGGTAACGTGAGGGGAGCCTCACCGCCCCCCGATCCTGGCGATGGTAGCAGTGGTGCTGTGGCCGGCGGAGAGGTCGGCGAGGAGGATGGTGCCGCCATGGGATTGGACGAATTCGCCGCCCACCACCTGATCGATCCGGTAATCGGCGCCCTTGACCAGGACATCCGGGCGGATCGCCTCGATCAGGCGTAAGGGTGTGTCCTCGTCGAAGATCACCACGAGATCGACCGAGGCCAGCGCCTCCAGGACGGCGGCGCGGGCTCGCTCCGTCTGGACCGGGCGTTCCGGCCCCTTGAGGCGCTTGACCGAATCGTCGCTGTTGAGCCCGACGACCAGCCGGTCGCAGGCGGCTCGCGCCTGCGCCAAGAGCGACACATGGCCCGGATGCAGCAAATCGAAGCAGCCATTGGTGAAGCCGATGCGCAGGCCCCGGTGCCGCCAGCGCTCGATCTGCTCGGTGGCGGCGGTGAGGCCGAGGCTCTTGCCGCCTTGGAGCGCGTCGGCGAGTTCGCCCCCATGCACGATGGCCGTGCCCTGCTTAGCCACGACGATGCCGGCGGCGGTGTTGGCGAGATAGGCGGCATCGGCAAGGGAGAGGCCGGCGGCGATGGCGGTGGCCAGGGTCGCGATCACGGTGTCGCCGGCACCGGAAACGTCGAAGACCTCGCGCGCCGCCACCGGCAGGATGCGGATGTTGCCGGAAGCCTCCACCAGGATCATCCCGTCTTCGCTCAGCGACACCAGCACCGCGCCGAAATCATGCTGGGCGATGAGGGCGGCGGCGGCGGTGGTGATTTCGGCCTCGGTCTCGACCGGCATCCGTGTTGCTTTCGCAAGCTCGCCGCGATTGGGCTTCAGGAGGCTCGCCCCCCGATAGCGGCTGTAATCGGTGCCCTTGGGATCGACGATCACCGGTTTTGCCGCCGCGCGCGCCGCCAGGATCACCGCTTCGGCGATGCCGTCGCCGGCCACGCCCTTGGCATAGTCGGACAGGATCACGAGATCGAATTCGGGAAGCAGGCGCTCGACATTGCGCAGAAGCTCGTCGCGCTGGCCGGATGCCGGGCTGTGGATGCTTTCGCGGTCGGCGCGCAAAAGCTGCTGATTGCCGGCGACGTAGCGGCGCTTGACGGTGGTGACCCGGTCATCCCCGATCGACAGATGCGGTGCGACGCCTTCCTCGCGGAGCAGGCGGGCGATCTCGCATCCGGGGCCGTCATTGCCCACGAGCGAAACCAAAGCGGCATGGGCGCCGAGCGAGCGCAAATTGCGCACGACATTACCGGCCCCGCCCAGCACCTGGGTTTCCCGCTCGATGCGCAGAACCGGGATCGGCGCCTCGGGCGAAACGCGCTCGACCTTGCCATAGACGAAATCGTCGAGCATCACGTCGCCGATGCAGAGGATCCGGGTCTTGTGGAAAAGAGCCACCTGCGCGGCGAGGTGCGGTATGCGTTGTCCCATAAGATGCGACTCGTAGCGTGAAGAAATCAGTGATTTAGCGTTTCATCATGCGTGATGACTTGCGACTGTTTTACCCCACAAGCGGCGGCTTCCGGAAGATTTGAAATGCGGGCGCGGATGATCAATCCGCTGGCACCAGATCGGCGATCACGGCGGCGAGGAAGCGTGCGGCCTCGCCGCCGGTGACCACGCGGTGATCGAAGGTCAGGCTCAAGGGGAGGAGGCGGTGAATGGCGGGTGTGCCGTCACAGGCGACCACCTCGGGGCGGATCCGGCCGGCGCCGAGAATGGCGACCGTCGGCGGCAGCACGATCGGTGACGCATACCGTCCGGCGATCATCCCGAAATTGGAGAGGGTGATGGTATTGCCGCGCATTTCCTCGGGCGGGATCCGGCGTGCCGCCACATCCGCCCGCATCCGGTCGAGGCCCCGGCGCAAATCGGCGGCGTCGCGGTTAGCGACATCGCGCAGCACCGGGACGAACAGCCCTTCCGGCAAATCCACGGCGATCCCGACATCGATATTCGGGAGTACCCGGCGCGCAAGGGAATGACTCTCGAACCATCCGTTGAGGGAAGGCGCCGCCCGGCAGCCCGCGACCAGGGCCCGGACGAGACGGATCGTCGTATCCGTGCCCGGTAGCCAGAGATCGATGTCGGCGTCGTCCATGACGGTCGCGGCCGCAACCTCCGCTTGGGCCAGGGCCATGTTCTGCGCCATCGCGCGCCTGAAGCCGCGCAACGGTTCCGCCGGTCCGGCCTGGTCGAGAACGCGGGCAACCCGTTGCACGTCGATGGCGGTAATCACGCCGTCGGGGCCGGTTGGCGTCACCATGGTGAGATCGACATTCAACCGGCTCGCCAGGGCGCGGACCGCGGGCGCCGCCCGGATCGCAGCACCACCATGTCCGAGGGCGGCGGGGGCCTCCTTCAGGATTCGCGTGCCGGTCTCGACCGCGCCGACGACCGAGCCGGCATCCGCCGCGGCATCGGGCTCCCCCTCGAAACCGGCCAGCGGGGCGCCGATGCGGACGATATCCCCGGCATTGGCGAACAAACGTTCGATGCGTCCGGATTGGGGAGAGGGAATCTCGACCACGGCTTTCGCGGTTTCCACCGAGACCAGCGACTGATCGACCGTCACATCCTCGCCGGTCTTCCGATGCCATTCGACGATTTCGGCTTCCTGAAGCCCTTCGCCGAGATCGGGGAGCCTGAAAATCTTCATCCCGCCTCCATGACCTTGCGCACGGCATCGACGATGCGTTCGACGCCTGGAAGATATTGGTTTTCCAGTTTGGCCAGCGGCATGACGATGTCATACCCGGTGACGCGCTTGACCGGAGCCAGCAGGGAATAGAGCGCGTGCTCGGCGATTTCGGCGGCGATTTCGGCGCCGAATCCAGCCGTGCGCGGCGCTTCGTGGATAATGACGCAACGGCCCGTCTTTTCGACGGATCGCAGGATCGTCGGGGTGTCGAGCGGCTTCAAGGTCGCGACGTCGATCACTTCGGCATCGATCCCTTCCGGCGCCAAGCGTTCCGCCGCCGCCAGGGCCTCATGCACCATGGCTCCCCACGCGACCAGGGTTACGTCGGTGCCCTCGCGCGGGACGAAACACACATCGAGCGGCAGGGCTTCGCCGTCATCGGCGATCTCTTCGCGGAAGAGCCGGTACAAACGTGTCGGTTCCAGGAACACGACCGGATCGGGATCGCGGATGGCCGCCAGCAGCAGCCCATAGGCGCGGGCGGGGGAGGAGGGGATCACGACCCGCAATCCCGGCATATGCGCGAAGAATGCCTCCGGACTCTCGGAATGATGCTCGGGCGAATGAATGCCGCCGCCGCAGGGCGACCGCAACACCAGGGGACAGGACAGGCGGCCGCAAGTGCGATGCCGCAGGCGCGAGGCGTGGTTGATCATCTGATCGACGGCGGGATAGATGAATCCCGTGAATTGAATCTCGGCCACGGGTTTCAAGCCCATCGCCGCCATGCCGATCGCGGCGCCGACGATCCCCGCTTCCGCGAGGGGCGTATCGATGACACGCTCCGCTCCGAAACGCGCTTGGAGCCCGACGGTTGCGCGAAACACGCCGCCATTGACGCCGATATCCTCGCCGAGCAGCAGAACCGTGGGGTCGGAGGCCATTTCGCGGGCCAGCGCATGATTGACGGCTTCGACGAGGGTAAGCTCGCTCATGATGGAGTCCCCTCTCGCGGGGCGAAGCGCCGGGCCTCGTCGCGCTGATCCCGCAACGCGCGCGGAAGCGATGCGAAAAGACAATCGAACATGGCGTCGCTGTCCCGGACCGGTGTTGCCATATAGGCTTCGACGGCCTGCTCGACCTCCAGGGCGCATTGCTTCAGGAGGCTGGTCTCGCGCTCCTGGTCCCAGACGCCGGTCCTGGTCAGATAAGCACGCAGGCGGCCGATCGGCTCATCGGCCCATTCGCGCTGAACGATTTCGGGATCGCGGTAGCGCGTGGCGTCGTCGGCGGTCGTGTGGTCGCCCAGCCGGTAGCTGAGCGCTTCGATCAGCGTCGGCCCGCCGCCGCTCCGCGCCTTCTCGATCGCCTGTCTGGCGACTTCGTAAACGGCGATGACGTCGTTGCCGTCGACCTGGAGTCCCTCGATGCCCGCCGCCACGGCTTTTTGCGCCAGCGTCGCCGCCGCGCTCTCCAGTTCACGGGGCGTCGAGATCGCCCAGCGATTGTTGTTGATGACGATGACCAGCGGCGCGTTCCACACGCCCGCCATGTTCAGCGCCTCGTAGAAATCGCCCGTGGACGTGCCCCCATCGCCGATCATCGAAACCGCCACCCGCTTTTCGCGGCGAAGCTTGAAGGCATAGGCGGCGCCCACGGCATGCGGGACTTGCGTGCCGACCGGAACGCAGACCGGAAAATCCGCCCTGGGGCCCGCGAAATCGCTGCCGCGTTCGTCGCCTCCCCAATAGAGCAGGACTTCCACCATGGTGACGCCGCGCAGGAATTGCGCCGGGTGATCGCGATAGAAGGGGAACAGCACATCCTCGGCGCGCATGGCGCTGGCCACCCCGACCCCGATCGCCTCCTGACCGAGGACGGAGGGGAAGGTTCCGAGCTTTCCGGTGCGCTGCAAGGTGATGGCCTTGCCGTCGAACACCCGCGTCCGGGTCATCGCGCAATAGAGACGGAGCAGAAATTCCGGGTCTCGCGCGAATGCTCGGGCGGACGGGGCCAACTCGCCGTCGGGAGACAGAAACCGGGTTCGATCGATATGAAAACTGTCGCTCATTGCCCCGCCCGTGAATAATCAGCGCCGAGGTTCAATCTTAGACTTAATGCGCCGGCTCCCGATTTCATCGCCTGGATCGGTTTTTTTTGACCGGTTTTTTTATGCGTTTCTCAGGTGATCCGCTCGACCGCCAGGGCCGTCGCCTCGCCGCCGCCGATGCAGAGTGCGGCTATGCCGCGCTTCAGGCTGTGCCGCTTCAGCGCCGCCAAGAGCGTGACCACGATCCGGGCACCCGAGGCGCCGATCGGATGGCCGAGCGCGCAGGCCCCGCCGTGAATGTTCACGCGATCGCGCGGCAGATCGAGGTCGCGAATCGCGGCCATCGCGACGACGGCAAAGGCTTCGTTGATCTCGAACAGATCGACTTGATCCAAAGACCAGTCCAGCCGGGCCATGAGCTTGCGGATCGCGTCGATCGGCGCCGTCGGGAACAGAGAGGGCAGGCCCGCATGGGTGACGTGGCCGCTGATCATGGCGAGCGGCGTGAGGCCGAGGCGCAAGGCCAGATTGGCACGCATCAGCACCAGGGAAGCGGCGCCGTCCGAAATCGAACTCGAATTCGCCGCCGTGACCGTGCCGTCTTCGCGGAAGGCCGGCTTCAATCGGGCGATGTCCTCGGGCTTCGCCGTCAGCGGCCTTTCGTCCTGCGTGACGATTTTATCGGTCTTTCCGTTCTTGACATGCACCGGCGCGATCTCGGCATCGAATGCGCCCTCGGCGATGGCCTTACGGGCACGGGTCAGCGACTCCAGGGCGTATTCATCCTGCATCCCGCGCGTGAACTGCCGGCTCGTCGCGCAATCCTCGGCGAAACAGCCCATCAGGCGCCCCTTGTCATAGGCGTCCTCAAGCCCGTCGAGCAGCATGTGATCCAGGAGCCGGCCATGCCCCAGGCGATAGCCGGACCGGGCATGGTCAAGGAGATAGGGGGCGTTGCTCATGCTCTCCATGCCGCCCGCGACGATGATTTGCGCGCTTCTCGCCAGCAGCGCGTCATGCGCCAGCATGATCGCCTTCATGCCCGAGCCGCACATCTTGTTGACGGTGACGCATCCGGCGGAATCGGGCAGTCCGGCCTGCAATGAGGCTTGCCGGGCCGGCGCCTGCCCCAGCCCGGCGGACAGGACGCAGCCCATGATCACTTCGTCGATCTGCCCATTCGATACGCCGGCCCTCGACACGGACGCGGCGATGGCGGCGGCACCCAGTTCCGGCGCCGTGGCCTCCTTCAAATCACCCGATAGCCCACCGATCGGCGTGCGGGCGGAACCGACGATGACGACGGGATCATGAGCTTCCATGGAGCGCTCCGTTTCAGCTCCCCCTGGTTTCTCCTCTAGGGGGACATAACGCGCGTTATCAGCGTTTCAATGGGGCCGGCTGCCTACCAAGGCACATAGACCGGTTCCGGCTCGCCGGTTCCCTTCATGAGATCCGCGACGAGCGGCATATCGACTTGCTCAAGCGTCGCCGGGGACCAGCGGGGACAATGATCCTTGTCGATGATCGCCGCTCTTATTCCCTCGAAAAGGTCATGGATCCCCAAGATGCCGCATACGGCCCGATACTCGGCGGTGAGGCACTCCTCCAGCCGGCTCGCCGCCATGCCTCGCTTCAGCAATCCATGCGTGAGCTTCAGGCTGGTGGGGGACCGTCCGGCGATATCCTTGGCGGCCTGCGAGGCGAAGCCGGACCCGTCCGCGATCAGGGCGGCGAGAATGGCTTCGACGGAGTTTTCCATCATCGCGCGGTCGAGCAAGTCCCTGTTCCGCGCCAGGAGCCCCGTCCCCGGTTCGCGCGCGAAGCCCGCCAGCAATGGCTGGATCTCCTCCGCGTGCCGGATATTCATGAGCGCCGCCGTCAATTCCGGGATGCGTACCGCATCGATCAGGATATCGGCGAGGCCGAGCTGAATCGCGTCTTCGGCGCCGATCGCCTCCCCGGACAGGGCCATGTAGAAGCCGGCGCCGCCGTTCCGCGTCAGCAGCCAGGTTGCGCCCACATCCGGAACGAAGCCGATGCGGGTTTCCGGCATGGCCAAGCGTGTGCGCTCGGTCACGATGCGGCAATTGCCATGCGCGGACAGGCCGACGCCGGCCCCCATGACGATGCCGTCCATCAATGCGATATAGGGCTTTGGAAAGACAGCGATCCGGGCGTTGAGCTCAAATTCCTCGCGCCAGAAAGCCTTGAAGGGATTGCGGTCCAAGTGGCGGGAATCGTAGAGCGCGCGCAAATCGCCGCCGGCGCAGAGCCCGCGCCCGCCTTCTCCCGCGACCACCACCGCAAGGATGTCCGGATCGTTGCCGAAATCATCCACCGCGCGCACGAAGGGGTGGAGCATGTCGAGGTTAAGGCTGTTCAACGCCTCCGGGCGGTTGAGGCGGATCAGGCCGGTATGATCCGAGCGCGACACGAGAAGTTGATTTTCGCTCATGACGGGCTGCTCCTTTTCGCGGCCAAGGCCCGGGACACCCGGCTGCCGGATTCCCGCCCCAGTTGCGCCGAGATGAATTCCCCGGCCTCGGCCAAGGCGCTGAGATCGATGCCGGTTTCGATGCCCATGCCGTCCAGCATATAGACGACATCCTCGGTCGCGGCATTGCCGCTGGCCCCAGGCGCATAGGGGCATCCGCCGAGCCCTGCCACCGAACTGTCGATGACGGAAACGCCCAGTTCCAGGCAGGCGAAGATATTGGCCAGCGCCTGTCCGTAAGTGTCGTGGAAATGGAGGGCGAGGCGCTCTACGGGCACGTCCAGTGCTACCGCCTCGATCAGGCGCTTCGCCTGCAAGGGCGTGCCGATGCCGATGGTGTCGCCGAGCGAAATCTCCTGGCATCCCATGACCGCCAAGTCACGCGCGACCGATGCCACTTTCTCCGGCGCCACAGCGCCTTCGTACGGACAGCCGAGGACGCAGGAGACATAACCGCGCACCCGGACACCGGCGGCGGCGGCCCTTTCGATCACCGGGGCGAAGCGGGCGAGGCTCTCGGCGATCGAGCAACCGATATTCTTCCGGGAGAAGGTCTCGGACGCGGCGCCGAAGACCGCAACCTCCTTCACGCCGCAGGCGAGGGCCGCTTCGAGCCCTTGCAAATTGGGGACGAGGACGGACAAGCGGATGCCGGGCAAGGGAGGGAGCCTTGCCAGCAGTTCGGCGGTCAATGCCATTTGCGGGACAAGCTTCGGGGAAACGAAGCTTCCCGCCTCGATGTTCCTCACCCCGGCTTCCGCCAGCAATTCGATCAGGGCGCGTTTGGTTTCGACGGGCAGGATCGCGGTTTCATTCTGCAACCCGTCGCGGGGGCCGGTCTCGACGATGCGGATATGAGCGGGGAGGCTCATGCGGTCTCTCCTGCGGCCAGTACCGCCAGCTCGGCGCCTTCCGGTACGCCGTCGCCCTCGGCGTAACGGATTTCGGCGATAACGCCGTCCCTTGGGGCCGTGAGCGTAACCTCCATCTTCATGGCTTCGAGCACGATAACCGGAGCGCCTTTGGCCACGATGTCGCCCACGCGCACCAGAACGCGCGCCACCCGCGCCGGCAGAGGCGCCGTCAACTGGATCTCGCCCGAGGCTTCGGCAGGCGGCGGCGTCAGCGGATCGACGTAGCGCAAAGGATGATTTCGCCCGGCGAGAATGACGACCATCCCCGTATCCCGCCGGATCACCCGGAGCCGGTGCGGCACGCCATCCACAAGCAGACGCATCCCCGCCGCATCTTCGGTGGCGCTGACCGGCACGGTTCGAGCCGGCATTTCCAGACGGTAGGAGCCATCCGGCAAGGGCTGGGCGCGGAGCCTCAGGGTTTGTCCTTCGCGGTCGAAAACGATGTCCTGATGCCCTCGGCCATCGATCCGCCACGCATCGGCCATTCCCCAGGGCGACCAGGGATCGCCGGAACGCGCCGTCTCCGCCGCCTGGGCCGCCCGCAAATCGGAAAGCCGGGCCGCCGCCGCCGCCGCGAGGATCGCGATCGCCTCGCTTTCCGCCGATGGGGGCGGCGCCGTCAGGCAGCCGGCATGGCGCTCGATGAAGCCGGTATCGTTCCCGGCGGCCGCAAAGCCCGGATGCGCCGCGACGGCGCGCAGCAGGGCGAGATTGGTGGTAACGCCCACGACCTCATATTCGGCAAGCGCGTGCTCCAGCCTTTGTCTGGCAGCCTCGCGATCCTCGCCCCAGACGATCAGCTTGGCGATCAGGGGATCGTAATCCGGCGTGATCCGGTCGCCTTGGCGCACGCCCGTATCCACCCGCACATCGGCGCTTGTCCGGGGTTGACGCAGATGTTCCAGCACACCGGTCGAAGGCAGGAAGTTTCGAGCCGGGTCTTCCGCATAGATGCGGGCCTCGATCGAACGGCCGCGCATGGTCAATTGCGGTTGCGTCAAGGGCAGTCTCTCGCCGCAAGCGACGCGTAGCTGCCATTCCACCAGATCCTGCCGCGCGATCATTTCCGTAATCGGATGCTCGACCTGGAGACGCGTATTCATCTCCAGGAAATAGAAGCGATCATCCTCCACGAGGAACTCGACGGTTCCGGCACCGACATAGCCGACGGCGCGGGCGGCGGTGATCGCGGCTTCGGCCATGGCCTGCTGGAGATGCGGGTCCAGGCCCGGTGCCGGGGTCTCTTCCACGATCTTCTGATGACGCCGCTGGATCGAGCAATCCCGCTCGAAAAAGACGACGATCCCGCCATGCTGGTCGGCGAAGATCTGGATCTCGATATGGCGGGGCCGCGTCAGATATTTTTCGATCAGCAGGCGGCCGTCGCCGAAGGACGCCAGCGCCTCGCGGCGGGCGCCCTCGCAAGCGGCGCCGAGTTCTTGCGCGCTTCCGACGATCCGCATGCCCTTGCCGCCACCGCCCGCCGAGGGCTTGATCAGGACGGGAAACCCGATATCGGCGGCGGCACTGCCAAGGGCCGGGAAATCCTGGGCGTCGCCATGATAGCCCGCCAGGATGGGAACTCCCGCGCGTTCCATCAGAGTCTTTGCCGCCGCCTTGGAGCCCATCATGCGCATGGCGTCCGGCGGCGGGCCGATGAAGCGGATGCCGGCATCCGCGCAAGCCATGGCGAATTCCGGGTTTTCCGAGAGAAAGCCATAGCCCGGATGAATGGCCTCGGCCCCCGCGCGCCGGGCGGCGGTCACGAGTTTGTCGATGGCGAGGTAGCTCTCCGCCGCCGGGGCGGGGCCGATCGGCCAAGCTTCGTCGGCGAGATCGACATGGAGCGCTTGCGCATCCGCTTCCGAATAGACCGCCACGGTCGCAATGCCGAGACGCCGCGCGGTGGTGATTACGCGGCAGGCGATCTCGCCGCGATTGGCGATCAGGATTTTATGAAACATTGCGGCCGTCCAGATCCCGGCACCAGGCGGGAGCCCGCTTTTCGAGAAAGGCGCTCAATCCCTCCCGCCCCTCGGGCGATGCCCGCCGCACCGCGATCCGCCGCGCTGTTTCCTGGATAAGCCCGGCCTCGATGGGGCGCCCCTGGCACGTCGATATCAGTGCCTTCGCTTCGGCCTGCGCGCCCGGCGCGCCGGAGAGGAGCGCCTCGATAAGCTTGTTGCGCTCAGTCCCCAACGCGCCGTCGGTGACGGTTTCGTGAACCAGTCCGATCTCCTTGGCGCGCTTGGCGGAAATCGATTCCGCCGTCAGGAAATAGCGCCGGGCCTGCCGCGCGCCGATCGCCCGGATCACATAGGGGCCGACGACCGCCGGAATGAGGCCGAGCCGCGTTTCGCTCAGGCGGAAAGCCGCCCGCTCGGAGGCGATCGCGATGTCGCAACAGGCAACGAGCCCGACACCGCCGCCAAGGGCCGGGCCTTGAACCAAGCAGAGCGTGGGCTTCGACAAAAGATCGAGCCGTTGCATAAGCTCGGCGAGCGCACCGGCATCGGCGGCATTGGCCTCGAAGCTGTCTTCCGCGGCCCGCTTCATCCACGCGATATCCGCGCCAGCGCAGAAGCTTGCGCCGAAGCTCTCAAGCACGACGGCGCGCACCCCGGATTCGCCGTCGAGGCGTTTCAGCGCGGCGGTCATCGCCGCGATCAGCGCATCGTCGAAGGCGTTGTGCCGTTCGGGCCGGTTCAAGGTAAGCGTCGCGACGCCCCTTCCATCGATCGATTCCAGCAGCGCGCTCATCTCATCCCCTCACATGCGGAACAGTCCGAAACGGGTTTCGTCGATGGGGGCGTTCAAGCTCGCGGACAGGGCCAGACCCAGCACGTTCCGGGTGTCGGCGGGGTCGATGATGCCGTCATCCCAGAGCCGGGCGCTGGCGTAATAGGGATGACTCTGCTTTTCATATTGATCGCGGATCGAGGTCTCGAAAGCCTCTTCGTCTGCCGTCGATGCCGTGGCGCCGCGCGCCTGGAGGCTGTCGCGGCGCACGCGGGTCAGGACGCTTGCCGCTTGCTCTCCGCCCATCACGCCGATCCGCGCATTCGGCCACATCCACAGGAACCTCGGGGAATAGGCGCGCCCGCACATCGCATAGTTGCCGGCGCCGAAGCTCCCGCCGATGACGATCGTGAATTTCGGCACGGCAGCCGTCGCGACGGCGGTGACCATCTTCGCACCCTCCTTGGCGATGCCTCCGGCTTCGTATTTGCGCCCGACCATGAAGCCGGCGATGTTCTGGAGGAAGATCAGCGGAATTCGGCGCCGGGCGCAAAGCTCGATGAAATGCGTCCCCTTTTGCGCGCTCTCGGCGAATAGAATGCCGTTATTGGCGATGATCCCGGCCGGGTATCCCCAGATATGGGCGAAGCCCGTGACCAGTGTCGGCCCGTAAAGGCGTTTGAATTCGTCGAATTCGCTGCCGTCGGCGAGGCGGGCGATGATCTCGCGGACCTCATATTGCTTGCGCCCGTCGGCGGGCGTGATGCCGTAGATCTCACCAGGATCATATCGGGGCGGCACCGGCTTTCGAAGCGCCATGGCGGGGTGCTTCGCGTGATTGAGATTGGCGACGATCGCGCGGGCGATGCCGAGCGCGTGAGCGTCGTTCTCGGCGTAATGATCGGCGACGCCCGATTGGCGGCAATGCACATCGGCGCCGCCTAGATCCTCCGCCGTCACGATTTCGCCGGTCGCCGCCCGGACGAGCGGCGGTCCAGCGAGAAAGATCATGCCCTGGTTGTGGACGATGACGGTTTCGTCCGACATCGCCGGGACATAGGCTCCGCCCGCCGTGCAGGCGCCCATGACGATTGCGATCTGGGCGATGCCTTGCGCCGACATATTGGCCTGATTATAGAAGATGCGTCCGAAATGCTCGCGGTCCGGAAAGACTTCGTCCTGGCTCGGCAGGTTGGCGCCGCCCGAATCGACCAGATAGAGGCAGGGCAGGCGATTTTGCGCGGCGATTTCCTGCGCGCGCAGATGCTTTTTCACCGTCATCGGAAAATAGGTTCCGCCTTTCACCGTCGCGTCATTTGCGACGATCATGCATTCCCTTCCGGAAACGCGGCCGATTCCGGCGATGACACCGGCGCAGGGAACCTTGCCGTCATACATCCCATGCGCCGCGAACTGCCCGATCTCCAGGAAAGGCGAGAGCGGATCGAGCAGGGCAGCGATTCGATCGCGCGGCGGCATCTTTCCCCGCGCCACGTGACGCGCCAGCGCCGCCTCGCCGCCGCCTTCGCGGATGCGGCTGGCGGTGTGGCGCAGGCCGGCAACCAGTTCGCTCATGGCCTCGCGGTTCCGGTGGAATTCGGAGGCGCGCGTATCGACGGCTGTTTCGATGACGGGCATGACGAAATTCCGTTTATCGGGCAGTCTGTTTAACAGGCAGTCTCTTGGAAGAGTTCGCGGCCGATCAGCATGCGGCGGATTTCACTGGTGCCGGCACCGATCTCATAGAGCTTGGCGTCGCGCAGAAGCCTGCCGGTGGGATAGTCGTTGATGTAACCGTTGCCGCCGAGACACTGGATCGCCTCAAGCGCCATGGCCGTCGCCCGTTCGGCGGCAAACAGGATTGCGCCGGCGGCGTCCTTCCGGGTGATCCGGCCCCGGTCGCAGGCCCCGGCCACCGCATAGACATAAGCCTGGGAAGCGCTCATCGCCGTATACATGTCGGCGAGCTTCGCCTGCATGATCTGGAATTCGCCGATCGGCTGGCCGAACTGCTTGCGGTCGTGCAGGTAGGGCACCACCACATCCATGCAGGCCTGCATGATGCCGAGCGGCCCCCCCGCGAGCACGACGCGCTCGTAATCCAAGCCGCTCATCAGCACGGCCACGCCATGTCCGGGCCGTCCCAGCACATTGTCCTCGGGGATCTCGCAATCCTCGAACAGAAGCTCGCAGGTGTTGGAGCCGCGCATGCCGAGCTTGTCGAATTTTGGCGCTGCCGAAATGCCCTTGAAAAGCCTCTCGGCGATGAAGGCGGTGATGCCGTGCGCGCCGGCGCCCGGATCGGTCTTGGCGTAGACGATGACGACATCGGCGTCAGGGCCGTTGGTGACCCACATCTTGACGCCGTTCAGGACATAGCGGTCGCCACGCTTCTGCGCGCGCATACGCATATCGACGACATCCGATCCGGCGCCCGGCTCCGACATGGCCAGGGCGCCGACCTGTTCGCCGGATATGAGTTTCGGCAGATAGCGCCGTTTCTGCGCGTCGCTCCCGTTGCGATGCAACTGGTTCACGCAGAGATTGGAATGCGCGCCATAGGACAGGCCGACGGAGGCGGAAGCCCGGCTGATCTCCTCCATGGCCAGGACATGTTCGAGATAGCCGAGGCCGGCCCCGCCATATTCCTCGGCCACCGTTACGCCGAGCACCCCGAGCTTTCCCAATTTTTGCCATAGATCAGCGGGAAAATCGTTCCCGGCGTCGATCATCGCGGCCCGGGGCGCGATCTCGCGCGAAGCGAAATCCGCCACCTGATCGCGAATGAGATCAGCGGTTTCACCGAGACCGAAATCGAGAACCGGCATCCTCTGGCCCATGGGGTCGAATTCCCCCCTCCAATGGTGGCCAATGGATTCTATTTGGCAATATAGGCGGCGATTTCAAGTGGGCTGACGCCAGGGCAATCGGGTGAAGGGATACCATCTCCGGCGAACGAGCCATGGGAACACGGATTACACGGATATCCACGGATAAAGACATTATAATGCGCGCAATAACTATCCATAAGGGTAATCCGTGGATATCCGTGTTTAATGGCTCAATCTTACCAAGGCCCATCCGGCGCCATATGGCCTCGGATCGAGGGCTATTCGGCTTTCACCCGATTGCCCTGCTTCTGCTTCGCCTTGAGGCCGCTCCCTCACATGCCCCATTCGCGGACGAACACCGCGATGGAGGAACGGAGTCCACGGGCAAATAGGCTCTCGCCTTCGCCGGAGATGCGGATAAGGCCGCGCAGCCGGATGTCTATCCCCTCCCCATTCATGGTCAGACGCACGCGGAAGAGGGCGGCTTCCGGGATCGGGGCGCTTTCCTGGCCGCGCACGGCGATGCCGCCACCATGGGTAGTTGCCAGTTCGGGATCGGCGAGGATGCGGACGGGGCTGTGGTCGATGGCGGTTACGAGGCCATGGACCGGGGGACGCGCCGCGGCATCCGGGTAGAAGGTTCCCTCGGCGCCGATGGCGATCCGGGCGAGGTCGTCTTCCCCGACATAGGCTTCCACGATCGAAGCGCCGGAGGAGCGCAGGGTTGCCAGCCGGTCCCTCGGCGAGAGCCAGTCCCCCGCATGAAGGTCCGGCAGGAAATCGATCACGGTGCCCGCAGCTTGCGCGGTTATCCGGAGGCGAGCGGCTTCGGCTTGCAGTGACATCTGTTCGGCCAGGGCGGCGGCGAATTCCTCGCGGATGACATCGGAGCGCTCACGGAAGCCGCCGTCGAACGAGACGGATCGTAGCGCATAGCCCAGGGCCTTGAGACGGGTGTCGGCCTCGGCGAGGCGGCCGGCGATGTCGGGGGACTCGAAGATGAACAGGAGATCGTCCGCCGCCACAAGCTGGCCCGGAACCACCTTGATCTCGGCGAGCCTGGCCCCGGCCGGCAGATAGATGCCGGCGCTTTCACGGGACTTCAGCACAGCGGGAGCGGCGATGCGGCTGTTCCAGGGAACCGCCGCCGCCGCCAGGATGGCAAGCGCCATGCCGAGGGGCCAACGCACGCGTTTCCCCGCCATGATGGCGCCGCTCCGGCTCCGCCATTCGCGCAGCTCCGTCAGGATGGGCAGGAAGACGAACCAGCCCATTTCGACGGCGAAGAGGCCGATGCCGACGATCTTGATGAAGAAGTGATAGACCAGTGCCGCAATGCCGAGGAACAGGATTAGACGATAGATCCAGACGGCGAAGGCGAAGGCGATCAGCCGGTGCCGAACCCTCGGCGACAGCGCTTCGGGTGCCGGCTCCCCCAGACAGAAGAGCGTTTCACGCAGCCACCACCGGGCCAGGGCGAAGGAGCGGGAATGCAGATTGGGCAGCTCAAGCGCGTCCATCAGCAGGAAATAGCCGTCGAAGCGCATGAAGGGGCTGAGATTGATGGCCAGCGACGACACCCAGGTGACGGTCGCCAGAACGAAGGCCGCCTGCTTGAAGGGGCCTTCCGGCAAAAAGGCCCAGGCCAGGGTAGACCAGACCGCGACCGCCAGTTCAGCCGCCACCCCCGCCGCCGTAATGCCTAAGCGCTGGCGCCTCGAGGCCAAGGTCCAGGCATCGTTGACATCGGTATAGAGCACCGGCCACATCACCAGCAGGGCCACGCCCATGGTGGGCACGCGGCAGCCCTGACGCTTGGCGGTATAGGCATGGGCCAGTTCATGAACCACCTTGACCAGCGTCAGGGCGACGCCATAACCGGCCATCCCGGAAAAGCTCATGGTATCGACGATGGTCGCCCGGAACGCGTCCCACTGGCGGACGGCCAGGGACAGCCCCACCAGCAGGGCCAGCAGGGTCGTCACGGCGAAGCCGCGTGTATAGACCCAGCCGACCAGCCCCACCGTGGCTTCCAGGAAACGGTCCGGGCGTACCAAGGGAATGCGGATGAACAGGTAATGATGCAGCAGCCAATGGAATAGCGACGGCTTCTCCGCTTGGGCGATGCGGGCGAAGCGCGCGCTGTCGGCGGGGCCGCGCGGGCAGGACAACTGGTTGCCGACAAGGAACGCCGCCATCGCCTCGACGTCGTCCCCGTCGATATCGAGGGTCGTCTCGGCATTGACCTGCGCGCGGATTTCTTCCGGCGAGCCCACGCCCCAGCGGGCGAGGATCTCGAAAGCCGTCCAGCCCAGGCGGAAGAAGCGGTTGCGCACCGGGTCGCGCAGAGTCCATGTCGGCGAGCCGTCCCCCGCCACGGGGCCGGGATGGAGCGACAATTCCTCTCGTAGCGCCGGCAGCATCTTTAGAACCCTAGCGTCTGACGCACCACCGTCCAGGGGCGGCGCAGCAGCCAATAGGCCAGCGGCACCCGCTCGCCATCGAGCCGTGCCGTGCCCTTGAGGCCGAGGCGCGGCTTCTCCTCCCCGGCGATTACCGCCGCCCGCAGGCGATGCGCCAGGGTGCCGTCCGGACGCTGGAGGCTCTCATAGGTGACGTAGCGGAGGCTGCCATGCACCGCATGCAGCGGATCGACATTGAGGAACAGGGTCAAGGGCGCGCCCTCCGCCAGCGGAATGGCGTCGGCCGGCGCCAGCCAAGCTTCGATCTCGGTGTCGCGCTCGTCGGCGATGGCGAGCACCCGCTCACCCACGCCAACGGGGCGGCCGATCCATTCGGCGGGGTCGTCGAGGATGGCGATGCCGCCGCGCGGCGCCTTGACCCGGCTGCGCTCCAGCACTTCGTCGAGATAGGCCAGCTCCGCTTGACGCTCCTCGATACGGCTGGAGAGGATGCCGAGCTGCGCCTTGGCCTTGTTGTCGAAGAAAGCCTGCTGAGCCGCCTGCTCATGTTCGGCCTTGGCCGTGGACAGGGCTTTCCGGGCGACGTCGAGCTTGCCCCTTGTGGCCGTGGTATTCAGTTCGAAGAGCGGCTCGCCATTGCCGATCGGCTGATTGGGCGTGACGAACACTTTCTCGACCACGCCTTCGATGGGCGAGCGGATTACCGCGGGGTCACGGGCCACGACCTCCCCGGAGGCGAGGACGCTGAGCCGCACCGGTATGACCGCGATCCCCAGCAAGGCAACGGCAACCATCAGCCGGAAGCGGGGAATGCGGGCAATCCTGGCCCGCCACAAACCTGCCAAGCCCGGCTGCCGGCGCCAGGCCCAGACCAGCGCATAAGTCTCCGCCACCTCGGCGATGAAGAGAGTTTCGGCCTCGCTCCAAGGCGCCTCGCGGGCAAAGGCCAGCAATCCAATCACCTTGCCGTCAGGTATCGTCAGGGGAACCAGCAGCAGATGCGCGGGCAGCCATTCTTGCCATTGCTCGGCATCGGCATTCTCGGCATCGGAGGCATCCAGCTTCCGCGGCTCCGTCAAATCCTTGCCGAAGCGGTTCAAAAGGCGGTCCAGCCACAGGGCGAAGGGCGCGTTGCGCTCGACCGTCGCCACCGCCGAGACGGCGGCGATACCGTCATCGGGGCTCCACAGGATGGCCTGCCGGTAGGGTGCCAGCGCCATGGTCTCGTTGACCATGACGAAAATCAGCTCCTCCACCGAACCGGCATGACGCGCCCGCCGGCAGAGACCGATCAGGACGGAAAAAATCCGTGCCGCGTCCTGTTCCTCTCGCGGCTCGGTCATGCTCATTCGATCACGCTCATGGGGAGGGCGGCGCAAAGACGACTTGCCCGCTCATGCCTGCCACCAGCTCCGCAAAACCGCCGGCAATTTCACCGGCCACCTTCACCGAATGGCTGACCGGATCGACCTTGGCGCCGATGCGGATCACCTTGGCCGGATAGTCGCGCCCGGTTTCGTCCACCTGTACTCGGAAGGCCATCCCCGGCTTGAGCTTGGAAAGCCAGCGCGACGGGGCGATGAACTCCACCTCCAGGGCGGAATCGTCGAGAATATCGAGCATCGCCTGTCCGGCTTGCACATATTGATGCTCGCGCACCTTCTGTTCGACCAGCCGGCCCTGATAGGGGGCGGCGACGCTGCATTTCGAGAGCACCACCTGAGCCGATTGGAGCTTCGCCTGAGCCTTCGCCGCCTCGGCGGCGGCGAGATCGGCTTCCAGCACGCCGCCGGAATTCAGCTCGACCATGCGCTTTGTGACCGACCGCGATTTTTCCGCCGCGCCCAAGGCCGCCCGCGCCTCGTCGAGCGTCGCCCGCTGCAAGGCGCAATCCAGGCTGACGAGTATTTGGCCGTCCTTGAAACGCTCGCCCTCCTTCACGGAAATGCGGTCGATGCGGGCGGCGATCTCGCTCGACAGGGTGGTGAAGCGCTTGGGCACCAGCTGAGCGCGGATGTCTCCGCCGTCTCCCGCCTCCTGCCCGAAGGCGGAAGCGGCACGGAGCGCTCCCAACAAAAGACCGAAAAAAACGGCTTTCTTACGGGGCACCGGCTTACGGGGCACCGGCTTCCCCCGAAGGTGCTGCTTGCGAAGCGGGCTCGGATACCGGTTCCGGGATCACGCCGTGATCCAGTTTTTCGAGCCGTTCGGCCACGGCCAGACTGACGGCCTTGCCGTCATTGCTGTCCACCCCGGCTGGAATCGGATCGATGCCGATGGTCGCCTGCATCCGCCCCAGCGCGGTTTCGGCTTGGGCGAAGGTCTGGTAGCGGCGCAATTCGGCGGCGATGGCCGAGGTCCGGCTGCTGATCCGCTCCAGCACGCTCTGCGCGTCGCTTTCCTGACGCTTGGCCGTGGCCTCCGCCAGCTTGGTCTCGACCTGGAAGAGGCGGTCGGAGCGGATGAATTGCTGCACGGCCCCGTCGAACTGATTGCGGGACACATGGACCTGGGCCAGCACCGCCATGCGCAGCGCCAGACGTTTGGTTTCGACCACCTGCTCGCTGGTTTCGGCGTAGTTGATCTGGGCCGGCGCCGAAATGATGTTAAAGAGATTATAGCTGATCTTGGCGGAGGCCTCGGCCCAGGCCCGATCGACGAGGAAACTGTTGCTGTCGTAGTTCCGCCCGGCGCTGAAGCTGATCCCCGGCAGGAGGCGCAGGATCGCCTTGCGCGTCTCGTCGACGGAAATGCGGGTCTGGTAGACCTGTTCGCGCAAATCGGGATTGTTGGTGAAAGCCTGCTCTTCCATCGCCTCGACCGGCATGGACCAGCTGGGAGGGACCATATCCGCGTCGCCCGGGATCGCCAGCGTGAAATCCGAGCCGGGCGGGACGTTGATCAGGGCGGCAAGCTCGGATCTGGCCACGACCAGATCCTGCTGGATGCCTTCCAGCTGGCGCAGGTTTTCCAGCAGGATCTTCTGGAAGCGAAGACTCTCGACCGGATTGTGGAGCTTTTCGTCCTCGACCTTTTCGGCATCGGCGAGCCCCGACTCGGTCGTCCGGATCGCATCCCGTACCGGGGCATCCAGCCGCTGCGCCGCCAGCGCGCGCCAATAGGCCGAGCGGACCTCCTGCATCAAACTGGCCACCGTCTTGCGGCGGTGCTCCTGCGCCATCAGGGAGCGGTCGGCATTCTGCCGCGCGTTGAACCAGCTCACCCCGAAATCCAGGATGTTCCAGGATCCGGTCAGATCGGCGGTGAAATGCGTGGTATCCTCCGAAAAGGAGGGATTGGCCAGAGACGGCAGCCCGGTCACGGCATCGCGGGTCCGCACCGTGCCATGGTCGGTTCTGCCGAGAAAGCCGCCGTCGATCGTCGCCTTCGGCAACAGATCGTACTTGTCGAGGTCGAGTTGCCCCATCGCCAGGGCATGCTCCATCATCTTCGCCCGCTGATCGAGGTTGTAGCGCAGCACCCGGACGATGGCATCGGTAAGCGTCAGCGGCTTGGTGATCGGCTCGACATCCTTGAACATCGCCGTCCGGTCCTGGACGCCCTTGGCCTGAAACTCGTCCTTGGTATAGGGATCGGGCGCCAGGGCGCAGGCGGATAGCAGCACCGCCAGCGAAACCGAAGCCAGAAGCGAAGCGGTTGGGACACGGCGGCGGATGTTTGTCTTCATCGGATTGATCTTCCTGTTCTTAATTGGGCTTATGAACAACTACTGATGGTGGCGGAGGGGTGAGTCGTCCCCGAATGGCCCCCTTAGCCATTTCTTCCTTGTCATATACCGCGTATCACCCCTGTCCTCAGCCCCGACGCCCCGCCTCGATCATTGCCGCCATCCGGGTTGAAGCGGCATGACGTGCCGCGTGCAGTTGCGCGGTCAAGCCCGGCCGCCCGGCCTGGGCCAGCTTGACGGCCCGTCCGATCGGGGTGGCATCGCTATGGCGATTGCCGGCTTGGGTGTTGATTGTGAATACCTGCGCGGCCTCCTTGCCGGCGCGGTCATGGGCCGTAACCTTGATATCAATCGCCTTTGTCCCGGCCGGCGGCGTGCCCTGGAACTCACCGGTCTGCGAATTGAACGACAGCCACGGCGGCAAAGGTTGTCCGTTGGCTTGGGTGGCCGACAGGGTCACGGAATCGGTCGCCTGGGCCACGGCGAAGGCGTCGGAAGGCACCGAGAACGACACCGTGCCGCTGGACATCTCCACGGTTCCGATCGGCTTGGCTACCACAACGGCATCGCCGTTTCCGGCGGTCCCGGAGGTGGGAGCGGCCACGACGGCGACCTGGAAGCCGGAATCATTGGGGGCCGACAGCATCGGCGCCAAGGCGATGACCGGCGCTCCGGCGGGTGCTGGAACCGGCGCTGAAGATTGCTGCGGTGTGCCCACCGACATCCCTGAGCCCGACTGGTCGTCATGCACGATAGTCACCAGGGCGGCGGTGTTGGTATCGGATGGCGGTGCCGGCCGGGTTAGCGCCAACGGCGGTACAGGCGGCAGCGACGGCGGCGGCGGCTGGACCGACGGTGCGCCGGTGATGAAGCTGATATACGCGCCGTTGAGCACGAAGTTCGACGGCGCGTAGACGCCCTCAAGCGTGATCGGCAACGGTGCCGAATTTGTTGAATTCGCGACTGTGCTGTCGATATACAAAACCGTGTTGTTGCCGGATACGGAAATACGCACGGAATTGGCGGCAACCGCGGTTCCGTTCCCATACGTCACCGACCCTTTGCTGAAATTCTCGCCCACCACCTGGATCACTTCACCAAACCCAAAGCCGGCGATGGTGTTCCCGCCGGTATCCCCATTGCCCAGGGGGGCGTAATAGAACAGAACCGGGATGCCGCCAGGGGTTGTCAGGGTGTTGTTGCTGAACTTGTGGATAGACGTTATCGAAGGCGAGTCCACCTGAATGCCGACTGACATGCCGTTCATTTTGTTGTCATGCACGTTGGCGGTGCCGGGAAAGTCAGGGGGGGACACCCAGCTCTGAAAACCGTAGGAGATATCGAAGGCAAGGAGACTGTTGGCCGAGGCGCCGGGGTCGAGAGTGACCGTGTTGTTGAAGTCTTCAACAGAACCAGCCGAGACATGGTAGATGCCCGTGGCCACATAGCCCGAAGAAGCCACCAGAGCATCCGGCGCGCCCAAATTAGTGATGGTGTTGCCGCTGATGATGCCCGTGGTGCCGAAGCGATTCAGGTTCCATGAGCCAATCTGTATGCCGTTTTGTGCGGATAGACCATGCTGCCCGGAGCCGACTATGGTGTTGTTGGTGATGATGGCATATAGGTTCGCTCCCCAAGCGTCGATGCCGTCTTTTTGAAAGGAGGCGATGTAGGAATTCTTGATAGTGACTGTCACCTTCGCCGCTCCCAGAGCAGTGCTGCCCTCGGCGAGCAAGCCCGAATGGGTGGATATGCCTTCCAGGTCGCCGTTGACGCCCCATAGTGCGGCGATGTGCTGAACATTGACGTGGTCGATGACGGCGTTGGTGTTGTAGGTGGCAATACCTACCATGTCCTTACCAGGTGCACCATTTCCGGCACTATTCTGCGCCTGGGTGGGAGCTTGGTAGCGACCGTCGATATTCAGGTCGCGCACGGTGATTGTGCCAGCCCCAGGAGTGGCGGTACGCAAATCAAGAATTACGTAGCGATAGTCGCCTCTCATGGAATTCTGGGTGGACGCGACCAAATTGGCATTGTCCGGCGACGAAAGCGTGACATTGCCGCTCGCACCGTTGACCGCGTCAATCGTGACGGCTGAGGTCGCCACGAACTGGCCCACATAGGTTCCGTTCTGGATCAGAATGGTATCCCCGACCGTCGTCCCGGCCACGGCCAGCGCCTCGGTCAGGCTGAAGCCGGCATTGGCATAGAGGCTGGTGTCATAGCTCGTATTGGCAACGAGATTCGGAGCATAGTCCGCCAGGGAGATGGCCTTATCCACGTAGATCGTGCCGCTGGTCACCAGCGCGTCGGCCGTGGCCGTGGCTGCGCCGTCGTTCAGGGAGAACCGCATGGCCGCATTGCCATAGGGGGTGGCGTCGCTGTAGCCGATATGGCGCACCACGTCTTGCACCAAAGCCGTGCTGGCGGCGGTCTCGAAGCTGATGACCAGCTTGCCCGTGGCCGAGGTGTAGGCCCAGGTGGCGAATTCGGTGTTGCCGGCCGCCGTCAGCGTGCCGCTGGCATCGCTGCCTCTGCTCATCCTGCCGCCGGTGACGTTGAACAGACCGCTTGAGACGAAGCTGTAGACATCGTTGACGCTGCTGTCGGCCGAGCCGCCCGGCGTGACGCGCTGCACTGTCAGGCTGCCGCCATTCCAGTTGGATAGATCGTTCACGGCGTCGCTGACATTGGCTGACGGGGCCAAGGCCAGCCCGCCATTCGCATTCGCCAAGGTAACGGTATTGCCCGTGCCGGCGGCCACACCGTTGAGGTCGATCACGGGGACCGTTAAAATGCCTTGATATCCAGCGATGCTCAGCGCGGTGCTATCCACTCGGCCTGTCGCATATTCGAGCGTCCAGTCGCCGCCCAGGCGGCTCGCTCCCGTCAAATCGGTCGATGCCGCGACGATGGCGCCAGTGCCGGCGGCCAGATCGGTAATGAAGAGCCGCCCATCCGCGCCTTTGGCGACATCGCAACCATAGACCAGCAGATCGCCGCCCGGTTTCAGGGCGTGGCCGATTTCGGTCAGCTCGGTCTTGACAGTGGAATTGAGCAAACTGGGATCGGTAAGGGAATCCGTGCCCAGATACAGCTGCGCCTCCGCCCCGTGACTCAGCACATGGATGGAATCGTAGCCATTATGGGCCAAGGCCCAATTCGCCATTTGCGCCAGACCGCTTTCAGTCCCGTCGATCAGTTCGATCCCGATGCCAGGACGGCTGGCCTCGATGCCGGCCACCAAACTTTGCCAGCCCACCACCGAGGTATCGATGAACGCCGCCTCCAGTTTGCCGCCATCCAGGACGGCATTGGCCGCCTGAACCTCAACCGGAGCGGGCGAATTGTCCGTTGCGGCATAGCCGATGTTCAGCAGGCCCAGATAATTCGGCGCCGTCAAAGAGGGTGCCGTGACGGTCCCGGCCGCGGTATCGAGCGCCCAGCGCCCGCCGAGGCTGGCATCCCCCACGGCATGGCCGGAAGCGGCCACCACGGCCCCGGTATCGGCGGCGAGATCGCTCACAAAAATCTGTCCGTCCGTTCCCGCCGCGACTTTCGATCCGTAAAGCAGAACCTCGCCGCCGGTCTTGAGGGCGCTGCCGATCTCGGCCAGTTCCGCCTGCGCCATCGGAGTGGATAAGCTGGCGGCGGTCAGGGTGTCGCTGCCCAATCGCAGCGTCGCCTCGCCGCCCTGCGACAGGATATGAATCGAATCGAAGCCGTGATTGGTTTCGGCCCAGGTGGCGATCTGTGCCAGACCGGACTGCCCGGCGCCGATCAACTCGACGGCCATGCCGGGCGAATTCGCCTCGACACTGGCGACGAGCGCTTGCCAATTGGAGACCGAAGTATCGACGAATACCGCCTCCTGCTTGCCATTATCCTTGGCGGAGTTGGCGGCCCGAACCTCGACCGGGGCCGGAACGACGGGGATCAACGCCTTGGCCGCCGCATCGGCGGGAGCGTGGGCGGCGCCCACGGCAGCGCCGTCGAACATCATCCGGGGCTCCAGGGCGAGGATCAGGGGCGCCCGCCCGGATTTTCGACGCTTGCTTTTGCTCGGAATGGTCTTGATGGCACTCAATCGGTCGCCTCCGAGCGCAAAGGTCATAGCCCCACTCTTCACAAAAACGTTATAATAGCTGTGGCGCTCCAGGCGAACACCACATTTGCTACGAGTGATATGTGGTTTTGTACCGGACAACAAGAGTGTTATTAAATGTAAGTTAAGTGTGTTTTTTCGACCCTGAGCCACGCAGCCGGTGGGAACTGTCCTAACCCGCACAAGCGGGTGGCCCCCTTAATCACAACACCAGAATCGCAGCTTATGGGGTAACGGACACTTTATATCGTGCTTGTTTCCGATTTAGCCATTACCCGCATTTAGAATAGCCGCAGCTCGTGCATTGGTCGCAGCCTTCGAGCCGGACGAGCGATGCCTCGCCGCATTTAGGGCATTGCGCCATGCGGGGCTGGGCAAATCCGGCGGTGTATTCCGCTGGGTCCGGCGCCGGGTCCGCTTCGAGGGGGGGCGGGGCGTCCAGATTGACGATCTGGCGTTCCGGCGCGTGGTGGCTGCGATCCCCCCGTCCAGGCATCATGCCGATATCGATCATGTGCCGCTCGATCACGTCGCCGATCGCGGCCAGGAGCGAGGGCACGTATTTCCCGCCCATCCAGGCGCCGCCGCGCGGATCGAAGACGGCTTTCAGCTCCTCGACGACGAAGGACACATCGCCGCCGCGCCGGAACACGGCGCTGATCATGCGGGTGAGGCCGACGGTCCAGGCGTAATGCTCCATGTTCTTCGAATTGATGAAGACTTCGAAAGGCCGCCGCCTGCCGTCCTGGATGATGTCGTTGATGGTGATGTACATGGCGTATTCGCCATCCGGCCATTTGATCTTGTAGGTCTGGCCGGGGAGGGCCTCGGGCCGGTCGAGCGGCTGGGTCATATAGACGATGCCCCCGGCCTCGAACACGTCGGCGGGCCTGGAGACAAGGGTAGGCGCCGGCTTGCCGAGCGGCAATTCCGCCTGAACCGGAGCCGAGGTTGGTTTCTCCTTCTTGACGGAGAGCACCGAGCCCGTGACCTCGTTGGGGCGGTAGGTGGTGCAGCCTTTGCAGCCCAGCTCATAGGCCTGGAGATAGATATCCTTGAAGGCGTCGAAGGGAAAATCCGCCGGCAGGTTGATCGTCTTGGAGATCGAGCTGTCGACATATTTCTGCACCGCCGCCTGCATGACCAGATGGTCGGCAGGGGTGAGCGACTGCGCATCGACGAAATAATCGGGCAGGGGGGCGGTCTCGCCCTTGATGCGCTGGAACTGGCGGTAGGCGTAATCCGTGACCTCCTCCTCGCGGCGGCTGCCATCCGGCATCAGCACATGGCGCGAATAGCGGAAGCTGAACACCGGCTCCAGCCCCGAGGAGACGTTGTCGGCAAAGATCGAGATCGTCCCTGTCGGCGCGATGGAGGTGAGCAGCGCGTTGCGGATGCCATGCTCGGCGATGGCGGCACGGATATCGGCGTCGAGCCCCCGGATGCTTTCGCCCGTCAGATAGGCGTCGCGGTCGAAAAGCGGGAAGGCGCCTTTCTCCTTCGCCAGCTCGACGGAGGCCAGATAGGCGGCGCGCTCGATCGCCTTCATCCATTCCTCGACCCTGGAAACCGCATCCTTCGCGCCGTAGCGCAGGCCGCAGAGGATGAGCGCGTCGCCCAAGCCGGTGACGCCCAAGCCGATGCGGCGCTTGGCCTTGGCCTCAAGCTCCTGCTGTTCGAGCGGGAAGCGCGAGACGTCGATGACGTTGTCCATCATCCGCACGGCGGTGCGGACCAGCGCCGACAGCCGCTCCATATCGAGATGCGCCGCTTCGGTGAAGGGCAAGCGCACCAGGCTCGCCAGATTGACCGAGCCCAGAAGGCAGGCGCCATAGGGAGGCAATGGCTGCTCGCCGCAGGGGTTGGTCGAGCTGATGGTCTCGCAGTAATGGAGGTTGTTGCGGTGGTTGATGCGGTCGATGAAGATGACGCCGGGCTCGGCATAGGCATAGGTGGCGCGCATGATCTTGTCCCAAAGCCCGCGCGCTTCCATGACCTTGAAGGTCGTGCCGTTGAATTTGAGCTCCCAGGGTGCTCCTTCCTTCACCGCCGTGATGAAATCGTCGGTGACCAGGACAGAGAGGTTGAACATGCGCAGCCGTCCGGGCTCGCGCTTGGCTTCGACGAAGGCTTCGATATCCGGGTGGTCGCAACGCATCGTCGCCATCATGGCCCCCCGGCGCGAGCCGGCGCTCATGATCGTGCGGCACATGGCGTCCCAGACATCCATGAAGGAAAGCGGCCCGGAGGCGTCCGCCCCCACGCCCTTGACCGGCGCCCCCTTGGGCCGGAGCGTCGAGAAATCGTAACCGATGCCGCCGCCCTGCTGCATGGTGAGCGCCGCCTCGCGCAGCTGCTCGAAGATGCCGCTCATATCGTCGGGGATGGCGCCCATGACGAAGCAGTTGAACAGCGTGACGCTGCGCCCGCTCCCCGCCCCCGCGACGACGCGGCCCGCCGGCAGGAACTGGAAATCCTCCAGCGCCCCGTAGAAGGCTTCCTCATAGAGAGCCGGATCGGATTCAGCCGCCGCCAGCGCTTTGGCGATTCGGCGCCAGCTAGCCTCGATCGTCTGATCGATAGCGGCGCCGTCCGGCCCCTTCAGCCGGTATTTCATATCCCAAATCTGCTGCGAAATGGCCGCAACGCTCGGCATCGCCTTGTTCTCCTAGATCCGGCGCTGCCTATTTCTTGCCCTTGGTGGGCACGACCAGTGTCCAACCCTGCCCTGCCTTGCTCGTCGGCGGCAAAGGCTTGCCCGCTGTTGAAACCGCTTTCGTTCCCGTAGCGCCTCCACGCGGCCCGACTTGCTCATAGATACCGGAGCGCGGGGCGGCCGCGCCGGGGGGCATTCTAACCTCGATCTTAGAGCGCGGGAGGACTCCATCCTTAGTCTTCGTCATAACGTGGTCCTTCTCGAAACATGCTTTCAAGGTAAGGAATTGCGGTCTGCTCGGCCAGCGCAAACATGTCGTCGCGCCGGGGAAGGTCGCTCGTCGGAAAGTGCTTCCATTGCAAGCTGTGCTGTAGCTCCATCAGCTTGCGCCGTCGCTCGGTAATTTCCTCGGTCGTGAACTTACCAGAAAAGACGCTCTCCCATTCAAACAGGGTTTCAATGAAAAGAGCGTCAATCTCCATGAGCAATCCTGTAGCGGCCTTTTGGCGGGCCGTGAAAGGGACCACATTTTTGAGGGCATCGGAAAGTTGCGATGCGGCAATGATGGCTCCCCACAAGAAAGCATAATCTTTCCAGATAGCCCAGCCAGCGATTCCCCCACTGGAAGCGATCGCGCGGAGAAACGAAAACCGAGTGTCCCACCACGATAAGATTTCCCGATACTGCCGGATATACTCACACTGAACTTTTAGTTGCCATAGCTCATTGAAATAAAGATTTTGCTGCCGATGATTCGGCGCGTCGGTGTCGGTCGTGTCGCTCATAGGACGTTCTCAGCCTCGGCCACAAGCCTCCCCGTTGCCGTCTCGATCCGCTCCTGTAGTTCCTCGACCACGCGGCGGCGGTTGAGGCCGGGCGGGATGGGGGGCAGGATCTCGACGATGATGCATCCCGGCTTCTTTTCATTGAGATAGCCCGTGCGCGGCCAGAACAAGCCGGAATTGAGGGCGACCGGGACCAGCGGCAAATCGAGCTTCGTATAGAGTGCTGCCACGCCCGGATGATAGGGCCGCTTGGCGCCGACTTCGGTGCGGGTGCCTTCGGGGAAGATCGCGATCGGCCGGCCAAGGGCTGCGGCGGCTTGGGCGCCGGAGATGATGCTGCGCATGGCGGCGGCGCCGGAGCTGCGGTCGATCGCGATCACGCCGGTGCGGCCAAGATACCAGCCGAAGACCGGTATCCGCAGGAGTTCCTCCTTGAGGACGATGGCAGGGTCGCGCAGGAGATGCGGCAGGAACAGCGTATCCCAGGCCGATTGATGCTTCAATGCGACGATGGCGGCGCCGGGGGGCAGATGCTCGATGCCCCGGACCTCATGGCGTAGCCCCACGATCGTGCCCAAAAGCCACAGCGCCACACCGGACCAGAAGCGCCCGAACCATGCATTGAGGGAACGCGGTCCCGCCAGAACCGGCAGTGCCAGAATCCCGATGACGAGGGTCCAGGTCACGAAGGCGGCGTTGAAGAGCGCCGCGCGCAGTCGGATCATGCGGTCTGTTCCCTCTGGTCCATATGGAGATGGAAGGCGGCAAGGCGCAAAAGCGCCGCCAGATATTTGTGGTACTCGCCCAGGATAAGGGCGGCGGTGCCGGGCCATTCCCACCACTGCGCCAGCTTCACCCGTTCGGAGAAGACGGGGTGGGGGATGATCGCGATCTCCGGCATGGCACGGCGGAATTCCAGAAGGCTGCGGCGCAAATGGTAGCTCCCGGTGACGAGGCGCAACGAGCGGAACCCCTCCGCCTGCATCCAGGCGGCGGTCTCGGCGGCGTTGCCGAAAGTGTTGTCGGCGGAATGGCCGAGCACGACGCAGCAGGCGATCCAATCCGGCTTGGGTGCCGCCGCATGCAGCAATTGTGCGAGCTGCACCCCCGGATGCACGCCCGAAACGAAAAGCTTCTTCGCCATTCCGGAGGCGAGAAGATCGAGGCCTGCCTCGACGCGCTGGCTGCCGCCGGTCAGGACGACGATCGCATCCGCCGGCGATACCGGATCGGCGACGCTGTCCGGGATCGTGCCCGCGAACCATACGAGGCCCGAGGCCCAGGCGGCGAACAGAGCCGCCGCCCCCCGGATCAGCCGGGTTCTCACGGCAGCTTCGCCAAGCTGCGCAGCACGGTGACCCGCGCCGTCAGCATCGCCGTTCCGGCGGCAAGCAGCGGCAGGGCGCCGAGTGCGGCCCAGCCATAGGGCGGGAACACCGGCAATGCCGGCAGGAACGGAACCCGGCCCGAGCCGCCGAGCACCGCCAGGGTGATGCCGGCGAGCAGGAGCCCGATGATCCCGCCCTTCAAGCCGACACTTGCGGCGTGGCGCTCGAACTGGCCGGCGACATAGGAATCCCTGGCGCCGATGAGGTGGAGAACCTCGACCGTGGCGTGATGCATGGCAAGGCCGGTGCGGGTGGTGAAGACGATGGTTCCGATCATCGCCGCGCCGATGAGGGCCAGCACCGAAGCCGCCGCGATCTCGACGGCGAAGGCGATGGCGAAGAGCCGGTCGAGCCAGATCCGGTGGTCGTCGATATCGGTGCCCGGCGCCACTTGCCGCAGCCTTATGCCGAGAGCGGTGAAATCGATGGCGGATGCCGGATCGATCCGCACGTCGAGAAGCTTCGGCACCGGCAGCTCATTGAGCGGGATGGCGGTGCCGAGCCAGGGTTCGAGCAGCTTTGCCGTGGCCGCTTCGTCAAGCGCCCTGGCCTCGATCACGCCAGGCGTTCCCCGTAGCGCCTGGAGCAGCTCCTCCACCTTTGCCGCCTGATCGGCGGGGACTTCGACGGTGACAATGCCTTTGAGGCTCTGGTCCCAATGCCCAAGCCCCTCATGCAGGAGAATGGTCCCGGCGAGCGCCAGAGCGCTCAGATACACCATCAGCGCCACGATCCAGGGCAGGAACCGGCCGGAGCCATCATTCTCGAAAGGCAGATCGAAGCGGCGTCTCAGCATCTTTTCCTCCGCCGGTCAGGCTGACGGCGTTGTGTCGGGGAGCGTGGGCGGAGCAACATTAGGGGGCGTCTGGGTAAGCTGCCCGTCTTCCAGATGCAGCCGCGTATGGGGGAAGCGGGCGACCAGGCTCTCGTTATGGGTGGCGATGACGATCGTGGTGCCGAGCTTGTTGAGTTCCTCCAGGAGCCGCATCAGCCGCTGGGCGATGGCATCGTCCACATTGCCGGTCGGCTCATCGGCGATCAGGAGGCTAGGCCGGCTGATGACCGCACGGGCGATGGCGATGCGCTGCTGCTGGCCGCCGGAAAGGGTGGCGGGCTTGTCGTCGAGATGATCGGCCAGCCCCACCCAATGCAGAAGCTCCTCGACTTCGCCGCTGATCCGGTTCTCACGGGCGCCGGCAACGCGCAACGGCAGCGCCACATTGTCGCGGGCTGACAGATGCTCGATGAGGCGGAAATCCTGGAACACGACGCCGATCCGGCGGCGCAGGGCCGGCAGATCCCGCCGCTTCGCCATGGCGATGTTCTGGCCGAACAGGCTGATGACCCCGCGCGTCGGGCGCTCGGCCAGATAGATGAGCTTCAGCAGCGTGGTCTTGCCGGCGCCGCTAGGCCCCGTCAGAAACGAGAACGAGCCCGGCGCTAGGCGCATGCCGACGCCGCGCAGCACTTCCTTGCCGGCGCCATAGCGCATTCCGACGTTCTCAAACCTTACCAAGACCGCGCATCTCCTCTTAACCGATCCTTTCGGCCGATCCTTTTGGTCTACCAAGATTCGGGAGGCTTGAGTAGCGGCAGCAGCAATTCTCATTTTCACCGAGGGGCTTGGAGCCGTCCTCGCTGCACAGGCATCCGGCGTCCTTCGAGACGCGGCCCAAGAGCCGCTCCTCAGGATGAGGTGCATTGGTAATGGCATTGAGGAAGATCCTCATCCTGAGGAGGCCCCATCGAGGGCCGTCTCGAAGCCTCATCCTGAGGAGCCGCCTCTTGGCGGCGTCTCGAAGGACGCACCACTTATGTCCAGCCGGTTTGACGACATTCGCACCATGGATGCTGCCTTGACGATAAAGGTCAACCGGACCAGATCAATGATGCTCCCACGTCCAGGAGCACACCGTGGGCAGGAGGCTTCAATGAAGAGCAGGTTGATGCGCGCGGCTGTGCTGGGAGGCACCATTCTGTCGCTTGCCGGCTGTGTCACGCCGGAAGAAATCCGCGCCGCCGACGAGGCGTCCTGCGCCGGTTATGGCTTCCAGCCCGCAACGCCGGAATTCGCCCGCTGCCTGCAGCAGGAAAACCTCGCCCGCCGCTATTTCTACAACTACGACCCCTGGTTCTACGGCCCGCCGCATCACTGGGGCGGAAGGCCCTGATGCAGGAAAAAACTTTGGGGAAGCCCGGTTGTAAGCTTGGCCGGTTGTAAGCTCGGTTTGTAAACTTGGTTTTAGGCAAGGAGGCAGACCATTCCTCGGGGGAGGCGGTCCGTTCCATGTGGGGCCTTGCGGCAATCGGCTGCCGGCTATTAAACTATGACATGAAGCCGGAATAGCCAAAGCGGGGCTAAAGCGGGTTGGCCGGATTTAAGGGGAGGTTTCTCGCCATGAAACGATGGTTGCGGCGCGAGAGGGTTCAAACGATCGCCGGTGCGGTGCTCGGGCTTATCGGCGGAATTGCCGTGGGCGAGATTCTCGTAATCTATTTCGGTCATTGATGCGGTTTCGAGGCCGGCTTAAGGAATTGACTTCGCCGCCGATGCGTCATTATGTTCCGCGCTTACGGCACCGAACCGCCGGTTTTTGAATGGATTTCGAGGGCGATAATGAGTGATGACCGGGTCGTGTATGATCGGCCGGAGGGCTATTTCCTCGAAGATCTGTCGGTCGGGCAATCGGCCGAATACGCGCGGACGGTCACCGAAGCCGATCTCGTTCTCTTCGCCGGCGTCAGCGGCGACAGCAACCCGGTTCATATGAACGAGGTCTATGCCAAGGAGACCATGTTCAAGGGCCGTATCGCCCATGGCATGCTGGTCGCCAGCCTGATCTCAGCCACCATCGCCGGCAAGCTGCCGGGGCCGGGCTCGGTCTATCTGGGGCAGAACCTGAAGTTCCGTGCTCCGGTCCGGATCGGCGAGACGGTCAAGGCGACGGTGACGGTCACCGATATCGACGTCGCGCGCAAGCGGGTTACGCTCAAGACGGTTTGCGCCGTCGGTGATACCGTAGTGATCGATGGCGAGGCGCTTATCATGGTCCCGGCCCGGGGTTGACCATTCTGAGGCTGAGCGTTCTGAGGCTGATTTTAAGGCTTGATCGCGCATGATGGAGATTTTGCGCCATTACGCCGGTATTGCCGAGGAAAGCTGCGGCTCCGTCGTGGCGATCGGCAATTTCGACGGTGTGCATCTCGGGCATCAGGCCCTGGTCGATGCCGCGCGCCGCCGCGCGCGGGCCGAAGGCGCCAAGCTCGCGGTGATGAGTTTCGAGCCGCATCCCCGCCGGGTCTTCCGCCCGGACGATCCGCCCTTCCGGCTGACGCCCTTCCGGGTGAAGGCGCGGGTGCTCGAAAGCCTCGGCGTCGAGATCCTTTTCGCCCTGCATTTCGATCTCGATTTCTCCCGCAAGACCGCCGAGCAATTCGTCACCGAGATTCTGGTCGATGGCCTGGGCATCAAGGGGGCCGCGATCGGCTCCGACTTCGTCTTCGGCCATGGACGCCAGGGCAACGCCGCCTTTCTCCAGGAAATGGGCGGGCGCTTCGGCTTCGGCGTGACCGAGATCGGGCCGGTCACGCATGAGGGCGAAATCTATTCCTCGACCCGCATCCGCGAACTTCTCGTCCAGGGCAAACCGCGTCAGGCGGCGGTGCTGCTGGGCCGCGAATGGGAGATCGAGGGGCGGGTCGAGCATGGGGACGAGCGTGGCCGCACCATCGGCTTTCCGACGGCCAATCTCGATCTCGACGATTATCTGCGCCCGGCGCCCGGCGTCTATGCGGTGCGGGCGGCGATCGAAGGCTCCACCGTCTGGCACAAAGCCGTCGCCAATCTCGGCCGCCGCCCCACCTTCGCCGGCGAGGATCTGCGGCTTGAGGTCCATATCCTCGATTTCGCGGAGGATTTATACGGCAAGCATCTGCGCGTCGCCTTGGTAGAACACATCCGGCCCGAACGGAAATTCGACGGGCTCGAAAGCCTGAAAGCGCAAATCGCCCGCGATTGCGAGGCGGCAAGGGCGATCTTGGGGTGAGGGGGTGGTTCACCCCTTCCGGGCGTGAACCGCCGCCTCAAGGGCCTGACGGATGAAGCGTTGATAGGGCACGCCCGAGCGGGCGGCTTCGTCTCGGATCGCTTCGAACAGCGGTTCCGACAGGCGCATCGTGATGCGCTTGCCTTTCGGCTGAAACTCGAAATGCACCGGCTTCATTGCGGACAGGTCGTATTCGGTGAGGTCGGCCTCGGCGACGAAATCCTCGGCCTCCTGATCAGTCGTCAGTTTCGGCAATTGCTTTTTCATAGTGCTCAACCTCCTTCCTGTGCATATAGCGGGCGCTGATGGGGCGGACGAAAGTTTCAGTCCCGTGCCTTCGCAGGGTGAATGCCAGAAACACGTGGCGCCCCTCGTCGGTTTTGCCAATGGCGATCAATCGCTCTTCGCCTTGGGAGTGGGCTGGGTCGGGGAAAACCGCCACGACTCCGTGAAATACTGACTCAATCGCTGCGATCGAGACGCCGTGCTTCTGGCACTTGTCGCGGTTGCCTTGATCCCATTCGCATCCCGCAATGTTCATCGGCCCATGCATACATAAAGTATGTACGCATGTGCGGACATTTTTCAAGTTCTCCCTTCCATGCGGATTGGAGGAGATCATGCCCCACGCCGCCGCCATGGTGTCCTCCGCGCCACGGTGGTAAAGAACACGGTATCCGCTGTTCCGGCGGGAGCGCCCTTATTTCGAGACGTATAGCCCTGCCATGAGCACCGATTACAAATCGACCGTTTTTCTGCCGCAGACCGATTTTCCCATGCGTGGTGATTTGCCGAAGCGCGAGCCCTTGCTGCTGGAGCGCTGGGAAAAGATGCGGCTGTTCGAAAAGCAGCGCGAGGCGGCCAAGGGCCGGCCGAAATTCACGCTGCATGACGGCCCGCCTTACGCGAACGGCAATCTCCATATCGGCCATGCGCTCAACAAGATCCTGAAGGATGTGATCAACCGCAGCCGGCAGATGCAGGGGTTCGACGCCAATTATGTTCCGGGCTGGGATTGCCACGGCCTGCCGATCGAATGGAAGATCGAGGAAAAATACCGCGCCGCCAAGAAGTCGAAAGACGAGGTGCCGGTCATCGAATTCCGCCGCGAATGCCGGGAGTTCGCGGCGCATTGGGTCGGCATCCAGCGCGAGGAGTTCAAGCGCCTGGGCGTCGGCGGGGATTGGGAGCATCCCTACACCACCATGGCCTTCGGGGCCGAGGCCCAGATCGTCCGCGAGATCGGGAAGTTCCTGATGAATGGCGGGCTCTATCGGGGCCACAGGCCGATCATGTGGTCGGTGGTGGAGCAGACGGCGCTTGCCGATGCCGAGATCGAATATCACGACCATGTTTCGATTACGGTCTGGGTGCGCTTTCCGGTCGACAACGCCAGCGTGCCGGCGCTCAGCGGCGCCGCCGTCGTCATCTGGACGACCACGCCCTGGACGCTGCCCGGCAACCGCGCCATCGGCTTTGGTGCTAGCTTCCCCTATGTCGTCCTGACCGTGGCTTCGGTGAAGGAGGGCAGCCTCGCGAAGGTGGGCGAAAAGATCGTCGTCGCCAAGGCATTGCGGGAGCGGCTCGAAGAAGCCGCCGGGTTCGAATCCGATCCGGCTTCGCTCATCGAGATCGCGGGCGCTGATCTCGCCGGCACCGTCACCCGCCATCCCTTGCACGGTCAGGGCTATGATTTTCCGGTGCCCCTGCTGCCGGGCGGCTTCGTCAGCGACGAGGACGGCACCGGCTTCGTCCATATCGCTCCGGGCCATGGCGAGGACGATTTCCTGCTCGGCAAGGAGAACGGCATCGCCGTGCCGGAGACGGTTGCGGCGGACGGCACCTATTACCCGCATGTGCCGCTTTTCGCCGGCAAGACCGTCTATTGGCCGAACGGCAAGACCGGCAACGCCAATGAGGCGGTGATCGAGGCGATCGTAAGCGCCGGTGGGCTATTGAAGCGCGGCAAGGTCGAGCATTCCTATCCGCATTCCTGGCGCTCCAAGGCGCCGCTGATTTTCCGCACCACGCCGCAATGGTTCATCAGCATGGAGACCAACGGGCTCCGGCAAAAGGCGCTTGCCGCCATCGCCGAAACCCAATGGATCCCGGCGCAGGGCCGCAACCGCATCGAATCGATGGTCGAAAGCCGGCCCGATTGGTGCATCTCGCGGCAACGCGCCTGGGGCGTGCCGATCGCCGTCTTCGTCGATAAGCGCAGCGGCGAGCCCCTGCGCGATCAGGCGGTCGTCGACCGCATCGCCGAGGCGGTGGAGCGGGAGGGCGCCGATATCTGGTTCACCGCCGATCCCGCGGTCTTCCTGGGGCCTGGCCGCGATCCCGCCGATTATGAGCAGGTGACCGATATCGTCGATGTCTGGTTCGATTCGGGCTCGACCCATGCCTTCGTGCTGGAGGCAAGGCCGGAGCTTCTTTGGCCGGCCTCGCTTTATCTCGAAGGCTCCGATCAGCATCGCGGCTGGTTCCATTCTTCCCTGCTCGAAAGCTGCGGCACCAGGGGGCGGGCGCCTTACGAGGCGGTGCTGACCCATGGCTTCGTGCTCGACGAGAAGGGCCGCAAGATGTCGAAATCCCTCGGCAACGTGGTCTCGCCGCAGGATGTGATCAAGGATAGCGGCGCCGATATCCTGCGGCTCTGGGTGGTGGCGTCGGATTATTCGGACGATCTTCGGATCGGCCCCGAGATCCTGAAATATCAGGCGGATATGTACCGCCGCCTGCGCAACACGCTGCGCTATCTTCTGGGCGGGCTCGCGGGCTTCACCGAGGCGGAGCGGCTGCCTTTTGCCGAGATGCCGGAACCCGAACGCTGGGTGCTGCACCGCCTCGCCGAGCTGGACCGGTCGGTGCGGGCCGATATCGGCGCCTATGATTTCCATTCGATGTTCACCTCGATCCATAATTTCTGTGCCGTCGAGCTGTCGGCCTTCTATTTCGACATCCGCAAGGATGCGCTCTATTGCGACCGGCCCGATGAACCGGTAAGGCGGGCGGCGCGCACGGTTCTCGATATTCTTTTCGACCGGCTGGTACGCTGGCTGGCCCCGGTGCTGTGCTTCACGGCGGAGGAAGCGTGGCTGGTCCGCCATGGCGACGCGCCTGAGAACTCCGTGCATCTCGAAAGCTTCGCCGAGGTTCCGGCATCCTGGCTGGATGAAGCGCTCGGCGCCAAATGGGCGAAAATCCGCGATCTGCGCCGAGTCGTGACCGGTGCGGTCGAGGTCGAGCGCGCCGCGAAGACCCTGGGCTCCAGCCTTCAGGCCAGCGCCGAAATCCACGCCACGCCCGATTATCTCGAAGCGGTGGAGGGGATCGATCTGGCTTCGATCTGCATCGTCTCGGGCGCTTCGATCGAGGGAGCGGAAATCCCCGAAGGCGCGTTCACCTTACCGGAGGTCGAGGGTGTCGGGGTCCGTATCCATCTGGCGGAGGGCGAAAAATGCCAGCGTTGCTGGAAAGTCCTGCCGGAGGTAGGATCGGTGTCCGCCCATCCCGATCTCTGCGGACGCTGCGCCGACGCCGTTGACGCAATTGCAGAAAGCTGATCCCGTGGCTCAAGAAAAATTGTTTCGGCTTCTGAATGGCAAGGTCTTGAGCGGGCTAGGCGTTGCCGTGGCGGTGGCCGGGCTCGATCAGGCCAGCAAGTTCTGGCTCCTCTCGGCCATGCTGAAACTGCCGGCGGAAGACCGGGCGATCACCGTCACCAATTTCTTCAACATCGTCCTGGCGATGAACCGCGGCGTCAGCTTCGGCCTCTTCAATGATGGCGGCGCCCGCAACGGCTTGGTTTTTTCGATTCTGGCGGCGGCGATGATCAGCGCCCTCATCGTCTGGCTCTATCGCTGCGAGACGAAACTCCTGGTGGCGGGGGTGGGGTTCGTTATCGGCGGTGCCATCGGCAACGTCTTGGACCGGCTGCGTTTGGGCGGAGTTGTGGATTTTCTCGACTTCCATGCGGGAACAATTCACTTCTGGGCGTTCAATCTGGCGGACTCGGCGATTACGCTCGGCGTCGGGCTGATGATCGTTGACAGCTTGCTTGCCCGCCTCGAAGCAAGTAACAAGAACTGAATCTTCGCATAGGGAGTTGCCTTTGCCCCGCTCGCGTCCGGTTGCCCGCCAGTTACTCCTCGCCGGTTTATCCGGTCTCCTTCTGTCTTCTTCCCTTTCCGCCTGTTCCGGCTTCAAGCAGGCGCTCGGCATCGAGCCTACGTCGCCCGACGAATTCCAGGTCGTGGCGCGCGCGCCCTTGAGCCTGCCGCCGGATTATTCGCTGCGCCCGCCGCGCCCCGGCGCGCATCGTCCGCAGGACACGGCTCCCACCGATCAGGCGCGCGAGACCGTGTTCGGCGGGGGCGCCGCCGCACCGAAGCCCGCCATTGCCGCCGCTCCGAACGGCCGCAGCCCCGGCGAAGCCGCCCTCCTCAAGGAGGCGGGAGCCAATTCCGGTGATCCGGCGATCCGTCAGCTCGTCACCCGCGAAAACACCCGGAACAAGGAGGCGGAGCAAGGCTTCGCCGACAGCCTGCTGTTCTGGCAAAAGCCGGCGGAGCCGAACGAGACCATCGACCCCACCGAGGAGTCGCGGCGGCTTCAGCAAAAAGCCGCGGACGCCTCCGCCTCTACCGACAAGCCCACGATCGTCCGCCGCTCCACCACTTCGGAGCCGGGCGGAAGCGGCTCTTTCCTCGGCGGGTTGTTCAAGGGGATCTTTTAGGGCGGCGAGGCAACCGGGTGAAGGGTGAATTGCAACTGCCCAAGCCGCTCGGTAAAGCCCTCTCCCTTGATGGGAGAGGGTTGGGTGAGGGTGATTTCCCCGGAAGAGCGATGCGAAAAATGAAGAAACACCCAAACCTCGGCCCTATCACCCCCACCCTTCCCTCCCCCATCAAGGGGGAGGGTTATCAAGGGTTCCTCCCCCATCAAGGGGGAGGGCTTCCTCCCGGGTGTTGCCATGTCACCTGATTGCTCTGCCGATGTGTCTCTTCGAATCGTCCTGGCCGATGGCCGGGAACTGGCGGCACCTCTGGAATGGTTCCCACGTCTCCGGGATGCGACGCCGGAACAGCGCCGGAACTGGCGCCTGATCGGGGCGGGCAGGGCATTCATTGGCCCGATCTGGACGAAGACATCGCCGTCTCGACTCTCCTGCGATCAGCCTGAGCTTTGCCTTCATGCGGAGTTCCTGGCGGGGTAGCAGCGAATCATGACCATCCGGCAACTCCCCTCGACCCTCGTCAACCGGATCGCCGCCGGCGAGGTGGTGGAGCGTCCGGCTGCGGCCTTGAAGGAACTGGTCGAGAACGCGATCGATGCCGGGGCCGGGCGGATCGAGATCGCACTCCGGGACGGAGGGCTCGGCCTTATCGCCGTCACCGATGACGGCAGCGGCATGGCGCCGGATGATCTGGTCCTGGCGGTCGAGCGGCATTGCACCTCGAAACTCCCCGAAGACGATCTTCTCCGCATCCATACGCTGGGTTTCCGGGGCGAGGCGCTGCCGTCGATCGGCGCCGTCAGCCGGCTTCGCGTCACCTCTCGCCGCCGGGACGGCGGCGACAGCGCCTGGATGCTGAATGTCGAGGGCGGGGCCAAAAGCGAGGTGATGCCGGCGGCACAGGGGCCGGGGACGCGGATCGAGGTGCGCGATCTCTTCTATGCCACCCCGGCCCGGCTCAAATTCATGAAATCGCCGAGGGCGGAGCGCGATGCGGCGGTGGATGCGGTCGAGCGCCTCGCCATGGCCTATCCCGGTATCGCCTTCACCATGACTGGGGATGACGACAAGGTGCTGCTGCGCCTGCCCTCGGCGCGGCGGGAATTAGGGGGCGATATCGTGAGCGAACGCCGCGAGCGCCTCGCCGCGATCCTGGGCCGGGAATTTGCCGGCGAAGCGCTGGCGATCGAGGCGGAGCGGGAAGAGCTGCGCCTCACGGGCTTGGCCGGGCTGCCGACCCTCAACCGCCCGACCGCGCGCGGGCAGTATCTCTTCGTCAATGGCAGGCCGGTGCGGGACCGGCTGCTGCTCGGCGCGGTCCGGGGCGCCTATCAGGATTTCCTGGCGCGCGACCGCCACCCGATGGTGGTGCTGTTCCTCGAATGCCCGGAGACCGAGGTCGATGTCAATGTGCATCCGGCCAAGGCGGAAGTGCGCTTCCGCGCCGCCGACCGGGTCCGGGGCCTGATCGTCGCCGCCCTGCGCAACGCCCTTTCGGGGGCCGGGCATCTGGCCTCGCCGAGCGTTTCGGTGGGAGCATTGGCGGCCCTGCGGCCCGGTTCGGGTCGCCCTTCTTCGGGCTCCGCCTCCTTCTTCGCGGCCCAGCCGCCCCGGCAACCGGAATTCAGGCAGGGACTCGCGGAGGAGACGGTTGCCCTCTATGCCCCGCCCCAGGCTGCCGCCGAAACCCCGCCCATTGCCGAGGAATTGGCCCAATATCCCCTTGGTGCGGCACTGGCGCAGCTGCACGGCACCTATGTGGTGGCGCAGACCGAAACCGGCATCGTCATCGTCGATCAGCACGCGGCCCATGAACGCCTCGTCTATGAACGGATGAAGGCGGCGCTGGAGCGGGACGGGGTCAAGCGGCAGGTGCTTCTGCTGCCCGAGGTCGTCGAACTCGACGCGGCGGATGTGGACCGCCTCGTTCAGCGCGCAGCCGAGCTTGCCGAACTCGGCCTGATCCTGGAAGGCTTCGGCCCCGGCGCCGTCATCTTGCGCGAGGTGCCGGCGCTTCTAGGCGAAGCCGATCTGAAAGGCCTGATCCGCGACCTCGCCGACGAGCTTGCCGATCTCGGGCAAGCCCTGTCCTTGCGGGAAAAGCTCTACGAAATCTGCGGCACCATGGCCTGCCACGGCAGCGTCCGCGCCGGCCGCCGCCTCTCCGTGACGGAGATGAACGCCCTCCTCCGCCAAATGGAAGCCACCCCGCATAGCGGCCAATGCAACCACGGCCGCCCGACTTATGTCGAGCTGAAGCTTAACGATATCGAGAAGCTGTTCGGGCGGCGCTAGAGCATCGTGCGTTTAATCTGACGCATATCCGGCGTCCTTGAGATAGTTCCAGCACTCCTGCGGCGAGAAGAGGTCGCAGATCGAGCCGACGGCTTTCCAGAGAGCCT
>Ga0265327_10001001_pt1 | contig 40152 bp, 48 predicted proteins | sample 41621metaG_FD_202089 | JGI IMG/M metagenome (GOLD analysis project Ga0265327, IMG submission 202089) | Rhizosphere microbial communities from Carex aquatilis grown in University of Washington, Seatle, WA, United States - 4-16-21 metaG | ecosystem: Host-associated > Plants > Roots > Rhizosphere... | reverse complement strand
GTGAGCACCCTGCCGGAATCGCATCAACCGCCCGCCGATGACATTCAACCGATTCGAGGAGAACACTCGATGACGACATTGCAATCAATGCAGGGCATTTTCAAAGCCAACTTCGACCTTGCGCCCGAACTCCTGCAACGGGAGGCGGTGCTGGAAGATCTGGAAATCGACTCGTTGTCCATGATCGAGATCCTGTTCGCCGTCGAGGACGAATTCAAGATTGTGGTTCCCCACGAGCCCGCCGCATGGCGGGGCCAGACGAGGACATTTGGCGATCTGGTGGACTATGTGGACAAGCTCATCACCGCACAGCATGCCGCAAGGGCCGGCGCGGAAGTGCCGGCTTGAGACGCGTAGCCGTGACCGGGATCGGCGTGATTTCCCCGCTGGGAAATGATCCGGATACGTTCTTCAACAGTCTCGAGCGCGGTTGTTCGGGAATTGTCGAGCTGCCTGCACCGGCAAATACACCCGCTGGCGGGCCAACCGTCGAACTCCCACGGAATCACATCGGCGGCGCCGCGGCGTTTGACGGCGCCCGTTACTTTCCCGCACCCAAGCTGCGCATGCTGGATCGGGTGAGCCAGTTTGCCCTGGTGGCCGCTGCGCAGGCGATACAAGACTCCGATCTCGTCTTCGACGACCTGGGGCGCCAGCGCGCCGGGGTGTTCGCCGGCACGGGCATGGGCGGAGCGCAAACCATGGACGACGGCTACTTCACGCTTTATGCGGAAGGCTCCGCTCGCGTCAAGCCTTACAGCGTGCTGATGGCCATGACCAACGCGGCGGCATCCTGGATCGGGATCGAATACGGCTTGCTGGGGCCGAACCTGACCTATTCCACCGCCTGCTCTTCTTCCGCGGTAGCGATCGGCGAAGCGGCCCGCCGAATAGCCACTGGCGATGTCGACGTGATGATCGCCGGCGGAAGCGAAGCTCCGCTCAACTACGGGACGCTGGCGGCCTGGGATGCATTGAAGACGCTCGCCACCCCGGATCCAGATGACGTCAGTACCTCATGCAAGCCCTTTGCCAAGGATCGAACGGGACTGGTGCTGGGTGAAGGCGCGGCCATGGTCGTGCTGGAAGACTGGCAACATGCGCGGGCGCGGGGTGCCCACGTTCATGCCGAACTCATCGGCTACGGTCTTTGCAACGACGCGACGCACATCACGCGCCCCTCGGTCGCGGGTCAGGCGGCCGCGATGCGGCGTGCTCTGGATGGCGCAGCCATCCAACCCGAAGCAATCGGATACATCAACGCTCACGGCACAGCAACTCTGGCCAACGACGCCGTGGAAACCGCGGCGATCAAGGACGTGTTTGGGCCGCACGCGTTCCGCATTCCGGTGAGCTCCACGAAGTCCATGCATGGACATCTGCTCGGCGCTGCCGGTGCCCTGGAGTTCGCCGCGATGGTGCTCGCGCTGGAGCGACAGATCATTCCGCCGACCATCAACCTCCATGTGCCCGACCCGGAATGCGACCTCGACTACGTGGCCAGCGGCGCCCGATCCGGCGTCAATTTGGCAGCAGCCATGTCGAACTCGTTTGCGTTTGGCGGCACCAACGCGGTCCTCATCTGTCGAAAGGGCCTAGTGGTCAGCCGGAGGGGGCGAGCGCATGGCAAACCCGGGGGTCAAATGTGAAATCTGGCGCAGAGCGTGGCTTTTCGACTGTCGGTCCGCAAATTGATTGCGCCAATCTGCGGACCGCGCGCGAAAAAAAGCGCCGTCTTCCGGCGCCTCGGTGCCAAGTAGTGGGTCGTCTTACTTGTCATGCTCCCAGCGTCCCTCGCTGAAATGGTAACGGCCGTCCTGTTCGCGCCATTCGGAAGCAACATAGTGCTCCCCGTGTCGCTCGGCTTGATAGCTACCCTTGACCCACGTAGGTGCACGGTTCGCTTCGTCGTACCGGTAGTACCCCGGTGTGACGACGTAACCCTGGCGCGCTGCCATCTCCTCATGTATGGCAGGCGGCGGAGCAACATCAACGACAATGATGCTCGCCGCTTGGACCGCAAGCGGGGCAACGAACGCAGTTGCAATCGCGGCTGCGAGCAATGATTTCCGAATGTTCATCCTGACTCCTTTGAGTGAATGGAGTTCGAATCTTGGGATGATTTCAGATTGCAATCTATGCGGTACCACACATACCACCGTTTGATTTGGAATATTCGAATCGCTGTCAACGAGCTGCGCATACGATGTTTGCGTCAGGAATTCCATCAGGCAGTGCGGCAAAGGGTCTTGCATCCGCGGACCACAATCCGCATCAGAATCGCCTGCTCAATGCGCTGCCGAAGCTCGACTGCGATCGTATCGCGTCACATCTCGAGCTCATCCCGATGCCGCTCGGCGAGGTTCCCCATGAACCCGGGATCAAGCGCGTTTCGGCCCGACCATGAACGCTGCCGCACGATACCCATGCGCTCATCACGCAGATGCCGCATGCCGCAGTGTGCAATCGCCACCATACGGTCGATCAGCAATTGTGCCGGTGGCTCCTGCTGAGCCTGGATCACCTTGTATCGAACGAGCTCACCGTGACGCAGGAGCTAATCGCCAACATGCTTGGCAGCACGGGACCGTATCGACTCGAACTGCCGGTCGATGACCGTGCGCCGGGGTAGTCTTGTGACCGTTGCAACAAATCGTGCCGCTGCCGGCGAGATAGCTTGATCGGAATTCGCCTCAACCACGCCGAGACTGAGCGTGGAGGAGGTGGGCGCAAATTCGTTGGCGATGCTGTGCCGCTTTGAATCGCCGACACCCTGGCAATTTGCGTGGATCAGCGATCGTTAATGGCGCGGTTCATCCGAATACGGCTTCGTTCCGTAGTATGTATGGATGCTCTGCGCCCATGTCGCATCGGCCATATTGGGCCAATGATCCTTGTCGAATCCCGGCGCAGTCTTGAGGCGATCCTTGTCCACGTTCAGCGTGAAGTTGTGGGTCGCCGTGTCGAGGGTCAACGCAGTCCATGGCACGGCAAAGAGCTTTTCCCCCACGCCGAGAAAGCCGCCGAAGGAAAGTACTGCATAAGCCACCCGGCCGCTGCGCATGTCCAGCATTACTTCTTTGATGTCACCCAGCTTCTCGCCCTTTTGGTTGAAAACATCATTGCCCACCAGGGTTTCGGCTCCCATCAATTCCGGTCCCGGGCCACCGCGGGGGGCGCCCATATATACCTTATACATCCCGTAGGTATCGCGTTCCGTGTAGTTCATGTGTTTCTCCGTTCCGAAAATCATCTCGAGAATTAACTCGGGAGCCGCATCGAGTCTGCGGCGCCAGAATCATACTAAGCACGTGACGAGGCGGCGTCCGTTGGGCAACGCACATTTCAACGCGGAGAGGCAGTAGCGCTGCGACGGCCGATTGCATGGGCCAGTTCCGCAGGCAATGGTCAGCATGCCGGCGCATGGGTCAGATATGCCCGGCCACCGCTTCGTATCTCGGCAAGAGCCCAGAAACGGGTCACGCAAAATCGAAATCGGGGCGGGAACGTCGACGTATTCGCCCAGTTCCGAAGACCGCTCGAGGAAGCCAAGGGAACTGCCTGGAAGATGGGCCGGAGGCCTTACAAGCGAATGAACGGCCGCGCGAGGCGGCCGTCGTAGGGTCGTTTAGTGCCGGCAGTTGGAGTCGAAGTCGCTCCGTTTTTCCTTTGATGCCGGCGCTATTTTACGATTGCTCGCGCCCTTACCTCCCATGTTGCCTCCCGGCGCTGTCGGTTCGACTCGCAGACCTCACACCAATGCATGCAGCGATTACGCGAAGTCCGCTGTGAAGGACGGGAAGCGAATGCCATCGGTTCCGATTCCGACTCCATATTTAGACATCCTGGTACGTGAGACGTGCTCGCCCGCGGCGACAGAGCCGTGAAACGGGTGGCGGCGCCGCAGGATCCGGAATCAGCATGATGTCGATGGTCCACCGGCGGACGCTCCGACATGCACGCGCCACAGATTCATTCGACACGCTCGATCCGTGACAAAAAAACTTCTACTTCGGAGTCGACGTAATCGGCGCCGGCATTGCGGAAGCCGGAGCCCCGGCAACCTCGATCTTCGCCTTGGCCTTGAGCTCGTCGATCTGCTTCATCACGGCCTGCTGCTGGATCTGCTGGCTGAGCTGCGGCTTGACATCGTCGAGCGGGGGCGCCTCGACCGGCTTCGAATCCTCCAGGAGTATTACGTGGTAGCCGTACTGGGTCTTGACGGGTTCGGTGGTGAACTTGCCCTTCTGGAGCTTGCTCACCGCGGCGCCGAATTCGGGCACCATCCTGCTGAGGTCGAACCAGCCCAGATCGCCGCCCCTCGTCTTTGATCCCTCGTCCTTCGACCTTTCCGTTGCCAGCCGCGCAAACGCCTTGGGGTCCTTCTTGAGCCTCGCGATGATGTCCCTGGCTTCGGCGTCCGTCGCAACGAGGATGTGACGCGCGTGGTATTCGGTGCCGCTCACCGTTGCCTTGATCCGATCGTATTCGGCCTTAAGCATCTCGTCGGTCACCGTCGTGTTCTTCATGAGGTCCTGGATATAGGCATTGGCCAGGATCGTCTGCTTGACGGCCTCCAGCTGTTCAGTGACCTCGGGAGCCTTGTCCAGTCCCTTCTTGACCGCCTCCTGGGCAAGCACCAGCTGCATCGTCAGGCGGTCGACGATGGCCTTGCGCGTTTCCGGAGTGTCCGGACGGCCCGAACTTGCGCCCTGCTTGGCGATCATGTCGACGGTGTTCTGGCTGATGGGTGTTCCGTTCACCGTCACCGCGGCTGGGCCCGTCGAAGCCGAGGCGGCGGGTTTGGCGTCCTTGTCGGGGCTGCAGGCACCCAGCGCGACCAGACCCGCCGCGCCGGCCAGGAGAATTCCGAATTTGAGCAATTGCATTGGGCAGTCCTCAGGATTGAATTTCATTATCGCATTGTCAATGAGCGGCCCGGCCGTCCGAAGCCGCGCGGAGAGCGAAGTGGACGAAACGCAGCCGCGGGAGGCGGTCGTCATTGGATCGTTTGGTGCCGGCAGTAGGAATCGAACCCACGACCAACGGTTTACAAAACCGCTGCTCTACCAGCTGAGCTATGCCGGCCCGGTGAAATTGCAACGCGCGCGAACGGTACGCCTGCGTTGTGCAGAAAGTTTCCGACTACTTGATGATCTGCAGATGCGACGGGCGCGGACGTGTGCGGCCCTCGTCCTTCGCTTCCTTCGCTTCGTTCGTTTCCTTCACGTCGTTGTCGAGCGCCGCGTCGATGTCGGGCTCGGGTGCGGTCACGGCGGCAAGCGAAGCGGCGGGATCCGGCGCCAGCGTGAAGGCAAAGCCGTAGCCCGTCTCCTTGGCGAAAATGCCGGCGACGGCGCTCATCGGCACGGACACTTCCTGCGACGCGCCGGAGAAGCGCGCCGAGAACTGCACCCAGTCGTTGTCGATCGTCAGCTTGCGCGTCGCGGAGTTGCTGATGTTGAGCACGATCTCGCCATTCTTGACGAACGCGGTGGGCACGCGCGTCTGCCCGTTCACCTTGACGGCGAGGTACGGCGTGAGGCCGTTGTCGGCGCACCACTCGCAGATGGCGCGGACGAGGTACGGCTTGGCGGACTGCTCGGACATGGGATCGAAAGTGTACGCGCCGCCGGCGGCCGGTCAAGCCGCCGGAGGGCCCTACGTGAATCCGACTATTTTCGCATCCCGCGTTCGGCTGAGGTCAGCGCTTCCGAGAACGCGGGACGGGCGAAGAGGCGTTCGGCGTACTTCATCAGCGGCGCGGCCTGCTTCGGCATCTGCACGCCGTAGTAGTCGAGGCGCCAGAGCAGCGGCGTGATCGCGACGTCGAGCATCGAATACTCCTCGCCCAGCATGTGCTTGTGCTTCGCGAAGACCGGCGCGATCTGCAGCAGGCTGTCGCGGACGAGATTGCGCGCGCGCTCGATCTGCTTCTGGTTGTTGCCTTCGAGCGCGTCGATGTGGATGAAGAGCTCCTTCTCGAAGCGGTGCAGGAAGAGCCGCGCGCGGGCGCGCATCACCGGGTCCGCCGGCATCAGCTGCGGATGCGGGAAGCGCTCGTCGATGTACTCGTTGATGATGTTGGACTCGTGCAGCACCAGGTCGCGCTCGACCAGCACCGGCACCTGGTTGTACGGGTTCATCACCGCGAGGTCCTCGGGCTTGTGGTCGAGGTCGACGTCGATGATCTGGAAGTCCATCCCCTTCTCGTGCAGCACGATACGGCAGCGCTGGCTGAATGGGTCTGTCGTGCCTGAGTAGAGCGTCATCATGATTGTTTTCTCCTCGCGCGATGGCGGGTCGCGCGGCAACTGGGTATTTCGCCGGATCGCGCGGAAGTTGGAATCCGCCTGCGATCGAATGGTGTTGGCATCGCCTCCCGGCGGCGAATCGAAAAGCGTCGCGAGGAGGCCGGGATGCTAGGCGCGCGGTCGCGAGGAACCGGAATGTACGTGGTAGTACATGGGGATTCCGAGCGGCCGGGCAACGACTTTAGGCCGGCCCCGCAGCAGCTTTGCGATCGCCGCTAGTGGATGTCCTTCCAGTATTCGTGCTTCAGCCAGTAGGCGAAGACAAACAGTACGCCAAGATAGAGGAGCACCATGAGCCCGAGACGGATGCGCGCGTTCCTCGCGGGCTCCGCCATGTAATCGAGGAAGTTGACGAGGTCGCTCACCATCTGCTTGTACTCGGCCGGCGACAGCGTGCCGGGCGTCTCCTGCACCAGCGACTCGACGACGTACCTGTCGTCCTTGCCCGGTGCGAGCAGCACGAGGCCGTGCATGGCAATCGCCGCGGCCTGGGCCTTCTCGTGGTCCTCGTACTCGGTGCTGACGAGGCGGTTCACGCCGCCCGACTGCCACAGCACGTGCGGCATGACGACGTTCTGGAACACCAGATTGTTCCAGCCGCTCCCGGACGCGTCGTCCTTGTAGAACCCGAGGAAATAGTTGTACAGCCAATCGGCGCCGCGCACGCGCGCCTCGACGGTGAGGTCCGGCGGCGTGACCTTCATCCATTCCTTGGCGTCGGCGGGCTGCATCGCGATGTTCATCGTGTCGCCGACTTTCGTGGGCAGCCAGTCGAAGTTCGGCGACTTGGAATCGAACCTGCCGGTGAAGATGAGGTTGTCCTGAATCATCGGCAGGTCGATGCCGATGTCGGTGAGGCGGTTGTAGCGCATGTACTTCGCGCTGTGGCAGTTGAGGCAGTAGTTGACGAACGTGCGCGCGCCGCGCTGCAGCGACGCGTCGTCGAGGCGGTTGACGAGCGCGGGCTCGAGACGCAGGTCTGCGCCGCCCGATGCGAACGCCGCACCGGCGCCGCCGAGGACGAGCGCCCCGCAAAGGGCTGCGAAAGCGCGCTTCATCACGTCACCCTTTCCGGCACGGGCTTCGTCCTGTCGATCGCCGTGTACCACGGCATCAGCAGGAAGAAGAGGAAATACACGATGGTCAGCACGCGCGACACGACGGTCGCGCGGTCGGCGGCGCCGAGCACAGGCCAGCTTTCCGGGAACTGGCCCCAGACCGTCACCGGCACGACGCCGAGGTAGCCCAGGATCAGGAACGCGACGACGAACGCGGCGAGCCATCCCTTGTACAGGCCGCCGCGATAGCGGATCGACTTCACCGGGCTGCGGTCGAGCCACGGCAGGAAGAACAGGATCACGACCGCGATGCCCATCACGATCACGCCCCACACCTGGGTGCCGAGGAACGACGGCACGGCGCGCAGCATCGCGTAGAACGGCGTGAAGTACCACACCGGCGCGATGTGCTCGGGTGTCTTCAGCGAGTCGGCCGGAATGAAGTTGTTGGCCTCCAGGAAGTAGCCGCCCATGTCCGGCACGAAGAACACGATGATCGAGAACACGGCAAGGAAGACGATGACGCCGACGAGATCCTTCACCGTGTAGTACGGATGCGAGTAGATGCCATCGAGCGGAAGCCCCGTCGCCGGATCCTTCGGCTGCTGCTTGATCTCGATGCCGTCCGGGTTGTTGGAGCCGGTCTCGTGCAGCGCCATCAGGTGCGCCATCACGATGCCGATCAGCACCAGCGGCATCGCGATCACGTGGAACGCGAAGAAGCGGTTCAGCGTGATGTCGGAGATCGTGTAGTCGCCGCGGATCCAGATGCTGAGGTCCTCGCCGATCACGGGAATGGCGGAGAACAGGTTCACGATCACCTGCGCGCCCCAGTACGACATCTGGCCCCAGGGAAGGAGGTAGCCGAAGAACGCCTCGCCCATCAGGCAGAGGTAGATGAGGCATCCGAAGATCCACGTGAGCTCGCGCGGCTTCCGGTAGCTGCCGTACATCAGCCCGCGGAACATGTGCAGGTAGACGACGACAAAGAACATCGACGCGCCGGTGGAGTGCATGTAGCGGATCAGCCACCCCCACGAGACGTCGCGCATGATGTACTCGACCGACTCGAACGCCTTGGCCGCGTCGGGCTTGTAGTTCATCGTGAGGAAGATGCCCGTCACGATCTGGATCACCAGCACGAACGCCGCGAGCGACCCGAAGTAATACCAGAAGTTGAAGTTCTTCGGCGCGACGTACTTGCCCCACTGCGATTCCCAGAGGGCGGTCAGCGGGAAGCGCGCATCGATCCAGTTCAGGATTTTTTCCATGGCCTCGCTCCGCTCACGCCGACTTGCCGTCTTGGCCGATGCCGATCACGATCTTCGTGTCGGTCAGATACTTGTACGGCGGGATGACGAGGTTGGTCGGCGCCGGCACGCCCTTGTACACGCGTCCGGCGAGGTCGAACTTCGACTGGTGGCACGGGCAGAAGTAGCCGCCCAGCCATTCGGGGCCGAGGTCCGCGGGCGCGGGCTCGGGCCGGTACGTCGGCGAGCAGCCGAGGTGCGTGCAGATGCCGACCGCCACCCACATCTCGGGCTTGATCGAGCGCGTCTCGTTCTTGCAATAGGCGGGCTGCTGCGGCGCCTCGGATTTCGGGTCGGCAAGCTTCGCGTCCAGCATCGGCAGCGTTGCGAGCATCGCGGCGGTGCGATTGACGAGCCAGACGACCTTGCCGCGCCATTCGACCGTGATCTGCTGGCCGGGCTCGATCTTGCCGATCTCGACCTCGACCGGCGCGCCCGCCGCCTTCGCGCGCTCGCTCGGAAACAGCGCCATCACGAACGGCGTTGCGGCCGCCACGCCGCCGATTCCCCCGACGACGCCCGTTGCGCCGATGAGGAAGCGGCGCTTGCCCTTGTCCACACTGCCATCCGCCATGTCGCCCCGCCCCGGTGTTCTGTTCGAGATTTCTTAAAGGACCTTCGCAAACCGGTCGATTATAAGGGATTCCGGCGTCGCGCCGGAAGCATTTGCTCCGGAGAGCGCCGAAAAGGCCATTGAGATCAGCGGGATGGACGGACCATCTGGAAATCCTCGGCGCCGCCACGCGGCGCAAGAATCGCGCCTGAGTGGTGCGTTTCTCGCGCGCGGCATCTGCTGCGAACGAGGGCAACGGCCGAATCGGGCCCCACGGCGCAAAGGCGCGGCAACCGCCGAATCCCGGCGCAACGCGCCTGTGCATCCCACGAAAGGCCCGCGCAGGCATCCGCACGGTCGGTCGCCCGCCGCGCGCACTGACTATAATTGCCGTTCATATCTCCTGAAGACATCGTGCTGCGAAAAATCTGGCTGCTGTTCGCGCAGGCCTGCACCGTGTGCGTCGCGGCGCTTTTTGTCGTCGCGACGCTGCGGCCCGATCTCCTACCGCACGTCGCGCCGCACGGCGGCGCCACGGTCCTGCTGCAGGTGGCGACGTTCGCCGATGCCGCGAAGCGCGCGATGCCCTCCGTCGTCGCGATCTACACCAGCAAGGAGATGCGGCAGCGCAATCCGCTGGTCGACGACGAGACGCTGCGCCGGTATTTCCCCGACTTCGCCGAGCGGATGCCGCGGCAGCGGCAGACGAGTCTCGGCTCCGGCGTCATCGTCTCGCCCGACGGCTACGTGCTCACCAACCAGCACGTCGTCGAAGGCGCCGACGACATCGAGCTCGTGCTGCAGGACGGCCGCCGGCTGAAGGCGAAAATCCGCGGCTCCGATCCCGAGTCGGACCTCGCGGTGCTGAAGACCGAGACCGGCAATCTCCCCGCGATCACGCTGGGCTCGATCGAGCACGTCCAGGTCGGCGACGCGGTGCTCGCGATCGGCAATCCGTTCGGCTTCGGCAACACGGTGACGGCCGGCATCGTCAGCGCGCTGGGGCGCAACCATCTCGGCATCAACCGGTTCGAGGATTTCATCCAGACCGACGCGGCGATCAACCCGGGCAATTCCGGCGGCGCGCTGATCGACGCCTCCGGCAACCTCATCGGCATCAACAGCACGATCTTCTCGCAGTCGGGCGGCTCGCTCGGCATCGGCTTCGCGATCCCCGTGTCGATCGCGCGCACGGTGCTTGAGCAGATCATCAAGGACGGCGAAGTGACGCGCGGCTGGTTCGGCGTCGAGCCGCAGGACGTGAGCGAGGAGATCGCGAAGGCGCTCGCCTACGACGGCACCGGCGGCGTGCTGATCCGCGGCGTCGTCAAGGGCGGGCCGGCGGAGCGCGCCGGGATGCAGGTCAAGGACATCGTCGTCGGCATCGACGGCAAGCCGACCGTCGACACGCAGGTGATGCTGGCGCGGATCGCCGAGCTTCCGCCCGGCACCGCGGCGCACGTGAAGCTCTGGCGCGAAAGGAAGACGGTCGACGTCGACGTCACCGTCGGCAAGCGCCCGCGCGCGAGCAGTCCCTAGTCGCCATTCCAACGATTGTTTTCGTTGGCGTAGCGCGCGACCACTGGGCGTTCCGCTCGATTTGGGCTTTCGATGTCCGCTCTCGGATTAGGTGGAACGCCCGCATCCGACCCATCGAAGAGGGAGCTGTCCGCCCGAAGCGGCCACCCGGAAACCGTGCAGGCTGACTGAACGCCGCGGTTCAGGGGAATTTGGTGGAGGCCCGCTCTCAGCTTGCTCACCGGCGTCGTTAGCGTTCCCCCCAACCAACGACCCGTGCAACTATTTTTCCGGCTTGATGTTCTGATTCACCCTGAAAAAATTCTTCGGATCGTACTTCTTCTTGATCCTGGCTAGCCGCGCGTAGTTCTTGCCGTAGGTAGCGCGGATACGATCTTCGCCCTCTTCCATCATGAAATTGATATAGGCGCCGCCGGCCGAGTGCGGGTGGAGGGCGTTGAAATAGTCGCGCGCCCAATTTGTAATCTTCTCCTTGTTGGCCGGATTCGCGTCCACGCCGACCATTACCTGAGCCCACTTGGCGTCGCGATAACACCAGGGCGTGGCGTCATTCCTGACGCGACCTGCAGCGCCATCAATCGGATACAGGTGCATCGTCGATTGCCAGGTCGGCATCCGGGTTCCGTGCTTGACGTGGAGTTCGATCGCCTCGTCGCTGAGTTCGCGCACGAAGTCGGCCTTCCAGTACCAGAGCAGGCCCGGAGGAAAGATGGGGTCGAACATCCCCTGCAATGCCGGGTGCGGAATCGGCCCGACGAAATCCAGGATCGGCTTCTTGAACGCGCGGATAGGCTTGAACACCTTCTCGGCCTGCTTGGCCGGCCCGCTGTAGCACCACACGACTCCACACACCTTCTTGTTGTGCAGTGCTTCGGGAAATGGCGGCCCGGGCGGAACCGTAAGGAACGCGAAGAAGCCCGTCAGCGCATTGGGCGCCTTGGTGATGAAATCGCGATACCAGCGCAGTACTTCCGCAGCGTCTTCGAGCGCCCAGAACATGGGGCCGGCGTAGTCGGTATGGACCGGATGCGCCCTGAACAGAAATGACGTGACGACGCCGAAGTTACCGCCGCCGCCGCGAACGGCCCAGAACAGGTCCGCGTGTTTCTTGGCGTCGGCCGTGACGAATCGCCCGTCGGCCAGCACCACGTCGACGGCGAGCAGGTTGTCGATCGTCAGACCGCACTGCCGCGTTAGATGCCCCATGCCGCCACCGAGTGTCAGGCCACCCACACCGGTCGTTGCAATGATGCCTGCCGGCACGGCGAGCCCGAATGCATGGGTCGCGTGATCGACCTCACCCCACGTCGACCCGCCCCCGCAGAGAACGGTTTTCTTCGCGGGGTCTACGCGCACGTAACTGATACGCGACAGGTCGATGACCAGGCCGTCATCGCAGACACCCAGGCCGCCCGCGTTGTGGCCGCCACCGCGAACCGCGACAAGCAGATTCTGCTCGCGGGCGAATCTCAAGGCCGCGATGACGTCGGCAACGTCGGCGCATTTCGCGATCAACCGGGGGCGGCGATCGATCATCGCGTTGTAGACCTTGCGGGCGGCGTCGTAGCCTGCATCGCCCGGCTGGATGAGTTCTCCGCGCAAGCCGGCCTTGAAGCTCGCAATGGCAGCCGCGTTCAGCATGACGCCTCCCGATCGAAGGAGCAAGAAATGAGAAGCATACGCCGCCTGCCGAGTCGATCAAAGGGTGGTTCCGATCGCCTCGGCGACGGCCGCTTACCGGAAGATTCCACCGCGACAGCGACCGGCTGCGGCTGGCCGATTGCAGTCATCGGCCGTCACGGATCTACGTGACTTCCATGTCCATGCCAGAGCACGACGGGAACCGCGGGTACGCTACTTCGATGCCGCGGCGTCGCGCGCCGCCTCGTCTTCGCGCGACGCGGGGCGCTTCACGAAGCGCGCGAGGAAGAGCCCCAGCTCGAACAGCAGCCACAGCGGCACCGCGAGCAGCAGCTGCGACACGACGTCGGGCGGAGTGAATACCGCGCCGACGACGAATGCGCCGACGATCATGTAGGGGCGGAAGCTGCGCAGCTTCTCGAGGCTGACGACGCCAAAGCGCACCAGCACGATCACGATCACCGGCGTCTCGAACGTGATGCCGAACGCGATGAACATCGTCAGCACGAACGACAGGTACTTGTCGATGTCGGTCATCATCGTCACGCCTTCCGGCGCGTAGCCCGCGAAGAAGCCGAACGCGATCGGGAACACGGCGAAGTACGCGAACGCCATGCCGACCAGGAAGAACAGGAAGCTCGACACGATCACCGGGAGCGCCAGCCTGCGCTCGTGCTGGTAGAGCCCCGGCGCAATGAATGCCCACATCTGCCACAACACGTAGGGCAGCGCGATCATGAGTGCCGCCATCAGCGTGACCTTCAGCGGGACGAGGAACGTGCCGGTGACGTCCGTCGCGATCATCGACGCGCCCTTCGGCAGCACCCGCAGCAGCGGCGCCGCAAGCGCGGCGTAAATCTTCTTCGCGAACGGAACGAGGCAGAGCAGGACGAGGACGACCGCGATGATCGAGCGCATGAGGCGCGTGCGCAGTTCGATCAGATGCGAGATGAACGTCTCCTGCACGCCTTCCGTTGCGGCTTCGTCGCTCATCGGCAGTTCGCGGCGCGGGAGCCGATGTCAGCCACGCTCGAAGCCGGGCAGAGAACCCTGCGCGGGTGGGGCGCCATCGGTCTTCGGTGCGATCGGCGCGTCCGCTGCCGCGCCCGGCGGCATCGCCTCGTCTGCGGTTGCGGTCGGCGCAGGAACATCTGCAGGCGGCGGAAGCGGCGGCGTTTCCGGAACGGCGTTCAACTCCGACTCGAGCTTGCGCGATCCGGACTCGAGCTCGTGCGCGGCGTTCGCGACCGTCGACTCGATGTCCTTCGCGGCCGACTGGACGTCGCTCTGCAGCTTGCGGAGCTCCTCGAGCTGCAGCTCGCGGTTGATGTCCGCCTTGACGTCCGAGACGTAGCGCTGCAGCCGGCCGAACAAAAGACCCAGCGTTTTCGCCGTCTTGGGGAGCCGCTCGGGACCGATCACAATCAGCGCGACGACCGCGATGATGACGATTTCGGAAAAGGCGATGTCGAACATGCTGGTCGGTCCGGGGACGGAGGACGGTGGCCCCGGGGCGGCCCGCCTCGCCGCGCCGGCCGTCGGGGAACGCGCCTTACGAGGTCTTTTCCTTCCTGACCTCGCCCTCGATCGTCGTCCCGCTGAGCTTCTCCGGCGGCGCCTCCGCCGTCTTGGCCGCGTCGGCCTCGGTCTCGGCGCCCTTCATGCCTTCCTTGAAGCCCTTCACGGCACCGCCCAGGTCCTGCCCGATGTTGCGCAGCTTCTTCGTGCCGAATATGAGCACGACGACCAGCAACACGATGAGCCAGTGCCAGATGCTGAGTCCACCCATGTCTATCTCCCGATTTCGTTCAGCTGCGCGGCAGCATGTGTCCCAGCGGCGTCGTGCCGCCGAGGATGTGGAGGTGCAGGTGCATCACGTCCTGGCGCCCGATCCGGCCCGTATTGACGATGGTCCGGAAGCCATCGGGCGATCCCTGCTCGCGGGCGAGCCGCCCCGCGAGGGTCATCATCCTGCCCAGCACGCCGGCATCGTCCGGCGTCGCGTCGGCGAGCGACGCGATGTGCCGCTTGGGTACGAGCATGAAATGCACGGGTGCCTGCGGGTGGATGTCGTGGAACGCGAACACGTCGTCGTCCTCGTAGACCTTCTTCGAAGGAATCTCGCCCCGCACGATCTTGCAGAAAATGCAGTCCTGCACCGTCGCTCTCCACTCGTTGCATCGGGCGCCACCGGCGCCCCGCCGTTGCCGCGCCGCCTGCGTTCGACGCCGCGGCGCGCGCCGGAGTTTCAGGCCTTGCGCGCCGCCTTTTCGGCGATGCCCGACGTGCCTTCCCGCCGCGCGAGCTCGGCCCGGACATCGGCCGGGGAAAGACCGTGCCGCGCGAGCAGCACGAGGCAGTGGAACCAGAGGTCCGCCACCTCCGCGGTGATGCGAAGTTTATCACCGTCCTTCGCGGCCATGACCGTCTCGGTCGCCTCCTCGCCGATCTTCTTCAGGATGGCGTCGTCGCCCTGCGCGAACAGCGCCGCGACGTAGGACGACGCGGGATCGGCGCCCCGGCGCCCCGCGATGGTGGCGGCGAGCCGGTCGAGGATGTCGTCCGCGGCGCCCGCCGCGCGCGGCGCGTCAGCCGGGACCATAGATGACCTGCGGATCCTTCAGCACCGGCTCGACAGCCTCCCAGTGGTCGTCCTCCAGCCGCTGGAAGAAGCAGTGCTCGCGTCCCGTGTGACAGGCGATGCCGCCGACCTGCTCGACGACGACGAGAATCGCGTCGTTGTCGCAGTCGAGCCTTATGTCCTGCACGAGCTGGACGTGGCCGGACTGCTCGCCCTTGCGCCACAGCTTGTTCCGCGTGCGCGACCAGTAGTGCACTTCGCCGGTGCGCGCGGTCGCCTCCAGCGCTTCGCGGTTCATCCAGGCGAGCGTCAGCACCTTCGCGGTCCCGGCTTCCTGCGCGATCGCGGGAACGAGGCCGTCGGCCTGCCAATTGACCTGTTCGATCCATGCGCTCATCTTCAGGGCTCCCTCCGGTCGCTCGCGCGCCGCTACGCGCGGATCTCGATGCCGGCCGCGGCCATCGCGGCCTTGGCTTCGCGAATCGTGAACTCGCCGTAATGAAAGATCGACGCGGCGAGCACGGCGTCCGCGCCGCCCTCGTTGACGCCGTCGACGAGGTCCTGCAGCGAACCGACGCCGCCCGACGCGATCACCGGCACCTCGACCGCATCGACGATCGCGCGCGTCAGCGCAAGATCGAAACCCGTGCGCGCGCCGTCGCGGTCCATGCTGGTGAGAAGGATCTCGCCGGCGCCGCGCGCGACGACCTCGCGCGCCCAGTCGACGGCGTCGAGGCCGGTCGCCGTGCGCCCGCCGTGCGTGAAGACCTCCCACGCCTCGGGCGCCGACTGCTTCGCGTCGATCGCGGCGACGATGCACTGCGCGCCGTAGCGCGCCGACGCGGCCTCGAACAGCGCCGGATTGCGCACGCCCGCGGTGTTGATGCTGACCTTGTCGGCGCCCGCGTTCAGCAGCGCGCGGATGTCGTCGACCGAATTCACGCCGCCGCCGACCGTCAGCGGGATGAACACCTGGTCGGCCACCGCCTCGATCATTTCGTAGAGGAGCCCGCGCGTCTCGATGCTCGCGCGGATGTCGAGGAACGCGAGCTCGTCGGCGCCCTCGTCGTCGTAGCGGCGCGCGACCTCGACCGGATCGCCGGCGTCGCGCAGGTTGACGAAATTGACGCCCTTCACGACGCGCCCCTCGGCAATGTCGAGGCAGGGGATGATGCGCTTCGCGAGGCCCATTTCAGGAGTCAGGAATCAGATGACAGAAGTCAGAACGAGGCGCGGGGGGCTGTGCAGAGAACTAGCCCTTTTCTGTCTTCTGTCCTCTGTCTTCCGGCCTCTGGCCAGCCGCCTTGAGCGCATCCTTGAAGGCGAGCTTGCCTTCGTAGAGCGCGCGTCCGGCAATCGCGCCGATGATGCCTTCCTTCTCGTAAGGCAGGAGCGCCTCGATGTCCTTGATGCTGGCGATGCCGCCCGATGCGATCACCGGGATCTTCAGCTCACGCGCGAGCCGCACGGTCGCCTCGACGTTGACGCCGGTCAGCATGCCGTCGCGGCCGATGTCGGTGTAGATGATCGCCTCGACGCCGTAGTCCTGGAACTTCTTCGCGAGGTCGACGACGTCGTGCCCGGTCATCTTCGACCAGCCGTCGGTCGCGACCTTGCCGTCGCGCGCGTCGAGCCCGACGATGATGTGCCCCGGGAACGCATAGCAGGCATCGTGCAGGAACCCCGGGTTCTTCACTGCGGCGGTGCCGATGATGACGTAGGTGATGCCGTCGTCGAGGTAGCGCTCGATGGTGTCGAGGTCGCGGATGCCGCCGCCCAGCTGGACGGGAATCTCCTCGCCGATCACGCTCGTGATCTCGCGGATCGCGAGCTCGTTCTTCGGCACGCCGGCGACGGCACCGTTGAGATCGACGAGATGCAGCCGCTGCGCGCCCTGCTCGAGCCAGTGCTGCGCCATCGCGGCGGGATCCTCGGAGAACACCGTCGCCGAATGCATCTCCCCCTGCTTCAGGCGAACGCAGTGTCCGTCCTTGATGTCGATCGCGGGAATGATTTGCATAGGCGTGGCGGAGGATTCCGTCGGAGTGGGTGGGCGGGCGCGATGGGCGCGATGGAGTTCGGCGGGGCGTTGCGGGAGCGGCGTGCGATCAGGCGCTGCCGTCCCAGGTGACGAAATTGGAGAGCAGCTTGAGTCCGACGCGGTCGCTTTTTTCCGGATGGAATTGCGTCGCGAAGATATTAGCCCGGGCAATGGCGCAAGTAAACGCCGCCGGATAGTCGGTGGTGCCGGCGGTGATCCCCTTGTCCGCCGGGTCCGGGTGGAAGCTGTGCGCGAAATAGAAGCGGCTCTCGTCCGGAATGCCCTGCCAGAGCGGATGCGCGCGCGTCTGCTTCACCGGGCTCCAGCCCATGTGCGGCACCTTGAGCCGCGCGCCGGAAGGCGCCGTCATCGCGTCCTCGCGAAAGCGCACGACGTCGCCTTCGAGGATGCCGAGTCCCGGCGTCGGGCCTTCCTCGCTCATGTCGAACAGCATCTGCAGACCGAGGCAGATGCCGAGGAACGGACGGCTGGCCGCGGCGTTCATCACTGCCTCGCGCAGCCCGGAGGCGTCGAGGCAGCGCATGCAGTCCGGCATCGCGCTCTGTCCGGGCAGCACGACCCGCGCCGCGTCGGCGATTGCATGCGGGTCGGCACTCACTATCACGCTGCACTCAGGCGCCACGTGCGCGAGTGCCTTCGCCACCGAGCGAAGGTTGCCCATTCCGTAGTCGACGACGGCGATGTCGGTCATCAGGAGTCAGGAATCAGTTGTCAGGAGACAGTCGCCGCGGCGTCACGCGCAGCGCGGCGCCTGCCGCGATGGAGAATTCGATGGCATGGGATACGGTCGGGACGTCTTCGCTTCGGCGCACTCTGCCATCGCGACACGCGTCGCGCCGCCGGTAACTCCTCCGGGTCTGATCCCTGTCGTCTGACACCTGATGCCTGACTACAGCGCTCCCTTGGTCGAGGGCACGACGCCCGCGCTGCGCGGATCGTGCGTCACCGCCATGCGCAGCGCCCGCGCAAAGGCCTTGAACACGGTTTCGGCCTGGTGGTGGGCGTTGGCGCCGCGGAGATTGTCGACGTGCAGCGTCACCTGCGCATGGTTGACGAAGCCCTGGAAGAATTCGTGCGTGAGGTCGACGTCGAAGCTGCCGATCATCGCGCGGGTGAACGGCACGTGGAATTCGAGCCCGGGGCGGCCGGAGAGGTCGATGACGACCCGCGACAGTGCCTCGTCGAGCGGGACGTAGGCGTGGCCGTAGCGCACGAGGCCGGCCTTGTCGCCCAGCGCCTGCCGCACGGCCTGACCGAGCGTGATGCCGATGTCCTCGACCGTGTGGTGGGCATCGATGTGCAGATCGCCCTTCGCCGAGACGTCGAGATCGAGAAGCGCGTGCCGCGCGAGCTGGTCCAGCATGTGATCGAGGAACGGTACGCCGGTGGCGAGCGTGGCGCGGCCCGATCCCTCGAGATTCACTTCGACGACGATTGCGGTCTCGGCGGTCTTGCGCTCGACCCGGGCGGTGCGGGGATTGGACATGGCGGTCAATGGAGTGTTCGCAGAACGGACATCAGCGCGTCGTTCTCGACCGGCGTGCCGACCGTGATGCGCAGGCAATGGGCGAGCAGCGGGTGGGCGCCGTGTAAGTTTTTCACCAGAATGCGCGCGGCCAGGAGCGCAGCGTGCCATCGGGGAGCGTCGGGCACTCGCGCCAGCACGAAGTTCGTCCGAGTCGGATGCACTGTAACACCGGGAAGCCTCGCGAGCGCAGCCTCCAGCGCCGCCCGGCCAGCGACGATCGCGTCGGCCTGTGCGGCAAACGGCTCGCGCTCCGCGAGCAGCACCGGCGCTGCCGCCTGCGTCAATGCGTTGAGATTATACGGCGGCCGCACCTTGTCCAATTCGGCGACCCATTCCGGCGCGCCGACGGCGTAGCCCAGTCGCAATCCCGCCATCCCGATCTTGGAAACGGTGCGCAGCACGACGAGGTTCGGAAATTCGCCGATGCGCGGCAGGAAGCTCGTCCGCGCGAAGGCGTGGTACGCCTCGTCGACGACGACGAGGCCGGGCGCGGCGCGGATGATCCGCGCAACGTCGACCTCGGCGAACAGGTTGCCGGTCGGATTGTTGGGCCATGCGATGAAGACCAGCGCCGGCTTTTCGCGAGCGATGGCGATGAGCATCGATTCCGTGTCGAGCGTGAAATCCGCCCGCAGCGGCACGCCGACGAAGCGCATCCCGCACAGGAGCGCCGTAAGGCGGTACATGACGAACGACGGATCCGGCGCGAGCATCGCCGCGCCGGGTGTCGCGACCGCCAGCGCCGCGAGGTGGATGAGCTCGTCCGACCCGTTGCCGAGCACGATGTCGACACCGCGGGGAATCGCGAAATGCGCGCGCAGCGCCGTTTTCACCGCGTCGGCGTCGCCGTCCGGATAGCGGTTGACCGGCACCGACGCGACGGCGGCGGCGACCGTTGCGCGCAGCGCATCCGGCAGCCCGTAGGGATTCTCCATCGCGTCGAGCTTGATCATGCCCGCTGCGCCGGGCACGTGGTACGCGGCGAGCGCGCGAATCTCGGGCCGCACGACCGCTGCCACGTAGTCGGCCGACGACCTCGTCACGTCATTCTTCCCGGAGCCGGTAGCGCGCGCTTGCCGCGTGCGCCGGCAGGCCCTCGCCGTCCGCGAGCGTCGCGGCGATCGGGCCCAGCGTGTGCGCGGCAGCTTCGGACATCCGCAGGATGCTCGACCGCTTCTGGAAATCGTAGACGCCGAGCGGCGACGAAAAGCGTGCGGTGCGGCCCGTCGGCAGCACGTGATTGGGGCCCGCACAGTAATCGCCGAGCGCTTCGGACGCGTGATGTCCCATGAAGATCGCGCCGGCGTGCCGGATCTTCGGCAGCAGCGCATCGGGATCGGCGACCGCGAGCTCGAGATGCTCGGGGGCGACGCGATTGGAAATCGCCGCCGCCTCGTCGAGATCGCGCACCTTGACGAACGCACCGCGGTGCGCGAACGACGCCGCGATGATGGCCCGCCGCGGCATGCCGGGCAGCTGCCGGCGCGCACTGGCCGCGACCGCGTCGAGCAGCGAAGCGTCCGGCGAAACGAGGATCGCCTGCGCGAGCTCGTCGTGCTCGGCCTGCGAGAAGAGGTCCATCGCGATCCAGTCGGGATTCGCGCTCGCGTCGGCGATCACCAGGATCTCGGAGACGCCCGCGACCATGTCGATGCCGACCGTGCCGAAGACGCGCCGCTTCGCCGCCGCGACGTACGTGTTGCCGGGCCCGCAGATCTTGTCGACGGCGGGAATCGTTGCCGTGCCGTAGGCGAGCGCCGCGACTGCCTGCGCCCCGCCGATCGCGAATGCGCGCGACACGCCGGCGAGATGCGCCGCGGCGAGCACCAGCGGATTGCGCACGCCGTCCGGCGTGGGCACGACCATGATGATCTCGGCAACGCCCGCAACGTGCGCCGGCACGACGTTCATCAGCACCGTCGACGGGTACGCCGCCTTGCCGCCGGGAACGTAGACGCCGACGCGGTCGAGCGGCGTCACCTGCTGGCCGAGCACGCTGCCGTCCTGCTCGGCGTACGTCCACGACTGCATCTTCTGCCGCTCGTGGTAGGCACGCACGCGCTGCGCGGCGACGGCGAGCGCGTCGCGTTGCGCCGCCGGCAGGCCGTCGTAGGCCCGCTTCATGTCCGCCGCGGAAATCTCGAGCGCCGCGACGGAAGCTGCGTCGACCCGGTCGAAGCGCGCGGTGTAGTCGAGCAGCGCCGCGTCGCCGCGCGAGCGCACGTCGGCGACGATTGCTGCAACGGTGGCGTCGACGGCGGGATCCTGCGCCGCTTCGAACGCGATCAGCCTGCCGAATGCCGCGTCGAAATCCGGCGCGGTCGAATCGAGGCGGCGCAGCACGAGTTCGTCGGTCTTCACGACGCCCGCCGGCTCACCTGGTGCTTCGCCGCTGCGCGACCGCGGCGGCCAGCGCGTCCAGGAGCGGCTGGACCACGTCGCGCTTCAGCTTCAACGCCGCCGGGTTGACGACGAGCCGCGCGCTGATCGGCATGATGTCCTCGACGGTGACGAGATCGTTCGCCTTCAGCGTGTTGCCGCTGGAGACGAGGTCGATGATCGCGTCGGCGAGGCCGGTCAGCGGCGCGAGCTCCATCGAGCCGTAGAGCTTGATGAGATCGGTGTGCATGCCCTTCGCGGCGAAGTGCTCGCGCGCGGTGCGCACGTACTTGGTCGCGACCCGGATGCGCGCGCCGCGCTGCACGGTGCCGGACCAGTCGTAGCCGCGGCGCGTCGCGACGACCAGGCGGCAGCGCGCGATCTCGAGATCGAGCGGCTGATAGAGGCCCGCGCCGCCATGCTCCAGCAGGATGTCCTTGCCGGCGACGCCGATGTCGGCCGCGCCATGCTGCACGTAGGTAGGGACGTCGGTCGCGCGCACGATGAGAAGCGCGACACCGGGCCGGTTGGTCGCGATGATGAGGCGCCGCGAAGTCTCGGGATCCTCGGCTGGCACGATGCCGGCCGCGGCGAGCAGTGGCAGCGTCTCGTCGAAAATGCGCCCCTTGGAGAGCGCGAGGGTCAGCGTGGTCACGGCGGCCTGCGTGAATGGCGATGCTTGTCGAGGCTTCATTCTACCGGACGGGCGCGCCGTCCCCCTTCCGTCGGCGCAAATCGCCGCGAAAACGGCGAGCCGCTATTGCTGCGCGGTGGGAGTGTTGGCCGGCACCGGATCCTCGCCGCTCGTGCGAAACGGATTGATGTCGACGCCACCGCGCCGTGCGAAGCGCGCGTACACGCTCAGCACCTGCGGCGCGCAGCGCTCGCGGATGTCGGCGAAGATGCGCTCGACGCAATGCTCGTGGAATCCCGGATGCCGGCGGAACGAGACGAGATAGCGCAGCAGTCCGGCCGGATCGATTGTCTTGCCGCGGTAGCGGATCTGCACGCATGCGTAGTCGGGCTGGCCCGTCACCGGGCATACCGAGCGGAAGAGCCGCGTCATCCAGGTCCGCGTCTCGATCGCGCTGCCGGTCGCGAGCGCGTCCGGATCGGGCACGTATGCATCGACGTGCAGCGGGAGCGCGTCTAGACATTCTCCCGCGAGCTCCTGCCGTCCGGAGGCCGCGAACGCTTCCGGCGAGGCGAGCCTGGCGTCCACCGTGGCTCCTGTCGCCGCGGCGAGGTCCCGCGCCAAGGTGGCCGCAATGTCGGTGGCGGAGGCGAACTTCGACAGGTTGAGCGCGGTGAGGTAGAGCTTCACCGACTTCGACTCGACGATGCGCGGTGATGCCGCGGGCACGACGAATGTCGCGACGGCGATCTGCGGCTTGCCGGCGGCATCGAGCCACGACACCTCGTACGCAGTCCAGAGATCCGCGCCGCGGAACGGCAGCGTCGCGCCGAATCCGAGACCCTCGCGCAGCGGCGCCCGCTCGACCGCGAACAGCAGGCCGGGGTCGTAGCGGTCCGCGTAGACCGTCGCGTGACCGAGGGGCGACGTGCCGAGATCCGTCATGCGGCGCGGCGGATCTGCGCCCCCAGCGCGGACAGCTTTTCCTCGATGCGCTCGTAGCCGCGATCGAGGTGGTAAATGCGGTCGATCGTCGTTTCGCCGTCGGCACCGAGGCCCGCGATCACGAGGCACGCCGAGGCGCGCAGATCCGTGGCCATCACGTTGGCGCCCGCAAGCCTCGGCACGCCGCGCACGATCGCGGTGCTGCCCTCGACCTCGATGTCGGCGCCGAGGCGGACGAGCTCCTGCACGTGCATCATTCGGTTCTCGAAGATCGTCTCGGTAATCACCGTGGTTCCGTTGGCGCAGGCTGCGACCGCCATCATCTGCGCCTGCATGTCGGTCGGAAACGCTGGATACGGCGCCGTGCGCAGCGCGAAGGCGCGCAGCGGCAGGCGCCGGCTGATGCGGATCGTGTCCGCCGTCACGGCAATCTCGGCGCCCGCCTCGCGGAGCTTGTCCAGCACCGCGTCGAGCGAATCGGCCTCGGTGCCGACGAGCGTCGCCTCGCCGCCGGCCGCGGCGACCGCGGCAAGAAACGTTCCGGTCTCGATGCGGTCCGGCATGATCGAGTGCGTCGCGCCGTGCAGCGCCGCAACGCCTTCGATGACGATGCGGTCGGTGCCCGCGCCCTCGATGCGCGCGCCCATCGCGACGAGGCAGCGTGCGAGATCGACGATCTCGGGCTCGCGCGCGGCGTTCTCGAGCGTCGTCGTGCCGTGCGCAAGTGTCGCCGCCATCATCAGGTTCTCGGTGCCCGTCACGGTCACCACGTCGAACACGAAGCGAGTGCCTGTGAGCCGCGCGGTGCGCGCATTGATGTAGCCGTGCTCGAGGTCGATCTCCGCGCCCATCGCGGTCAGCCCCTTGACGTGCTGGTCGACCGGGCGCAGGCCGATCGCGCAGCCGCCCGGCAGCGACACGCGCGCCTCGCCGCAGCGCGCGAGAAGCGGCCCGAGTGCAAGGATCGACGCGCGCATCGTCTTCACGAGCTCGTAGGGCGCCAGCGGCCAGTCGATGCGCGTCGCGTCGAGCGCCACGCTTCCGCCATTCTGATCCTCGCAGCGCACGCCCATCTGCGCCAGCAGCGACTGCATCGTCCGGATGTCGTTCAACCGCGGGACGTTGGTGAGGACGAGCGGCTCCGCGGTCAGGAGCCCCGCGCAAAGGATCGGCAGCGCGGCGTTCTTCGCACCCGACACGCGGACCTCCCCGGCGAGCGGGCGGCCGCCTTCGATCAGCAGCTTGTCCACGTCAGGCGCCCTTGCCCGCCTGCCATTGGGCCGGCGTGAGCGTGGTCATCGAGAGCGCGTGGATCTCCTCGCGCATGCGGTCGCCGAGCGCCGCGTAGACGAGCTGGTGCGCGCGCACCTTGGTGAGGCCCTCGAATGCCACACTCACGATGACGGCCTCCCAGTGGTGGCCGTCACCGCGGACGGCGAGATGCTCGCAGGGAATCGCGGCGGCGATCTGGGTTTCGATGGATTGGGGTGTGACCATGGCGAATGCCTTCTCTGGAACCGGAGCGCGTCAGCGCCGCAGCTTCCAGCCGCTCGCGAGGAGTGCCAGCGTCAGCGCGCCGAGCGCGGCGCAGCAGGTCGCGACAATCGCGAGGGAGAGTCCGGGCGCAACGTCGGACAGCCCGAAGAAGCCGAAGCGGAACCCGTCGATCATATAGAAGAACGGATTGAACCGGGACAGCGACTGCCAGAACGGCGGCAGCGAGTGGATCGAATAGAACACGCCGGAGAGAAACGTGAGCGGCATAATGACGAAGTTCTGGAAGCCCGCGAGCTGATCGAACTTCTCGGCCCAGATGCCGGCGATGACGCCCATCGTCCCGAGGATCGCGCTGCCGAGCAGCGCGAACGAGAGCGCCCAGAACGGATGCGGCATCGCGGCGAGCGACGGGAGGAAGAACATCGTGACCAGGAACACGCCGAGCCCGACGACGATCCCGCGCACCATCGCGCCCAGCACGTAGGCGATGAAAAGATCGACCGGGGACAGCGGCGGCAGCAGCACGAAGATGAGGTTGCCGGTGATCTTCGACTGGATGAGCGACGACGAGCTGTTGGCGAACGCGTTCTGCAGCACCGCCATCATCACGAGCCCCGGGATGAGAAACGCGGTGTAGGCGACCTCGCCGTTGAACACCGTCACGCGCGACTCCAGCACGTGCGAAAAGATGAGGAGATAGAGCAGCGAGTTCGCGACCGGCGCCGCGATCGTCTGGAACGAGACCTTCCAGAAGCGCAGCAGCTCCTTGTACAGCAGCGTCGGCCAGCCGGCGCCGCGCATCATGGCACGCGCTCCGTCGCGCCCATGATCCGCAGGAACACGTGCTCGAGATCGGTCTCCTGCAGCGCGAGCTCGTCAATCGCGATGCCCTCGGCGCGCAGCGCGGCGAGAAGGTCCTCGAGCTCGGCGTAGCGCGAGAGGCCGATCTCGAAGATGCGGTGGTCCTGCCGGCGCACGCGCGCCTGCCAGGCGGCGGGGACGCGCGCGGCGACGAGGCGCACGGTGAGCCCAGCGACCTGCGACAGCAGGTTCTGCTTGGTGTCGAGCGCGACGAGCGAGCCTGCCTTCAGCATCGCGATGCGCCCGCACAGCGCTTCGGCCTCCTCGAGGTAATGCGTCGTCAGGATGATCGTGTGCCCGTCGCGGTTCAGCTTGCGGATGAAGGCCCAGAGATTCTGGCGCAGCTCGACGTCCACCCCCGCGGTCGGCTCGTCGAGGACGATCACCGGCGGCTTGTGCACGAGCGCCTGGCCGACGAGGACGCGTCGCTTCATGCCGCCCGACAACGAGCGCATGTTGACGTCGGCCTTCGCCGTGAGGTCGAGGTGGTGCAGGATCTCGTCGATCCACGCTCCGTTGTCGCGGATGCCGAAATAGCCCGACTGGATCTTCAGCGTCTCGCGCACCGAGAAGAACGGATCGAACACGAGCTCCTGCGGCACCACGCCGAGGAGCCGCCGCGCCGACCGGTAATCGGCGACGACGTCGTGGCCGAGGATGCGGGCGGTCCCGCTGTCGGCGCGCGTGAGCCCCGCGAGAATCGAGATCAGCGTCGTCTTGCCGGCGCCGTTCGGACCCAGCAGTCCGAAGAATTCGCCCGCCTCGACGGACAGGCTCACGCCGGCGAGCGCCTGCACGCTGCCGAAACGGCGCATGACGTTGGCGACTTCGACGGCGGCAGCCATAGGGGACTCGTATCGGGACAGCGGCAGTTCGCCGGGCGCGTCGAAGGCTGCGCGCCGGCGCGATGAACTAGGCGGCGAGTATCTCCGCGACCCCGTAGAGCTCGCCCAGGTCGCGCAGGGCGTCGGGCACGTTGGTATATCTGAGCGGCTTCCGTTCCTGCGCCGCCCGCCGCTTCAGCGCGAGCAGCACCGCGACCGCGGCGGAATCGACCGCCTCGATGCCGGCGCAGTCGACGACGCCGTCGGCAGGCAGCGGCAGCTCGCTCGCCGCTTCGAGCGCGGGTCCCGCATCGGCGATCGTGAGCACGCCGGAGAACGTCCAGCGCCGTCCGTCGGCGGCGGCGACGAAGCGGCCCGCCCCGCCCGCGCCCGGCGCGCAGGTCAGCGTCATTTCGCGGGCGCTCCCTTGTTGCGGTCGGCGAGCGTCTTGACGAGCCCGTCGATGCCGCCGTTCTTGATCTGCGCGCTGAACTCGTCGCGGTAGTTGGTGACGAGGCTGACGCCGGCGACGATGACGTCATAGGCCTTCCAGCCCTCGGGCGTCTTTTCGAGCGAATAGTCGATCGAGACCGGCTGCCCGCTCGTCTTCGTCACCTGCGTGCGCACCGTGACCTCGGTGTCGTCCGGGTTCATCTTGAACGGCTTGTAGTCGATCGTCTCGCTGCGGTACTGGTTCAGCGCGCCGGCATACGTGCGCACAAGAAGCGCCCGGAACTGGTCGGTGAGCTGCTTCTGCTGCTCCGGCGTCGCGTTGCGCCAGTTGCGGCCCATCGCCAGCGCCGTCATCCGCGTGAAGTCGAATTGCGGGACGAGCTTCACCTCGATCAGGTCGCGGATGCGCGCCTGGTCGCCGGACTGAACGAGCGGGTCGGAACGGATCGTCGCCAGTGTGTCCTGCGACACGCGCTTCACCATCGCGTCCGGCGCTTCCTGCGCGAATGCCGGCGCCGCCAGAAGCACGGCTGCTGCGAGCGCGAGCTTCCGCGCGAATTCCTTCATCATTGCTGCTCCTCGATTTCCTCGATGGCCGGCGGCGGATTGCCGTCGTAGACCAGATAGCGCCGCCGCTGCAGATACGCGTTGCGGATGAACAGATAACGGTCGAGCGCGCCGGTGTTCACAACCTCGCCCGCGTCGAGCGCCTGCGCGCGGAGGTCGACGTAGCCGAGACCGTAGAGCGAATTGCGCAGCGGCACGAAGGGGATGAAGCCGACCGGACCCGCGTAGAGGCGCACGAGCACGCCGGTGCCGTCGCGCACCGTCGTGGGCCCGAACAGCGGCACGAAGAGGTACGGACCCTGCGGGAAGCCCCACACGGCGAAGGTCTGGCCGAAGTCCTCGTTGCCCCGCTCGATGCCGAGGTCGGAGGCAACGTCGAAGAGACCCAGCACGCAGATCGTGTTGAGCAGCACGCGGCCGAAATCGTTGCCGGCCTTCTCGGTCTTGCCCTGGAGCAGGCCGTTGATCCCCGAGAAGAAGTCGTCGATGTTGTTGAAGACGTTGGTGACGCCGGTGCGCACGAGCTTCGGGACCGCCTTCACGTAGAGCTCGGCGATCGGCTTCACGACGTTGCCGTCGACGACGTCGTTGACGTCGAACATCGCCCGGTTCATCGGCTCGAACGGATCGTCCTTCGAGGGCGCCGCGGCGCAGCCCGTCAACGCGAGCGTCGCGGCCAGCAGCGCCGCATGCAGCGGGCGCAGGGAAAACCGGCAGGCGCTCATTTGGAAGCCCCCGACGCGGCCTTGTCGAACAGGAACTGGCCGATCAGCTTTTCCAGCACGACGGCCGATTGCGTCTTCTTGATCACGCTGCCATCGGTGAGCATCTTGGTGTCCCCTCCTGCATCGAGTCCGACGTACACCTCGCCCAGAAGTCCCGACGTGAGGATCGACGCGATCGTGTCCGCGGTGAATTCGTTCTTCTCGTCGATCTTCATCGTCACGATGGCCTGGTAGTTCTTGGGATCGAAACGGATCGCCTCGACGCGGCCGACGACGACTCCCGCGGCCTTCACCGGCGCCCGCAGCTTTAGACCGCCGATGTTGTCGAAGTTCGCCTCGAGCCGGTACCCGGGCGCGGAGCCCACCGAGACGAGATTTCCGACTTTCAGCGCGAGAAAGAGAATCGCGCCGATGCCAAGCATCACGAAAATGCCGACCCAGAGGTCGATGGTGCTGCGGTTCATTGCATGGCTCCCTGCGTTGGCGCGACCGACGCGGCCGGGGCGCTGCCGGCGCGGCAGCCGCTAGGATGCGCAGCGCTCACCTGACGCCCCGGAACATGAAGACGGTGAGGACGAAATCGAGCGCCAGGATCGTGAGCGAGCTGTAGACGACGGTCCGCGTCGTCGCGCTCGACACGCCCTCCGCAGTCGGCTTCGCGTCGTAGCCCTCGAATACGGCGATCAGGCTGACGGCGATGCCGAACACGACGCTCTTGATGATTCCGTTGAGCACGTCCTGGCGGAAGTCGACTGCGGCCTGCATGTTGCCCCAGAACGCGCCGGCGTCGATGCCGAGGAGGCGCACGCCGACGAGGTACGCGCCGAACACGCCGAGCGTCGAGAAAAGCGCGGCGAGCAGCGGCATCGACACGACGCCGCCCCAGAAGCGCGGCGCGACGACGCGCGCGAGCGGGTCGACCGCCATCATCTCCATCGCCGAGAGCTGCTCGGTCGCCTTCATGAGGCCGATTTCCGCGGTGATGGCGCTTCCGGCACGGCTCGCGAACAGGAGGCCCGCGACGACGGGCCCGAGCTCGCGCACCAGCGACAGCGCGACCAGCACGCCGAGCGACTGGTCGGCGCCATAGCGCTGCAGCACGTCGTAGCCCTGCAGCGCCAGCACCATCCCCACGAAAAGCCCGGAGATGAGGATGATGATGAGCGAAAGAACGCCGGAGAAGTAGATCTCGCGCAGCGTCAGGTGGATGCGCCGGAACGCCGCCGGCGATTCCTTCACCACCATCACGAAGAAGCGCGTGGCGTAGCCGAACCGGGTCAGGCCCTCGAGCGACGCGGCGCCCAGGCGCCGGAACACGCCGGCGAGACCGGAGCGGGCGACATCGCCTGGCTCACTCATTGGCGAAGAGCTCCGTCCGGTACGCCGCCGCCGGGTAGTGGAACGGCACGGGGCCGTCCGCGGCGCCGTCGACGAACTGGCGCACGAAGGCCTCGTCGGACGCGCGCACGTCCTCGGGCGTTCCCTGCGCGACGATCCTGCCTTCGGAAACGAAATACATGTAGTCGACGATCTTCAGTGATTCGTACACGTCGTGCGTGACGACGATCGACGTGATGCCAAGCGCGTCGTTCAGCCGCCGAATCAGCTGCCCGACGACGCCGAGCGAGATCGGGTCGAGCCCGGCGAACGGCTCGTCGTAGAGCACCAGCATCGGATCGAGCGCGATCGCCCGCGCGAGCGCGACGCGCCGCGCCATCCCGCCCGAGAGCTCTGCCGGCGCCAGCTGGGCGGCGCCGCGCAGTCCCACCGCGTGCAGCTTCATCAGCACGAGGTCGCGAATGATCTCCTCCGGCAGGTCCGTGTGCTCGCGCATCGCGAACGCGACGTTCTCGAACACCGTCATGTCGGTGAAGAGCGCGCCGAACTGGAACAGCATCCCGAACTTGCGCCGCATCGCATAGAGCTCGTCGCGGTCGAGATCCGGCACCGAGGCGCCGGCGACCGTCACGCGCCCCGACCACGGCTTCAGCTGGCCGCCGATGAGACGCAGGATCGTCGTCTTGCCGCAGCCCGAGCCGCCCATGATCGCGACGACCTTGCCGCGCGGCACCTGCATCGAGATGCCGTCGAGCACGGTGCGCCGGTCGTAGCCGTAGCGCACGTCCGCGAGCTCGACTGCAAGCTCGCCCGCCGCGGGCGCCGGGCTGTGGGTCTCACCGGATTCCATCGACGAATCGGGGCTGCTCGAAGTGAAAGAGCGCGATTGTAGCTTGCGACCCCCGCAGTAACAATGACCCGCGGTCAGTTAGGCCATTTGCGCCGGATGGACACGCCCGACGCCAAACTGCACGCTGCGAAGGTCGCGCTAGCCTAGAAGCAGCTTCTTTTCGGCCCGCGAAAGCTCTTCGGGGCGACCCAGAAGCACGACGACGTCGCCGGACTCGAACACCCACTCCGGCGGCGGGCGCTGCGGGCGCGCGCCGCGGCGGCGCACGCCGGTCACCTCGACCAGCCCGTCGACGTTGAGCGCCCCCAGCACCCGCCCCACCGCGTGCGCGCGGTCGGTCAGGTGCACCGAATGGAGCCGCGGCTGCAGGTTGTCGGCGGCGTCCGCGGCATCGGAGGCGCCGTGGAAGAAGCCGCGAAAGAGGCTGTAGCGCTCCTCCCGGATCGCGCGGATGCGCTTCAGCACGCGGTTGAGCGGCACGCCCAGCACGAGCAGCGAATGCGTCGCCAGCATGAGGCTGCCCTCCAGCACCTCGGGCACCACCTCGGTCGCCCCGGCGGTCAGCAGCGCATCGATCTCGGTGTCGTCAAGCGTGCGCACGATGACCGGCAGGTCGGGGCGGTGCTCGTGCAGGTGGTGCAGGATCTTGCGCGCCGCGGCGGTGTCGTTGAACGTGATCACGACGGCGCGCGCCTTCGCGAGTCCGGCGGCGAGGAGCGCCTCGCGCCGCTGCGCGTCGCCGTAGACAACGCTGCCGCCGTCGTCGGCTGCCTCGCGGACCCGCTGCGGATCGGAATCGAGCGCGATGAACGGAATGTCCTCGGCTTCGAGCAGCCGCGCGAGGTTCTGGCCGCTGCGGCCGTAGCCGCAGACGATCACGTGGTCGCTGCGCGCCATCGTCGTCGCGGCAATCCGCGTCACCTGCGCTGCGCGTGCGAGCCAGTCGTTGGCCGTGAAGCGCTTCACGATGGGCTCGGCGAAATGGATCAGCACAGGCGCCGCGAGCATCGACAGGATCATCGCGGCCAGCACGACCTGGGTGACCGGCGGCCCGAGAATCTTCTCGTCGACCGCGAGCGCCAGCAGCACCAGCGAGAATTCGCCTGCCTGCGCGAGATAGAAGCCCGTGCGCAGCGCCGTTCCCGGAGAGCCGCCGAAGAGCCGCGACAGCACGACGATCAGCACCAGCTTGACGGCGACGGGAACGACAAGGAGCAGCAGCACCCATCCCCAGTACTCGGCGACCATCGCCGGATTGAGCGCCATGCCGACGGTGATGAAGAAGAGGCCGAGCAGCACGTCGCGAAACGGCTTGATGTCCTCCTCGACCTGGTAGCGGTATTCGGTCTCGGCGATCAGCATGCCGGCGAGGAACGCGCCGAGTGCCAGCGAGAGCCCCGCCTGCTCCGTCAGCGCCGCGAGCCCCAGCGTGACGAGCAGCACGTTCAGCATGAAGAGCTCGGCGCTCTTCTGGCGCGCGATCACGTGGAACCACGCGCGCATCGGCCCCTGTCCCGCGAACAGGATCACGGCGAACGCGACCGCGGCCTTGAGCGCCGCGACCGCCAGCGCAGTCGCGACCTCGCCCCCGGACTTGCCGAGCGACGGCAGCACGATCAGGAATGCGACCACGGCGAGATCCTGGAAGAGCAGGATGCCCATCACGTCGCGACCGTGTGCGGTGCCGAGCTCCATCCGTTCGGCGAGCATCTTCGACACGATCGCCGTGGAGCTCATCGCGAGCGCGCCGCCGAGCGCCAGCCCCGTCTGCCATCCCCATCCGACGAGGTGCAGCGCGCCCATCGCGGCCACTGTCGTGATCGCGACCTGCGCAAGGCCCAGCCCGAATACCGCGCGCCGCATCGATTTCAGCTGCGGCAGGCTGAACTCGAGGCCGATCGAGAACATGAGGAACACGATGCCGAACTCGGCCAGGCCGCGCACGTTGTCGGTGTCGGGGACGAGCGCGAATGCGTGCGGCCCGACACCGAGTCCGACCAGCAGATAACCGAGGATCGGCGGCAGCCGGATCAGGCGGCAGATGACGACGACGACGACGGCGGCGCCGAGCAGAACGAGGATGAGTTGCAGCGTTTGCGGCATCGGGTTCCGGGAATCCGTGCGACGCGTTCGCAAGGGCGCCGTTGCGGGCGCAATCGACTGTAGCACAGCGACTTGTCGCACCCGGGCGATGCACCCCCCTGAGCTATACTGGCCCGCATGACTGTCGAGAAGGCCATTGACTCTGCCGCCGCGACACCGCCCGACGGCCAGGCGGGCTTCGATTCGCGTCGCGCACTTGCGCTTGCGCGGCAGGTGCTGTCGACCGAGGCGGCGGCGATCACCGCGCTCGCGACCCGTCTCGGCGCGCCGTTCGCAGCCGCGGTGGAGCTGATCCTCAATTCGAGCGGACGCGTCGTCCTGTCGGGCATCGGCAAGTCGGGCCACATCGCGCACAAGATCGCCGCAACGTTCGCGTCGACCGGCACGCCCGCCTTCTTCGTGCATCCGGCCGAGGCGGGCCACGGCGACCTCGGCATGATCGCGCCCGGCGACGTCGTCGTGATGCTGTCCAATTCCGGCGAGACCGACGAGCTCGTCCACCTGCTGCCGCACCTGAAGCGGCAGGGTGCCGCGATCATCGCGCTGACGGGCAACGAACGCTCGTCCCTCGCGCAGGCCGCCGACGTCCACCTCGATGCCGCCGTCGACAGCGAAGCCTGCCCGCTCGGCCTCGCGCCGACCGCGAGCACGACGGCGGCGCTGGCGCTGGGCGATGCGCTGGCGCTCGCGCTGCTCGACGCGCGCGGATTCTCGGTCGAGGATTTCGCGCGCTCGCACCCCGGCGGCGCGCTGGGCCGACGCCTGCTGACGCGCGTGCGCGATGTGATGAAGACAGGCGCCGAGCTGCCCGTCGTCACGCTCGATGCGACGCTCGCCCAGGCGGTCGTCGAGATGAGCGGCAAGGGCATGGGCATGACGGCAGTCGTCGACGCCGACGGCCGCGTCAGCGGAATCTTCACCGACGGCGACCTGCGCCGCTGCCTCGATCGCGTGAAGGATTTCGGCGCTGCGCGCATCGCCGACGTGATGACGCGTGCGCCGCAGACCATCGGCCCCGAGCGCCTCGCGATCGAATGCGTCGATCTGATGGAGGCGCCGCCCAAGAAGCTCGCGCTCCTCGTCGTCGATGCGGGCGGCCGCCTCGTCGGTGCGCTGCACATGCACGATCTCTTCCGCGCGCGCGTCGTATGACCCAGGCCGCGCTGTCCGACGACCTCGCGCAGCGCGCACGGGGCATTCGTCTGCTCACCTGCGACGTCGACGGCGTGCTGACCGACGGGCAGCTCTACTACGGCGACGACGGCCGCGAGATGAAGGCGTTCTCCTCGCTCGACGGCGTCGGCCTGAAGATGCTGGCCGGCATCGGCGTCACGATCGCGTGGATCACCGGCAGCAACGCGCCCGCGGTCGCGCACCGGGCAAGGGCGCTCGGCGTCGGGCGGCTCCTGCAGGGCACCGAGGACAAGCTGACGCCGTGGGATCGGCTGCGCGCCGAGCTCGATCTTCCGGGCGCCGCGTGCGCGCACATCGGCGACGACCTGCCCGACCTTCCGCTGCTCCTCCGGTGCGGCCTCGGCGTCACGGTCCCGCACGCGCCGGACGCGGTGAAGAGCCGCGCGCATTACGTGACGCGGCGCGAAGGCGGACGCGGCGCCGTGCGCGAGGTGTGCGAGCTGATCCTCGCCGCCCAGGGCGCGCTCGACGGGCAGCAGGAGCACTTTGCCATGCATGGCGGGGGCCAGCCGTGAGCCGCGAGCGCGTGCTGCTCGAGCGGCTCGTTTCGTGGTCGCCGGCGCTCTTCCTCGGCAGCCTCGCGGCGCTCACTTACTGGCTCGATGCGCAGGTGCAGGCACCCGCGCCCCGGCGCGACGGCAGCGCGCGCCACGATCCCGACATCTACATCGAGAACATCCGCGCCTACGCGCTCGACGACGCCGGACGCGTACGCGAGTCGATGACGGCAAAGCGCGCCGTGCATTTCCCCGACACCGACACGGTCGACGTCGTCGCGCCGCTCCTTTCGCTCACCGAGCCCGGCAAGCCGACGATGTCGATCGCCGCCGACAATGCGACCGTCGCCGGCGACCGCGAGACGGTCACCTTCCGCGGCAACGTGAAGGCGCGGCGCGAGGCCGGCCCCGGCACCGGCGACAAGGTCGAGGGCCCGGCGTCGCTGTCCACCGAGCTTCTGCGCGTCGTTCCGAAGAAGGGGCTGGCCGACACCGATCAGCGGGTGACGATCGAGGACCCGCGTGGAATAATCGAGGCTGTCGGCATGTCGCTCGACAACAATACGCACACGCTGAAGCTCACCTCCGGCGCGCACGGCACGATCCAACCCAAGGCTCTCTCGAAGTGATTCGCTCATTCCCACATTCCGCGGGGCGGCTGCGCACGACCGCCGCGATCGTCGCCACCGCGATCGCGCTCGGTGTCGGCGCGGCTCCGGCGGCGGCAGAGACCGCCGACAAGGAGAAGCCGATCAACTGGATCGCCGATTCGGCAGACGTCAACGCGGAGACCAAGGTCGGCACGCTGATCGGCCACGTCGTCATCACGCAGGGCACGATGGTGATCCACGCCGACAGGATCACGTTCCGCCAGAACGCGGACAACTCGATGTCGGCGACCGCGTTCGGCAACCCGCTCACGTTCCGGCAGAAGCGCGACGGCTTCGACGAGTATTTCGAGGGCTTCGCGCAGCGCGCCGAATACGACGGCACGAAGCAGCTCCTCGAGCTCTACGACCACGCGCTCCTGCGGCGCAACCAGGACGAGATCCGCAGCAATTACATCTCGTACAACACCGCCACCGAATTCGCGAAGGCCGAAGGCCGCGGCGGCGTCGTGGCGGCCCCCGAGTCGGGCGGCGCCGGCGCGCGCGTGCGCGGCGTGTTCCAGCCGAAATCCGACACGCCGATGCCGGGCAGCAAGGGCAAGGACAAGGACGCTGCGAAAGCCGCGCCCAAGGCATCCGCGCCTGCGCCGGGTGCGGTCGCGCCGCCCGCGACGGAACTCAAATCCGCGACCGACCTCGCGCCGCCGGCATCGAAGTGACACCGCAGCCCGAAGCACCGCCCGTGAGCCAGCTTTCCGTCGCCCGGCTGGAGAAGCGGTACAAGGCCCGCACCGTCGTGCACGACGTCTCGCTCGACGTCGCCAGCGGCGAAGTCGTCGGCCTGCTCGGTCCGAACGGCGCGGGCAAGACGACGTGCTTCTACATGATCGTCGGGCTGACCGCCGCGGATGGAGGGCGCATCGAGCTCGACGGACGCGACCTCTCGCGGATGCCCATCCATTCGCGGGCGCGCCTCGGCCTCTCCTATCTGCCGCAGGAGGCGTCGATCTTCCGGAAGCTCACGGTCGCGGAGAACGTGCGCGCGATCCTCGAATTGCAGGACCTCGACGCCGACACGCGCTCCAACCGGCTCGACGCGCTGCTCGAGGACCTGTCGATCTCGCACCTCGCCGGCGCGTCGGCGCTGAGCCTTTCCGGCGGCGAGCGCCGCCGCGTCGAGATCGCGCGCGCGCTCGCCACGCGCCCTCGCTTCATCCTGCTGGACGAGCCGTTCGCGGGCGTCGACCCGATCGCCGTGCTGGACATCCAGAAGATCATCGGCTTCCTCAAGGACCGCGGAATCGGCGTCCTCATCACCGACCACAACGTCCGCGAGACGCTCGGCATCTGCGACCGCGCCTACATCATCAACGAGGGCCGGGTGCTCGCGTCGGGCGTCCCGGGCGAGATTGTTTATAATGAGGCGGTAAGGAAAGTCTACCTGGGCGAGCACTTCCGGCTCTGATCCTCCCGCTGCGGACGCGATGAAGCAAACGCTCCAACTCAAGCTCACGCAGCATCTGACGCTGACGCCTCAGCTGCAACAGTCGATCCGGCTGCTGCAGCTGTCGACGCTCGAGCTCAATGCCGAGGTCGAGCGCATCCTGCAGGAAAATCCGCTGCTCGAGAAAGCCGAGGGCGAAGACGAGGGCGTGCCCGCGGAAATCGCTGCGCCCCCCGATCCGCGCGCACCCTCCGATGCCGAGATCCGCACCGTGACTCCCGAGGATGGCGAAGCGTCCGCCGAAGGCGGCGTCACGCGCGACACCGAGGAGCGCCGCGATGCCGAGGGCCAGCGCGACACCGTCGACCGCGCCGATTTCGAGGATTACTCGTCCGGCGATTCCGACTGGGGCGGTCCGGGGTCCGACGACGACGACGACGGATTCTTTCCGCAGCAGGTCGCGACCAGCACGCTGCGCGATCACCTGATCGGACAGCTCGCGATGCTGAACCTGCCGCTGCGCGACCGGCACATCGTCGCCGCGCTGATCGACGCGCTGGACGAGGACGGCTACCTGCACACCTCGCTCGAGGAAGTCGCCGAGCTCTTCCCCGACGAACTCGAGATCGATCCCGACGAGCTGTCGATCGCGTTGCGCTATCTGCAGAGCTTCGAACCGGCGGGCGTGGCCGCGCGCGATGCCGCGGAGTGCCTCACGCTGCAGCTGAAGGCGCTGCCCGACACGACGCCGCACCGCGCCGAGGCGCTGACGCTGGTCGCATCCCACCTGCCGCAGCTCGCCGCGCGCGACTTCACCAAGCTGAAGCGCGCGCTGCACGTGGACGACGCCTGCATCCGCGCCGTGCGCGCGCTGATCATGAGCCTCAATCCGCGCCCGGGCGCCGCGTTCGCGAAGACCGAGGCGAACTACGTCGTGCCCGACGTCGTCGTCAGGAAGATCCGCGGCCGCTGGCAGGCGTCGCTCAACGAGGCGGCGATGCCCAAGCTCCGCCTCAACCGCATCTATGCCGACATCCTGACGCGCAATCGCGAATCGTCGAACCAGCAGCTCGCGGCGCAGCTGCAGGAGGCGAAGTGGCTGATCCGGAACGTCCAGCAGCGCTTCGACACGATCCTGCGCGTGTCGCAGGCGATCGTCGAGCGGCAGCGGCGCTTCTTCGAGCACGGCGAGGTCGCGATGCGGCCGATGGTGCTGCGCGAGATCGCCGACATGCTCGACCTGCACGAGTCGACGATCTCGCGCGTCACCACGCAGAAGTACATGCTGACCCCGCGCGGCACCTACGAGCTCAAGTACTTCTTCGGCAGCCACGTCGCCACCGACACCGGCGGCGCCGCGTCGGCGACCGCGATCCGCGCGCTGATCAAGCAGCTCGTCGGCGCCGAGGATCCCAAGACCCCGCTCACCGACAGCAAGATCGCCGACATCCTGGGCGCGCAGGGCATCCTCGTCGCGCGGCGCACGATCGCGAAATACCGGGAGGCGCTTTCGATTCCTCCCGTCAACCTGCGCAAGGCGCCATGAGCACGGTCCCCGCGCGGACATGCAGCAACAGAAGGAGAGTGCGATGAACCTCAACGTCACCGGCAACCACCTCGACATCACCCCCGCGCTGCGCGACTACGTCGTGGCGAAGCTCGACCGCATCTCGCGCCACTTCGACCACGTGATCGACGTCAACGTCGTCCTCTCGGTCGACAAGCTGAACCAGAAGGTGGAGGTGAACTTGCACGCGCGCGGCAAGGACATCCACTGCGACGCGATCGAGCCCGACATGTACGCGGCGATCGACGCGCTGGTCGACAAGCTCGACCGCCAGGTCGTGAAGCACAAGGAAAAGCTCGCGCTGCACCGGCACGAGGGCCACGACGCCAAGCGCGACGTCGCCCTCTGAGCCGCCCCGTTCGCCCTTGCCTCCGCGTCACTCCAGCGCATGAACCAGGTCGCCGAGCTCCTGCCCGCCGCGAACATCCTGCTCGACGTCGATGCGGGAACGAAGGCGCGCCTGTTCGACGCCGTCGGCGCCCTGGTCGAGAAGAGCTCGGGACTCGCGCGCTCGGTGGTGGTCGACAGCCTCGCCGCGCGCGAGCGGCTGGGCTCGACGGGCCTCGGCCAGGGTGTCGCAATCCCTCATGGGCGCATAAAGGGGCTGCGCGAGGCGCAGGGCGCGTTCGTGCGCCTGCGCGCGCCGATCCCGTTCGATGCGCCGGACGGCAAGCCGGTCGCGCAGGTGTTCGTGCTGCTCGTCCCGGAGCAGGCCACCGAGCGGCACCTGCAGCTCCTGTCCGAGCTTGCGCAGATGTTCTCGGACAAGGCGTTTCGCGACCGGCTCGCCACGGCGTCGAGCCCGGCCGCGCTGCGCGCGCTCTTCGACGGGTGGGCGGCCACCGCATCGCGCGTTCGCGACGAATGAGCGGCGAGCACGGCATGATGCGGCAAGTCAGCGTCGAAAAATTCTTCACCGACAATGAAGCGCGGCTTGACCTCAGCTGGGTCGCGGGACGCCAGGGCGGCAACCGCGTGCTGACCGGCGACGCGGCGCTCAAGCCCACGATCGGCCAGGTCGGCCACCTCAACCTCATCCACCCGTTCCGCATCCAGATACTCGGCGCCGCCGAGATCGCGTGGGTGAAGGGCCTTTCCGCCGAGACGTGGCGCGAAACGGTGGCGCGGCTGTTCGACACCGAGCTCGTGGCGATCGTCGTCTCGAACGGCGAAGCGGTCCCTGCCGAGCTCACCGAGCGCTGTGCCGCCGACCACGTCGCGCTGTTCACATCGACGCAACCCTCGCCCAACGTGGTCGAGGTGATCCGGCTCTATCTCGCGCGCGTCCTAGCCGAGGCGACCACGCTGCACGGCGTGTTCCTCGACGTGCTCGAAATGGGCGTGCTCATCACCGGCGCGTCGGCAATCGGCAAGAGCGAGCTGGCACTGGAGCTCATTTCGCGCGGCAACGGCCTCGTCGCCGACGACATCGTCGAGATCTACCGCATCTCGCCCGACACGCTCGAGGGGCGCTGCCCCGGCGTGCTGCGCGACTTCCTCGAGGTGCGCGGCATCGGCATCCTCAACATCCGGACGATATTCGGCGAGACCGCGGTGCGTCCGCGCAAGCTGCTGAAGTTCATGGTCCACCTCGAGGACCACGGCCACGAGGCATTCTCCGAGCTCGACCGCCTGCAGGTCCAGGCGACGTACCAGGAAATACTGGGCGTGCCCATCCGCAAGGTGACGATTCCCGTCGCCGCCGGGCGCAATCTCGCGGTGCTGGTCGAGGCCGCCGTGCGCAACTTCGTGCTGAATCAGCGCGGCATCGACAGCACGAAGGAATTCATCGAGCGGCAACAGAAATTGATGGAAGACGGCGGTTGACGGCGTAAACCTGCTGCGCTTGCCGATACTTTGTCGCGGTCACCCTCGAAATCCTCATGTACGTCTGATGTACATTCCGGTTTCTCGGGCGCCCGCTTCGCGTCTCGGCTGCGCTCGCGACGGTTTCCGCTCGTCAACCCTGCGGTGAACTTGGCGGTGCGATGCTCATGGACCTGCTCCTGATCGGCGGAGTCTCCGGCTCCGGCAAGAGCGTCGCGCTCGCGGCGCTCGAGGACTCGGGCTACTACGCGGTCAGCAACCTCCCGCTGCCCCTGCTCGAGGAGACGGCCCGCTACCTCGCGGCCGCGGGCCGGGACCGCGTCGCGATCGCGCTCGACGTCAAGACCGGAACCGGCATCGGCGACCTGCCGGCGACAATCGAGGCGCTCCGCGCCGGCGGCTGGAGCGTGCGCTTCCTCTATCTCGACGCGAAAACGCCGGAGCTCGTGAAGCGCTTTTCGGAAACGCGGCGCCGACATCCGCTGTCGAGCGACACGCGCACGCTCACCGAGGCGATCGAGGACGAACGTGCGTTGCTGGCCGAGATCCGCCCGCTCGGCTTCGCGTTCGACACGAGCGATCTCTCCGCAGCGGCACTGCGCAACTGGATCCGCGATTTCATCAGCGTCGATGCGACGCGACTGACGCTGCTGTTCGAGTCGTTCGGATTCAAGCACGGCGTCCCGCTCGACGCCGACCTCGTCTTCGACGTGCGCTGCCTGCCCAATCCATATTACGAGCCGCTGCTCGCGCCGCTGACCGGACGCGACGCGCCGGTCATCGGGTTTCTCGAGAAGCTCCCCGAAGTCGAGCGCATGTACACCGACATCTACCATTTCGTCGGCAGCTGGCTGCCGGACTACGCGCGCGACAACCGAAACTATCTGACCGTCGCGATCGGCTGCACGGGCGGCCGGCATCGCTCGGTGCATCTGGTCGAGCGCCTCGCGCGCGCATTCTCGCCCCGCTATCAGGTGCTGACGCGTCATCGCGAGCTCGCGTGACGACGCCGCGCATGCACGCCATCGCAATGCCCGCGCGCAACTGCCCGACGCTGCGCGGCCGCATCTTATGGCATCGTTCCTGAGCGCGACGCGCCCGAAGCGGTCCATGGATCTGCCGCTGTTTCCGCTGAAAACGGTGCTCTTTCCCGGCGGGGTCCTGCCGCTCAAGGTTTTCGAGCAGCGCTATATCGAGATGACGAAGGCGTGCCTTGCGAACGGTGTGCCGTTCGGCGTGGTCCTCGTCACCGA
>Ga0265327_10001000_pt1 | contig 40161 bp, 71 predicted proteins | sample 41621metaG_FD_202089 | JGI IMG/M metagenome (GOLD analysis project Ga0265327, IMG submission 202089) | Rhizosphere microbial communities from Carex aquatilis grown in University of Washington, Seatle, WA, United States - 4-16-21 metaG | ecosystem: Host-associated > Plants > Roots > Rhizosphere... | reverse complement strand
GATTGGCATCTATGGCGGCGCGGCAAACGGCACAGGCGGCCCAGCGACGGCCAACACGCCGCCTCCCGGCGCCAAGGTGCGCGTCTACAACCCGGCGACCGGGAAGTTCGAGTAATGGCTGACCAGTACGTCAAGCTGCCGGACGGGAGCTACGCGAAGTTCCCCGACACGATGTCCGACGCGGACATTCAGGCCGTGCTTGCTAAGACCACCGTCAACCCGATGAACATCGCGAAGGTGAACGGGCAGTATGTGCCGGTCGAACCGGAAGGCTCGGCGCTCGGTCGCTTTGCCTCTGGCGCGGCGCAGTACCTGAATCCGGTGACGGCCGTCGAAGGCATAGCCTCAGCGGTCATGCATCCCGTGGATACGGCCAAGGCGCAATGGGACGCCTTATCCGCGCAGCGTGCGCAAGCCGACGAACTGGCGAAGCAAGGACGCTACAGCGAAGCCGTGGGACATTTCACGGCCGGGATTCTGCCGCTCCTCGGGCCAGGGGCGGCGGATGCGGGCGAGACGATCGGCCGCGGAGACATCGCGGGCGGGCTCGGCAAAGCAATGGGACTCTTGGCGCCCGCCGCGTTGCCCTTGGCTGGCTCAGCCGTGCGGAGCCTTCGTGCAGCGCCTGGTGCGTCGGCCGTGGCGGACGCCGCTGATGCCGCCGCCACGAGTCGAATTGCCGATGTCATGAGCCCGAAGGTGGGCGGCTCGGTCAAACTCCGTCTCGGCAACATGGCGATGGACGTGGCGCCGCAAGTCGCCCGTGAAACGACCGCCATTACACGGAGTGGCCTCGCCGCGCAGATCGGGGACAAGCTCGATGCGGCCACACAAGGACTCGACGCAGCGGCGGATAGTCGCCTGAATGCGCGGTCATTCCCGACACAGCCGATTCTCGATTCGCTCAAGGCGGCGCGCGACAAGCTGACGGCCAAGGCTGTGGATGCCTCGCAATACCCGCCGGAACGGACGAATCTCAATTCGGCCGGGGAAGAAACCATGCTGACGAAGCAGCAGGGCGTGCCGATGGGTCAGGATGTCGTGCCGGCGCCGAACGCGGCGCGCGTGGCGCAGATCGACAAAGCCATCAGCGAGGTCAAAGCGCTCGGTCCAGTCGCGCACTACGAAGCGCTGCGCCGAATTCGGCAAGCCTACGACGCGCCCGCGAAAGCGGTGTATGCCGCAGCCGTCACGCCGAACTTTCTGGCCGAAATGGGCGGCAAGCTCGGCGCGGCCGATGTGACCGGATCGATCCGCAGCTATCTCGCCAAAATCGATCCGGCGACGGCGGCGGCGAACGTGGATTACAACCTCTGGAAAACGGCGTCCGATGTCATCCGAGCGACCGAAGAAACAGAGCGGGCTCGGCCGACGGTCGGGCGGTCGCTACTGGCGCGTGCGGCCGGGGCGGCCGTCGGGAACTCCGCAGACGGGAGCGCGGGGGCGACGATCGGCGCGATTGTCGGGCCGACCATCGAGCGCATTGCAAACGGCGCGCAGCCAGCCATGAAACTCATGGTCGCGCGGCAGTTGGCGAGTCTGGCTGATGCGATTCGCGCGGGGCGGACTACGCAAGCCGCAAGCCTTTTGGAGAGCCTCAAGCGCATGTCGGCCAGTGTAAAGACGAAAGCAGTCGTGACGGGGAACACGCTCAACGGAGCGCCCAGCGCGTTAGCTCCAGCAGGGCCATGAACAAGGCGGCGATCCCGAGTGCGCCGAGCACGACGACGTAGAACCAGAGCAGACGGAGATAGGCATGCCAAGCGAGACGCGGAACAATCCACAGCCACGACGGCATCCTGCCCATTCTACAGGAGTGTGCTAGGTGGCCGCCAATTGCCTCTTTTCCGCCCCATTCCTCTACATCGTGGATGCCAACGGCGTGCCGCTCGTCGGCGCGAAAGCGACGTTCTTTCAGGCAGGCACGAGCACACCTCAGCCGGTGTATCATGACGCCGGGTTGAATACAGCATGGACACAGCCAGTCACGACCAATGCGGCTGGGCAGTCAACCGGGCCGATCTATGTGAGCCCGACGCCCGCGCTCAAGATCGTCGTGGTGGATGCGAATAATGTGCCCGTGCCAGGCTATCCGCTCGACGGCTGGTCCCCAAGTCAGGTGGCGTCGTAATGGCCTTGCGCCTGTGGATTCTTCGTCAGCATGACCGCTGGTGTCGGCCGATTGATGTCGCGCTGTGTTATTGGCTCAGTTACGGTGGGCTCGTTTTGGCGTGGTGGCTGCGGCTTGCGCGATGACTCCACACGAGCGCGATGACTCCACACGAGTGGTTGTCCAGCGCGGTGCTGATCATCGTGACGGTCTCGCAAGGCTTACTCACCGTCGATCGGTGGGTGCATCGGCAGGGCCGGAACGACGAAGAACTGGATGGCCGCGTGCAGCGACTAACGGAACGTCTCGCGGCGGCCGAACAGCGAATCGGCGAACGGCTGACGACGGTCGAACACTCGGTCGATCAGATCATTCAACGCGCCAGCGAGATCAACAGCACGTTGCAGCGCATGGTCGGACGGCTCGAAATCGGGCGGTTTCGCGGGGATGGGAATCAGTGAAGTGCTCTCTGACCTGGCTTGATACAGGCTCCTCCGCTTATGCCAAGGCGAGGTACTCGTTTCACCCGCGAACCGTTTTCGCCGGAGGGCTACGGGAATTGCGCGTGTCCTTCCACGCCGCAGAGAGCGGGCCTAGTCTAACATGACTCTCGATCAGCTCGTGGACCAGACGATTGCGACCGAAGGCGGTTTTACCGACAACCCCTCGGATCATGGGAACGCCACGCAATTCGGCATCACGTCAGGGCAATGGGGCCGGTATCAGCATCTCGGCCGACCGGCCTCCGTGCGCGAGATTCAGGCGATCACGATGGATCAGGCGCGGGCCTTCTACCGAGCGCAGTTTCTGTCCTCGCCCTTTGCCTCGGTGCCGTTTGACGAGATCAAGGCGCAGTTGTTGGACATTGCGGTCAACAGCGGGCCGACCGAAGCGATCAAGCTGTTACAGCATGCGCTGGATGTGCCCGTCGATGGCGTCATGGGCGACCGGACGCGGCAGATGCTCAATGCGATGCCGTGGAAGCTGACCAACGCGGCGCTGGTGGCGCAGCGCGTGAAGTTCTATCTGGATCTGGCGCACGCAGACGCCAATCAAGGCCAGTTTCTCAAGGGTTGGCTGGCTCGTGCCGTGAGTTTCCTCGCATGAAGCCGGATCGCGACTTGGAATTGCTGGCCGCGTCGGCGCTGCTCCTCGGCTTTGTGCTGCTTGCGCTGATGGCCGCGCCGCTGTTTCTGTTCCTGAAAGGACACTGACCGATGACCGCAATTCCTGTCTGTACGGCGTTGCTGAACCCGCTGAACCATCAGCCGGACGGCACGGTCACGATGAACTACCCGGCCGGGAAAGACACGGTGGCGAGCTTGCAGTCGGATGGCTCGTTCCAGACGCGGCCGAAAGGCACGGCGGATCGCTGGGAGAAAGCGCAGATTCTGTCGGGCGGCTTGCTCTATACGAACGTCGACGCGCTGATTGCGGTGTTCGTGCCGTATCCCGAGTTGAAGTAATGAGCCTTCCTTGGTGGGCCTGGAGCGGCGGGTCGCTCCCTACGAAGCCAACCCGGCAACAGCTCTGCACGGGGCAGTTGACGTTTCAAGGCTTCCAGTGCCAAACGCAGCAGTTCGGCCGCATCAATTGCCAATTCCCGCTCGACGTGCTGACGCCGACGGATCGGCAGTCGGCCTATGCCGCCATGCACGCACTGGGTGACACGATGGCGCTGTTCATGGCGTCCCATGCGTACCTCGAGCCGGGGATTCCGCCGCCGCTGTCGACGCCGATGGACTGGACGCAGAACCTCTCGGGACTGCGCGCGCTCCTGATTGAAGCCATCAGTAACGGCTTTCTGATCGATCTGCGCCTCGCGGGCGATGGAGAAAGCATCAAGGACGCGCAAGGGAACTACATTCACAACGATCCGGTGGGCTGGACGTACGGCGCGCAGTGGTTGATCGAAAACTTCCCGCGCATCGTGGATGGCCTCGGGCGAGACATTGCGCCCTACATCCGCTGGTGTCCCGGCTTCGATGGCGTGTGGTATGGCTGGACGGCCGAGCAGATCCAGGCATTTGGGACGCTGTTCCGCTCCGTCCTGCCCGATGGTGTGCTCTCGTTGGAGTTCGTGGCAGGCGTCTGCCATCTCGGCGGCGGGAAATCGGACTACGAGCCCGGCGGCGGCCTCTACGAATACGACGTCTTTCAATCGGAATACGACACGGGCAACAACGGCGGCCACAACGATACGCTCTGGCAAGTCGGGGCGCGGATGCTGGGGCCGGCTTATATTCGGCCACCTGACCAGCCGCCCTTCGACGATCCGGGCGCCCCGTTCAGCGAGAACTCGAGCAATTTCTACCTGAGCGTGCCGACGCCGCGCGGGCCACGCTACACCATCGGGATCGAAGACTGGCTGTACGAGTGGTGCCGAGATCGTTGCGCCTTACAGACCGTGACGGACTATCGGAGCTACAAGCAAAGCGTGGGATACGCCTACGTCGGCTGATGGTGAAAGCGTGCGGCTACTGCCATCTCACGCCGACGCGCTGGATTCGCCCGTGGGTGGATGTGACGAAGACGGTTCGGATGCACTTTCTCTGCTGGCTGAAGTGGCGTCATGAGACGCGGGAGCCGTGACATGCTGAGACGATTCTGGCAAGCCGAACCTCTGATCGCGTCGCTGCTCGGTAGTGCAGCTGTATGGGGCGCGCTCTTTGCCCTGCTCGCCGCCTTCAATCATCCGCTGACGCCGACGCAGCAAGGCGCCATTACCGGCCTGATCGCGGCTATCGGCACGATCATCGGTCGGTCCCAAGTCACGCCGATCAACTGAGGCGAGGAGGGATGACTAGCGACATGGCGAGCGGCCGATCAGGACGCGGCAGCAGTGCCGATGGAGGAATTGTCTCGCCATCCACATCTTCAGTCACCAGGAAGTATTGCAGATGTTCCGTCGTGGCTAGCGTGACTGGATTTTTCGCGTATTGTCCAGCGATTTGAATCATGTCATGCTTGAAGATCGGCATCTGTTTATTCTATAGGAAGTGAGCGTCATGAAGCCTGTTCTCCTCGCTCTGTGTCTCTCGTGTTCCGTCGCCTGTGCGACGGTCCAGCCGCAGCCGCCCGCCGGCACCTACTCCGCCCAAGGGCTCAAAGCCTTCAACGCCGATCAGTTCATCAAGGATCTGACCGCGCTCTCGCAGACGGCGATCAACCTGAACGCCACGAGCGGCAAAGAGCATCTAAGCGATGTGGATACCGGCTACGTCCGCGACTTTGCGCTGACGGCTGGTGCGGCGGCGCAAAGCTACGGCGCGGGCAACGGCACCATCGGCATCATCCAGACCGCATACAACACGCTACTCACGCGCCTCTCGGCGGACGCGAAAATCAACGGCACGCTGGCGACGGCCATCGCGGTCATTACCGCGGCCGTCAACGCGCTGCCCGCGCAGTAGGAGATCCGATGGACGCGAATACCGTGATCGATGATGTGGCGAAGGGCGCGACGATGGCCGAAGCGATGATCCCGGCCGTGGCGCCGTTCTCGCCGCTGATTGCGCTCGTCCTCGGCATTGCAAAAGCGCATTACAACGTGACGCAGGCGTGGCCGACGGAACAGCAGGTCATGGCGGCGCTGCCAGCTGACTATCAGAATCTGCAGACGATCTGGTCGCAGTGGAGCGCGAGCAAGGCCGTCTCTGGTGCCACTGCTCCCGCTCAGTAACTGGCGCCGCGCGATGTTGCCGGATGCCTACACGGTCCAGTGGATCGTGGACTTTGTGGCGGAGTACCAAGAGAAGCATGGGCACTGGCCGAGCGTGGAGATCATTCTGACGGCGCTGCGGCAGCTCTGACATCGCGCCGCGTTTTATTCAGCTCGCGCTTCAGCCGTTCTTTGTCGCGTAGTTCTTTTGCAATCGCGGCCAGCGCACGGCGAAGATAGGGCAGCGCCTCGATGTTCAGCATTGCGTGGCCTTCATAGTCGTCGGTGCAGATGTGTAGCCAGTCCTTGTCGTATTCAACCCGCGCATAGGGACCATGATAGAGCCAATCGTTGTCTTTGTCGGGCGTGAAATACTTCGCGCCAACGCCCCAGCCCCATTTCTCTTTTTTAATGTAGCCGCGAGTTGTGCCCATGCGCCGATCCTACCACACTTGACGGCTAGCCGCGCCTGTGCGACAGTATCGGGCCATGAAGGAACCTGACGTTCTCGCCCTTTTAGAACGTGTGATTGCCGAGCATGGCGGCAACGAAACCCGCGCCGCCGCCGCTCTCGGCATTTCCCGCAGCTACATCAACGACGTACGACATGGCCGCCGCCACATCTCCGCCCGATTACTGAAGGCGCTCGGGCTCGCCCGCGAGATTGTGATCCGGCGCGCCAAAGTTTCCGCTTGACATGCCGTCGCGGCTGTGAGACAGTAGGCGCATGGACATTCTCCTGGCGGTGGGCGGCGCCTTCGTGTTTGTATTCCTGCTGGCGCTTGGCGTGTTGACGTGGGCGCTCGGGGGCTTTGCGCGGGCCATGAATTCGATGGAGCAGGACCGATGACGGGCGGCTTCGCGTTAACCAGGGAGCTTGCGTACGCGATGGCTACGGATGCCGCTCACCGCTCGATGGACCCGTTTCAGTTGCGGCCATGGACCGATGCGGCTCAGGACGTCTACATCGAGACGTTCCGTCGAGTGTGGACCCTGGACGACGAGTTCACGCAGCAGGAATTTGAAGCCGTCCACGGGCACGCGCCGAGGCCGACATCCGACAGAGATCTGCGCGAGTGTCGCCAGATTTGGGAACGCCGGAAAGCGGCGGGGTTGGTCTACGGCGCAATCCCGCACGAAGGCTGAAGTAAAAACGGCCGCGCGCTGGGAAGAGCACGCGGCCTGGCACCACCACCCGAACGATAGGAGCGTTCGAATCGATGGCTGACGACAAGGATACCCCGAACGTGACAATCCGCCGCATTCTGCATCGCTGGACCGGCGCCGTGCTATGGGAAGGCCCAGCAGAAACAGTCAGGGATGCGCTCCATGCGGCGTTAGCCGCGCGCGCCAACCTGACGGGCGCCGACCTGACGGACGCCAACCTGACGGGCGCCGACCTGACGCGCGCCAACCTGACGGGCGCCGACCTGACGCGCGCCAACCTGACGGACGCCGACCTGACGCGCGCCAACCTGACGGACGCCGACCTGACGGGCGCCGACCTGACGGACGCCAACCTGACGGGCGCCGACCTGACGCGCGCCAACCTGACGGGCGCCGACCTGACGGACGCCGACCTGACGCGCGCCGACCTGACGCGCGCCAACCTGACGGACGCCGACCTGACGGGCGCCGACCTGACGGGCGCCGACCTGACGCGCGCCGACCTGACGGACGCCAACTTGACGGACGCCGACCTGACGCCGATCCGTGACGACCTATGGGCCGTGCTCAGTGCCGTACCGGCTGAAGTGCCGGCGCTGATCGCGGCGCTGGAAGCCGGGCGCGTGAACGGATCGACCTATTCGGGCGAGTGCGCGTGTCTCGTGGGGACGATCGCGAACGCGCGCGGCTGCCTCTACACCGACGTGCCGAACCTGCGGCCGAATTCGTCGCGCCTGATTGAGCGGTTCTTTCTCGGCATTCAGATCGGCGACACGCCGGCAACGTCGCAGGCGGCGAAGCTCGCGCACGAGTGGGCGAGCGACTGGCTGAGTCGGATGCGCGCGGCATTTGGCGGTGCGAAGTGACCGCCGTCGCCATTCTCCTGATCGTGGCCATCGTCACGCTGATCTGCTGGATCGAGCCGTCCCCTCAGCAGTTTGTGCGCGATGTGAAAGCCGAAGCGCATGACCTGCTGCCGCCGACGCCCGCGCGGTCCATGTCATTGCCTGCGTCGAAAGGCTTTCGTTCCGCTAAGGTCGTGCCCTTTGATCGGCCCTTTGGATCCTCGCGGGCGGAGTCTGAGGCGTTGCTCAAGCGGCGGCTGGCGGCGGCGGTGCGGGCTGGTGGAAAGGGGGCCGCGTGATGGCCTCAATCAGTGTCAATTGCGATTCGACCGAAGAGCCGACGACGCGGCTGCTACCGATTGGCGATGGCCGTCTGTTCGTCTCGTTCCAGTGCGGGCCAGACATCTCCGTGATCCTTCCCGGCTTCGACGCGGTGGCGCAGGACTACGCGCGCGCCCTCGCCAACGCCTTGATGTCCGTCGCCGACTTGATGGACACGCCGGCCGCGCAGCCGGTAACGGAACCCGAGGCGCAGTCATGATCCGCGCCTCCATCGCCCCGCTTCCGGCGGCGGTTGGCGGCGACGGTGCTAAGCGGGTCGCAGAACGGAGCGGCGTAGATGTGTAATTTCCTCTCGGCGTTAGTTGTGCGCAACGGCGATGTCTTGACGCATCCGATGTTGGATTCGCACTCAGACTTGGTGCGCTATTTCCAGTTGCCGGATACCGATGCGCATATCAATCACTTTGCGAAAGTGGAACTCGTGCCCGTCGATTGGGCCGACGCTTCGACGTGGAAATGGCGCATAGATGAGCCAACCCTACCGATGTGGTGGGAGGATGTGGCGGCCCAAGCCGAATCCACGCTCCACGCACGCGCCAGCCGCATGATCCTGACCGCCGGCGAGCATGAGCTGATCGTGGATGGCTGCTGGATCATCGCCGGGACGGCCAAGATCAGAGACGTGCGCTCGGGTCGTATCGTGCGAGTGCAGGACTCGGCGACCATCAGCGGCGTCAGGGACTCGGCGACCATCAGCGACGTCTGGGGCTCGGCGACCATCCGCGGCGTCGGGGGCTCGGCGACCATCCGCGGCGTCAGGGACTCGGCGACCATCAGCGACGTCAGGGACTCGGCGACCATCAGCGGCGTCAGGGACTCGGCGACCATCAGCGACGTCTGGGGCTCGGCGACCATCAGCGGCGTCGGGGGCTCGGCGACCATCCGCGGCGTCGGGGGCTCGGCGACCATCCGCGGCGTCGGGGGCTCGGCGACCATCAGCGACGTCTGGGGCTCGGCGACCATCCGCGACGTCGGGGGCTCGGCGGTGCTCGATGCCTCAGCGAAAGCGGCGGTGCGATCATGATCCGCGCCTCTCTCGCCCCGCTCCCTGTTGCCTTGATCCAGCAGGTCGATCAACTGGCCGGGGATCTCCGACGGGGCGCGAGTGCCTGTCAGACGCCGAGTGAACTCGGGAAGTTCCTCGAAGCCTACTCGCGCAGTTGTCAGTTGGTCGCGGATCGCTGCCACGCGGAAGCCACGTTACTGAGCGGCGGAGAGTTGTCACCGGGCTACGTGAAAGAGCTGCATGACGTGCTGGAGCGTGCCCTGTGAACGAAACCCACGAACAGCCGACCGAGCAGCCGCGCCGCGCTCAGCGCGAGACGCACGTATTCAGCCACTTCCCGCAGGTCAATCGGCGCATCCGTGGCATTGCCTTCTGCGGCGCCTTGGTCGACATGGAACGCGATCTCATTCAGCGCGGAGAACGTCCGACCTGTGAGACGTGCCGCGAGCTACAGGATGGACTTGAGGACGGGAGCTTTTGACCATGAAGACACAAAACCTACTAGACCAGCCGGCCGACGATGCGCCGGTCGCTCAGGCCGAATCGCTCGCGCCCGTGGCCGGCGTCACGATGTTCGAGCGGCTGGCGATGGACCCGAACGTGTCCGTCGACAAGTTGGAGCGGTTGATCGAGCTGCAGGAACGCATCATGCGCCACGACGCGAAGGCCGCGTTTGAAGCCGCCTACGCCCGTCTGCAGGCCCATATCCCGATCATCGACGAGCGGAGCCGGATCGTCGTCAGGAACGAAGTGCGGAGCACCTACGCCGCCCTGGAGGATATCCATTCGGTTATCAAGCCGATTCTCGCGCAGTACGGCTTCGCGATACGTCATCGCACCGAATGGCCGACGGACAAGCCGAACATCATCCGCATTATCGGCATCCTGGGCCACGAGCAGGGACACAGCGAAGAGAGCATCTTCGAGGCGCCCGCCGATCGCTCGGACTTCCGCTCTGACATTCAGTCGATGGGCTCGACCGTCAGTTACGGCCGCCGCTACACGACGATGGATCTGCTGAACATTGCCACTCAGCGCGCCGACAATGACGGGCAGGCGCCGACCCGGCAGTCCTCCGAACCGGATGGCTACGCCGATTTCTACGCGAAGCTTGAGAAGGCTGCCGAGCGCGGCCTGAACATCCTGACCGAGTGCTTCAATACCGGCACTGCCGCCCAGAAAACATACGCCGCGAACGCCGACAAGAACCGCTGGATCACCCTCAAGAAGTCCGCGCAGGCGGTGAAGTGATGCGGATCATCGAGTGCGAGCAGCGCTCGCCCGCCTGGTTCAGTGCGCGCCTTGGCAAGCTGACCGGATCGTCGGTTGGCGAAGCGTTCGCGACACGGAAAGACAAGGGCGAGGCCGCTGGTCGGCGCAACGCGCGTATTCGCCTCGTCCTGGAGCGGCTCACGGGAAAGTCGGTCGAGGACGACTACAGCAATGCGGACATGCGCCGCGGCGTGGAGCTAGAGGCCGATGCCATCGGCGCCTATGAAGCCGCCGCCGGAATTCTCGTCATGCCGGTCGGCTTCATCGAGCACGACGAGTTGATGGCCGGGTGTTCGCCGGATGGCCTCACGGTCGATGGAGGCGCTGAAGTGAAGTGCCCGAAGCCGGCGATTCACCTTGACTATCTCCGCGGCGGCCTGCCGAACGACTACAGGCTGCAATGCATCCATGCACTTTGGCTGACCGGCCGAGCGTGGTGGGACTTTGTTTCCTACTGTCCGCACTTTCCGCCGCCGCTCCATTTGAAGATCACTCGGATCGAAGCAAAGGACGTCGATCTGGCGGCGCACGAGCGCGAGGTGCGGCGGTTTCTAGAAGAAGTCGATCGTGAATTGATGGCCGTGAGAACCCTTTCGGATCTGAGCGGCGTGCTACAGGAGGCCGTCTGATGGGCAGCGTGAACAAGGTGATCCTGGTCGGCAATCTCGGACGCGACGCCGAGTTGCGCTACACGCCTGGCGGGGCCGCCGTCGCCACGCTCAACATGGCGACCACCGAGGTCTGGAACGACAAAGGCGGGCAGAAGCAGGAAAAGACCGAGTGGCACCGCGTCGTGCTGTGGGGCAAGTCGGCCGAATCGCTCGCGGAGTACCTGACGAAGGGAAAGCAGATCTACGTCGAAGGCCGTCTGCAGACGCGTCAATGGGACGACAAGGATGGCAACAAGCGGTACACCACCGAGATCCGCGGCGATCGTGTCGTGCTGCTCGGCGGGAGAGGCGGACGAAGCTCGCAGGATGAGCACGTGTCAGACGAATCCGTGGCGTCGGAAAGCTCGGCGCCGATGACCGACGACGATATTCCGTTCTGACGCAATGGACTCCGCGACCTTTCTCTGCACGCGCACCGGCAACAAGCCGAAGATCTACGACCGCGAAGGATTCGAGCGCGCAATCGCTCAATTCGGAGACGGCGAGGACTTCCAACTGACCGTCGGCGCTATCGAGGAAAGCCGCACGCGACTGCAGGAGAAGGGCTTCCACGCGATGATCACGCCCTGGGCGAGGTCAGAAGGCCACGCGCTCGAGGACTTGAAGCGCGATCTGCTCGCGGAAATCTTCGGGCTGCGCGAGCACACGGATGCGCTGGGCGGCGTCGTCGTCCAGCTCCTCGTGGAACCGCACACGTCGAAGCTGTCGAAGAAGAAATACAACGAGCTGATCGAGCGCACGCTGGAGATTGCCGCGCGCTGTGGCTACGAACTGGAAGCGCCGAGCGAATACCGCGAACGCAAACTGAAGGAACGGAAAGGACGAGCCGCATGACCGCGCTCCTTCGCTGCCAAACCGCGCTCGCCGAAGCGATCAACGCGATCGATGAAGCGAGCCAAGGCGTGGATGATCGACGCAAGGAAGCCGCGTTGGGCGCGTTGCAAGTCCTGATCGAGCAGGCGGCGAATCGCCTAAGCGAGATGCTGGCGGAACCGTCGGAGGAGGACTGATGCACGTGAAACACGATCTACAGACGTGCCATAGCGCGCTTGTGGATGCACGGGAGGCCGCACGGAAAGTGATCAAGTGGGCCGAGGACCAAGACATGGATACGGGGCCGATGGATGGAGCCGAAGGAGCAATCGAAGAAGCGCTTCTGCTCGTTGATGACGCCTTGGAAGAGTTCAGTTGATGGGCGTTCTTGATGGTTTGCCAACGCTCTCCGGTCGCGCCGCGGAGCGCTACGCCACTCCGAAGCACGCGATTGTCCCGACGGCCATCGTGAAGCAAGCGAAGAAGAAGCTGAAAAGCGAGCAGGAAGCGGAGTTCCGCGCCGCCGTTTGGCGAAGGGACCGCAACCGCTCGCGCGCGTCCGGCAAGCCACTGGCGAAGTCCGGCAGTGATTGGGATCGCGTCGGGGAAGTGCATCACGTCCTCGCGCGTTCGACCGATCCCGACAAGCGGCTCGATCCGAGCAACGGGATTCTGCTGAGCAAGAGCGAGCATCGGCTGGCGGAAACCGTCTGCCCGAACGCGCCGGACCATTGCCTGCTCGACATCGTCGGGCCGGAGGATCGCAGTAAGCCGCAGCTGTTCCTCTGGCGAGATGTGCATGGCGTCGAGACGAAGCGGAGGCAATCGTGAGCGATATGCCACAAGCGGCTCGGAACGACTGGCGACTCGACGAACGCGGAGAGCTTGACGACGTGGCGGTCGATGCGCCCGCGATGTTCCGCTTGGAGCGAATGGGCGCCGGAGAGATTTGGCTGGCGGTCTATCGCCGCGATGGATCCCGCACGTCAGTCACGATCCGCGGGTCTCGACTTTCGATGAGCTATGAACATGAAACCGTCTGACGGGACGGCCCTCAAGAGGCGCACGACATGAGCAAATCAGCCGAGCAACTTCTGTCGGCCTATGCCGAGACGCGCGACTTGCGCGATCGGCTGCGGGACGAGCGGAACGGGCGCCTGTGTCAGCGAGCAGAGGGCGTGACGTTCATCGATGGCATACCTGAGCCACGGAGCGGCACGCCATGCTGGAAGGCTGCGCGGCAGTGGGAGTCGGCCGACAATCCGGCGCCTGATCCGAGCGTTACATTCTGGCTTGATCCGCCACTCGAATCATGGTGTGACGACTGTCGAGAGCGGCAAGCGGCGGCAGACCAACTACGTGTCGCCGTTAGACACCACGCCGCAGCGAAACGCGCGGTTCTTAGACGCGGCCGTGCGCTGGTTGCAGCCCTTTCGTCTGCGGAGGCCAGCCGATGAGCAAGACCCCACGACAGAAGCGGCTGACGAAGGCGCAACGGTTGGCCATCCTCAGCGAATTGTTGCGGGTCGGGCGCGCAGTCTGTCAGTGCGGGCATGCGCGGGACTCGCACGTCACGTGTACGAACGGACGGCACTATCGAGGCTGCCACGTCTGTGAGTCCTGTGCGGGCTATCGGCCCGTTCGCTTCGCGCTCAATCAATCCACGGAAACCATTTCTTTGAAAGCCAAAGGCTGATGAGCGAGACCCCACGACCGATGTACGGCCCGTTGACGGATCGCGAACAGGCCATCTGGGAAGCCAAGCAATGGCAGGAGCGACACGCGGCCGAGAACACCCCATCGCCAGTGAACGATGCGTGGACGGTGATCGTCGGGCTGCTGATGCAGCTGCGCGTGAACGCCGCCGAACTCCGCGCGATCGAAGACAAGTTGAAAGCCGAAGGCCGATGAGCGAGACCTCCCCAAGAGCAGACCGCTCGTTAGAAGTGTGCATCTGCGCCGCCATCGTCTCCGAAGACTGCCGAGTCTTTCGCGGCCATCGTCACGACGACGCCATCCTGACGGCCGGAAAGGCTGGCGCGAAACCGTCGAGTCTCGCAGCCTCGCAGGGCTTCATCACGTCGAGAAATCGCTTCGTGGACCGTTACGAGGGCATGCGGCTCCAGCGTGCGGCTGGTGCTCGTTCGGCGTGCTACGGGGAGCTGCGCGGCGACATGCTGTTCAGCGAGGACTTGTATTTCGGCTCGGACGATACGCTCGAAGTCGCCGGTCTTCCGTCTCCGGCGTCTCCCTCCGTCGCCGTGCCGTCCCCAAGGAGAGACGAACGGCAAGCTGAGACCATCGACCGGCTCGCGCGTCAACTTGCGCCGTCTTCTGCGCCCTCTCCAGCGTCTCCACCAGGAGCCGCACCGACGAAGGAGGAGGAGACGCGCGTCGAGCCCAGCTCTGGCGTCGAGTTCCCATCCGACATCGATACGATCCTGAAGTGGATCAATATCCTCCTGCTGAAGCTGAAAGAGAAGTATTCGGCGGCCATTCACCAAGATCCGTGCAGCGTCTGCGGCCATCGGGAGCGCGAACTCAGAGCACTGATCGAGCAGTGGCGAGAGGAAGCCGCCTCACAGGGAGCTATCTACGGCTCAGGAATAGCCAAGTGTGCCGATGAACTGGAAGCGGCCTTGCGTCCATCCCCGAGCGAGGAGAAGTAGATGCCTCTAAATCCGGGCGAGCGTGCGATTGTGCTGTTGCGAAACCTGGTCGAGGACGGCGACACGCATGACGCCGCGATCGCTGACGGCTCCACCATCGAAACGAACGGCGACGCTGAAGCGTGGTTCGATGAAGCGATTGCCGTCGTCAAGGCTGCGGACGAACTGAGGCGTCCCTCCCCGAGCGAGGACCTCGGGGCCGATTCGCTCGACTCGATCGATCTCGTCCTCGCGCTCGAAGAATTCGTGCTCGTCTCAAAGGCGCTCGTCTCGTCACTGCAAAGCGAAATCGATTCGCTACGCGAGCAATTAGGGCTCACGCCTAGAGTCTGGTGGCGTCCCTCCCAGAGCCGTCAGGAGCCGACATGAGCGAGCAGAAGCCCTGCGACTGCGACGAGATGGAATGCGTCAGGAACTTCATCCGGCCGGGCTTCGCCTGCAAGGTGGAGACGCACATCCGTCAGCAGATCGCTGACGAAGTGCGGCACTTGCCGTGCTGGCGATTTACTACTGGCGCATTCGAAGACCAAGGCGCGATCTATCGAGAAGTGGTCGCTGCGGCCATTGAGCGGCCGAGCGGCGGGAAGGAGTAGGCGAGTGACCCCAACTGCGCCGAAAGGTGCCTACGTCTATCAGCCACACCCGGTCACACGGAAAGACGGCCGCTTGTGGCACGTCGGCGGGATTCCCGATGGCCTGACGCGGGCGGAGGCGGAAGTGCTCGCGGCGGCGGTCAACACGATTCTGGCCATGCGGGCCTCGTCAGCGGAGCAGGAGCCGACCTAGATGGATCGCCTCGACGCTTGGAAAACGAAGGACGAATCGATCGGCCAGCGGGTGAAGCGGCTTCAGACGCTGTTCATGATGAAGTTCCGGGTGATCTACCTGGAGGCCGGTGGCGTCATTCGCGTGCATTGCGACGACGGGTCCGTCTGGCTGATCGGGCCGGATGACTCGCGCATCCAAATAGAGGCGACGAACTCATGATCACTCGCTGGCTCTGTTCCCTTCGCGGGCATGACGGGATGCTGAAGTACGAGAAAGATCGGCTGGCCTTGTCCTGTCACACGTGTGGATGGGAATCGGCCGGGTGGGATCTGAAAGAGAAACACGAAGAAGATTTGTCGCGCGTGGACAGGGAGCGATTGACCCATCGTCCTCTTACCGCAGCGAGCGAAGGGAGATAAGTGACCGATGGAAATCTTTGTATGTCCAAAGGATTCGATTAGTGATCGGTCGGTGCGCGCGCTGCGCGAGGCCGGGGTTGTTGTCGTGCAGGCCGACGACCCTGAAAAGTGCCGATTCATTCGCGCGGGCGGCGAAGAGGTCGGCTCCCGCGATCTGCTGTGGGCCGCGATGAAGGCCATGCAGATTACGCCTCAATATTCTGCTGGCGAAGGCGCCCAGAAGGTGCGCGAGGAGTTTACGAAGGTGCTTTTCGGGATCGTCAACGACCGTCGCGAGTTAGCGAAGTCAGTCGACGCGGTAGCCCGCTCCACTGGCGCCAGCGCGGACTGACCACGCGCGTCAAAAGCATTTTGTTCTTTCGGATAGTGTGCGGTTTCGGCGGCGACTCGTGACGGAGTAGGGAGAAATGTCGATTCGATGCCCGCATTGCAGGCAGACGTTTTCAGGGTACCGAAAGGACCGCGACATGCTGGCCTTAGAGCTCGGCCGTTGCGCTGACTGCGGGAACGACAAGAGCGACGCAGATGTTGCGGCTGGACGGTGGCGGTGCCAAGCGTGCCGAGATAAACGCCGACGCCGAATGAGACGCAAGCGCGGGATCGAGAACGAATACGCGAAACGGTTTGTATACGCGAAGTAGATCAGCGGCGGGCGGGCAGGTGCTTCTCTCAGGTTCAGACTTCGACAACGCAACGATTCGGTTCTGAGGCGGCGACAGCCTCAGCTGCTTACGGTTCGGCTTGCACATGGGGTTCACGGGATGCCTGATGATCGGTTCATCCACAAGCGGCTGGGGCACTCCGAAAAGGTGAACCTGCTCACCGATTTGGAGTTTCGGGTGTGGGTGCAATATCTGCTCAGCGCGGACGACTTCGGCGTGATGCGGTTCTCGGCGATCACCGTGCAAGCCGACAACGACCATCTGTCTAACCGAAAGACGAAGGAGATCGACCGCGCCTTACAAGCGGTGCTGAATCGCGGGCTCGTCAGGCTCTTTGAGCACCAGGGACGACGTTACATCTACCAGCCCGATTGGCACGACTATCAGCGCATCGGCTATCCGAGGGGCACGGTCAACCCGCTCCCGCCCGACGACGCGATCGCGGAATGTTCCCCGAAGACTCGCGCATATTTCCAGAAACATCGGCTGAAAGTTTCCCCAATCGTGGCCGAAGATTCGCGGAATATTTCTGAAAAGTTTGGCAAAGATTTTACCCCTCCTCGCGCGCGCGAAACGGCTATGGCTAACGGCAAACGGCTAACGGCTAACGGCGAACGGCGGCTTGAGCCGGAAGCGGTGCCGGAACCGAGCCCGGAAGAGGAGCGGGCGGCGCGACTGCTCGAACGCTACGCCGTGCTGTTTCAGGAGCACCGTCGCGGAGCGGTTTACCGGGCGCGGCCGCACTTGGATTTCCCGGAGGCTATTGAGCTCGTCAAGCTCTGGTCGGATGACCGACTCGATCGGCTGGCGGTCCTCGTGCTCACGACTGATGACCCGTGGATTTCCAAGACAGACCGGGCCTTCAAGATCTTTGCGACCAAAGCGACGTGGGCGGATGACCGTCTGCGGCAGTGGGAACAGCAGCAGGAGATCGCATGAAGACGCACTGCCGATGTGGGGATCGCGGCTTGCTCAAGATTGGCTACCAGGACGGCACGCCGTTCGATGTGGCGATTTGTCGGTGCGCGACGGGCCGGCGCTTCCGGCTGATGCCGATCGCCGTTCTAGCGGGCATCCTGGGCCTTCCTGAGGACCGCGTGCGGCCGCTCGAAGAACTCTCAGAGCCTGATGATCCGTGGACGGTGCCGATTGCGGCCGCGCCCGACTTCCTCCAGGCTGGTCAGGTCGGAAAGCGAGCGAAGCTGTGACCCGTCGAAAATCCGGGCTCGCGCTTCGCCGGGAACGCCTGCAAACCCTTGGACGGATCGACCGCGCAAATCGCTGCGCGGCCTGTCTCCAAGCCTTGCCACGGCCGCATGTGCTCGTGGTGGACACCGGGATTCGATACTGCTCAGAAGACTGCCGGATCTCGGCAGAGGAACGGAAGAAATCAGATGATGCGCGCGGAGGCAAGTGGGGGAGCGCGTAGGCTGATCTACCGCGTGGAAACGAAGGGTTATCAGAATGATGAATGAAAAACTTGCGTCGGTGTTTCGGTATTACCCGGCTCGCTGGATAAAGGCTGAGCGTCCGTGGCGGATGGGCGAGTGGTTGTGGGCGACGCAGGGCCATCTGCTCGTCGCGATTGCCGATGACGGCTCGGACGCTGATGAGACGCCTGAGAATATGCGGAAGGCTGATAGATACGTCACCGTGCCGTCAGCGGACGTGCTCAATCCGGTCTCGCTCTCGGAGCTCCGCAAATTCGCCGGATCTGTCATTCCCGAGAAAGTGCCGTGCGAACGGTGCTTTGGCTCTGGCCGCTCCGACTTTGACGGTGACGAGGCGACGTGCGAACACTGCGGACTGGCGACTCGTGCGTACTGCACTGAATGTGGCGGCGACGGACATCGAGCAATGGTGCGGCGATACGGGAAAGTGAACGGCGTGCCGGTCGATCTGGCGCTGCTGGCGTTCGGACTATCGATTGTTCCGCAGGACGAAGCCGGATCGATCAGCTTCCTCGTGTCCGTGGCAGACGAGAAGCAGTCAGCGGTGGCCGTTACCGGCGAAGGCTGGCGCGTCGTGCTGATGCGGCTGTCGAAAGGCCGTGACGGTGATCCGGAATTTCACTGCGGGCAACCCGAGTCCGCCGACGCGGTAGGTCAGTAATGAGCCAACCCCACTTGACCACGCGCGAGAAATCGTCTTCGTGGTTGGCAGAGGAACGAAAGGCGCTGAAATGACCCCTTCCCAGCAGCGCGCACTCTACCTCGCCGCCGCCGAAGCGGAAGGATACTTTGCGGATCAACTCGCGCGGAATCCCAACCTGGAACGCGCGAAGCACATCCATCAGGCGCTCCAGCGGGTGTTGCGGTTTCGCGCGCCGCGACAGATTCGGCGCAGTGAGAAAGCCTGTTCCCGCTGCGAGCAGGTGCGCGTCATCGAAGACTTCGCGCTGGACGCCGATGCCATCGACGGACATCAGCGCTGGTGCAAAGCCTGCACGAATCAGTATCGGAAGGATCAGCGAGGCCCGGAAGGCCCGCATTGGGACGGCCGACGGGTGCAGCAGGCGGCGATCCTCAAATGAGCGTCTACTACAACGAATGTGATCCCTTCGCGGCGGCGTGGCTGCGCGAGTTGATCACGGCAGGGTTGATAGCCGATGGGGAAGTTGATGAGCGGGCAATCGAGCTTGTTCGACCCGACGACTTACGAGGATTCGTCCAGTGTCATTTCTTCGCCGGCGTTGGAGGCTGGTCGTACGCCCTGCGCCTCGCCGGATGGCCCGACAGCCGAGAAGTCTGGACCGGCAGTTGCCCCTGTCAGCCGTTCTCGAGCGCCGGCGCCCAAGCTGGCGGGTCCGATCCGCGCGACCTTTGGCCTGTCTGGTTCCAGCTCCTCGCGGAGTGCCGCCCTCACGTCGTCTTTGGTGAGCAGGTTGAAGCAGCGATTGGACACGGCTGGCTCGACCGTCTTTGCGATGACCTGGAGCGCGAAGGCTACGCCGTCGGGCCGTGTGGTCTCCCGGCTGCGAGCGTCGGCGCACCGCACATCCGACAGCGGCTCTGGTTCGTGGCCGACACCGAATGCAGGACCGCAGAACGACGGCGATTCGACATGGATGCAGCGAAGGCAGGAACTCAAAGCGAAGCACGGGAATGGGAACGGCTTCGGGTTGAACCTTGGCCAAGCGGCGACATTGGCGGCATGGCCCACTCCGACGAAGCAGGATCAATCCGGCAGCGGCGTCGCGGACTACCCGCCGACGGCGAGTCACCACGCAGGGACGACGTTGACGGACGCGGCGAAGCTGGCGAGTTGGCCCACGCCGAAGGCTCGCGATCATCACATCGAAGGGCCAGGACAATTCAGCCAGAGCCTTGCGCGGGCGAGTCTCGCTTCTGGTCCGCCTGCGACTGGCTCCCCTGCCGAGACGGCAAAGCCCGGCCAGTTGAACGCGGCTCATTCCCGCTGGTTACAAGGCTACCCCGTCAGTTGGTGCCAAGCGGCGATCCGAGCGCAGCGTACGCGAATGCCACAACCGAAGCGCGGGTCGGACGCTTGAGGGGATACGGGAATGCGATTGTGCCCCAAGTCGCCCAAGAGTTCATCGAGGCGTATATGAGCCTGTCTGATCAGGCGGCGATCCTGCCAGGACTGGACGCATGAGACGCGGCACGAAGTTCGGCGCCATTCGCACGGTCGTGGAGGGCATCTCGTTCGCGTCGAAGCGGGAAGCGAACCGCTACGCGCACCTCCGACTGCTGCAACGGGCTGGCGAAATCGAAGCCTTGGTGCTGCAGCCCGCGTTTCCGCTGAAGGTCGTGAATCTGGACACGGGCGAGCTGACGCAGATCGGCACCTATCGCGCGGATTTTTGGTACCTCGACACGCGCACCCAGCAGCCGATCGTGGAAGACGCCAAAGGCTGGCGCACGCGGGAATACAAACGCACGAAGAAGCACGTCGAAGCGCAATACGGGATTCGGATCGTGGAAGTGTGAGCGCGAACCGTAGACGAGGCGCTGACGGTGATCGGCGCGCAAGGGAGAGGGCTGAGATGCTGATCCGAGGCGACCTGTTCGACGTCCTTCCAACGCTTTGCCGCGGCGCGTCGATTGACGCCCCGCTCTTTACGGAGACGGCGTGAAGCCGGGAGGCGTAGAATAGGCTCAGGCATATGGAACCATTCGGCAAGGGCTATCGGCTTTCGACTGGGCGAGAGATTGACGCCAATGGCGGGATTCTCGGCATAGGTCATCGCGATCCCTCGGTCTGCTCGGAAGGCTGGGATGGCTCAGTCGATGCCTCCTATCCGCGTGATGAATGGATGGATGAGGATGGGATGCCAGCGCCGTTCACGGACGAGGAGCGCGCGGAAGTGGCCGCCTACATGATCGGGCTGTGGGCGACGTTCGGCGGTTTCTACGCCCAACGCTATCCGTCTGAGTTCAACTGTGGAACATGCGGGCTCAGGCAGATGACTTATTCTCCTTCCGATGCAGAGGCGTTATTTATGAAACATGGTCGCTGTTAAAAATACTCAACGCCGCATTGCAGCGATGAGTCAACTCCATTACGCGGGCTCTCGCTTCTAAGCCGCTGAGTGAAGGCGAAACTGCCAATCCCTGCCAATGGCCGCGCCTAAAGGTCATCGTATCCCGAACGCCCCCAAGGGCCGCCAGAAAGGCGTGCCCAATAAGACGACGAAGTCTGCCCGTGAAGCCTTTGCGCTGGCCTTCGATGGGCTCGGCGGCTTTGAAGCGCTCAAGGTATGGGCCATCGACAACCCGACCGAGTTTTACAAGCTCTACGCGCGGCTCATTCCGGTGGAGCACGTCGGGGCGGGCGGGGATGGGCCGATTGCGACCGTCGTCAAGCACATCTACGAAACTGAGCACGCGAAGAATCCTTAAGGAAAATCGGGAGCCCTGGCTTGCGCTTGGGCGGTTTCCGCTTGGTGGTCTTAGGCATCTGGTACAATATCCTTCTGTCGCTTGTTGGGTAAGAAGTGCCCCGGCCGGGGTTCGGACCCGGACGACTTGGAAGTCACCCGCGTGCAAGGCGGGCCTGTCTACCTTTTCCAGCACCGGGGCGTTGGAGCGCGGTGCAAGCGCGCTGGATGTCGGAGCGGGGGGCGTCTCAAACCTCAATCCCGCTCCGACTTTTCTTGGGCAGTCCAGCGCGGCCATCGCGTTCTCCTCATCTACCACTCCTCTCTGCGAGGAAAATGGCACCTGCCCACCGTGCGGATACCGATGACTGAGCGCACGGTCGAGATGCGCTGGCGCGGGCCGATTGCCGGCTTCTTGCGCGATAACACCCCAGAGATTGACCTTGAAGGCGCGCTGTCGAGCGGCAAGACGACCGCGTGTCTCTGGAAGGTCTGGAACAGCGTCCACGCGCATCCAGGAATCCATTGGTGGATCGGGCGCTACGGTGATGGCGAGACGCAGACGAAAGTGCGACCAGCTTTCGAGGCGGTCTGCCAAGCGGCCGGCGGCGTGCCGAGCTGGAACGCGAAGGAACTCTGTTACGAGTTTCCCAACGGCAGTAAATGCTTTAGTTATGGACTGAAATCGCCCGACGCGCTTTCACGCTACTCGAAGATGCGCGGCATGGGCGTGGCCGGGATCTACAACGACCAAACCGAGGAACTGCCGGAAGACTTCTCGCTCGAGCTGAGGCTTCGTCTGCGGCAACCCGGCTTCCCGCACCAGCTCATTTTCAGCCCGAACCCGCCGAACGTCACACATTGGCTGGCCCATCAGTTTCCGGTCGATAACCGCATTAAAGGCCGGAAGTACTACGCCATCAGCATCCACGACAACGCGCATAATCTGCCGCCGGAACTGGTGGAGGCGGCGTTGCGGGCGTATCCGGCGGACCATGCGAAACATCGGAGCGTGATCCTCGGGCAACGCGGCGTCAACGTGACCGGCGTCCCGGTCTATAAAGGCTTGTTCCGGCGGGACGTGCATGTCCACGCAGTAGATTTCGATCCGCGCTTACCGCTGTTGATTGCATTGGACTTCGGCAAGCACCATCCTTGTGCCGTCTTCGCCCAACAGCCCTATTATGGCGGTCTCCATGTGCTCGGCGGCTTACTCGGGCAAGACATGTTTCTCGATGACTTCCTGCCGCTCCTGAAGCATTATCTCGCCGCCTGGTTCCCTGATCTGCGGATGGGCGTGCAGATGTGCTGCGATCCGGCTGGAAGCCACGAGAACAGCCAGGGCGCCCGATTTAATGGCGTGGACATCGTGCGGCGGTTTGGCTTCAGCCCCAGTTGGCGACCGAACGCGAACGCGCCGGACGTACGAGCGGGCACCATTGAGGCGATTGGCGCGCATCTGCGTCGACGGACGCCGACGGGCGAAGCGTTTCAGGTCGAAGCCGACCCAGAGCGTTGGCTACTGGTGAACCTGGATGGCCCGAAGCCTGAGCCCTTCTTCGCGGATGCGCTCGAGGCGGGCTATGTGTGGGACGAGCACATGGTCAGCGTGGGGAACAAGCAGATCCGCAAGCCGAAAAAAGACGGCTGGTTCGAGCACGGCATGAACTGCCTGGAATATCTCGAACTGACCTATGGCGCCGATCGGCCGACCGACGAAGCCCGAGCGCGGCAGCGGGCCAAGCATGCTAGCCGGTATGGGGCCACGCCGCGGATGCCGACCGGGCCGGATGCCTGGCAAGCCTAGTTCGTCAATTTATTGACACCGACCGTCAAAACCTTGACGGTGTATGTTAGACTGCGGCTGAGTTGAAGCCGAAGTCCCCGACGCGCCAGCAGATCGCCACGACGCTGGCGGATGTGCTGCCCATCATCGAGCGGCACGACGGCAACCTGAATTACCTCAAGGCACAAGCCGATACCGAAGCGGAAAAGGTCCGGCTGCTGCATCAGCGTCTTAATCCGCTGATCGCCTCCTACCCGCATACGCTTCGAGAGCGGCTGTATTGGCTGATGACGGGTCGTCCGCGATGACGGATTGCGAGCTCTCCGCGCTCGTCGTCGCTGGCCCGGCCACGCCGGATCGCGTCAAGAAGCTGTTGCGCCATACTACGAACCCGCAGCGACTTGAATCAGCGATCGCGCTGATCCATCCGCCATCCTTGGCGCAGGCATGGCGGCTGTTGTTGGTGAACTATCTGCCGAGTGCGACGGCGGATCCGACGGGGACGCCGTAAGGGGGCACTGATGCCGAAGTTTCTTGAAGACAAGCTCAAAGCCGAATACCCCAACAACCCGCGCGCTGTGTATGGCACGTTGAACGCGATCGGGGCCATGCACGGCAATCAGGAAACCGCCAAAGGCCGCGCAATGGAGGCGAAGCACGCCAAAGACATGCGCCACAGCGGCATGACTGAGCACTCGCACAAGGGCAACCCCGGCCGTAAGCCGACGATGCGACACGGCTAAATGGCGCGCCGATCCAAAGATCCCGCCGATCGCCTCTCCCGGCAACTGATGCCGGCGGATGATGCCGAGTTCATCGAACTGGCCCGTGCCCGCTTCAAGCAGGCCGAACAGGCCGATGAGAAGCAGCGCATCCGCGAACTGGAAGACCTGGAGTTCTACGCTGGTAAACAGTGGCGGCAGGAAGTGCTGGATGCCCGTCAAGGCCAACCTGGCAATGCGACGTCTGGCTTGCCGCCGGTCCCCGCGCGTCCCTGTCTGACCATCAACAAAGTGCGCGAGCCTGTCCGGCAGGTGCTGAACGCCGAGCGGGAATCAGAGCTTGGGGTTGAGATTGCCGCGGCGGATGACTTCGGTGATCAAACGCCCGGCGTGACGCCCGAAGAGATTGAACTGCGCGAGGGGCTCGTGCGGCGCATCCAGCGAGAATCGCAGGCGGCGGATGCGCGCTCTTGGGCCTTTGCGCGGGCGACGATTGCGGGCCGCGGCTATTACCGCGTGATGACGCGGTTCGCGGGGGGCAAGAGCTTCGACCAGGAAGTCGAAGTGCAGCGCATCTACAACCAGGCCAGCGTGAGCTTGGACCCGACGCACGAACAGCCAGACGGCTCTGATGCGGAGTGGGGCTTTATCGGGACGGATCTGCCGTGGGACCGTTACCGCGCCGAATTCGGGACCGTCGGGGAAGATAAGAATCGACTCACGACGATGAGCACGACGCAGTGGCGGGCGCTTGGCGATGAGTTGCCAGGCTGGTTCAAGACTGAGGGTGAGACGCGCTCCGTGCGGGTGGTCGAATACTGGTACGTGGACCGCGTGACGCGCACGCTGGTCCAGCTAGCCGATGGGTCCGCCGCCTATGACGACGAGCTGCCAGATGGCGCGGAACTCGCCCGCGACGAGGACGGCGGGGAAGTCTCCCGCTCGGTCATCGAAAAGCGCATCAAGTGGGCGAAGATCGACGGCGTACAGGTGCTGGACGAGACGGAGTGGGAAGGCAAGTACATTCCCATTATCAAGGTGCTCGGTGAAGAACTCCAGCCGTTTGACCAGGAGCGTCGCGCCGAAGGCATGGTACGCCCCGCCCGCGACAGCCAGCAAGCCTACAACGTCATGGTGAGCAAGTGGGTGGAGCAGATCGGGCTCGCGCCCATTCCGCCGTGGATTATGGCCGACGGGCAGGACGAGAACTTCGAGAACGAATGGGCGCTGTCCACGACGCGCACGCTGCCGACGCTGCACTACCGGCAGATCGATAGCGACGGCCGCCCGGCCCCGCCGCCCTCGCGCACGTCGATCACGATGGAGATTCAGGCCATCGGCGGGTCCGTCCAACTGTTCGATCAGGCCATTCGGAGTACCACGGCGGTGCCCGATGTGACGAATCTGGACCCGCAGATCAACAGCGATAAGCAGCTGAAGCGCATCCTGACGCAATCTGAACAGGCCACCTCCCACTATCTAAGCAATCTCACGCGCTCCCTGCGGTACGAAGGGCTCATCATCAACGACCTGCTGTATCCGATCTATGGACGGCCTGGGCGCATGGCGCGGCTGATGAACCCGCAGGGCGAGACAGTCCCGGCGCTGGTGGGCCAGCCGTTTGTGCCGCATCCGCAGACGAAGCAGCCGATGACCGTGGGGCCGGACGGCCAGCCCGTGACCGCGCAGACGCCGAACGCGCAGCAATACACCTTGACGCCAGACGCCACGTTCAATGTCACCGTCAAAGTCACGAAGAACTTCGACACCCGGCGCGAAGAGCAGGAATCGACCTTAGGGCAGTTACTCTCCGCCGATCCGCAGCAAATGCAGGTCGTGGGTGATCTTCTGTGGAAATACAGCGATGCGCCCGGCCATGAGGAACTGGAGAAGCGGTATCGTGCCGTCCTCCTACCAGCGGTGCAGGCGGCCATTACCGGCCAGCAGGCGCCCGATCCCCGGCTCCAGCAACTCGCCGCCGAGAATCAGCAGCTCAAGTCGGCCATTGAGAGCAAGACGGCTGAGAAGCAGGTGCAAGGGCAGTTCGACTTGCAGAAGGCGCAGATCGATGCGCAGACCAAGATCGAAGTCGCCCGCATCAATGCCGAGAGTGCCTTTGCCGTGGCGGATCTGAAAGCCACGCTCGAGGCGGCCAATACCGCGATTGCCGCGATGCAGGCCGAGCGGCTGGCGCTGGAGTCGAGCAAGAAAGACGCGGCCCTGCAGGTGCATCAGGCCACGCACGAAGCCGCGCAGAACCAAGCCGACCGCGCGCATGAACTCGGGATGGCGGCCGTGGATCATGCGACCACCTTGGCGCAGGCCGATGAGCAGCACGCCCAAGCCTTAGCGCAGGGGCAGCAAGCCGGGGCGATTCAGAGCCAGCAGGCGGCGCAACAGGCGGCGTTGCAGCCAGCGCCGACCGGGGAGTGAAGTGGTGACGCGAGATATCTACGACTCATCGGGTCATTTGGTTATCAAAGACGCGCCCATTACCATCTCGGCCGACCCGTGGGTTGTTCGGGGATGGCGCGAGGATAACGGAGCGATTGTCGAAGAAGTCTGGCGCGATGGAAAAATGATCAAGCGGTTGGTGAACCGTATCGAAGAGGTTAAGTGAGTCTCCTCATGCCTGAAGTCGATCAGACCGCGCCTGTCCTGGACGCCGATTTTGTCGAACGCACGCCCGTCGAAGACACGGGCTCCCTGGCCGATCACGAGGCCAGCTTCACGGGGAAGCGTGGCGCCTCGCCGCCAGCGCCTGAGAAAACCGAGGCAGTCGAGCCGGCCGACGATGAGGCAGACGGCCGCGACGAGACCACCGGCCAGTTCAAGCCACGGCACCGCGCCAGCCGCGACAAGGCGCGCGCTGAGGATGTGCCCGAGATTCAGGCGCTCTCACGCACGCTGAAGGAAAAGCGCGAGGCGCTGGCGAAGCTGAACCCCGCGATGGCGAGCGCCAGCCCGCGTGTGGCCTCCCTGCGGTTGCAGATTCGCGGTATCGAAGCGGAACTCGAAGCCGCGTCGCCGAAGCGCGAGTCGGCACCCGTCGCCGCCGCGCCGAGCCGTCCGGCCGCCCATGCGAGCGCCTTTACCGAAGCCGAGCCGACGCTTGAGCAGTTTGCCAACGAGGCCGATCCCTATGCCGCGTGGCAGCGCGCGCTGGCGCGGTATGACCGGCGGAAAGATGCCTTCGAGGAACAACAGCAGCAGGCGCAGCAGACGCAGGCCCAACGCGAGCAGGCCCAGCGCGAGCGCATCGGCCAGCAGGCGGCGGCGTTTGCCGCGAAGACGCCGGATTACGTCTCGTCCCTCGAAGCCATCAAGCATGAGACGGCGCCCGATCTGTTGATGGCGGCGATTGGGGCGAGTGACAACGGCGCGGAACTCGTGTATTATCTCGCCAAGCATCCCGTGGACCGCCACGAGATGTATCTCATCACGGACGGCAAGCCGGTTTCTGACCAGGCGATTGCCTCAGTCCGACGGTTGCTCGACGCGCGTATGCAGGCCGGATTGACCGGAGCGGTCGCTACGCCAGTAGTACCCAAGACCAAGCCCAAGCCGCCCACTCCGGTGCGAACGGGGCCACTGACGACCGGCGACGAACCGCCGGGCGACGGGGCTTCGCTCGCCGATCACGAACGAGCGTATTCCAAGTCTCGCCGCCGCTAATGCGGATTCGCCGCCTCGGTCAACGAGGCGCCGATGAATACGTTTATCACGCCGACGTGGGTCACGAAGGACACCGCGGTCAACTTCAAGAACAGCTTGAAGTTCCTCGCGCAGTTCGACCGCACGTGGGACAAGACCTGGGAGAACAAACCCCAGGGCGCGCAGATCGGCTACACCACGCAGGTCCGCATCCAGCAGCGCTGGACCGTCTCGGAAGGTCAGGCGCTCGTGCAGCAGCCGATCTTCAACCAGACCGTTCCGCTCACCATCAATCATCAGTTCCAGATCGGCATGGGCTGGTCGAGTGCCGATGATGCGCTGCTCGTCGAAGAAGTCCAGTCCCGCTACACCAAGCCCGCAGGCCGGGCGCAGGCGTCCAATTGGGATGCCGTCGCCGGCCGCGAGGTCTACAAGTCGGTGTACTTCAGCAAGGGCACGCCCGGCGTGCCGATCACGTCGAACCAGACATGGACCGAAGCCGTCGCGCTGCTCGACAACGTGGCCGTGCCGGACGAGGAATACATCGCCTGCATCGACCCGCTGACGCGCAGCAACCTGCTGAACGCCAACTTCGCCCTGTTCCAGCCGAAGAACGAGTACTTCCGCACCGGCCAGTTCGCCGATGAAGCCCTCGGAATTTCGGAGTGGTATACCGACCCGCTGATGCCGACGCATACGACGGGATCGTTCACCACGGCGACCCCGATCACCACGGCGGGCGGACAGACCGGCTCGACCATCACCGTCTCCGGGCTCGGCACCTACGCGCTGAAGGCGGGCGACGTCTTCTACTTCGCCTCGGGTACGGCCGTGAACGCCGTCAACCCGATTGCCTACACCGATACCGGCATCGCACAGCAGTTCGTGCTGACGCAGGACGTGTCGGGCTCGAACACGGCCACGCTGAACATCTCGCCGGCCATCATCACCTCGGGACCGCTCCAGACCGTGACGGCCTCGCCGGACAACGGCGCGGCGCTGCTCTTCAACGGGGCGACTGGGATCGCTTCGGCGACGATGGCGGCCACGAAGTCGCGGCAGTCGTTCGTCATGAATCGCGCGGCGTTCGCGTTCGTCATGGCCGACCTGCCGGAACGCCTGCCCGGCGCGCTGGCGAAGCGCGTCAACGACGAAGAGGAACAGCTCTCGATGCGCTGGGTGGAGCAATACAATATCCAGACGGATCAGCTCCCCTCGCGCGTCGACACCATCGGGGGCGTCGGCGTGATTCTTCCCTACTTCGCCGAACGGATGTGGAGCTAATCATGGCGCTGACCACCACGACTCTTGCGGCGGCGTGCGCGACCACCGACTACCAGATCACCGTCACTTCGGCGACCGGCTTTGCCGCGAACCAGTATCTGATGGTTGATCAGGAGTTCATGAAGATCACGAACGCCTACACCTCGGGCACGCTGATTCCGGTCCTTCGCGGACAGAACGGCACCAAGGCCGACGCGCACGTGAGCGGCGCGAACGTCTCCACCGACGCCATCAGCGCCGTGGCGCCGTCCGATTGGGGCGATCCCTCGGCGTCGGTCGTCGTCTCGTATCCGCTGGCGGCTCGTCGGCGCAAGGTGACGTCCTATTCGGCCTCGGGGGCCATCACGCTCCCGGCGTCGGGGGAAGACGTCATTGCGATCCTGAATGGCACCTCGGCGCTCGCCATGACGATCGCGGCGCCGACCAAGGATCAGGACGGCTCGATCCTCTACGTCGCCGGCAATGGCGCGGCCAACCACACCATCACGTTTACGGGCGGGCTGTCGGGTGCCGGCACCAGCTACGACGTGATCACCGTCAACTCGTCGGCGCCGATCGTCGTCATGGCGATGGCGATCAATGGCTTGTGGAATTCGATGGTCGCCACGCCGATGGCGGGGACGGTCACGAACATCACGGGCACCGTCGCCTAGTCACTCCCTGCGGGCGGATCGCTGCGGCGGTCCGTCCGCTTTTCATGAGGCTGCATGGCTGAACCTGTTCTGACTCCCGCGAATCCGATCTATCACGAAGCCACGGAAGGCGGTATCCGCTATTCCCCGGCGAGCGCCCACTCGAAAGAGATGGCGAAGTGGGAAACCCGGCCGCTGCCGGACGGCTCGGTCACGCAGTCGATGATCGACAGCGCGCGCCGCGCCGGCGTGCATCAGGGCGCCTTCGAGCATCGCGAGTATCCCAAGGCGATGTATCGGGCTGAACAGACGCCGACCGGCATCAAGCTGGTGGATCTGTCGCAGTCGGCCTCGTCCGAGGTCGAAGAGCGCAACTTGAAGTCCCGCGGCTATCGCGCGTCGTCGCTCGAAGCGATTGCGCTGGTCGAGGAGCAGAACCAGGACGCGGCGGTGGCGGCGGCCAATCGAGCCTTCCATGACCGGCGCATGTCGGAGCAGGCGCGGGAAGAAGCGGATGCCATCGACTCGCGGACGGCGCGACATCTCGGGGAGATTCCGGCCGAACGCCTGCCGCCGAAGCGGCGCGGACGTCCGGCGAAACCGGCGGTCGAAACCGCCTAACCGATCACGCTAGTGGCCGACCGGCGCACTCCCCTGTGGGGGCGCCGATTTCGGCGATGAGACACGACGATGGGTATTCCTTCCGCGGGCGGCGCGCTGCTGCCGTATCAGGATCAGCTGCTCAAGGCCAATCTAACGGTTGCGGGCTCGATTATCGCGAGCCCCACGCCGTCGCAGACGTCGATTCCCGCCTTTTCGGCCAGTACGACGCTGACGGGCTCCTCGTATGCCCCGTCGTCACATGTCGATCAGGTGTTCTCGGCGTTGACCTTGACGCCGGCGACGTCGGTCATTGCGGCGAACGGCCTGAACGCGATTCGCGGCGAAGTCAAGCTTACCTCGGGCAAGACGCTGGGCACGAGCACCAGCTATGTGGCGAGCGTCTACGGGCGCGGCAACATCAACGGCACCGTCGATATCGGCTCGGGCGATCTGGCGGCGGTCTACGGCAAGTTCGACCTGAACGGATCGACGCTGACGTCCGGCCACATCGCGCCTGTGCAGTCGAACATCGTCAATCCGCCTGCGAGCGCGCATACCGCGGGGGTTTCGCTGTTCTACGGCGAGAGCGCGAGCGGCACGCCGATCGGGACCGGGATCGAGCTCTACATGGCGGCCGACTACTTCATGACGCTCACGCAGGTGAGTGGCGGGACGTTCTTTGGCGCCTCGGCGCCGACGTCGCTGGCGAAGTCGCTGAAGATCAAAGTCGGCGGCACCGACTACTACATCGGCCTCTACACCGCGGCGTCGTAATGCCGATCGATCGCGATACGCTGCTCGCCCGGTTGGAGGTGATCCGCCAGCAACAGATTCAGTTGCGGGCGGATTTTAACGCCGCAGAAGGCGCCAGCCAGGCCATCCAACATCTCCTGGACCTGCTTGAAGCGGAGGTGGCTGAGACCCCTCCGCCAGCGCCTCCGCCTCCGGTGGTGGACCAGACGTGAGCGTCAACGCGCAGACCATCCTCAATGCGGCCTATGCCGATCTTGGCGTCATCGGGCTCGGCGACACCTTGGATGCCTCGTTGGCGCAAGATGGGCTGCGGCGGCTGAATGCGCTGGTGAACAGCTGGGGCACGCAGACGAAGACGATGCCGTTCATCGCGCGGCAGGTCTTTCCCACGACTGGAGGGAAGGGCGGGCCATCGAATCCCTATACCATCGGGCCGGGCGGCGATTTTGATACGTCGCGGCCGGCGGGGCTCACGGGGGCGGGCTTGCTGCTGAACAGCTCCAGTCCGCCCGTGGAGATTCCGCGTGGCGTGCTGACGGATGACGGCTGGGAAGCGATCCAGATCAAAGATCTGAGCAACGCGCTCTGGACGAACGTCTATTTCAATGCGACGTACAGCAACAATTTGGCGACGATCAATCTCTGGCCGGTCCCGAACACGTCGCAGAACAGTTGCGTGATCTATCGGCGGGACATCATCCAGGGCTTTGCCGATCTGACGACAGCCTACGACTTCCCCTACGGCTATCAGGAAGCCTTGCAGTATAACGTCGCCGTGCGGATGGCGCGGGCGAATGGCGTGCCGCTCTCGACCATTCCCGATGTCGTCGCGCTGGCGAGCCAGACGCTCGGGGCCATCAAGCGCGCGAACTACACGATTACCGACCTGCCGATCGACCCGGCCATCACACTGATTGCCGATCGACGGGCGGGCTACAACATCAATACGGGGACGGGAGGCGGCAGCTAATGGTGAACACCTCGACGTTTCACGCGGTGACGATTCCGGCCGGGTCGACCACGGGCGGGAGTGTGCCGGTCGACTGCTCGCATGCCCTGAATTGGGTGGTGTATTACACCTCCGCTGGGACGACGAGCGGCGGCACGATCATCCTCGAGGAGGCGGATAGCGCCGACTATCCGGGGACGTGGAGCCAGATCGAATCCCGCGCCGCGAGTTCGTTCACGGGTGGGGTCACGCTGGCCGTGCATCTCCAGCAGGCCGCGTATGGCTTCATTCGGGCGCGAATCTCCAGCGCGATTACCGGCGGTGGGTCGATCAGCGTGGCGCTGCGGGGGACGCCGTAATGGCCTCGTCCGTCTTCCCGACCGTCACGACGGGCGTCACCGTCGAAACCGCCACGAATGGCGCACTGTCTGGCGACGGCTCGAGCGGGAACAAACTGGCGGTCGGCGTCGATGGGACCACCATTGATGTCAACGGGAGTAACCAATTAGCCGTCATTGCGGGCTTTGATGTGACGGCGGATTACACGCTGACGGGAAGTTGGGCCTTCTCGCCTGATACGGCTGGTGGGAAGGGACCGACGACCTTCAACGGGGGCGAGGGACAGGAGCTCGTCACCGACGACTTCACGCTCGGAACGGGATGGACCGAAGGCCCGGCACTGACGTTTACGCATGATCCGGCAGAAACCGCGAATCTGACCAACGCGCATATCGTTCTCACGCCAGGGTCAGGCTATTACGTGATCGTGACGGTGACGCCGGGGATGACCGCAGCCGGCACCTCAGCGAATTTAACCATCGGCGGTGTCACCGTTCCGGTGCTCGATACCGACACGGACGATGAAACCGAGATATTTGCCCTGACGACTGACTCGTTGTCATTTGAAGGGGTCTCGGGATGGGATGCGGCGATTGCCTTTTCCTTGAAGCCGATCGTGGACGCCGGTGACGCCAACTACCCGCTGCGGGTGCTCCTGCCCGGCGATAGTGATTCGACTCACACTGATTACTTTGCCTTATTCGGGTTCGATGGGGAATTTGGATCGAATTGGACGCCTGCGAATGGCGTTCCTTATCGTTATCAATTCGGGAAGAACTATTTCATGTTCTACCGCCCAGACGTGGGCATCCGTTACGCAATGGATCATTCCGCATTCTCTGTCGAGAGCGAGGTCGATGGGAAGGACGCCGTCAATATCGTCAGCACCACCACGGATGCCAACACGTCCTCCGCTTACTACAGCGCTCGAGTGCATACCGATGAGACCAGTCAAGATTGGTCTTTCGGCACGAGCGGCGGCAATGTGGCTATTCCGGATAAGCATTACTTTCTCTTCGATGTGACCAATAGCGTCCTTGCGCTGGACATTGACCCGAACAGCGGCGACCCGATTTGGTATCTGACGGGCCTGCTTAGCGCACCGCTGGCCACGGCCGGGGATGGCCACGCCTTTACCATCGCAGCCTCCGCAGGTTTCGATGACGGCATGATGACCCCGCAGAACGGCGGCGACCTCAATCTGAACGTGGGAGCGGGCGTGAACGGCGGAACGGCGGGGATCATCCAGCAAAACGGCTCCCCCACGTTTTCCGGCACCTTTGCTGGCCTCACGCAGACCGCCACGGTGCTCAACGGCCTTGTCATGTCGGTGGCCTAATGGCGCGCACGAAAGAGCAGATCCTACGGGAGCAGATCGGCCAACTCTATTTCCTGATTGCGGAGTTGCAAGCGGAACTTGAGCAATTGCGCGCGAAGATCGTACCGTCCCAGAAAGACCCGGCCGCATGATTGTTGATGCGTTTCTTGATCCGGCGAATACGCTGGCCTCTATTCAGGCGGGCGCATCCGATGCGATCAATGAATACCTCGAATCGACTTCGCCGGGGCACGGCAAAAGCCCGCTCTGGAGCATCCGCACGCCGGGGATGCATCCGTTCGTGCAGTTTCCAGAGGGTCCCGTCCGTGGGCTATTTGAAATCAACGATCGGATGTTCGCAGTCGCGGGCAGTAGCTTTGCCGAAGTCTTTGCGGATCACTCCATCGGTCCGCTCTGGGATGTGGGCACGGATGACCAGCCGGTCTCAATGGCGAGCAATGGCAGCGCGGGCCATCAAATACTAATCATCTCTGCCGGATTGGGTTACATCTACGATCTGACGGCGGATACGCTGGCCGCGATCACCGCGCCGGACTTTCCTGCACCGGCGCGCCAAGTCGAGTTCATGGACGGCTATTTCATTGTCAGCTATGGAGGGGGATCCAGGCGCTTTTCCTGGTCCGCCTTGGAAGATGGCACGTCCTGGGATGCGCTCGACACGGCCGAGCGCTCGGAAGCCGCCGACAACATCACGTCGCTGATCCGCAATCACCGCGAAATCTGGCTGATTGGCTTTCGCACGTCGGAAGTCTGGTACGACGCGGGCGATGTCAATAACCCCTTCCAGCCGCTGCAGGGCGTCTTCATCGAGCATGGCGGGCAAGGCGTCTTCACGCCCCAGCGGATTGACAACACCCTGATCTGGATGGGCCTGAACGACGACGGGCAAGGCATCATCTGGCGCGCGGACGGCTACACCCCACAACGGGTCAGCACCTTCGCCGTGGAGCAGGACATTCAGAATGCCAGCACCCCCACAGACGCGCGGTCGTGGGTGTACCAGATGAATGGACATGTCTTCTATGTGCTGATTCTGCCGCGCGACATTCAGTGGTCCTGGGTCTATGACGTGACGATGGATCGCTGGCACAAATGGGCGACGTGGAATCCCATCACGTGTCAGTGGATGCCTCATGTGGCCGGCTCGCACGTGTTTTGTTTCAATAAGCATCTCGTCGGTGATCGCTTCTCGGGGGCGATTTATCACCTGTCGGATGATTATTTCGACGAAGAGATCGTGGCGGCCTGATGCCGGACGTGCTTGGACCCATTCCGCCGCCTCCTCCACCGCCGGTGATTACGGCCATGACGTGTGGTGCATGCCCGCGGACGTCGATTGGGAGTGGCGGCGCCTATCCGCCCGGCTCGTTTCTGTTTTCGGGTGGCGACTAGGTGAGCGAGAGCCATTGCATTACGGCAGCTGACGGTGCGACGATCCTCTTGGACTTACCCGTCCAAGAAGGCGCGGCCGTGTTGGTGGATGGCACATTCCTGCTCATGTTCGATAGCAATCTCGGCGCCATTTACAATCGCGATGGGACCGTGCGCTGGGTGCTCACGGATGGACAGACCGCAGACGCTGTATCACATGGATGATAGCTACTTAGACGAGCAGATCGTCTGATGCAAGCGTGTCTCGTCATCATGACGATTACTGCTGGCACGGGCGTGAAAACCATCACGGGCGTCGTGGATCATACGGGTGCGCCATTTCTCGGTGAGACGTTTCTGTTTGTCGGGAATAGCGGGTTGAACGCGCTGGAATATGCCGTGGGCACCTCGACGCCTGGCGCTCGTCTCTCCCTCGGGATTGACGATACGAGCGCGGTCCATCAATGCTTCGGGATGGAGAATAATATTAGCGGATCTGGGGGGCGCGAAGATTGTGCTGGCGTGAGTGATCAGTTTTCCGTCGGTTCCATGCACTCACAAACGTTCTTCGGGGGGGCGTGGTGGCGTCTGGGCTATGTGAGCGCCGTGCGATCCGGTGAGTTTGACGTCACGCTCACGACGAATGTGTTATCCGGCGACAGTTATCTCGTGCTCGTGCTGGCTGGCGGGGACGCGTCCTATGGCTACGTCTCAAATGTTGCGAGCCATTACCCCACGACGCATGCGCCGGTGACTGGCGTGCTATTCGCCTCGGAGATTTTTCCGATTGGCGGCACGCACACAGGCACCACCGCGCAGGGATCACTCGGATGGGGTTCCGCGCAATTAGCTCCTCCAGCGCAAGCGGTGATGAGCATCGCTACCGCTATTTCAGGGAACTCCAGGCGATTGCCGATTACTGCGGCGACAGACCCGTTGTCAAATTTACGAAGCCTCACAGGTTTCCCCAGCGATGGATTCGATCTCACGGCCGGGCCGATCGGGGCCAGCTACGTGGCCTTCTCCGGATGCGCCTGCGCGTCTGGGGTCTTGACGCAACCGACGACTACGGGGCCACAAACGATTGTGACAGGAATACAGAATCGATTCGTGCTCTTGGCGGCGATCAATGATCCCGCGAGTGACGTCTGGAACGCCGGGGCGGCGGAATGGTCCCTCGGCATGGCGGATGGCACACGCCAAGGGGCCTACTGGACGGGGGAAAGCGCCATTAATCAAGATCCGCTCACGGGGGCACGCTACCTGAGTGATACCGATGTGATCCGCTGCGCCACGCCGAACGCCGGGTCCACGACATTTAGCTCTCTGGCGCAGATGACTGGGTTTGACGACGCGACGCACTCGTTTACCCTTGATTGGACGACCGTGAGTGGCGCCGCAGATCATAGCGTCGCGTGGTTTGCCATTGGAGAGGCGCCCGTGGTCACAACCGTGACGTATCCCATTCGCCGGATGCGCCGGTTCCCGTTGCCGTTCAACGAGAACAAGCAGATGTTTCTCTCCCGGCTCGAGCTGATCATGCAGACCGGGATCGGGACCGCGCTCATTGAGCATCCGACCGTCATGTTGCGCCTCTCGCGTGATGGCGGCGTGACCTGGGGCGCCGAACGGCAGATGTCCGCCGGGGCGATGGGGGACTACCTGCACCGCGTCTTTGTGACGCGGCTCGGGCGCGGCCGGAACTGGGTCGCGGAAGTGACGGTGAGCGATCCGGTCAACTGGCAGTGGGTGCAATGCACGATTGACATCCAGACGGGGACGAGCTGATGGCGGGGGGCGGGACGCCGAACATCTATCTGCCGTTCGATCAGCCGGTGGTTGATCCGCGCACGGGCAAGATGACTCGGGCGTGGATCAACGCGCTGAATGCCTGGGCCGCCGTCACCGTGCAGGGGCCGAATGGGGCCACGGATGGCGCGACGGCGAAATTTGACGGGCCGACGGGGCGCTTGCTGAAATCCTAATGGGGATGGATACAAAGTATACAGATGAGCATACAATGAGGCCGAGCTAATGCCGGAAGGATCAGCGGGCGCCGGGTCTCCGACCATCGGCGATACGACACGCGAAGGCTACGACCCGACGACGGGGACGTATGCCAATCCGCAGCAGGCGCTGCAGCAGTCGCTGGCCTCGGGCAATTGGTCGACGGCCATTGTCGCGCAAAAGCAGATCGATCCGAACCTCTCGGCCTATTTGCAGGAGCGGCAAGCGCATCCTGGTTCGGCGCTGTCGAAGCAGATGGAAGCGCAGCTGCAGCCGAGCACGATTTCGGTGCTGCAGGGCGCGCAGAATGCGGGCTACAACCCCACCCCGACCGGCGCGGACAAGAAAGATCCGTCCTGGTGGCAGGAGTGGGGCTCGACCGTACTGATTGGCGGGGCCGTCCTCGGCGGGGCGCTCGCCCTTGGCGCGCTGGGCGGGGCCGGGGCGGCTGGCGCGGGTTCGACGGGTGCGAGTACGGCGGCGGGAACGGCGGGCACCGGCGGCACGCTGGCATCAACCACTCTCGGGACCGGAGCGGTCGCCACGCCTGCCGCAGCGACGAGCGGACTCGTGAGCGGCGGTGCGGCTACAGGGGCCGCCACGGGCGGCGCGGCTGGAACGGCGGCAACCTTGGCGGGCACCGGGGCGGCGGCGACGGGCGGCGGTCTGCTGTCATCGCCAAGCCTCTGGTCCTCGCTCATCGGCGCGGGGACGCAAGTCGCAGGCAGCCTCATCAATGCGAACGCCCAGCAGAACGCCTCTGACGCCTCCGCGAAAGCGGCGCAGGACGCGCTGGACTTTGAGAAGCAGGTCTACGCCCAAAAACAGGCTCAATTGTCCCCGTATGTGGGCATTGGCCAAGGCGCGGTCGGGAAGCTGGCCGGGCTCTGGGGGCTGAGCACGACGCCGAGTTCCACGACGGCGACGACCACGCCAGCGGCGACGACCACCACCGGCACGGCGACGGCCAGCACGGCGCCTGCGAGCGCCGCCAACAGCGTCAACGGCACGGGTGGGAACATGGCGCAGCTCTATACGCCGCCGTCGGCGACCGCGCAGCCGCCGATGGTGACGGTGAAAGCGCCGACCGGGGAAACGAAGCAAGTCCCACAGGATCAGGCCGCCTACTACCTGCAGAAAGGTGCCACGCTTGTGAACACCGGAGGGCTCAATGGCTGATAGTTCACCGGCCGTCTCGTGGTTCGACCAGAACGCCCCGTCCGATGTGACGGCTTCGGACACGACGATCACCAATGACTGGCCGAGCGGCAACGGGGCGCAGGTCTCGACGCAGGACGGCACGACGCAGAACACGGCCTCGAGTGGGCCGCCGACTGGCGGGAACCTGAGCGATCCGAACTACGCCGCGCAGTTGGTGGCCTACTACGCCAATCAGCCGGGCGCGAATCCGTCGCTGAAGAACGACCCGAACTACTGGATCAACAAGATCACCAGCGGGGAACTCGGGACGGACACGAATTACATCGTGTCGAAGTTCATGACGCCGGAAGGCGCACCAGCCGGGAGCACGTCCAACAGCCAGTATGCGCAGGGCGGCGCGTTCCCGGCCTATACACCGCCGTCCTACAGCGATTTCCTGAACTCCCCTGGCTTGCAGTTCGGGCTGGATCAGGGACTGAAGTCGATTCAAGCCGGGGCGGCGGGGAAGGGCACGCTGTTGACCGGCGGGACGCTCAAAGACCTGTCGAACTATGCGACGAACTACGGACTGACGCAGTACGGGAACGTATATAACCAGGCGCTGCAAACGAACCAGCAGAACCAGTCGATCAATCAGGGAAACTTCTCGAACCTCTACAACCTCGGCCAGTTGGGTATCACCGGCACCACGGCGGCGACGTCATAATGGGGCTCGTCGAAAGCATCGCTCAGGCCTATCGCGACGTCGGCGCGGCCAAGGCGCAAGGCGCGGCGAACCGTGGCGCGATCTTCGGCGGGACGCTGGCCTCGCTGGGGCAGACGATTGCCGGAATTCCCGCGGCCCGTGCGCAAGAGCAGGCGCAGCAGCAGGAACGCCAGTTGCGCGGGCTCCAGCTTCAGCAGGGGCAGATGCAGCTGTTGCAGGCACAGCGCGCGCAAGCCGCACAGGATGCGCTCAATGCGGCCTATACGAACGCACTGTCTCCCAATGGAGACGTCGACATGACCAAGCTCGCGGCTGGTGTGGCCAACACGCCCGCGGCGAGTGAATGGCCGAAGATCCAGGCGGGCATTGCGGAGGCCCAGGCCAAGGGCGCGGCGCTCCGAAAGACGCAAGGGGAGATTGCCGCGCAGGAAGCCGACCATATGGCGGCGATCGCCAACGCGGCGGATACCGCGCCTGATGCGCCCTCGAAAGCCGCGCTCCTGACCACCCTGATCGGACAGGGCATCAAGAGCGGCGTCATTCCGCCCGATCACGGACAGACCGCGATTCAGCAGCTGCTCGGACCTGACGGCCAGCCGGATCCCACGGCGGTGACGCAGACCATCGCGCACATGAAGCAGTTGTCCGCGGCGGATACCGAGAAGCGCGCACAGGCGGCCAGCGCCGCGGCGGAACAGAAGAACCGCGAAGCGCAGTTGCCGGGCCTTCAGGCTGAAGCCGCGGTGAAGCAGCAAGTCGCCGCGGGCACGGTCAACGGCCTGACCCCCGAACAGCAGGGCACGCAGCGCAACCAGGAACTGACGCGCCAGCAGGAAGCTGAACGTATCGGACTCGAGAAGAAACGCACAGATCTCGAGCAGCAGCGCGTCGGCCTTGAAGGCCAGCGCCTGAAGGGCGAGACCGCGCCGCCTCTCGAAATCAAGCCGGGCACGCCCGAGTTCCGCATCGCGCAGGATCTGGCGAGCGGGAAGATGACCTTCGCGCAGTTCCGCACGCTCGCAGCCTACAACCGCAATGCGGCGCTGAAGTTTGGCATCTACGACCAGGCGCGACAGCTCAACCCGGAATTCGACCCGGCCCAGTACGAACTCGGCTTCAAGATGGCCGCGAATCCTCAAGTGCGGCAGCGGATCGTCGCGATCAACTCGCTGAATCCGGTCATCGATCAGATCGAAGCGTTAGCCAATCAAGCCGGGAACGGCGATATCCCGGCGGTCAACAAGCTCCTCCTCGGAGCGAAGTTCCAACTCGGCAACCGCACGGTCACGAACTATCGGCAATTGCAGACGTTGCTCGGCGATGAAGTGGGCAATGCGCTGGGCATCGGGTCAGGGTCCGACCTGAAGACGAAGCTCGGGCTCGATCTGGTCAACCCGAATCTGAGCCCGAAAGCCTTTGCCGATACGATGGAGCAGCTGCGAACCGTACTGGATCAGCGGAAGCAGGCACTCATTGGCCAGATGGGCATCTATGGCGGCGCGGCAAACGGCACAGGCGGCCCAGCGACGGCCAACACGCCGCCTCCCGGCGCCAAGGTGCGCGTCTACAACCCGGCGACCGGGAAGTTCGAGTAATGGCTGACCAGTACG
>Ga0265327_10000999_pt1 | contig 40166 bp, 29 predicted proteins | sample 41621metaG_FD_202089 | JGI IMG/M metagenome (GOLD analysis project Ga0265327, IMG submission 202089) | Rhizosphere microbial communities from Carex aquatilis grown in University of Washington, Seatle, WA, United States - 4-16-21 metaG | ecosystem: Host-associated > Plants > Roots > Rhizosphere... | reverse complement strand
CTGGAAGTTACTCGAACCGGAATATGGGTGAACTGATTTCAAATCGGCACCAAAATAAATTGCATTGCAACCCGCGCCAATACTCAATCTTGGCTCGGATACTTGTAAGTTAACCGGACACTACTGAAGTTGGGTCTACATTATTGGGATCCAAGCAAGGAAAAATTTTGAAGCCCCACCCACAGCAGTTGCTTAATTTTGAATCTTGACTGCACCTTCTGTACGGGAGAAAAATCGTGAGACTGACGGTTCTGGGTAGATAGCGCCAATTCGCCAAGTTCCGCTTCCATGAAGTTCAATTTATAACCATCCGCAGGATTTTCAGTATACGAAAAGGGTTCGGCCACGTCATTTATAGGGTGGCGAATTGAGCATTACGGGTGGCGGGTTTGAAGCATAATTCGGAATATGTATATTATTCCGATTTTATTTCTTACCTTCAAGGAGCATCATGAATAGTTCCGAACTTTCCCGATCGCAGACCGCATACCTTGCCGGAGGTTGCTTTTGGGGCATGGAGGAGTTGGTGCGCCGTATTCACGGTGTCCATGAAACCGAAGTGGGCTATACCGGTGGTGTTGTGTCCGATGCGTGCTATGAGCAAGTTAAGACGGGGGAAACCGGTCATGCCGAATCACTGAAAATCGTTTTCAACCCCCAACAACTCAGTTTCCGCCATTTGCTGTTTGAATTTTTCCGTATGCATAATCCGACTACGCGTAACCGGCAAGGAAATGATAGTGGAACCCAATATCGTTCCGCTATATTTTACCTTGACGACGCACAGAAATTGATTGCGGAAGAGGTTATTCAATGTGCGGATGCTTCCGGTGAATGGCAGGCAAAGATAGTCACTGAAGTGGTTCCGTTCAAGGAATTCTTTCGGGCCGAGGAGTATCACCAGAAATATCTGGTCAAGCATCCGCACGGTTATACCTGCCATTTCATCAGAAACTTGGGCTTGGGGGAGGAGCCAGCGTGAGCCGGGAATGTTCATTCCCATGCAGCTTTATGTCCCGCCAGTTATCATATCGCCATTCGATCTTCAGGAAGTAAAGTGATGTACAAGAAATTAGATGATTTTGTGGGCAATACCCCGTTAGTTAAACTCAAGCGCATTCCAGGGGTAACCAGCAATACCATATTGGCGAAAATGGAGGGGAATAATCCTGCCGGTTCAGTCAAAGATCGTCCGGCGCTGTCCATGATCAAGCATGCCGAGGCGCGCGGCCACATCAAGCCTGGTGATACGTTGATTGAGGCGACAAGCGGGAATACGGGCATTGCTTTGGCGATGGCAGCAGCCATGCGCGGTTACCGGATGATACTGGTTATGCCGGAAAATCAGAGTTTGGAACGCTGCCAGACTATGCGCGCCTTCGGTGCCGAACTGGTGCTGACCGCGAAATCAGGCAGTATGGAGTTGGCGCGTGATACCGCGGAAAAGATGCGCGAGCAGGGTAGGGGGATCATTCTCAATCAGTTTGCCAATCCGGATAATCCGCTTGCACACTATGAGGGTACAGCGCCGGAAATCTGGCGGGATACTCAGGGGCAAATTACTCATTTTGTTAGCAGCATGGGTACCACAGGCACTATCATGGGTTGCTCACGCTACTTCAAGGAAAAAAATTCCAGCATTCAAATTGTCGGTGCGCAGCCGGAAGACGGGGCGCAGATACCCGGCATACGCAAATGGACACAGGAATATCTTCCGGAAATATATGATCCGGAATGCGTGGACCGGCTTGAGAACGTCAGCCAGCAGGACGCGGAAGAAATGACACGGCGTTTGGCACGCGAAGAAGGGATATTCTGTGGAATTTCATCCGGTGGTGCCCTGTCCGTTGCCTTGCGTGTTTCGCATCAGGTCGAGAATTCGACCATCGTGTTCATCGTATGCGACCGGGGAGACCGCTATTTATCCACAGGAGTATTCCCGGTTTGAAACAGCTGTTTGTGTTTTCCATCGCCGGATGAAAGGTGAGGGAGGCCAAGGCTGTGCATTTATTCAATAGTCATCTTGGCAAACAATGAAAGCGGTTCATCAAATCGTTCGTGCTCGTCCCCGTCTGGTAACTGCCATTGCGGCGGGTGTCGTTGCCGGGGGAGTGTTTCCATTGCAATGGGGGGGGATTACGCGGGCTTTGATGGGATGGAATGTCACGGTTTGGTTTTATCTGTGCCTGATGGGATGGCTGATGATGCGTGCAAGCCATGCCAGAGTGCGCGCGATTGCCGAACAGGAAGACCGGGGGGCGGTGGTCATTCTGGCAATCATGTCGATTGCGGCAATAGGGAGTTTGGCGGCTATCATTCTTGAGTTATCCAGCATTAAAAATTTGTCTTTCAGCTACCGTCTGGCGCATTATGCTTTTACGGGATCAACCGTATTAGGCTCGTGGTGTCTTGTTGCAACATTATTCACGTTTCACTACGCACGGGTTTTTTACCGGTCCCCCATTGAGAGGCGAGTGTTGCGTTTCCCCGATAATGAACAAAATCCTGACTATTGGGACTTTCTGTATTTCTCATTTACCATCGCAGTTGCCGCACAAACCTCGGATGTCAGTGTCATGTCGCGTTCGGTGCGCAAGACAGTACTCGCGCAATCGGTGCTCAGTTTTTTGTTTAACGTGGCTATCATCGGACTGTCGATCAATATTGCGGCAAGCGTGGTGGGGTCGTGAAGCCGGATGAAGCGGGTAGAATTTCCGAATGAACATTTCTGAATTAGTCGCATCGTTTGGTTACTATGCCGTATTCTTTGGCGCGTTGCTGGAGGGCGAGACAATCTTGGTTTTTGCGGGGTTTGCCGCTCATCGCGGCATGCTCGATATAAGCTACGTTATCGCCATTGCATTCGTGGCCAGCACCTTGGGAGACCAGATTTTTTTCCATCTGGGGCGACTCTATGGTGTGGAAATTCTTAGTCGTTTCCCTTTGTTGCATGCACGCGTTCCGCAGGTGCAAAAAATGCTGGCCCGGTTTCATACCCCGCTCATTCTGGCGGTGCGGTTTCTTTACGGATTGCGTATCGCCGGTCCTATTGTGATAGGAATCAGCGGAGTGTCGTCTGCCCGGTTTGCAGTGCTCAATATGATAGGCGCATTCATATGGGCGGTGGTCATTGCGCTTGCCGGATATTTTTTCGGGGCATTGCTCGAACTGTTGCTCAAGGACATTAAGCATATAGAGGAAGCAATCCTGATCGGAATATTATTGGCCGGTAGTTTTCTGTGGCTTTGGCGGCGCTCAAAAATCAAAAAGTGATTGGATACACGACTGCTGGCATTTGCATTTACCCCGGCACTGTAAAGTTGGCATTTCACATCTAAAGTCTATCTGGTGTATAATCAACAAGTTAAATTATAGTTGTAAAATTATGGCAGTGATCATTACTGAAGAAACGGCAAATAAACTTCTGTCCACGATTAAAATTCCTCCGCGTCCTGTTGTGATAGAGGAAATCAACCGGGAAAAGGCCAAGGATGAGCCGGATCTGCGCAAACTGGCCCAGGTTATTGCGAAGGATATTGCATTGACAGCCGCGATGCTCAAAACAGCCAATTCCCCATTTTTCGGATTGCGCATGAAAATCGAAAACGTCCAGCAGGCGGCTATTACGCTGGGGCTCAATAATGTAGTTGGAATTGTGACCGGGATTGCCCTGAAAAATGCCATCGATGCGAAAGAGTTGAAGTTGGAGAGATTCTGGGACAGTGCGGAAAAAGTGGCGAATGTTGCAGCTTATCTATCGGGTATAGTTCCGGGTGTGCCCAAGGATCTGGCCTATATGTACGGGTTGTTTCGTGATTGCGGTATTCCGATCATGCTGCAAAAATTTCCCGAGTACACTCAAACGCTGTTGAAGGCCAACAAGGGTTCAAAATTGGCTTTTACCAGCATCGAAGACGAGGTACATACAACCAATCATGCGACCATAGGCTATTTGCTGGCCAAGAGTTGGAGTTTGCCGAATTCAATATGCCTGGCGGTATTGAATCATCATGATCTTTCGATTCTTCATTCCAAAGAGAATTTTTCTGTTGAAGTGCGCGGCCTGATCGCCCTAATTCGATTCGCCGAATTTCTTTGCGATACAAGACAACTGCGCGACGATCACGACTGGGAGAAATCCGGGCCTGTTGTTTTGTCCTATCTGGGACTGTCCGAAGATGAGTTTAACGATATCAAGGAGGATGTATTCCAGTATCGGGAAGTTGCATAAGCGCATTGTTGCGGCAGTCAGCCAATTTCATCCTTAAAAACTTAGTTGGACACAGAGACCACAAAGGAGAAACAAATGGTTATTACGAAACTTCTATTCACCTTTTGGGTGAGCCAGCAAAACACGGGAATCCCGTTTCTTTCTCTGTAAACTCGGTGGCTTGATTTGCGGTTTTAGGTTAATTGAGCGGCGGAAAAACCAGACGCAATAATGCTCCTCCCAAGGCAGATCCTTTGTCTATCTTGATTGATGCGTTATGGCTAAGTGCGATTTCTCGCGCGATAGCCAATCCCAGTCCGCATCCGTCGACTCCGGTAGTGTCGAGACGGTAAAAACGTTCGAATATGCGGTCATGTTCTTCTTTGGGGATTCCCGGTCCGCTGTCTTCAATCTCCCAAAAGGTATCAGCACAACGTATGGTCACGATTCCCCCGACAGGCGTATAGCGAATGGCATTGTCAATCAGGTTATTGGCGAGTTCTTCCAGCCAAATGGGATTCCCCATTACCAGAGCAGGCTTTAACTCGAAGCCGAGATCAATGTTGCGTGCGAGTGCGAGTGGCATCCAGTGTTCGGCCAGTTCTCTGGTCAGTTCGGCAAGATTAACTACCTGCAGAATAGGTGTTTGTTGGGGTTCAAGGCGGCTTAATGTTAGAAGCTGATGCGCCAGATGGGTAATCCTGCGTGTTCCTGTCACAATTCTTTTCAAGGATTCGCCCGAGTCGGGTGAACGGATAGCCATTTCTGCCTCGGCTTGTAAGGCGGCTATCGGGGTGCGAAGCTGGTGCGATGCATCCGCGATAAAACGCTGGTTTGCATCCAGCGACTGGGACAGACGGGCCAGCAGTTCATTGACTTCCGTAAAAATCGGGTAAATTTCTTCCGGTATATTTTTTAGCGGTAATTGGCTTAAATCAGTATGCGTCCGACGCACCAGCTCTTCACGCAACGGCTGTATGGATGCCAAACCCTGGCGTACGCTTCTAAGGATCATGAATACGGCAACGATGATCAACAATCCTTCTGGAATCAGCATGGCCAGCACAATTTCACCCACCAGCCAATCGCGCTTTAATTTGGTTTCTGCGGATAAGACAGTGTAGGGAATACCATTGCGTTCCCCTGATAATGCGGCAACCCGGATCGTGTTGCCGTTTAGTCTTCCGTCGTAGTAGATTTTCCCGTCTTCAAAAGGAGTGGTCGGTCGGGGTAGGGCGATATTGCCCGCTACGGTTTGACCTTCCTGATCGAAAACTTCGTAAAACAACTTGTCATAACCATCGATTAGCAAAACTTTTTCTGCAATTGCGGGTAATTGCAGGTGCAGCTTGCTGTCAACAATTTCTACCTGACTGGCGAGTGCCAGCGAAACATCCATAAGCGCCCTGTCGTAGGCGACGGTGGCTTCGCGGTGGGCAACAAAATATACCACTCCCGCTCCGGTGACCAGGATAGCTGCCATCAAGGGCAACAATTGCCGAAGCAATTGCCGCGCAAGACTAGGCTGTCTGATCTTCATTTGTTCCCAAACTATATCCCAAGCCGCGCACGGTTCGAATAATGACGCCGGAACCTTCCAGCTTAACGCGTAATCTGGAAATGACTTTTTCAACGGCATTCACGGAATTGATATCATCCTGCCACCCGTACAGTGCTTGTAAAAGCTGTTCCTTGGTAACGATTCGCCGGGCGCGAATGGCAATATACTCAAGTGCAGCCAGTTCTTTTGCACTTAAATCGAGAGGCCGATCACCCAGCCATGCACATCGACCGGCTGTATCAATGCGCAACGCTGCAATACAGATTTCAGGATCTGCAATACCATGGCTGCGTCGAATGAGTGAGCGAACACGCGCTTCAAGTTCTTTGAGCGCAATGGGCTTGACCACATAATCGTCCGCTCCCAGATCAAGCAAGCGTACCCGCTCATCCACCGCTTCACGGGCTGACAATACCAGCACAGGGGTGTGATTTCCAGATGAGCGTAGCCGGCGCAGCACGTTCGCACCGTCTGTATCCGGCAAGCCGAGATCCAGCATTACGACATCGTAGTTCTGGCAGATGAGCCAGTTGTCGGCTTCACTGCCACTTTTCGCCCAATCAATCACATAACCATCCTGCTGGAGGGCACGACAAATGGCATCGGCCAGGGGATGGTTATCTTCAACCAACAATAAGCGCATGGGTTGTCAGGAAGTAGTCAGCTAGAACCATCATGATACCAACTTCGATTGTGGAAAGGTACAGTCCGCAGTCCGAACTACCCTTGGTTTATTTATTGTGATTGACTGAATGCGTATCGTCCAAAAGTATTTTGTGCCTGTGAAAAGATGTTCAATGGCAACATTGCTGATGCTTGCAACACTGGCGGGTTGTGCCGTCGGCCCCGACTTCAAGCGACCGCTTGCGCCCAGCGCCGATGGTTATGCTCCTGCTGGTGCTATAACAGAGGCGACCGCATCGGCTCCGGTGTTGGAAGGGGAGCAGCAACGCTTTAATCCGACAGCGAACATCCCGTTTGACTGGTGGACGCTGTTCCAGTCGCCGCAAATAAACTCGCTGATTCAGCGCGCATTCAAGGCTAACCCAGGTGTAGAAGCTGCCCAGTCAGTTTTGCGCCAGGCGCAGGAAAATGTGGTTGCCCAACAGGGATTTTTCTACCCGACGGTGGATGTCAACTATACGCCGTCGAGAAACAAACTGGCCGGAAACATGGGAGGAAACTCACCCGGTGCACAGGGAAACGGGCAAGACATAGCGACGACCACCAATCCGGTTGGCCCTGCCTATTACAACTTCCATGTTGCCCAATTAACAGTAGGTTATGCCCCCGACGTATTTGGCCTGAACCGCAGGCAAGTTGAATCGGCGGAAGCGCAGGCGAACGAACAGAAACTGCAACTGGAAGCAACCTACATCACACTGGCATCGAATGTGGTGGCCGCAGCATTGCAGGAGGCGTCCATCCGCGCGCAAATTGCGGCAGCGGAAAAGATCGTTGCGATCAGCAGGGAGACACTCGCCATACTGCGTGATCAATTCCGTCTCGGTTATGTGTCCGGTCTGGAAGTGGCCTCCCAGGAAGCGGCACTGGCGCAAGCCGAACAATCACTCGCTCCGTTACTAAAGCAGTTGGAACTAACGCGAGACCTGATACGCGTGCTGGCGGGCAACTTGCCGAATGAAGAAGTGGAAGAGAGGTTTGAGCTGGCGTCATTGCATTTGCCGCAGGAGTTGCCGCTCAGCCTGCCCTCAAAAATCGTGGAGCAGCGCCCGGATGTTCGGGCTGCCGAAGAACAGTTGCATTTTGCCAGCGCCCAGGCCGGTGTGGCAGTGGCTAACCGGTTGCCGCAATTTGCAGTGACCGGAGCCATAGGCGGTATGGCCTCTACGCCGGGCTGGATGTTCAAGACCGGCGGGGGATTTTTTAATCTGGCAGCCAGTGTGAGCCAGTCGCTATTTGACGGGGGGACATTGCGTGCCAGGTCGCGTGCGGCAGAGCAGGCGCTGATCCAGGCCGGGGCGCAATATCGTAGTACGGTAATGGCTGCTTTGCAGAATGTCGCGGATACGCTGTATACCATCCAGTCCGACGCAAACTCGCTCAAAGCCGCGGCTGCCGCCACACAAGCAGCACAGACCACGCTGGATATTACCCGCAAACAATATCAGCTGGGCTATGTCAATTGCCAGACCCAACTGGTGGCCGAACAAAATTATCAGCAGTCCGTCATCAATCTGGTTCAGGCACAAACCAATCGCCTTGGGGACACGGCGGCGCTGTATCAGGCGCTGGGGGGCGGCTGGTGGAATCGCCGTGATTTGTCGGTATCACAAGAGAAAGATATGCCTGCGGCAAAAAATATTGCCCCGGCACTAGGAGAATCTGCACAATGATCAAATATAAAAATCGCCTACACTGTATGGTTGCGGTTGGCTTTACAGCAATGACAGTAGTATTGCTAACTGCTTGCAGCAAGCCTGCCGTGCAATCCTCTTCCGAGGAAGCGGCGGTCTCGGGTGATACGGTTCGCTTTCCGGACAAATCTTTGACAGCACAACGCCTGATTACCGCACCGGTGGTGACAGCTCAAGAGAGCGTGCTCAGCTTGCCTGCCCATCTTGTATGGGACGAAGATCATACCAGCCGTATCATGCCGCCGGTTGCGGGGCGCCTAGATGAAATTCTGGTTCAACCCGGAGCGCTCGTTAAGAGCAATCAGCCCCTGGCATATCTCACCTCTCCTGAACTGGGGAGCGCCCAGACCGAAGCCGTGCGTGCCCAGGCCGAATTGGCGCAAGCCGAGCGCACTTTGGCACGCGCCAACGAATTGACCGCAGTTAGCGGTGTCGCAGTCAAAGATCTTGAACAGGCGCAACTTGATTTGGCCCGTGCCCGTGCTGAGGCGGAGCGAACACGCCTGCACATCAAAGCGCTGGGTGCCGAGAGTTCACTGGATCAGCGTTATACATTACGCAGCCCGCTTGCCGGGGTAATTGTTGAGCGCAATACGAATCCCGGTATGGAATGGCGTCCCGATCTGCCCGGTTCCGCTCTGTTTGTAGTGAGTGATCCCACTTACCTGTGGTGCTGGATTGATGCCCCGGAAAATGCACTCGGCATGCTGCATCCGGGCATTAAGGTAACGCTTCGATCAAGCGCATGGCCTCAGGAAACGTATAAAGCACAGATTGATTATGTGGGCGACGCGCTGGATCCCACCAGCCGAACTATAAAGGTCCGCGCCCGCTTGCGTAATCCGGAACGGCACCTTAAAGGTGAAATGTTTGTGACCGCCGATTTAACCGGTCAAGCCCATGGTGTGCTGGATGTGCCGGCGAAGGCTGTATTCCTGAACAATGAAAAACATCTGGTATTTGTAAAAACGGCGGAAGGCCAATTCACCAGCAAGACAATTGTGCCATTGTTCACCGGCAACCAGTGGGTGTCGATTGCACAAGGCTTGAACAAGGGGGACGAAGTAGTAGTGGATGGGGCACTCTATCTGCAGGAGTTGCTTGAATCCAATGCTGCACCATCGGCAGACAACCCGCCGAAGCAACCAGTCAATCCTTCAGCCAAATAGCAGGGAACGATCAACGTGATTAATCGTATAGTTCGATTTGCCCTTACCAAGCCCGTATTTGTCATGCTGGGCACGGTGATTTTTATTTTGGGCGGGATACTGGCTTTCAAAAATTTACCCATTGAAGCGTTTCCCGATGTGTCCGATATTCAGGTCAATGTGGTTGCCCTCTATCCGGGACACGCTGCCGAAGAGGTGGAAAAACAGGTCACCATCCCGATAGAAGTAGCCATGTCAGGCATGCCCAATTCAGTGCGCCTGTTCTCTCATACCCAGTTCGGCTTGTCTTTCATTATGCTCACGTTCAATGACAAGTCGAACGACAAAGAGGCACGTCAACTGGTGTTTGAACGGTTGCGCGGCATCGATCTTCCACCCGGCGTCGAACCGGATGTGGAGCCGCTGTCGACGGCGATCGGGGAAATATTCCGTTTCCGGGTTCAAGGTGATCATATGAGTCCGCGGCAGTTGCGCGAGACCGAGGATTGGGTGGTTGAAAAAGCCCTTAGAAAAGTTCCCGGTGTGGCCGACATTGTGTCAATGGGGGGGGCCATCAAGCAATACGAAGTCAATCCTGACCTGGCTCGCATACGGGATGCAAAACTGACCCTAAGTCAATTGTTTGGCGCCCTGTCGCGCGCAAATTCCAATGCGGGCGGAGGCTCCGTCGAACAGGGGCGTCAACAGTTTCTGGTTCGTTCGCTCGGTTTGTTTAGAACCTCGGCTGATATTGAACGGGTAGTGGTGGGCGACAATGGAAAAGGCGTTCCCATACTGGTTAGGGATGTGGCGAGCGTAAAGGAAGCCGATGCGCCTATGCAAGGATTGGTAGGGCAGGACAATTCGGATGACATTATTAACGGCATTGTTTTGATGCGCAAAGGAGATAACCCTTCGGAAGTATTAAAAGGCATCAAGCAAACCGTTGCCGAATTGAACGAGCACGGGTTGCCGGTGGGGGTGCAGATCAAACCCTACTATGACAGGCAATGGCTGATTGATAAAACGCTGCACACGGTTTTCGGTAATCTGGTGGAAGGAGCTTTGCTGGTAACGACGATTCTGTTGTTGTTTCTGGGTAACCTCAGGGCTGCTTTGATAGTGGCGAGCATTATTCCTCTGGCGGTTTTATCGACTTTCATTGGCCTCACTTTTCTGGGTATGCCGGCCAACTTGCTTTCTCTGGGAGCGATGGACTTCGGTATTATTGTAGACGGCGCGGTGATCGTCGTGGAAAACGTGTTTCTGCGGCTGGGAAGTTTAAGCGATGCTGCCCAGCAAGATTTCAAGCAGCGCATGCGAACTATTTATGATGCAGTGATTGAGGTCGGCCGTCCGACGCTGTTTTCCATGCTGGTTATTATAGCGGCACATATTCCCATATTTACCCTGCAGCGTGCAGAAGGCCGTATTTTTGCCCCGATGGCATTTTCGGTTACCTCGGCACTGATAGGGTCGCTAATATTGTCGCTGACTCTGGTGCCGTTACTTTGCATGTGGCTACTGAGAGACAAGATTCCGCACCATGATAATCGTTTGCTATCCTGGTTCAAACGCCGCTATGAACCGGCTTTCAAATGGGCGGTAGCGAGTCCCGGGAAGGTGATGGGGGTGGCTGTATTGATGCTGGCGGCCGCGTTGGCGTTGGGAAGCCGGCTCGGAACCGAATTTCTTCCTGAACTGGATGAAGGCTCAATCTGGGTGAATGTGTTTTTGCCTCCTTCGGTTTCGCAAAGTGAAGCAAAACTTGCGGCTCGGCGCATTCGTGATGCCTTGCGCAGCGTACCGGAAGTCAATACAGTGGTATCCAAATTTGGTCGCCCCGATGACGGAACCGATCCGAAAATTTTCAATTCCGGTGAGTTTTTTGTCGAGCTCAAGCCCGAACAATCCTGGCGTCCGGGACTGGACAAAATCCATATCATTGAACTGATGGATCATGCAGTATCCGTATTGCCCGGTCTGGAGACTTCGTTTTCACAACCTATTCGCGACAATGTGCTGGAAAGTATTTCGCAGGTAGACGGCCAAATTGTTATTAAGGTGCATGGCGACGATTTGACTCAGCTGCGCATGCTTGGTCATGCAATCATTGACCAGATATCTACTGTTCCCGGGGTGTCACGGGCATTTATCGACCGTGACGGTGATTTGCCGCAGCAGGTAATCGATATTGACCGTGATGCGGCAGCGCGTTATGGAATCAACATCGGGGACATTCAGGATGCTGTTGAAACTGCACTTGCCGGAAAAGCAACGACGGAACTGTGGGAAGGAGAACGGCATTTCTCGGTTGTTGTGCGCTTAAGTGAACAACAACGGGCATTGGACCGGTTGGGGGGCTTGTTGATCGCCTCTCCGGGGGGGGGGGGCCAGATCCCCCTGGGTGAACTTGCGCACTTCAAACAAACCGTCGGAGCGCAGGACATCGCTCGCGAAAATGGTCAGCGCGTGGTATCCATCGGCGTATTTATTCAAGGGCGCGACATGGGAAGTGTAGTAGAAGACATGAAATCGCGAGTCGCTGCCCATGTAAAAATTCCCACCGAAGTGACATTGAGCTGGTCAGGCGAATTCGAGAATCAGGAACGGGCCATGGCGCGTCTGGCCGTGGTGGTCCCGTTATCAATTTTATTGATATTTGTATTATTATTCGACGCTTTCGGCTCGTTCAGAAGTGCACTGCTGATTGTGGCGAATATTCCATTCGCCCTGATAGGCGGTATTGTGGCATTGTTTGTCACCGGCATTCCTTTGTCGGTCTCCGCGGCCATCGGTTTCATCGCATTGTTTGGTCAGGCCGTACTCAACGGCGTTGTGATGGTATCGGTATTCAATCAGTTGATCGAGGCGGGTCGCACTCCGGAGCAAGCCGTACATGAAGGCGCCATGTCACGTTTGCGCACGGTGTTGATGACCGGTTTGCTGGCAATGTTTGGTTTGCTACCCATGGCGTTATCGCACAGCATCGGTGCGGAGACGCAGCGACCGCTCGCTGTCGTAGTGATAGGCGGACTGATCAGTGCCACATTGCTGACCCTGCTGGTTCTTCCTTCTGCCTATCTGTGGGTGGTAAATCGGTACGGTGTGCTTAAAAGCACGGCACTTGATCGGGAATTAAACCTTGATTAGTGAATTAGTCATGTTGAGTTAAGCCAAGTGTTCAAGGATGTGATAAATTTAGCTTTAAGCAATTTTATAACAATGAAAAATACGGAGCGGATAAAGATGAACAAAAAACTTTTCGGGAAATGCCTTGGTGGAAATGCGGCCGCACTTGCGGTTCTCCTTATTTGTAATGCGTGCATACCTGCCAACGCGGTTGCAGCCCCGGAGGAAATTCAGGTTTATCTCGATGATTTTGCGGATGCCGGAAAGCCGGGTCTTGATCTGCATACCAATTACGTAACCTCCGGCCCGCAGTCCAGTTATCACCAGTTGCGTGTTACTCCCGAATTCAGTTATGGCATCAATGAGAATTGGGAAGTCGCAGCCTATTGGCTGACCGTAAAGGATCCGGGTGGCACGGTGCAAACGGATGGTGCAAAAATTCGCACCCGCTGGCGTCCCAAGGCGCCTTCGGCTGACTCTCCTTTTTATTGGGCGGTTAATGTTGAACTTGGACATCTTTCCAAAAGATTTAACCCGGATGAGACCAGTGGCGAAGTCAAACTGATTGGCGTTTGGAAAACAGAACCGTGGACAGTCGGTATGAACCTTAATCTGGATCGGTCTTTAAGGAGTGCGCCATCACAAGGTGCAACGTCAGAGATTGACACCAAGATTTCATACAAAATCAGGGAAGGGGTTGAGGTAGGTGTCGAGAATTATTCTTTCCTCGGCGCGAACCATGCCGATCCGAGTCAGCCCAGCAATCATTCAAACTATTTGGCCTCAGACTTCAGTTTGGGGAAATGGGATCTGAATGTGGGAGTCGGGCGCTCAACGGGACAGTCTCCGGAGACCGTTCTGAAAGCAATTATCGGCGTACCGCTTAACTAAAATATCAGCTGCATAGAAAGTGTCACAAAAAATATATAATTAGCTGTTAGCATTGCGGGTTTGTCTATCAGAGTTTTGGAACCCGCAATGCCAATACGTTTTGTGCTGCTTCTGCTTGCTTTGCTACCCTGTTGCGCGCAAGCAGATGAAGCTGTTCGGGAAGACTGGAATGCAAAATTCCAGACTACCTATAGTTGGCAACACAAGCCCGGTTTCAATGCGCTATATTCCGGTCAGAATAGCCTCCTGAACAGTGCGGAAAACAGTTATACCTTTACCACGGATGCCTTTGTAGGAGTACGTGTACGGCAGAATAGCGAACTTTATTTTGTTCCTGAAATCACCCAGGGCGTACCGTTTTCGAATTTGAACGGTCTGGGTGGCTTCACCAATGGTGAATTAACACGCGCATCCGGAACGAGTCCAAAGATTTATCGCCAGCAACTCTTTCTGCGCCAGACATGGGGATTCGGCGGGGGGGCTGAAAATATTGATTCTGACATGAATCAACTGGCAGGCACGGTTGACAAGAACCGCTTCGTGTTAACGGCGGGAAATTTTTCAACTTTGAATATCTTTGACAACAACCTTTACGCGCACGATCCCCGCACACAGTTCATGAATTGGTCAAACATGACCTATACAGCCTATGATTACGCCGCCGACGCGCGCGGATTTGGTTGGGGAATTGCCGGTGAATGGTATCAGGACAATTGGGTTGTTCGTTTTGGCCGTATGACTGTCCCCAAAGAACCGAACGGCCTGCAGTTGGATTACCAGTTCTTTAAACATTACGGCGATCAGCTTGAGCTGGAATGCGGCCACGAGATCGGCGGGCAAGCCGGTAAAGTTAGGCTGCTGGCCTATCGCGATCATGCCGTGTTGGCAAATTACCGCGATGCCATCAACTTCGGAGTTGCCACCGGAACCACACCGAGCATCTTCAAAGTGCGTAATGGTGAGAAAAGTAAATTTGGTTTCGGTGCCGATGTCGAACAATCCATCAATGCCAATACGGGCGTTTTTATGCGTGCCATGTGGACCGATGGTCACACCGAAACAGATGCCTTTACTGAAGCAGACCAGTCCATTGCGGGGGGGCTTAGCTTTAAGGGGGCGGATTGGGGGCGTGCCCGGGATACGGTTGGGGTCAGTCTCTCAAATAACAGATTATCGAAAGACAGGCGGGATTATCTTCAAGCCGGTGGAATTTCTTTTTTTATTGGCGAAGGAGCTTTAAATTACCACCCGGAATCAATTCTGGAGAGCTTCTATAACTGGAATGCATCCAAACATGCCTCGCTTACTGCAGATTTTCAGCATATTTCCAACCCCGCCTACAATTCAGACAGGGGGCCGGTCCGGGTATGGGGTATGCGCTTGCACTTAGAATATTAGGATTGTCATTTCCCTGTTCCCTTATGCCTGTGCGCTCGTCAATATCGCGCAGGGAACTTTCAGATATTATAATAGCCAATTAGAAAATTTTTGAATTAACCAACCCAAGGAAACAAAATGTCAGAAGACGGATTTCATGTACACGGAGCTCATGATCACGCGGTTGAGCATCACGCAGAAAGCGGTGACCAGTTGGGTGGATATGTTGCAATTTTTACCGCAATTCTGGCTACCGTAGGTGCGATAGTCAGTTATCAGGGCGGAGCTACCCAGAACGAAGCCATGCTGTTTAAAAACGAAGCCGTTTTGAAGAAAGCGCAGGCATCGGATCAATGGAATTTTTACCAGGCTAAAAGCAGCAAAGGACATTTGATGGAGCTTGCGGCGGATTTTGCGCCTGAAAACAGAAAGGGCTATTACAAAGAGTTGGTTGATAAATACGATAAGGAAAAGAAAGAGATCAAGATAAAGGCCGAAGAATTGGAGGCAGAATCGGAAAAAGCCAATCTGGAAAGTGAACATTCGATGCATCCGCACCACAAGCAGGCTCAAGCCATGACGCTGGTTCAGATTGCAATATCGCTGGCCTCGATCACTGTCCTCACCCGAAAGAGATGGTTATTCTATATCGCGGGTGCTTCGGCAGCTGGCGGTGTGGGCTTGTGGCTGACTACCCTTTTTGCCTAGACTCCCGATAATTTCATTATTGCATGAAAGAAATCTTTTACGACTGGGGGGGCGGCAACGTCTGGTTATTTCATTTCATCAATGATGTTCGGGGTGACTGCCTGGATAAATTCATGCTGCTAGGCACAGCTTTGGGTGAACATGCTCTTTTTCCTCTTTATCTGGGATTGGCCGTGATCCTTGGGCTGTCTGGGGTTGTAACTACTCCGACGAGTGATCCACTCCGACATAAAAATCGGGCCATAGTCTGGTTTGCTGCGATTGCTGTATTTGCGCTGTCTTACTTTCTGGATGGGCTGCTCATAAGTGCACTTAAACCTTTCCTTGATTTTCCCCGCCCTCCGCTTGCCTTGCCTCAAGGCACGCTGCATATTATCGGCGAGCCGGAATATCATCATAGTCTTCCCAGCGGTCATTCTTCATTTGCCATGCTGGTGGTGGCAAGCTTGTGGCCAGTTCTAAGCTCCGTTTGGCGTATGGCGGGATCATTTTTTGTTATATGGGTGGGTATTTCAAGAATCAGTCTGGGAGCCCATTTCCCGGCAGATGTGGCTGCAGGGTTTGTTTCGAGTTTGGCCATAGTACTGCTGACATATATGACAATCCAAGTGCTGATTCGTGTTCAGGCCGGTAAAATTCGCTGAAACCGTGTCGCCACGGTCAAGGCGCGAAAATTATGACATCAAAAAATATTTGTGAAATATCGCCAAATATTGCTATAGACGCTTGGCAAGCCTTGTGACTTGTTGATATAGTAAACATCTGCAGGCTTTCAGAATTGGCATTTCGAGCAAATTAACTGATTTGCCGGATAAGTTTAATAGGTCGAGACAGTATTTTTACGGTAAATTCAGGTGAAAATTAATCAGGTTAATTTCTCATATAGTCCTGTGGAAGATCGCTTGTTATTCAGATTTAATACGCTGAATAAAACCGAGTTCAGAATGTGGCTGACCAGGGCCATGAGCATCAAACTGTTGGGAAAATTGAATCAGGTTTCCAGAGTTAATTTGCAGCGTGAGCAGCCCGGGCTAGAGGGGGGGGCCATGGAAACGGTAGAAGAATTCAGGCGCGAGGCTGCGCTGGCTAAAGCCGACTACGTCCAGTCGTTTTCGTCAGGGGCAGAAATATTTCCGCTGGGGCCCCAGCCGATTCTTGTGACGGATATCGTTATGGATTCATCCAAGCCGGTTGCCGTGGTAACTTTCCAGTTGGCAATCGGGCAAAGCGTAAATTTATCCCTTAACCATGATTTGGGGGTCGCAGTCAGCAAACTTTTGTCGAATGTAGCAGAGGGGCTTGATTGGGGACTAGGAATAGCGAAAGAAGTGCCGATGGCGGAGATTGGCACTTCAGGCGAAAAGATGATGCTTCATTAAGTGTGGCACATACCGCGATGCGCGGGTTTTTTATTTACTTAACTAAGGGGGTTGCATGAACAGAAAAGAATTGGCCGAAGCTCTGGCCAGCAAGACTGAAACAAGCAAAGCAGAAGCAGATCGCACGATTGGTGCTTTCATTGAAATTATTTCCGGCGCGCTGAAGAAGGGTGATTCCGTTTCTTTGGTCGGTTTTGGTTCATTTGAAGTGCGCAAGCGCGCTGCCCGCGTTGGTCGTAATCCAAAGACGGGTGCGGAACTCAAGATTAAAGCGTCCAAAGTGCCGGCTTTCAAGGCTGGTGCTACGCTCAAGGCTACGGTTAACGGCGCCAAAAAGTAATGTAATTTCCCCTCCGCCAACGGCGGAGGGGTTCTTCCTGTCCTCCGTACACAACTGCCCTAAAACGTGTGTACGTCTTAAAATTTTCTGGCATCATTTCCTTTCATTACAGCACGTTCGCAAATACAACTGCCCGTTTTCAATGCGGCAAGATGTAAAATACTTCAGTCCGTACCGATTTCAGCCGATGTTAAGAAATATCAAAATGGATGTCACAGTTATCCTTTCCGGGAAAAAACTTATGTATGACTTTATGATCAGGCTTCTGTTCGGAATGTTGATGCTTGCTAGCTTGCCTGCCTTGGGCACCACGCCGGTGGTTGCAGAGCCAACGTTGAAAGATGCGCAGAGCGCCTATGAAAAGGGCAACTTCTCCCTGGCTATTAAGGAATTCAGAATGCTCGCCGTCAAAGGGGATGCTGCGGCGCAATTGGGTCTTGGACAGATGTATCAGGAAGGCCGGGGGGCACAGCAGGATTATAAATTGGGCATGCTATGGTTTCGCAAAGCAGCAGAGCAGGGGAATGCGGCAGCCCAATTCAAATTGGGGGAAATATATTGTGAAGGGAAAGGCGTCCGCAAGAAAAACTGCAAGGAAGGGGTGACATGGTATCGCAAAGCGGCAGATCAGGGCAACGCTTCCGCGCAATACGCGCTTGCCAAAATGTATGCCAAAGGTCAGGGAATGCCGAAGAACTTAACGGAGGCTGCGTTGTGGTTCAGCAAGGCAGCGGAGCATGGAAGTGCTGCCGAGCAATTTAGTCTCGGTCAAATGTATGCAAAAGGAAATGAAGTGCCCAAAGATGCCAAAGAAGCTGCAATATGGTTCGGCAGGGCGGCAGCACAAGGCGATGCGGTCATGCAGTTTAATCTGGGAGAAATGTATTTTAAGGGCAAGGAGCTTGCGCAGGACTATAAACAAGCGGCACTCTGGTTACGCAAAGCCGCCGAACAGGGCAGCATACCCGCGCAGCGTAGTCTGGCCCAAATGTATTCCAATGGATTGGGCGTAACCAAAGATTTGAAGGAAGCGGAATTCTGGTATGCCAAGGTGGCAGAAAAAGGGAGCGCATCGGAGCAATATGCGTTGGGAGTGATGTTCGCCAAAGGAAGCGGCGTTGCACAGGACTTCAAGGAAGCCGCATCATGGTATCGCAAAGCGGCGGAACAAGGCTCACTGATGGCGCAGCTGAGCCTGGGGGCTATGTACGCTGAAGCGCAGGGTGTGGCACAGGACGATAAAGAGGCGGCTTCATGGTATCGCAAAGCGGCGGAGCAGGGCAATGCAACAGCCCAGTTAAAATTGGCTAAAATGTACACTGAAGGCAAAGGTGTCGCAAAGAATGAGGCTGAAGGGATAATCTGGTACCGTAAGGCGGCGGAGCAGGGTATAGAGTCGGCCCAGCTCGCTTTGGGGGTAATCTACGCCAACGGTCAGGGCGTGTCACAGGACTACAGCGAGTCGGCAAGCTGGTACCGCAAGGCCGCCGAACAGGGTAGTGCGATAGCCCAGAATAACCTTGGGGTAAAATACTACAGCGGGCAAGGTGTACCGCAAGACTACAAGGCGGCCGCATCATGGTATCGCAAGGCGGCGGAGTCGGGCGACGCATCGGCACAAAGTAATTTGGGACTGATGTATTTCAAAGGACTAGGCTTGCCGCAAGATTTGGTTCAAGCCCACAAATGGCTTAATCTTGCGGTCGCGGCAGGAAAGCTGGATGCTTTGGACAGCAAGATAACGGTTGAATCCGATATGACGGCGAAACAAATAGAAACGGCGCAGTCATTGGCACGCGAATGGAAACCCCAATCAAATGTCGTGCCCAGATAGCTTAATGAAAGTAAAAAATCGTTGGGGTGTCATATGCGCGAAGATTGCATAAACGGACCGAAATTCAGGTACACTCATCCCGAAATTTATATATTGATGCCGAATTCTGATTATCCGCACAAGTAAATATTCCAGGTGGCTCTTATCATTCCGGATTTCACCTGGCCAATCGATATCATGATGGAAAAATTTAAAAGCTATCTGGCGCAATATTTTGAGCATGTATTTGTGTTGCTTATCCTGTTGGCAACCAGCGCATTGAACTATTTTGTTCCGTACAAAATTGCTTTTCTGAACTTTTATTTCCTGCCGATTATTCTGGGTGCGTATTATCTGGGGCAAAAGCGAGCCATGTTGGGGGCGGTGTTCTGTCTGACCATGGTGCTGGGTTATATGTTGATGGATCCAGAGGCCTTTATTTCGGAGACTTCTTCCGAGGGAATTTATCTGCATTTAACCATCTGGGGCGGGTTTCTTATTCTTGCAGGGGCAGTGGTAGGCAGACTTCAGGAAAATCTGAAGGTGGAAATTAACAATGCCAGGCAACTCAACAGTCAGTTGGAGCATAGCCAGCAAGAATTGAATGAGTCCAATCTTCAGTTGCGCGACAGCAACCAGAATCTTGAAGCACGGGTACAGGAACGCACACTGGAGCTTCAGCAATCCAAATCGGCAGTGGAGAGCCTGAAAACCAAAGTCGAGAATGCGCTGTACAGCACAATGGATTCGGCTGTGGTTAACCTGATGATCGAAGGCCGCCTGCGCAACGAGAAGCGCATGATGAGCATCATGTTTGTCGATTTGGTCGGATTTACCTCGTATTCCGAAAACATACAACCTGAAAATGTGGTGGCGGATCTGAACCGTTATTTGCAGGATATGGAACCCGTCATGCTGGCCTATCACGGTCATATCGATAAGTACATGGGCGACGGGATCATGTGTGAATTCGGCGCTCCGCAGGAGTTCGCCATGCACCGGCTGATGGCGGTGACCTGCGCCTTGAAAATGCAAAAGGTTCTTGAAGAATGTTCGCATCCCTGGCAAATGCGCGTGGGTATTTCCTCCGGGTCTGCCATTGCGGGCTTGATTGGATCCCGTCGCCAAACTTATACGGCAATTGGCGACATAGTGAATTTGGCAGCACGCCTTGAGCAGAATTGCCCACCAGGAAGCATATTGGTAGATCGTTATACGCATGAAGATATTCACCCGTTTTATGAAACGCGCAAACTTCGCGATCTGACTACGCGCAAGGATCTGGATCTGCAGAAGGAAAATGAACTGGAACGGCTGGGACAGGAAATAATTGCCCGGCCCGACTCTGCCGAGTTGCATTATCAGGCCGGTCAAATTCATTTCGGAATAGAGGAACCCGTTGATGCCTTGAAATATTTCGAAACAGCCCTGCGTTTGGATCCTCAAAATAACACATATAAAATTGCATATGCCGAAGCGGGTCTAAAGGTAATCGAGCACGAGAAAATCAGCGTGAAGGGTAAGCGGCATCGGGTGGAAGCTTATGAAGTGATCCGTATGAAAGACCCGTTGAATAACCGCAACAAGATTCCCCAATCCCTTTATGACAAGTACCATCACATAGGCAATGAAATCAATATTCCCGAAGAAGTTACGCTGCCGTCCGAAGTGCTGGACGGTAGTGTGGGTCAGTCACGTGTTGTTGCAGTCTTGTCGTATGCTCTGGCTGACAGTCTTGGCCTCCCGGAGAGTGAGAAACGCGATATTCTGCAAGCCGGGTTTTTGGCTGATATTGGCAAGGAGTTGATTTCACCCAATTTGCGCAACCGTCGCGGCGGTTTAAGTGCCAGTGAATTCGAAGTTATTCAGCAGCATCCCGAAGAGTCTTGCCGGCTGATGCGCAAGATGGGGTACGACAATCCCGCTGTACTGAATCTCGTCAGGCATAGCCATGAACTTTATAACGCCAGCGGAGGCTATCCGGGTAATTTGCTGGGCGATAATATTCCCATCGGTTCCAGAATTATAGCCGTTGCCGATGCCTATGATGCGCTAACTTCCTGGCGTCCCTACCGGGAAACCTGGGAGCGCCACGCGGCAATTGGTGAAATTAATCGCTCGGTAGACAAGGGCATATTCGATCCGAAAGTGGTCGCGATGTTAGCCGCGCTGGTATCTTGATCTAACTTTTTCCCTTTTACCTATAATCTGTCTATGTCAGCTAGTAATTCTGTTCCCAAAGTGGGATTTGTCTCACTGGGATGTCCCAAAGCGACTGTCGATTCGGAACATATTCTTACCCGCCTGCGTGCCGAGGGGTATCTTATTTCCGGCAGCTATCATGATGCCGATCTGGTGGTGGTCAACACCTGCGGCTTTATCGACAGCGCTGTTGACGAGTCGCTTGATGCCATAGGCGAAGCTTTGGCTGAGAACGGCAAAGTTATTGTCACCGGTTGCCTCGGGGCCAAGGGCGATGTGGTGATGAGGACGCATCCCAGGGTGCTGGCAGTTTCCGGGCCGCATGCGACCGACGACGTGATGGCGGCGGTGCATGCGCATCTGCCCAAGCCGCATGATCCCTATAGTGATCTGGTTCCGCCTCAGGGCATTCGCCTCACGCCCAAACATTATGCCTATGTGAAAATTTCCGAGGGATGTAACCACCGTTGCACCTTCTGCATTATCCCCGGCCTGCGCGGCGATCTGGTGAGCAGGCCGGTGGGAGAGGTGATGGAAGAGGCGCAGAATCTGGTGAATGCTGGCGTTAAGGAATTGCTGGTGATTTCACAGGACACCAGCGCCTATGGCGTGGATGTGAAATACCGCACCGGCTTCTGGGGCGGCAAACCGCTCAAGTCGCGCATGACCGATCTGGCACGGGCGATGGGGGAATTGGGCGGGTGGGTACGGCTGCATTACGTTTATCCCTACCCCAATGTGGATGAAGTGATTCCATTAATGGTGCAGGGCAAGATATTGCCTTACCTCGACATACCGTTTCAACATGCCAATGAACGTATTCTGAAGCTGATGAAGCGACCTGCCAGCAGTGAAAATATACTCACCCGTATCCGGCAGTGGCGCGAGCTTTGCCCGGACTTGACCCTGCGCAGCACCTTTATCGTGGGGTTCCCCGGAGAAACAGAAGAAGAATTTCAGGAGCTGCTGGATTTTCTGGAAGAGGCGCAACTGGATCGTGTCGGTGCTTTTACCTATTCCCCCGTGGAGGGGGCGCTAGCCAATGAACTGCCGGATCATATCCCGCCGGAGGTGCAGGAAGAACGTCTGGGGCGTCTGATGCAATTGCAGGAGGAAATCAGTTATGGAATTTTGCAACGCAAGATCGGGAAAACGTTGCGGGTGTTGGTTGACAGTGTGGACGGGGAAGGGGCGATTGCCCGCAGCACGGCGGATGCCCCTGAAATCGATGGCTTGGTTTATATTGAAAACGGCCAGAAATTACAAGTCGGCGACTTTGCCGATGTTAAGATTACCGATTCCGATACCCACGATCTTTGGGCCGAACTGGTTTAACTGTTTGTGTACATTCATTACGATTGAGTTCACTTGGATTGTGGCAGGATGAGCATCCAATTAGGGCAAGAAGCCTGCCAACATTACCTGAGTAAGTTAGTATGGATTAACCCTCTTGTCAATATTGAAAACTTCTTTATAATCCCCGCTGGACGATAAAAATAGAAGCTGAACTGAAGTTCACATAAAACTAAAGAGCAATTCCCGCCACATTGTGGAACGGGAATGGGGAACGGGGAGGAGCAGTATTAATGGGGAACATCGGCAAGCATATTGGCGGGGCGTCGATAGTTATAATGGATGGACCAATCTTTTGGTAACGCTTGTGCAAGCACTGCCCATCACTGAGTTGTATGTTCCACCATTTCTTTTCGTGGCTGATCAAGACTTTCATCAATACAGCGCGATCACAGGACTCACACATCAACGTCAAATATCATCATTATCCGCAATGATTTTTTCAGGCGGCAGCAATCAAACACGATACGAAAAAGAAAGGGTAAGTGAATTATGAATGTAAGTGGAATGCTCCACGGAGCGGGATTGCTCAAGATCGTTGATTTTCCGGCCTCGGAAGTGCTGGGCCCGGAAGCGAGCGATCACGATATTTACAGTTTGATTGAGCGTTGCGGCTCGGTTTTCGTGAAGCCCATTTTCAAGGGAGGTATCGGAAAAAAGGGTAAATCCGGATTGATCGGACGCGCCAAGGACTTGAAGTCGGCCCTGGCCGAAAAGGAGCGCCTATATTTTGCCGAATATAAGGTTGGCGAGGTCATGTACAAATCTCGCGGGGTTACCTTTGAAGGGGCCGTTCCGGCCCAGCATGAAATATATTTTTCGATTACCGACTCAACCCGCTATCGTGCCCCGGTGATGACTCTGACGCATCATGGCGGTATGGACATCGAGGAGCTGGACAAAAGCCAGATCATCGAAGTACCGTTCGACCCGCTGACAGGACTCAAGTCTTTTGTTATATCCAACGCGTTGTCGGATTTGGGGGCCCCCCGCGAAATCGTGTCGCCCCTGGTTCAGCATCTGCCGAAACTATGGGATCTGTTCCATCATTACGGTATGTCCACGCTCGAACTTAACCCCATACGCATGATGGAGAGCAAGAGCGGTTCATTGATTCCGGTTGCCTGTGATTTCAAGTGCGGATTTGATCGTGACGATCCGCGTGTGAGCCGTTTGAATTTACCCGATGATCTGTTCGTTACCGAGTCCAACGATTTTGAGCAGGAGATCAATGAACTGCGCACCTATCAGGGGCAAAGCGATGTTTACGTTATCAATGAGAAAGGGACGATTCTGGCTCCAACCTTTGGCGGCGGTGCCAATTCGCTGGTCACCGAGGTGTTGGGAAATGATGCCATCATCTCTTCCGATTTCGGCGGAAATCCCCCTTATGAAAAAATGTATGACGTGATGCGCATATGTCTTAAATATTACCTGAAGCAGTCGAATGTGCTGTTCATTATCGGCGGCAAAGCAAACAATACGGATATCTTTGTTACGTTCCGTGCGATGGCTGATGCGTTGCGCGACTACTTCAGCGAATACGGGCCCACACCATTGTATGTTGTGATTGGACGCGGTGGCCCGAATGTCATTCGCGGCATGGGGGTTTTCAAGGATGTGCTTGACTCATTGCGCATACCTTACCGTATCTTTGGTTTTGATTCGGCCATGACCGATGTGGTTAATTACGCTCAGGAAGCCAATCGCTGGATGAAGGAAGGCGGACGCGCTGAAGTGGCCAAAGTGCTGGGGTTGCCGGCAGATGCGTAAGCGCGGTGGGCACCTTGTTTGTGCCCGCGCGTTTACCAACAATTAACCCCGTCCGCGTGGGCACAGAATCGTACCCACCCTACAATTGAACAAATAGCAAAGGTGACAAGCAATGAGAAAACCCGGAATTGATCATTTTAAATATTTCGTCGGCATCCGTTCTCTGGCCGATATTGCGACCAAAGACGATCGCATTTGCGTGCTTAACATTACCGGTAACGAATCCCGTGCCGTGACCCCGGTCAGCCACGCCTATTCGGGAGGCAATGTAGTGTTTGGCACCTCTCCCGGGCGTCGCGGTCAAGTTCTTGAGACGCCGGCCGGAAATATTCCCGTATATAACAACGTGCGTGAGGGCATGGATGCCGGGCATAAATTTAACGTGGGGGTTGTTTATCTGCCGCCTTCGGCGGTGCGCGACGGCGTCGCGGAATTGATCCGCATCAATCCCGACGTCGAGAAAGTCATCATTTTGACCGAGAAGATTTCTGTGCATGACGCGCGTGAAATACGCGCGCTGGGACAGCAACGCGGAGTGGATATATTCGGCGGCAATTGCCTCGGGGTGGCGGATTCATGGAACCACATCCGCATCGGCGGGGCGCTCGGCGGAGACAAGCCGGCGGAGAGTTTGCGCAAGGGTTCTGTGGCGATTTATTCGAACTCCGGTAATTTCACCACCACTATTGCCAATTATCTGGCTATCGGCGGTTGGGGGTCGACCACGCTGATTTCCAGCGGCAAGGATGTTTACATTAATTTTGCCGTTCCCGAATTTGCCTATGCCATGGACAACGATAGTCGTACCAAGGCGGCGGTGCTGTACTGTGAGCCGGGTGGGTACTACGAAGAAGCCGTTACTTTCGAAAAACCGGTTGTGGCCTGTGTAGTGGGGCGCTGGAAAGCCAATCTGACTCGGGCGGTAGGCCATGCGGGCGCAATCGGCGGCTCCGGAGATGATGCGCGTGCCAAAGAAAAATGGTTCATGGACAAGTTTGGGGTGAATGAATTGTTCACACCGGACAATCCTGTGTGTTCTAAAAAGGGCGCGGTAGTCACCAATATATCGCATATTCCCCAGGCACTGACTGCAGTCATGCGTTTGAATGGCGTGGAGAAAGATTTTCCGCCGGAAGGCAATCTGGAACTTAAACCCTGGTTTGGCGATGATCAGGGACTGAAATTGCCGGCTACGCTTAATATTCCGGTGGTCAAGGCTTTGCCTCCTTATGATATACAAATTGCCGAATTGCTCAAGCACGTCGGGGCGATTTTCCCGCGCCAATCGATGAAGGACTGCTCGGGAAGTTCGGTGATGGATCCCAAGACCCAGGTCACCAAAGTCAACGGTATTTCCATTCTGGATTCGGCCAAACAGCCGCTGGAATCAAATCTTTGTCTGGCTCTGGTGCGCGAATTCAATGATGCGAACGACAATGCCCTGTTCAACCTCGCTGTGGCAGCGCGCGTCAATTTGCACGGCGAAGTGATGCTGGCCGCAGCCGATGCGGCGCGCGAGGCCGGTAATGCCCCCAATACGGCGATCAGTTCGGCGGTCGCTTTGCTGGGACCGAAGCGGGTGGAGGCCGCGCGGCAGGCTGCCGATACGCTGGTTGAATTGTTTGCACATTCCGGTCTGGCTAAGGGCGATGATGAACAGGCTCCGGTTAAGCCGGAGAGCGCCAGCACCGAGCAACTCGCCACTTTGTTGGGGAGTGCGCCGGATGCGCTTGCGGAAGCGTTGCTCAAGGCATTCGACAAGCGCGGTGCGAAATCGGTCTTTGTGCGCTATTTGCGTTCCTTGAACGGTCATCCCACTGCCGATGCGGTGATTGCAGCTCTGACAACGACTATCGCCTGGGAGCCGCTGATACGCAAGCGTATCTCGCGTCTGACCGTGCGTAATTTGCCCTGGTACGCGCACCTGTTCGCGGTCATCATCGGTGCCGCAACAGAAGGAAAGCATCACCAGCCCGGAAAATTCTTTGGCATCGACAATGAAGAAATTCTGGGGTCCTGGACGATCACTGAATTAGCCTACCTCTCCCTGCTGGGGGAACGGCCGACCGAGTCGAATCTTTTCCCGTTTCAGGTCATTCTGGGGTTGATTATCTCCAACGGTGTCGGGACTATTTCCGCGCAAGGCTGCAAGGGGGCTGTGTCGGCGGATGGTCCGGAATCCCCCGAACGCGTGCAGATCAACAAAGCGATGATCGGCTTCCTGACCCACACCGGATTCGCCCATGGCGGCAATGGTTTTGAGGGTATCCAGTTCCTGATCGAGAGTTTCAGCAAAACCAATCTGGTTGATGCGGGTGATGCCAACCATGGAATTGACATCAAGGCGATAGCTACAAATTTTGCGCTGGCTTTCAACGACGAGAAGAAGGCCGGCAAGGCGCTTGGATTGCCGGTGCGGAATATTCCCGGAGTAAACCATCCGGTATTCAAGGGTCATCAGGTCAACAAGGATCCGCGTGAAGTTTACATTGCGGAACTTTTTGAAGAGCGCGGTGAAAAGAACGTATTCCACGACTTTTACCGCACGCTGGTGCAGGCCCTGTTTGATAATGGCGTAACCAACAACGTGTTCTGTGTGAACATCGATGCGATCATTGCCGCGATGCTGTTGAAACTCCTGTGGTCGCGTTACCGCAAGGGAGAATTCAGCGAGAGCTCGCTGGAAATGGCTGCATTCACCGCATTCCTGTTCGGCCGCATGGCGGGATGTGCCGGTGAAATTGATGACCACATCAATCGTGGCCGGAATATGGATACGCGCACTCCGGCTTCACAATGCAGCCACGTTTCGTAATAGGAATGAAACAGCAGGGCAGGCTCGACGAAATGTCACCCTGCCCGGACTGGAATTAGATTTTTACGCAAAAATTCCGGAGAAGAACGCAAGACGGGGGGAGCCCGGTGCCTAACCCGATCGAACAGGTTCATTAATTCCGGAATATGTGTATTACCTCCGATGGGTTGAGCAACACTTTTCCCGTCCTGTGATGACTGCAGATTTTTATTTTGACGCAACAATTTTGGAGAGCTTATGACTGCATTGAACGTCGCACAAAAAATCCTCCTGGCCAATGCTGCCGGGGGGCTGAAACAATTACCCGAACCGGGACAGCCGCTGGAAATTCAGTTCACCCATACACTGTATCAGGACGCCACCGGCACCGCCGCCGCGCTCGCCTTCGAGAAGATGGGCGTGGATCGCGTGAAGACCACTTCCGTTATCGTGGTGGATCACAAGACGCTGCAAGTCGGTTTCATTGACGCCGACGATCACCGCTACCTCGAAAGCTTCAGCAAGAAATACGGCTGCTGGTTTTCGCGCAGCGGCAACGGCATCTGCCACAGCGTATTCCTGCAGGATTTTGCGGCACCGGGCAAATCGGTCATCGGTTCCGATTCACACACCACCAACGCCGGCGGCATGGGCATGCTGGCGATGGGCGCGGGCGGCACCGACGTGAGCTTCGCCATGGCGGGTACCTCGTATAAAATGGAAATGCCGCAAGTGGTGCAGGTGAATCTCACCGGCGCGCTGCATCCCGGCGTGCTGGCCAAGGACGTGATTCTGAATGTGCTCGCCGTTATCGGCATCAAGGGTAACAAGGGCATCTGCCTGGAATACACCGGACCCGGCCTGAAGAGCCTGAATGTCTCCGATCGTGCCACCATCTGCAACATGGGCACCGAAGGCGGCGTCGCCTTCTCGATCTTCCCGTCGGACGACATCACCAAGGCCTACCTCGAAGGCCGCAATCGAGCCAAGGATTACCAGCCGCTGGCTGCCGATGCGGGCGCAAGCTATTCGCGCACCGTCGAGATCGACCTGTCCGATCTGCAACCAACCATCGCAATGTATCCACGCCTGAAGTCGATGGATCCGGTCAAGAACCATGCAGGAATACCGATTGACGCCGTGTTCATCGGCAGTTGCACCAATGCCAACTACGAAAATCTGGCACGCGTCGGCGAAATTCTGCGCGGTCGCAAGGTCAAAGTGGATACCGCCATCGCTCCCGGCTCGCAAGCGATTGCGCGCCAACTGGCTGCTGCCGGTTATCTGGAGATTTTCTACGCCGCCGGTGTGCGCGTGATGGAAAACGCATGCTCCGCCTGTATTGGTCAAGGCTTCAGCCCTTCCAGCAACGGTGTGATGCTGTCCACCGCTAACCGCAACTTTGAAGGCCGCTCGGGCACCGAGACCGCTGCAGTACATCTGGTCAGCCCGGCCACTGCTGCCGCCAGCGCCGTGATGGGCGTGCTGACCGATCCGCGCGATCTGCTCGGCGATAATGCAGAACTCGCCATCAAGCTGATTCCGCCGGTCGTTGACATGGATTCTTACATCGCGCCGCTGTCGCCTGAAGAGGCCGCCAAGGTGGTGATGCATTACGGCCCGGGCATCGCTCCGCTGCCCAACCTCGACCCGTTGCCGTCAAAACTGTCCGGTGAAATCCTGCTCAAGCTCGGCAACGAGATCACCACCGATCATATCCAGCCCGCAGGCAAGTATCTCGCACTGCGTTCCAACGCCGACGAATATGCCAAGCAGGCGACTTTCGTGCAGGTGGACAAGACCTTCAGTGCACGCGCTGCCGCAGTGCGCGATGCGGGCAAGCACGGTTTCATCGTGGCCGGTGACGGCTACGGTATGGGCAGCTCGCGCGAACATGCCGGTCTGTGCCCGCGCATTTTGGGTATACGTGCTATTGTGGCGAAGGGATTTGAGCGGATTCACCTGGCCAACCTGGCTAACTTCGGCATCGTCGCATTCACCTTCGAGAACCCGGCCGACTTGGACCAGCTCAAGCAGGGCGATGCCGCCTCGCTCGATACCTCCAGTATCGAAGGCGGCGCAGCCAAGCTGGTCGTCGGCGGCAAGGAGATTTCGCTGAAGCTCGCACAGGGCAAGGAAGACATCCCGATGATCCGTGCAGGCGGCGCGCTTTCACTGTTTGCGAGCCAGGTAAAGGCCTAGTATTAACAATTGACCTTCTCGTTCGCTTCCTCTCCCGCGTGCGGGATAACCAGCGACTTAGCTGGCGAAGTTGGACAGCTTAGTCGAATGGCTAGTTGTTCCACCAGAGGATTGAGGAGAGGGGCTACGAATTCTTGACTGAAAGAGAAAAAATATGACAACAGCAAAAATTATTTACACGATGGTCGATGAGGCGCCGGCGCTGGCAACATATTCCCTGCTGCCCATTGTTCAGGCCTTCACCAAGGCAGCCGGTGTTGCAGTCGAAACCCGGGATATTTCCCTCGCCGGACGCATCATTGCAAACTTTCCGGAAAATCTGACTCCAGCCCAAAAGATCGGCGACGAACTCGCTGAATTGGGTGCATTGACCCTGAAGCCGGAAGCCAACATCATCAAGCTGCCCAACGTCAGCGCGTCGGCTCCGCAGCTGAAAGCCGCGATCAAGGAATTGCAGTCGCAAGGCTACAAGGTTCCTGATTATCCGGAAAATCCGCAGAACGATGCGGAGAAGGAAATCAAGGCACGCTATGGCAAGGTGCTCGGCAGCGCTGTCAACCCGGTATTGCGCGAGGGCAACTCCGACCGCCGCGCGGCGCTTTCGGTCAAGAATTACGCGCGCAAGAATCCGCACCGCATGGGTAAATGGGCTGCCGATTCCAAGACCCACGTGGTGCACATGAACGCCAATGATTTCTACGGCAGCGAAAAATCCGTCACGGTTGCCGAAGCGGGCCCCGTGCGTATCGAATTCGTCGGCAACGACGGCAACATCACGGTGCTCAAGGAAAAGACCGTACTGAAGGCGGGTGAAGTAATCGATGCGTCGGCCATGAGCTGCCGCGCTTTGCGCAAGTTTTACGCCGAACAGATCGAAGAAGCGAGAAAAGAGCCCAACGTGCTGCTGTCCCTGCACCTGAAGGCCACCATGATGAAGGTCTCCGACCCCATCATGTTCGGCCATGCCGTTTCCGTTTACTTCAAGGACGTGCTGGAGAAACACGCGGCGACCATCAAGGAACTGAAGGTCAACGTCAACAACGGCTTCGGCGACCTGCTGGCGAAAGTCGGCACGCTGCCGGAAGCTCAGCGTGCCGAGATTGAAGCCGACATCGCTGCCTGCTACAAGAAGCAGCCGCAACTGGCGATGGTCAATTCCGACAAGGGCATTACCAACCTGCATGTGCCGAGCGACGTGATCATCGACGCTTCCATGCCACCGATGATCCGCGACGGCGGCAAGATGTGGGGTGCAGACGGCAAGCCGTATGACACCAAGGCGATGATTCCGGATCGCAACTACGCCGGAGTTTTTCAGGCGACCATTGAAGATTGCAAGAAGAATGGCGCGCTTGATCCCGTGACGATGGGCAGTGTGCCCAACGTCGGACTGATGGCGCAGCAGGCCGAGGAATACGGTTCGCACGACAAGACCTTTGAAGCGTCCGGCGACGGCGTAATTCGCGTGGTGGATGCCGCTGGCAAGACATTGCTGGAACAGAAAGTTGAACAAGGCGACATTTTCCGCATGTGCCAGACCAAGGATGCACCGGTGCAGGATTGGGTCAAGCTGGCTGTTAGCCGCGCCCGCCTGTCCAATACGCCGGCCATCTTCTGGCTCGACAAAAACCGCGGTCATGACGCGCAGATCATCGCGAAGGTCGAGAAATATCTCAAGGATCACGACACCACGGGCCTCGACATCAAGATCATGGAACCGGCGGATGCCTGTCGCGCCACACTGGAGCGCGCCCGCAAGGGACTGGACACCATCTCCGTTACCGGCAACGTGCTGCGCGATTACCTCACCGATTTGTTCCCGATTCTCGAACTGAATACCAGCGCGAAGATGCTGTCCATTGTTCCTCTGATGAGCGGGGGCGGACTTTTCGAGACCGGCGCCGGCGGCTCTGCACCGAAACATGTGCAGCAGTTTCAGGAAGAGGGCTATTTGCGCTGGGATTCGCTGGGCGAATTCCTGGCACTCTGTGTTTCGCTCGAACATTTGGCGCAATCTTTCAAGAATGAGAAGGCACAAGTTCTGGCAGACGCGCTGGATGTGGCTAACGGCAAGATTCTGGACAACAACAAATCACCTGCCCGTAAGGTGGGCGAAATTGACAACCGGGGTAGCCATTTCTACCTCGCACTGTATTGGGCGCAGGCTCTGGCAGCACAGACCAAGGACCGGGAGGTTCAGGCACGTTTTGCACCGTTGGCCAAAGCATTGACGGACAACGAGTCCAAAATCGTTGCTGAATTGATTGCGGCACAAGGGAAGCCGGTGGATATGGGCGGGTACTATCACCCGAATTTTGAAAAGACATCCCATGCCATGCGCCCCAGTGCAACCTTTAATGCAGCATTGGAAGCCATTTAAATAATATCAGCCCCGGACAACCGGGGCACGCAGGGGTGATTTAGGGTGCCACAGGCGGATTACTAGTTTATAGGCACCATGCGAATGAGGATGGATATGTCCGTCATTATGGACGACGGGCATGATTGTTTAATTTTTTAGCATAGGAGCTCAAATGAAAGCACCCGTTCGCGTCACTGTTACCGGAGCAGCCGGTCAGATTGGCTACGCAACAATTTTTCGTGTAGCCAATGGAGATATGCTTGGGCCGGATCAACCCATAATTCTGCAACTGCTGGACTTGCCCCAGGCGCAACAAGCGCTGCGCGGCGTAATGATGGAACTTGAAGATTGTGCTTTTCCGCTGCTTCAACAGATCATCATAACTGACGATCCAAAAGTCGCGTTCAAAGATACGGAAGTGGCCATGCTGATCGGCGCGAGACCCCGCAGCAAAGGCATGGAACGCAAGGATTTGATTGAGGCCAATGGCGCGATTTTCTCTGTACAGGGGAAGTTGCTGAACGAATATGCAGCACGCCACGTCAAGGTATTGGTGGTGGGTAATCCGGCCAATACAAACGCACTGATCGCGATGAAAAATGCGCCCGATCTCGATCCGCGCAATTTCAGTGCAATGATGCGGCTGGACCACAACCGTGCCATTGCGCAAATCGCGCAAAAATTGTTCCAGCCGATACACGATATCAAAAAAATGATTGTTTGGGGCAATCACTCAGGCACACAATATCCCGATCTTGATCAGGCAGAAATTCGCGGACGGCTGGTGCGAGACCTGCTTACGGATCAGGACTGGGTCGAACGCGATTTCATCCCCACTGTGCAAAAACGCGGTGCGGCAGTTATTGAGGCACGCGGACTTTCCAGTGCGGCGAGCGCAGCCAATGCCGCAATTGGACATATGCACGACTGGGTTCTGGGTTCGCACCACAACAACTGGGTTTCCATGGGCGTACCTTCTGACGGCAGTTATGGCATACCGGAAGGAGTGATTTACAGTTTTCCGGTGCGCTGCAAGCAGGGGCGTTTCCAGATTGTGCAAAATTTGCCCATTAGTGAGTTGGGACGCAAGCACCTGGATGACAGCTACCGCGAACTGACAGAAGAACGCGAGCATGTTAAGAGTATGCTGTCGTAGCAGACTATTTGGCCGGGTATCTGCCCGTCTGAAAGTAACGCCAAGCGAATGAATCCAGTATTTTGCAACACTAAACTCCTCCCTCAGTCCCCCTAGTCGGGGGAAGCGATCAGCTCCTCCCCTGACTAGGGGAGGCTGGGAGGGGTTTAGTCTGCGAAGATTTATGAGTTATTCCGTTTCTATTTCAATACAGCAAACATTACGTAGGGTGCATTTCATGCACCATGGTGCGCAGAGCGCACCCTACGATATATTCAATTTCACTATTGAAATGGAAATGGAATTACAAGCCGCTGGGGCACTAGGTGACTTTTGTGCGTGGAACAAATTTTGGAAAATTGGTATGTTCCGGCGATGAAATATTGTGATCAAGTTTAATCCAAAAATATTCTATTGGTTCATTTCAGCTATAGCCATTAGCGGCTGTTTCAGTACGTCCTGGGCCGATCCGGTCGAGCGCCCCAAGGAAAAAAACTCTGTGTACGAGTACAGCGGGAAAAGCTTGAAGGATACCGGCACAGAGTTAAATACCGACATTTCGCGCATAGCCCGACTATTTGGAACGGCTTCGGAGTGGGATAGCTTAGGCAAAGATCAAAAGGCAAATGAGGTGGTTAAGGGCTGGTTGGGGATAGCCATGAAACTTCCCGCCCAAGCCCCCAAGGAGCCCAATTCAAATCAAGTTTTGCAGGCAATCGAGATAACCAGAATCATGCCGGACTCCGGGGCGGAAGGGGCTGATCTGCGTGAAGGGGATCTGATTGTTGGGGTCAACGGTGAACCCATCGATGCCAAAGAAGACAAAAGATTGCTTAACTTTCGGGTGGCGATATCAAAAATACCTCCCGGTGGAAAAGTTAAGCTGCGTGTTCTGCGTGACGGCGCAATTTTTGAAGCGGAAGCACTAATTAAAGCATTTCCTCTGGTTAAATCGGTTTTGAAATCGCACCCCGATCTGAATGGAAAATTTCCGGGAAATCCTCAGTCATTGCTGAACGAAGCCTTGGAAAAAGAAGGGCTAAGCGACGAATTTCCGCGGCTGCTCAAGGCATTCCGTAACGAAACGGACAAAGTGGTGAGTCCGCTGATTCGCAAGGATGATTACAATCCGTTTCGCCTGCAGGAAGTTAATTATGTGATGTACAACCCGATGGATTTACCCGTGGTTGCACGAAAAATAACCGACCGGCTGCACGCTTCTTTCGACCGGACGCATCATGACCTAGACGGTTTGGTGCGCACGGCCATGGATGAACTTGACTTGAGTTACATTCCGGCAAAATCTAAAGAGGGCAAACCGCCCGCTGACATGACAGAATATGTTGAGCGTCTGGTAAAAGCTATCCAGTATGCGAATTCGGAGCGCACCGCAGTTTTGTCGGTACTCGATGCCGGGGAGATTGATTTTCTATATGCCACTGCCCCGAAACTTCTTGTGGCAGAGTTGGATTCCCCCAAAGAAGAAAAGACCAAGGAGATGAAGCGGGAAGATGAAGCCCGTTTGCTCCGGTTTTTTCAGCTTGTTCTGAAACTGGATATGCCCCGATTATTGAGCGCTTCTGCGGAGGTGGTGCGCGCACTGGATTTGCAGACTCTCGCGAGTTTGGACAAGAAGGCCGGAAAACTCGACTATTATCCCGAGGGCTGGATTGTTCGCGAACAGGATAATCTGACGCTGATCGATACGCCAGTCGGGCGTGTATTGATAGGCGGAACTAAGGATAATACCTATACGGAGGATGCCGCGCTGATTCTCGACTTTGGCGGAAACGATAAATATTTTAACCAGGCGGGCGGCAGTACGCGACTTAACCCGTTTTCAGTGGTCGTCGATATAAGCGGAAATGATACGTACTCCGCCTCGGGTGATTTTGCCCAGGGTGCGGGATTGCTGGGGGGAGGTTTCCTGGTCGATCTCGAAGGCGATGACCGATATTCGGCTAAAAACTATTCCCAGGGTACAGGAATTCTGGGTATGGGTATTCTGGCTGATTTGTCCGGACGGGATCAATATTCAGCCGTTGCCGTGTCTCAGGGAGCCGCAAGTTTTGGGGTGGGAGTGCTTGCGGAAGGCGGCGGGGACGATACTTATTTTGGCAATTATTTTGTTCAGGGGGCAGGGTACATCAAAGGATTCGGTGCCATTGTTGAAGTGGCAGGAAATGACAATTATTTTGCCGGTGGACTGTACGAAGATTTCAGGGCACCCGGCAAATCCTATGTCTCGATGTCACAAGGATTTGGTTTCGGTATGAGACCGTGGGAATCATTTGTCGGGGCATCGGGGGGCATAGGCATCATTGCAGAAGCCGAAGGCAATGATACTTACGTGGCAGACTATTTCGCACAGGGGGCGAGTTACTGGTATTCGCTGGGTATTCTTGACGACCGCAAGGGCAATGATCGCTATGTTTCCGGCCGGTACTCACAAGGTGCGGGGATTCATATGTCGGCCGGTATTTTGATTGACGGGGCAGGTGACGATAATTATATTGCCGATTTTGGCGTCGCTCAGGGTTGCGGACATGATTTCGGAATTGGATTTTTGCTGGATAACGGGGGGAATGACCGGTATGTTTCAGGTGTGATTGCCCAGGGGGCCGGCAATGACAACGGGATAGGAGTGCTTTCCGACAACGGGGGAGACGATCAATATATTTTGAAAGACCTCGGCCAGGGGCGCGGGAATTTTGAGCCTGCGCGAGACCTCGGCAGCTTCGGTTTTCTATTCGATACGGGTGGCGGGGCAGACAGCTATTCCCAGGGCGGGAAAAATAATAGCATCATGTATAAGTCGCAATGGGGTATGCTTCTCGATTCAAATTGAGCGTTTAAATTTTACATCAGGTTCCGGGAATATTCTGATGGGTTCAGCTTCACGCGCTATAGGAAATAACTTTTGCTTCGTATAGAATCCACCGCTGAAAATTTCTTCTTTCTTTAGATAAATTCATGAAAATCGCTATCGCAGGAACCGGCTACGTCGGACTCTCCAACGCAATTCTGCTTGCCCAACACAATGAAGTTGTGGCGGTTGATATTATTCCCGAAAAAATCGAGATGCTTAACCGCAAGCAGTCACCCATCGAGGATGTCGAAATTGAAGATTACCTGCAGCACCGGATATTGAACTTCAAGGCGACGCTGAACAAGCAAGAAGCCTATGCCGGGGCGGATTTCGTGATCATTGCAACCCCTACGGATTACGATCCCGAGACCAACTACTTTAACACCCGTTCGATTGAGTCCGTTATTCAGGATGTGATGAGCATCAATCCCCAGGCGGTGATGGTTATAAAATCCACCATCCCGGTGGGCTATACGGCCAAAGCCCGTGCCAAATTTAACTGTGAGAATCTTATTTTCTCGCCTGAATTTCTGCGCGAGGGGCGAGCCTTATATGACAATCTTCATCCGTCGCGCATCGTGGTTGGCGAGCGTTCAAAGCGCGCGGAGATTTTTGCCAATTTGCTCAGACAGGGCGCCATCAAGCAAAATATTCCGGTTCTATTTACCGATTCCACCGAGGCCGAGGCGGTCAAACTTTTTGCCAATACCTATCTTGCGATGCGCGTGGCCTATTTCAACGAACTGGATACTTACGCGGCCACCCACGGGTTGGATACCAAACAAATCATTCAGGGGGTGTGTCTGGATCCGCGCATCGGCGACCATTACAACAATCCTTCGTTTGGATACGGCGGTTACTGTTTGCCGAAAGACACGAAGCAACTGTTGGCCAACTATCAGGAGGTACCGCAAAACCTTATCAATGCCATCGTTGAAGCCAATACCACGCGGAAGGATTTCGTTGCATCCAGCATTGTCAAACGCAATCCCAAGGTGGTCGGTATTCACCGCCTGGTGATGAAGAGCGGGTCGGACAATTTCCGTTCATCCAGTATTCAGGGCATCATGAAGCGCATCAAAGCAAAAGGAATCGAGGTGATTGTTTTTGAACCCGCACTAAAAGAAGCGGAATTCTTTCACTCCAGAGTGGTAAATGATCTGGCTCAATTCAAAAAGGAGTCGGATATTATTGTAGCCAACCGGATCTCGGATGACATTCGGGACGTTGCAGATAAGATTTATAGCCGGGATTTATTCGGCAAGGATTGAAAACAATCACGGTGATCAGGCATCTGATGCCGGTCAGAATGCATTTCCAGGGCAGTACTAATTGTAGCTCAACCTTTCTTTACCCTAGAAAACACACACGCCACAGAGATCACAGAGGAAAAACAAAAGGTTGTAACAAGAGATTGAGGCACCGTTTAGGTGAGTCAAGTGATTGTGATAGCTCATTGATTTCTCTGTGTACTCTGTGATCGCTGTGGCTTGAGTTTCGGTTTTTAGGTTTACAGGTCTTGAATGGGGGGCTGAAGCGATAACCCTTAGGCGACGGAAAATGGATGAATAGAGGTCTCCTTTATTCGAACCGGAGAGTCCAATATGATGATCGCCCGTAAATATCTTTACCTGATTGCGCTGGCACGCGAGAAACACTTTGGCCGTGCAGCGATAGCTTGCCATATTTCACCGTCGACACTGTCTGCCGCCATCAGCGATCTGGAAGCCGAACTGGGCATTGCCGTGGTTGAGCGTGGCAAACAATTTACCGGACTGACTCCCGAGGGGCAGTGCGTTGTTGACTATGCCCAACGCATGGCAGCCGGGGCGGAAGGGCTGAGGCAGGAGTTGGCCAAGTTGCGACAAGGCCTCACCGGAGAACTTCGCCTGGGGGTAATCCCCACAGCATTGACCGTGGTTGCTTCGCTCACATCGGCATTTTCGCGCCGTAATCCAATGGTGTCTATCAAGGTATTGTCACTTTCCACCAGCGAAATTCTGGCACGCTTGCAGGATTTTGAAATTGATGCGGGTATCATCTACGTCGAGTCAGGCTTGGCCGCACGCCAGTTGCTGACGGTTCCCTTATGGCAAGAAAACCACGCCTTGCTGACTCCTTCCGGTGGTCTGTTTGAAGGCCGGGATAGCGTGACCTGGCTTGAGGCTATGCAGGTCCCCCTGTGTCTACTGACACCCGACATGCAAAATCGCAAGACGATAGATACCGTGTTTGCCGAGCTGGGGTGCAAAGCCCTACCCACGCTGGAATCCAATTCCATCATCAGCATGCTGGCCCATGTATGTTCCGGCGCATGGTCTGCTATCTTGCCGTTGAGCGTGCTCGACTTGATTGGGTTGCCTGCCGGTGTGCGGGTGTTGCCGCTGATCGAACCGTCGGTAAGCTGGGCGACAGGTTTGATTGTGCCGCAACGCGAACCCCGTCCGCCGATGATAGAGGCTTTGCTTACGGAAGCCTACGGTCTGAACCATTCGTTCGTCAAAGACGAATAAGCATTCGAAATTTCCCGCTTTCCTTGATTAACCGATTGCCGTAATTTAAGTTTTTCGGGCAAAATTATAACAACATGTAGTAAATTACCTATAGCCGCATTGGTCATTCAAAATATCCGCCGGGCCAGCGGAATTTTATAATAACAAAGGAGACTCCATGGAGAACGCACTTGCCTCAGCAACACCCGCGATACCCGGATTTTTAGACAGGGAACGTACCATTGCCAAGCCTGGCTTCAACCGTTGGCTGGTTCCTCCCGCCGCTCTTGCCATACACCTTTGCATAGGTATGGCTTATGGTTTCTCCGTGTTCTGGTTGCCCTTGTCGCGCTCTATCGGTATCACCAAGGCCGTAGACTGTGCCAAGGACATGGGGTTCTTTGATCAAGTCTTTTCTTCAAGCTGCGACTGGAAAATTTCCACGCTGGGCTGGATGTATACGCTGTTCTTCGTCTTCCTCGGATCTTCTGCCGCCATCTGGGGCGGCTGGCTGGAAAAGGCCGGACCGCGCAAGGCGGGGGTCGTGTCGGCTTTCTGCTGGTGCGGCGGTTTGGTGATTTCGGCGCTGGGTGTTTATCTACACCAGATATGGATGCTGTGGTTGGGGTCCGGCGTGATCGGCGGTATCGGTCTCGGTCTCGGTTACATCTCGCCGGTGTCGACTCTGATCAAATGGTTTCCGGATCGTCGCGGCATGGCCACGGGCATGGCCATCATGGGCTTCGGCGGTGGTGCAATGATAGGCGCCCCCCTGGCCAACAAGCTGATGACGTATTTCGCCACGCCGACTTCGGTTGGCGTCATGGAAACCTTTCTTTCCCTGGCCGCAATATATTTCGTGTTCATGATGGCTGGGGCGTTAGGCTATCGGGTCCCCGCTGAAAACTGGAAGCCCGCCGGCTGGAACCCGCCTGCCAAAGCCAAAAATTCGATGATCACCGACAATCATGTGCATCTGGATGTGGCATGGAAGACGCGTCAGTTCTGGCTGGTGTGGGGGGTATTGTGTCTCAACGTGACTGCCGGTATCGGCATTCTGGGTATGGCATCACCGATGCTGCAGGAAGTTTTCGCGGGAAAACTGATCGGCGTCGACGTCGCTTTCAATGATTTGTCGCCGGAGCAAAAAACATCCATAGCCGCTGTCGCCGCGGGTTTCACCGGGTTGTTGTCGTTGTTCAATATTGCCGGTCGATTCGTGTGGGCCTCCTTTTCGGACAAGATCGGACGCAAGGCGACCTATTACACCTTCTTTCTGCTCGGCTTCGCGCTGTATGCCGCTATCCCTTCGATGGCACAAGCAGGCAGTCTGGCGCTGTTCGTGGCTTTCTTCTGCATCATCCTCTCCATGTACGGCGGCGGCTTTGCTACCGTGCCGGCCTATCTGGCAGACATGTTCGGCACCAAGTTTGTCGGCGCTATCCACGGACGTCTGCTGACGGCATGGTCGGCGGCGGGGGTGTTCGGCCCGGTGCTGGTGAACTACATTCGGGAGTATCAGCTCGATCACGGCGTGGCGCGGGCAGATGCCTACACCATCACCATGTATATCCTGTCCGGTTTGCTGGTTCTGGGTTTTATCTGCAACTGGCTGGTCAGACCGGTAGCTGAAGAACACCATATGAAGCCGGAAGAATTGTTGGAAGAAAAGAAGAGCGCCGACGATACCCATCAACATTTTGTCGCCGATGTATCCGCTCTTGCAGTTGAAGTCAGCCATTCATGGACGGTCACCTTGGCCTGGATGGCGGTCTGGATTCCGCTCGGATGGGGGATCTGGATGACGGTGCAGAAAACCATCATCCTGTTCAAATAGCGGATGCGCAGGATGGGTAGCCCGGAGTCATCGCCATGATTGCCACGTTGCATGCTATCTTCGTCAAACACCGGCAACAGGCCGGTGCCTTGCTGCCCATCCTGCACGACATCCAGCACGCGCTGGGTTTTGTGCCGGATGATGCAGTGCCGCTGATCGCGAAGGAACTCAATCTGTCGCGCGCCGAAGTGCATGGTGTAATCACCTATT
>Ga0265327_10000998_pt1 | contig 40192 bp, 40 predicted proteins | sample 41621metaG_FD_202089 | JGI IMG/M metagenome (GOLD analysis project Ga0265327, IMG submission 202089) | Rhizosphere microbial communities from Carex aquatilis grown in University of Washington, Seatle, WA, United States - 4-16-21 metaG | ecosystem: Host-associated > Plants > Roots > Rhizosphere... | reverse complement strand
GCGGCGCGGCTGGCCTCGCAGCCCACCAGATAGGACTGGCATCCCCCGGTGGCGATCTGTTCAAAAATCATCGTCTGTTTCCCCCGAGAGGAGAGCTTTCACCAAGCTCGAGAGGGGCGCAAGCTTCCGGCGCAGGCAAGATTCCGGTCATCAGGGGGGAGGGCGCGCGGGCATGCTGAACGAGACCATTCGACGGCGCTGTTTCATTTGCGGCTCAGGCGACGGCGAGGCGGCGTTCCCCCAGGCCTATGATGTCTGCGGCCTGGGCAGGGTCACGTACGCCCTGCGCTGCTGTGCGGGCTGCGGGCTGGTGCTGCAGGACCCGGCCATCTCGCCGGCCACCATGATGCGGCAATATTCGATGTTCTCGAACTATCTGGCCTTCGGCGGCGGCGACCCGCCGCTGAGCGCCACCGCCGGGCGCATGCTGGACTTTCTGACCCAGGCGCAGGTCCGACCGGGGCGGGCCTATGATATCGGCGCCTCCACCGGATCGATGCTGTGGCACTTCCGCCAGCACGGCTGGACGGTGGCGGGCTGCGACCTGTCGGAACTGGCGGTCAGCCAGGCCCGGGCGCTGAACCAGATCGAGCTCGACCACGGCGATTGCCTGGAGACCCTGCCGCGCCTGGAGGGGCTCGACCTGGTGACCCTCAGTCACGTGCTGGAGCATATCTACGAGCCGGTGGCGGTGCTGGCCGCGATCTGGGAGGCCCTGGCCCCCACCGGCCAGCTGATGTTCGAGGTGCCCTGCCTGATCGCGCCGGAGCGCAATCCGGCCGGGCTCTTCACCATGGAGCACGTCAACTTCTTCGAGGAGACGTCCATCGCCAATCTCCTGGCCATATCGGGTTTCGAGCGGGTCCGCGCCCAGGTGACCCTGGATCACGCGCCCTATCCGGTGATCACGGTCCTGGCCCGCAAGTCCGCGCGCCAGGCGGCCCCGGCGCTGCGCAACGTTCATGCAGAAAACCTGGCGTTCCTCGCGGCCTTCCAGCGGGTTGAGCAGAGCAAGTGGGACGCCGCCGACGCCCGCATCCACGCCGCGCTCACGCCCGCGGAGCCGGTCTATGTCTGGGGCGCCGGCATCCACACCTCGATGTTGCTGGAACGCACCAGCCTCGCAGCCTACGGCCGGATCCTGGGGATCACCGACCGCGACGCGCAGAAGCACGGCCAGAGACTGGGGGAGCACCTGGTGGTGGATCCCGCCGAGGCGCTGGATAGCGGCCGCAAGATCGTCATCTCGTCCTATGCGTCGGAAGTCGCCATCGCCGATGGACTGAGGCGGCAGGGGGTGGCCGCCGACCGGCTCGTGCGGCTCTACGGCTAACTGTCGATCAGTTCCCGCGCCCGGCGGAACACCGCCTCGAACATGGCCGGCGTCAGCCGGCCGGTGTTCGTGTTGAGCCGCGAGCAGTGATAGCTGTTGAGCACCACATAGGGTCCGGCCTGGAACTCCGTCCCGTGGCCGGCGATCCCCGCGGAGGCCTTGAGACCGATGGCGCGCAGCACATTGCGCCGGGCCACGTCCCCCAGGGTGACGATCACCTTCAGCCGCGGCAGGGCGGCCAGGCGGGCGGTGAGGAAGGGCCGGCAGGCGGCTTCTTCCGAGGTCTCGGGCTTGTTGCCGGGGGGCGCACAGCGGACGGCGTTGGTGATCATGCAGTCCACCAGGGTGAGGCCATCATCGGGGCGCACCTTGTAGACGCCCTGGGCGAAGCCGGTCTTCAGCAGGGTTTCGTACAGCAGGACCCCGGCCGTATCCCCGGTGAACGGACGCCCCGTCCGATTGGCCCCGGTGCGCCCGGGGGCGAGGCCGGCGATGAGCAGCCGCCCATCGGGGTCGCCGAAGGAGGGCGCCGGGCCGTTCCACCAGTCGGGATTCTGGGCGCGGTTGTCGGCCCGGTAGGCCACCAGGCGCGGGCAGAGCGGGCAGTCCCGGGGCGGCTCAGCCTCGGGGTGCAGTGCGGCGTCGGTCTGGAAGCTCACGCCTCGGCGTCCGCCTCGCGGTCGTGCTCGGTCCGGCTCTCCTGGATGAAGCGCGGCAGGCGCGAGGGACGGCCGATCACGTCGGCCAGGTCGGCCAGGTCGATGAAGCAGTCCGCCTGCCGCCGCAGGTCGTCCGAAGCCATGGGCGGTTGAGATTTTACGGTGGAGACCACGGTCACCCGGGCGCCCTTGCGTTGCACCGCCTCCACCAGGCAGCGGAAGTCGCCGTCGCCGGAGAACAGCAGCAGGTGGTCAGCGTGGCTGGCCATCTCGAGCATGTCGACAGCGATCTCGACATCCATGTCGCCGCGCCAGCGCTTGCGCCCCTGGGCGTCGGTGTATTCCCGCGCCGGTTTGGTCACGAGGCGGAACCCGTTGTAGTCCAGCCAGTCCACCAGGGGGCGGATCGGGGAATATTCCTGATCCTCCACCAGGGCGGTGTAGTAGTAGGCGCGGATAAGCACCCCCCGCTTGCGGAACTCCTCCAGGAGCTTGCGGTAGTCGATGTCGAAGCCGAGGCCCTTGGCGGCCGAGTACAGGTTCGCACCGTCGATGAAGAGCGCCAGCCTGTCGGTGGGATAGAACGTCATTGGAATCGGAAATCCATAAAGGGGGCGGGGGGCGCATGGACCCGGACGAGGCGGTCATCGTCGCCCTCGGCGGAAATATCGCCGGCGACTTTGGGTCGTCCGAAGCTCTTCTCGAGGCCGCGCTCGCTTGTTTCGCCCAGGCGGGATTGCCTGTGGTTCGCCGGTCGTCCTGGTGGAGCTCTGCCGCCTGGCCGGACCCGACCGCCAACGAGTATCGCAACGGAGTCGTGCTTGTCGAGGCGCGGATGGGGCCGCTGGCGACGATTCGAACGCTGTTCAGCATCGAACATGCGTTCGGGCGCTCGCGTGCGGAAAAAAACGCCCCGCGAACCCTGGATCTCGACCTGATCGCCCATGGCCGGGTGGTCCTGGAGACCGCCGAGCTGATCCTGCCGCATCCCCGCGCGCATGAACGCCTGTTCGTGATGGGGCCATTGGCGGAGATCGCGCCGCACTGGCGTCACCCGGTGCTGGGGGAGACGGCCCAGGCGCTGGCGGCCAAGGCCAGCGTGGGGCGGGATGCGCGCCCGGCCAGCGACAAGTCAGGCCACGGGGACCGCCAAGGGCCGGGGCGAGGACATGGCTAGGATCCTCTCCTCGACGCCTGGCGGTCTCCGCGGCCTGCTCCGCACCGCCTCGCGGCGGTAGAACGGCGCCGGAGCGGGCGCGTCCGCCGCCCTGGGGGCACAGGGGTCCCATCGAACTGCGGGACCTGCGGCGGACAGGGCTTGCGCCCCCGTTCTACACGCGCGCCGGGACAGTCCGGCGACGAAGGGCCAGGCCCATGGCCGCGAAGCCAAGGATCATCAGGGCCCAGGTTTCCGGTTCAGGCGCAGCGGACAGCACGCCGAACAGGCCGTGCGCTTCGTCCGAGACACCGGCCGTGAAATAGATCTTGTCGGCGCTGCCGCCGGATCCGCCATTGCCGCCGATCAGGGCCCAGAGATCGCCTTCGACGATGGGGTTGCCCAGGCGGTCGGTGAGCTTGCCCGCAAAGCCAGGCGAGCCGCCGAGCGTGTAGGCGCTGATGGTGCCGTCGCCGAAATTCCCCACCAGCAGGTCGCCGGCGAAGGTTCCGAACGCGGTGGGCGCGATGGCCAGGCCCCAGGGGGAGTTGATATCGCCGCCCAGGGAGGCGATGCGGCGCTCGAACACCCCATCGAGGCTGAACTCGTCCACATAGCCGTTGCCGGGCCCGCTCACGTCGTCGTGCTTGGCGGCGTCCTGCAGGGCGAAGGTGACAAACAGGTGGCCGTTCAGGGTCTGGACGTTGAAGGGGGCGTAGCCGGCGGCCAGGGACGGGTCGGTGAAGGCGCCCAGCAGGCCGAAGGACCCGTCGTACATCTCCACCATGCCGCTATTGAAATTGGCGGCGTAGAGCAGGTTCTTGGTCCCGTCATTGCCGATCGCCAGGCCCTTGTAGACCGCGCCCGCGGCGGAGTTGTCCACGGCGATATGGGCGGTGGTTCCGAAGGCGCCGGCCCAGCCGGTGATCCGTCCGTCCTCGCCATCGAAGATGAAGTTCGGCTTGGTCCCGCCGATCTTGAAGTCGCCGGACGTGCCGTTGAACACCTGGCCGGTTGGGGCTGCGTCGCCGGCGGGCGGGATGGTGACCGTCAGGCCAATCTTGGTTCCGCCACCATTATAGAGGGTCGAGACCCCGCTGCCGTTGTCAGAGATCCAGAACGGGCTCGTGGGGCTGTGGGAGATGCCCCAGGGATTGATCAGGTCCGGATCGATGGTGAGGGCGGGGACGGATCCGTCGGACACCAGATTGAGGACGTCGAAATCCGTCTGGGCCTGGGCCGGCGTTGCGCCGGCGAGGGCCAGCAGGCCGGCGCCGAGCGCCGTGGACAACAATGTCGACTGCAGTTTCGAGACGCGCATGACCGATCCCTCCATCATCTGGGCGAGCTTTCCAGCAGCCCGCCTCCCGACAGTGAATGGCCGCGAGGGCCTCCGGCGTTCAACCTGGCGTTAAATATATCGGCGGGTGACGTCAGAAGGCGCGGGAAGCGCCGACGACGAGGGCGTCGTGGGACTGGCGTGGCGACCCCGCATAGGTGGGTTGGGCGATGGCCGAGGTCCAGGCGAGGCGCAACTCATAGGCGCCCAGCTGTCGGGCGAGACCGGCGCTCAGATCGTAACGCTCTCCGCGGGCGCCCGGCGGCGCCCATCCGCCGACCGGGGTCAGAACGCCCATATGGCCGAACAGCCGCCAGTCCGGCGCGGGACGGACCGCACCGTTCAGCTCGGCATAGACCGTCCTCAGCTTCCCGCCAAAATAGCCCGGCGAGTAGAAGATCCGCGCGCTTATGTGCTCCGTCAGGATGCCGGCGTAAGCTTCGCTATAATTGATGGAATGTCGCCCGATCGCGTAGTTTCGAAGTTCGGCGTTGGTGACCCCGATGTCCCAGGTCGGCCCGGTCCCTGAGCGCCGCGCATAGCCGAGATAGGCCACATGGCCGAGGGCCTGAAGCCCCTCATGGGCGGTGTCCACGGCGATGAAATTGGCTCCGGCATAGACGCCTTCCGGATGGTCGTAGGAGACCTGGAGGCCGAGAATCGGGCGCTCGTCGCTGAGTGAGACGCCGCGGAACCGGTCGTCGGAGTCCACGGATGCGGCGAGCCCGATCTGGGCGAGAGCCGGGGCCGAAAGGCTGAGGGAAACCAGGGAAAGGGCAGCGGCCAGGGCGTGAGGGGGCACGCCAGGCGTCCTACCGGCGGACCAGGGTCGAATACTCATGATCCCGGCCGCAGGCGCTGTTCCGGGGGCCCGGGGCGCGTAGCAGGCTGGCGCAGGCGTCGATGGCGCCGCCTCCGGCCCGGGCGACCACCAGGGCCTGGGCGCCGAGGCGCAGGCCGGGATGCTCTCGCAGGAGGGCGTAGAGGCCGCTGACATGGGCCGCAGCGTAGGAACTTCCATTCACCAGATACCAGCGGCCGCCTGGCTGGGTCGTCGGCACATCGCGACCAGGGGCGCTGAACACCCCGGCCGGAGGTGGGATCGCCTGTTCTTCGGCCACAGCCACGACGCCGGGGTGGGAGGCGGGAAACCCGCCGCCGGGCAGGGTGCGATCAAAGGCGCTGACCACGGTGATATCGCGGGCCAGGGCCGCATCCAGCAGTTTGCTGAGCAAGGGGTCCGCAGGACCGCTGAGGCTCAGATTGATCACGCCGGCCTGGTGATCGATGGCGAAATAGAGGGCCTTCGCCAGGCTCAGGCTGTCGCAGAGCGTCCCGCCGGCTTCGGGCGACTGCCAGCAGGCCCGCAGCGCCATCAGACGGGCGCCTGGCGCCACGCCGGCGATGCCGATCCCGTTGTCGGCCCGCGCCGCGATGATTCCGGCCACGCCGGTGCCATGCTGTTCCGGCGGGTTCGGGCGATCCGCCACGAAGTTCTGGCTTAGCTGGACCTGGCCGGCCAGGTCGGGATGGCGGGTCTCCACCTGGCTGTCGATGACCGCCACCCGCACATTCCGCCCGGTGGCGGTGGCGTGGAGGTCGGCCAGCCGCCACTCGCGGGCCGCTGGCTGGGCCGGGAACAGCGGGTCGTTGTGACCGGGTCTAGCCGCCCCCTGGGCGTGAAACAGGTTGACGGGTTCGGCCCAGGCGACAGCGGGGTCGTGTGACAGCCCCGCGGCCACCTCTCCAGGACTGCGTCCGGCCGGGACGGTCATGATGAAGCAATCCACGCCCACCAGGGGCATGGGCCAGTCCCCCACCTGGGTGAGGCCGTGGGCCCGGGCGATGCGGTCGGCGATGCGGCGACGGGCACTCATGCCCATCTGGTCGCCATAGCCGCTGGCATAGTCGGCGCCTGGCCGGAAGTGGACTGGGGGCAGGCGCAACAACACCAGCACCTGCTGGCGTTCATCGCGCGCCTCGGCCGGCCGCGCGGAGTCCGCGCTCACCGCGCCCACAGGGCCCGCGGCCGCCCAGCAGATCGCCGCAGCGATAGCGAGGGCGTGCAGGATCCGGCGCATCAGGGCGGTCCGCCGGAATCGATTGGCTCGGCCAACACCACCTCCGGCCGGCCGCGCAGGCTCGCCACCGTGGCGGCGCGGTCGGCGGCGGGGGCGCGCAGCAGGTAGGCGTCGGCGGCGGTGGGGCCATCCACAAGGCGGACATGGCTGGACTGCAGGACGCGCCTCAGATCGCGCTCGCGGGTGTCGGGCCGGAAGATCACCAGGATATTGCCGGCCGCCGCCTGGGGCGGGGCGCCAAGGGCGTGATAGGTCGCCGGCGTGGCCCGGGCCGTGACCATGGGGGCGACGGCCGGGGTGAACAGGCCTGCCGCCAGGACCATCATGGCCGGCGCCGCTACGGCCCAGCCGAGCCAGGGCGCGCCGGCGCGCCATCGCCGGCCCAGGCGCCGTCCCGCCGCGGCCAGGGCGGATCGGACCGACCGCCGGCGTCCGCGGGGGCGCACCTCGATGCGCCTCTGCATCAAGGCCCAGCCCTGTTCCACATCCACCGGCAGATCGACAATCTCTTCGTCCAGCCGCCGCTCGAACCGCAGCTCGGCCTGACACTCCCGGCAAACCCCCAGATGGGCCGCCACCCGGGCATGTTCCCCCGGCTCGAGCTGGCCGGTCACATACCAGGGCAGCAGGGTCTGGATATCCTGGTGGCGGTCGCCGTGCAGACGAATGATCCGGCCCATCTTCAACGCCTCACAACCAGTCCGCCAATCGCCCGTCGAGCATGCGCTTCAGGTGGCGACGGGCGTGGAACATCCGGGTCTTCACAGTATCGACCGGGCAGGACATGATCTCGGCGATCTCGGCATAGCCGATTTCGTGGAAATAGGTGAGGTCCACCACCGCCCGGTGATCCGCCGACAGCTCGCCGATGGCGCTGAGCAGCACCTTCTGCACCTGGCGGAATCCGAGAGCCTGTTCCGGGCCGGCCTCCAGGCTTTCGCGCAGCTCGGCCAGCTTGTCCTCCTGGGGTTCGTCGTGACGGCGCAAGGCCTTCAGCGCCTTGCGATAGGCGATGGCGAAGATCCAGGTTGAGACCTTGCTGGTCCCGTTGAAGCTCTCCGGCCGGTTCCAGACCACCAGCAAGGTGTCGTTGAGCACCTCCTCCACCAGGTGGGGGCGATGGGTCATGTTGATGAGGAAGCGGGTGAGGCGCGGATGATAGATCCGGTAGAGCTCTTCGAAAGCCCGCAGGTCGTTGCCGACAATGCGGGCGATGAGCTCCACCTCCTCGCGGGCGCGCGTCTGCGCGGCCGATCCGGGCTGAAGACTGGCCGCGTTCTCCCTGGGCGCCATCGGCATCCTCGATACTCGGCTGTTTATACCATTTCCGCGGGAAAAGGTTCACTGGCGTGCGCCAGCATCAATGCAAGGTCGCGAGATAGGCGATGAGGTCGTCCATCTGCGTCGGGTTCTTCAGGCCGGCATAGGTCATCCGGACGCCGGGCAGATAGGACCGGGGCGCCGGCAGGTAGGCGCGCAGGCGGTCCGGCGTCCAGTCGAACCCCGCCGATTTCATGGTCTGGGAATAGCTGAAGCCGGGGAGGGCGCCGGCCTTGCGGCCCACCACGCCATAGAGCGGGGGACCCAGGATCACCGGGCCGTTGGGGGCGTTGGAGTGGCACAGCCCACACTGGGCGGTGAACACCGCGCGGCCCTTGCCGGGGTCGGCGGCGAGGGTGGGCGCAGCCAGGGCGCAGAGGAGGGACGCCGCGCCCAGGGGCTGGACGATCCGGGTCAGAAGGCGAGCCATGTGAACAGTCTCAGGGTGTTGTTGTCCGAGGCCTTGGCGCCCGCCCCATCGAACCGCGTGTAGAGTGTGTACTGGGCCCCGATCCGCAGGTTGGCGCGGCGGGCTGGCTGCGGGCCGTCGCCGAACGGGGTCGCGTCCAGTTGAAACATGAGGCCGGAGCTGTCCGGCCGGAAGCCGCGAGCGTCGGGATAGAGCAGGGGATTGGACGCGCCGCGCAGGTCGAAGGCCGCCGCCGTGATCCCGAACTTGCCGCGCCAGTAATAGGCGGCGTCGAGCCGCGCCTCGTCCAGGTCGCCGTTGGGACAGTTCCCCGGTCCGCCGGCCAGGGCGCAGGTCGCCGCGAGCCGCCGCTGCTCATGCAGGTAGCGCCCGTTGATCGTCAGCAGATCGCCGTTGTGGAGGGGGCGCTGGTACGACGCGTCCAGGCCGAGATCGACATAGCGGTCAGCCCGCCCGGTGGTGCGGTCCCGATCGGGGCGGATGTCGGCCCCAAAGGCGACCGCGCCGGCTTCCAGAGTCCCGCCCCTGACGGAGGCCTGCCAGGCGGCGCGGAGATAGGGCGCGAGGCCGTCGATGTCGCCGGGGTCGAAAGGGTCGGCGCCGAGGCGGGACAGGGTCGTGGCGCCGGGGGAGCCATAGACGCCACCCTCCAGATAGATTTCGGAATTGATCCAGGCATAGGCGGTGAGCCCCACCGAGGCCTGAGCCAGGGCGCCCGAAAGCAGGGGCGCGGCGGCGGGGGCGGGGGCGAGCGCGGAGTCGGTATAGGGGAAGCCCCAGGCCGGCAGGGTGTTCCAGGGATCCTGGACGCCCGGGGAGTTGTTGAGGCTGAGGCCCAGGACGAGGTCGAGCCCCTTCAACTGGGCGTCAGTGGTGAGCCGCAGGTCGACATTGTCCCAGGCATAGGTCCGGCTCACCCCGTCATAGGTCGCCTGGACGAAGCCCCCCAGGTGAGAGCCGACGCCGCCGGCCAGGAACAGGCTGACCTGGTCGAGGGCTGAATTGTCATTGGTCCTGAAGCCGGGGGCCGGCGACGCGCCCTGGTCCTTGGCTGTATGCAGCCACGACGCCACCGCCATGGCCGAGAGCGGGACGCTCAATTCGGTCATCCGCTGGGTGTAGCCGTGCAGCTTGAAGTTCCGCCCCACCGGGGTCAGTTGGGGGCCGAAGCCCCCCACGTGACAGGCCTGGCAGGCCAGGGCCGTCTGGGCGGCGAAGGCGGGCACTGCGCCGGCTGGGCTCGCCCCCAGGACCTGGACGGCCAAGGTCATGGCGAAGACAGCCGCGAGCCGGGCAAGTGCAGATCGGGTCATTGTGCACGCCATGGGCGCCTCGTGGCCAGGTTCGGGTTCGACAGTTCAGGCATCAGGGCCTTGCGTGACGCGCGCTATCGCAGCCGAAACAGGCCGGAGCCTGGGTCGGTGGTCCTGATGACGGGGTCAGGGGCGCGGGAGCCGCGTCTTTACTGGGGTGACGGACCGGGAAGACATCTCAGCGCGTGCCGCATCGACATCCCCCTGGGGTTGCCGAGTAGGTGCCTGCGGCGCCTGAAAAGGTTCAATCGGCGGTCAGCCTCGAAGGTCGAAGCGGTGAAGGCGGCGCACCACCTGACCCTCGAATGCGATCAGCTCCAGGGTCGGGAGCCGCGCGCGAACCCCGACCTGGCCAAGCTCCCGGGCGAGATCCTCCGCCTCATCGTGATGGTCCCGGGCGGCGACCGTCACGTGGGGGATGAAGGGGATGTCGGGGGCCAGCGTGCCGGCCAGGGGCCCGGCATAGAGCCGGTCGTGCAGGTCCTCGATCTCGGCGCGGCCCTGGTCGGGGACCAGGAACACGTGGCTGCGGTCGCCGCGGACGTCGCGCACGGCGACATAGCTGGACAGGCGCAGGGCGATGGAGTCCTGGCTGGCGGCGATCCCGGCCAGGTGGGCGGCGGCGGTTTCCGCGTCCGGGGTCTCGAAGCCGAACACCAGGGTGACATGGGCCGGGATCAGGGCGTGGTGCGGATCATGCCGTCGCCGGATCGCCTCGATGCGCCGCAGATCCGGCCCGGACGCCTCCAGGGGGGCGACGATCAGCAGGGCCATTGCAGCTATCCCCAGGCGGTCGGCCGGCGGATCCCGGCCCTCTGCGGCCCCTGGCCGCGACGCCCCGCCTTTTGCGGCGTTGCACAATCCGCCTCAATCCCCTATTTTCACAGGTTCTCTCCCCGATCCGAGGAATACATGGCTCGCGTCACTGTCGAAGACTGCATCGAAAAAGTCCCGAACCGCTTCAGCCTCGTGCTGCTGGCGGCCCATCGCGCGCGCGCGATCTCGGCGGGATCCCAGATCATGGTCGATCGCGACAATGACAAGAACCCCGTCGTCTCCCTGCGCGAGATCGCCGATGACGTGGTGGACGCCGAGGAACTCCGCGAGAACCTGATCGGCACGCTGCAGCGCGTCGACGAGCGTTCGGAAGCCGAGGAAGAGGCTGAAACCCTGGCCCTGCTGGCGGATCCGACCCACATGCAGATGAGCGAACTTGAGCTGGTTCGCGCCCTGCAGAGCGACCGCGATGGCGGTCAGGAGGAGCGGTACTGAGCCCAAACGGCGCAGACCCTCTCCCTCTCACGGCGGCCGATCCGCCCGCCGACCCCACCATCACGTCTCAGATCGCCCCGTCCAGCCTTGTGGCGGGCGCTCTGGGGCTGGCCGAACGGCCGATGTCCGAAGCCCATTCCACGCCCGAGCCCCGGCCTGCTGAAGCCCCCGGCGCGCCCAAGCGCCCGCGGATGCTTCGCCAGTACGAACTGATCGACAAGGTCAGGTCCTACGACCCCACCGCCGACGAGGCGATCCTCAACCGCGCCTATGTCTACGCCATGCGCATGCACGGCTCCCAGAAGCGCGCCTCCGGCGACCCCTATTTCGCCCACCCCATCGAGGTGGCGGGCATCCTCACCGACTACCGGCTGGACACGGCCACCATCGTCACCGCCCTGCTGCACGACGTGATCGAGGACACCCCGGTCACCCCGGCCGATATCAGCCACCTGTTCGGGCCGGAGATCACCGAGCTGGTGGAAGGGGTGACCAAGCTCACCAAGCTGGAGCTCAACAACGAGCACACCCGCCAGGCGGAGAACCTGCGCAAGTTCATCCTGGCCATCTCCAAGGACGTCCGCGTCCTGATGGTCAAGCTGGCCGACCGGCTGCACAACATGCGCACGCTGCAGTACATCAAGGCCCCGGCCAAGCGGGAGCGCATCGCCCGCGAGACCCTCGACATCTACGCGCCCCTGGCGCGCTCGATCGGCTGCCACCGGATCTGTTCTGAGCTTGAGGAACTGGCCTTCGAGCACCTGAACCCGGTGGCCCGCGACGCTATCGGCCGGCGCCTGGAGGCGCTGCGCCAGGAGCAGGGCGGGGCGGTGGCGGTGGTGTCCGGCGAGATCGCCGCCCGGCTGGAGGGCTTCGGCCTGTTCGCCCGGGTGTTTGGCCGGGAAAAGAACCCCTATTCGATTTGGCGCAAGCTGCAGCGCAAATCGATCGGCTTCTCCCAGCTGTCCGACATCTTCGCCTTCCGGGTGATCGTCGAGAACGAGGAGGACTGCTACCGGGCCCTGGGGGTCGTCCATCGCGCCTGGCCCTGCGTGCCCGAGCGGTTCAAGGACTTCATCTCCACGCCGAAGCGCAACAATTACCGCTCCCTGCACACCACCGTGGTGGGTCCCAAGGGCATGCGGATCGAGATGCAGATCCGCACCGAGGCCATGGACCGGGTGGCCGAGGACGGGGTTGCGGCGCATTGGCGCTACAAGGACCAGTCCTACGGCTTCGACGCCGAGGCCCAGGCCGCCGCCGGCGGCCGCGATCCGCTGGTGAACCTGCGCCACCTTGTGCAGGTGCTGGAGCACGGCGGCGATGTCGAGGAGCTGGTGGAGCACGCCAAGCTCGAGATGTATCTCGACCAGGCCTTCGTGTTCACGCCGAAGGGCAAGCTGGTGAGCCTGCCCCGGGGGGCCATGCCGCTGGATTTCGCCTATGCGGTCCACACCGATGTGGGCGACACCTGCATCGGCGTGAAAATCAACGGCGAACTCAAGCCCTTACGGACACAACTTCAGAACGGCGACGTGGTGGAGGTGATCCGCGGCCCCAAGCCGGTTGTGCCGGTGGACTGGCGGTCCCTGACCGTCACCGGCCGCGCCCGCTCGGCCATCCGCCGCCATATCCGCCAGTCAGAAAAGGAAGAGTTCACCCGCCTGGGCCGCGCCACCATCGACCAGACCTTCGACCGCGCCGGCAAGGCTCGGGCCGACGTGTCGCTGAAGCCGGCCCTGGAACGTCTGGCCATGGCCAGCGAGGACGAGATGTTCGAGGCGGTGGGCCGCGGTCGGGTCACCCCTGCCCAGGTGCTGGACGTGATCTTCCCTGGCCTCAAGGCCTCAGACCGGGAAGCGGCCACGGCGCTGCGCCGGATCGAGGGTGGCAAGGGCGCACGGCTCTATGTGCGCGGCAGCGGCCTGACCCCGGGGATCTCGCTGCACTTCGGCAAGTGCTGCACGCCGGTGCCGGGGGACCGCATCGTCGGCATCGTCGAGCCGGACGGCACGGGGCTGATGGTCCACACCATCGACTGCGCAAAGCTGGCGGAATACGAGGACCGCGAGGAGCTCTGGCGAGACCTGCAATGGACCCCCGAGGCCGAGCGCAACACCGTCACCCTGTCCAAGCTCACCGCCACCATTCGCAATGCGCCCGGCGTGCTGGGCCAAGCCTGCACGGTGATCGGCGAGGCTGGCGGCAACATCGTCAACCTGCGCATGCACCGCCGCCAGGCCGACTTCTTCGATGTCGATTTCGACATCGAAGTGAAGGACGCCCGCCACCTGATCCACATCGCCGCGGCGCTGCGGGCCAATCCCCTGGTGGAGACCGTGGACCGGGCCAAGGGTTGACGCGCGGCCCGGAGGTCCCTGTGGGGGAGGGCAGCGTCTGACCGAAGGTCAGTGCCGGGCGCCTGTTGCGGACCCGGCATATGTCACCGCCTCGAAAGGCGACCCTTCCAGGGATCAGGTGAAGACTTGGCTTCGCGCCATCCGCATCGAAACTTGCTTGACAATGGTTCGGTCAAATGTTCTTGTTTTGTTCCATGGAAGACGCCGCCATCCAGACTGGGGACTGTCCGCAGGCCTGCGCCTGCGAGGCCTGCACGGCCCTGCCGGCGCATACGGCCTGGCAGGTGGCGGTGCTGAAGGAGCTCGCCGTGCTCGGCCTGCGTATGGCCCGGGCGCTGTGCGAGGAAACCGAGGCTGCGCCGCGAGAAGAGGTTCCGGATCGCCGCAACGCCGACCCGCTCGCCCGCCTGTCCCGCTCCGTGCGCCAGACCCTGGCCCTGCAGGCCCGGCTCATCGAGGGCGCCCCGGTGGTGGCGGCGCAGCGCGCCGAGCAGGCCGCCACCCGCAAGGCCGAGGCGGTTGGGGATTACGAGATCCAGCGCGCCGCGGCCATCGCCCGCAAGGAGACGGTGTTCGAGGTGGTCGAGGCCACCATCGACTTCGACGCCCCCGAAGACCAGGTCGAACACCTGCTGGAGCGGCTCGAGGACCTGCGGGACCCCGCCGACGACGCCAAGTTCGCCGACGCCCCGCTCACCGTCTGGATCACCGCCATCTGCCAGGACCTCGGTCTCACCCCCCACTGGCCGCTCTGGGCCGGCGAGGACTGGGCCGCCCTGGAAGCCGTCACCTGGCCCGAAAGCCCCTTCGCAAAGCTCTACCCGCCAGACCCCAGGCCCTCTCCCCCGGGGGGAGGCGAGACGCAGGGCGCCGAAGCCCCCCACCGTCCCAGCGGCTGAAGCCGTCTCAGCTTCCCCTACATCGTGGGGGAAGTGGCCCGACCGCGTCTTCGCGGGAGGGTCGATGGGGGTGCGTGTCTGCAACCCAGCGGCCCTCAGATCCTCACCCCCATCGACCTTCGCCGCGTCCCGCGGCTCACGCCACTTCCCCCACAGTGTGGGGGAAGCTGAGATCGCGCGACCTGGCGGCGCCGTCGTGTGCTTGGTAGCCTTCGCGTTCAAGCCGGACCTCGACCCCGGTACGCCCCGGCCTGCGCGTCCCATGCGATCCACGCCACAGCCGGGCGCATCTTAGCAACGCCGCCCCCTACCCCCCGCGCGCGCCTTTCCCTATAAGCCGTGCCATGTCCGACGCTCCCGTTCTCGCCCCCGCCCCGGCCACGATCCATGACCGCGCCAGCGCCCCGCGCCCGGTCCCCAAGGCCGGCATCCTCGACATCGCCCCCTATGTGCCGGGCAAGTCCAAGGTCGACGGGATCGAGCATCCCCTGAAGCTGTCGGCCAACGAGAACATCCTGGGCTCCAGCCCCCTGGCGCGGGAGGCCTTCGCCACCGCCATCGACCAGCTGCACATGTATCCCGACGGCCGTTCGCCCATGCTGCGTACGGCCCTTGCCGAGCGCTATGGCCTGGAGCCGGAGCGGCTGATGTTCGGCTGCGGCTCGGACGAGATCTTCCAGCTCCTCAACCAGACCTTCCTCGAGCCGGGCGACAACATCGTCCAGGGCGAATACGGCTTCGGTGCATTTGCGATTGGCGCGCGGGCCTGCCAGGCCGAGGTGCGCATGGCTCGCGAACCGGACTTCCGGATCGATGTGGACGAGGTGCTGAAGCTGGTGGACGGCCGCACCCGGCTGGTGTTCATCGCCAATCCGGCCAATCCCACCGGCACCTGGATCTCCGGCTCCGAGGTGCGCCGGCTGCATGCCGCCCTTCCCCCCAGCGTGATCCTGGTGCTGGACGGCGCCTATTCCGAATTCTGCGCCGACCCCAATTTCGACAATGGCGCCTCCATGGTCCGCGAGTTCGAGAACGTGGTCATGACCCGCACCTTCTCCAAGCTGCATGGCCTGGCGGCGCTGCGGGTGGGTTGGGCCTATATGCCGCCGGAGATGGCCGCCGCCGTCGACCGCATCCGCCTGCCCTTCAATGTCAATATCCCGGCCCAGCTGGCCGCCGTCGCCGCCCTTGGCGACACGGAATTCCAGGAACGCTCGCTGGCCCTGGTGAACCAGTGGCGGCCCTGGCTCGTGCAGCAACTGGGGGGCCTTGGCCTGGACGTCATCCCCTCCTCGGCCAATTTCGTGCTCATGGGCTTCCCGAAGACACCGGGGCGGACCGCCGCCGAGGCCGAAGCCTTCCTGGCGTCGCGCGGCCTGATCGTCCGCGGCGTCAAGGGCTACGGCCTGCCGGACCACCTGCGCCTCACCATCGGCCTGGAAGAGCACAACCGCGCGGCCGTCGAGGCGCTCGCCGACTTCATGAAGGCCTGAGGGCCATGGCCGGGGTGATCTATCCGCGCATGGCGGTGGTGGGCTGCGGGCTCATCGGCTCCTCGGTGATCCTGGCCGCCCGCGCCGCCGGGGTGGTGGGCGAAGTCGCCGTCGCCGACGCTAGCCCCGAGCACCGGGCCCGCATCCTGGAGCTGGGCTATGCCGACCAGGTCACCGGCGATATCGCCGAGGCCGTGGCCGGCGCCGACCTGGTGGTCCTGGCCGTCCCGGTCCTGGCCATGGGCGACGCCGCCAAGGCCTGCGCCCCGGCCCTGAAGCCCGGCGCCACCGTCACCGATGTGGGCTCCGTGAAGGGCTCGGTGGCCGAGGCCCTGGCCGCCGTCCTGCCGCCCGAGGTGTTCATCGTCCCCGGCCACCCCATCGCCGGCACCGAGCAGTCCGGTCCCGACGCCGGCTTCGCCGAGCTGTTCCAGAAGCGCTGGGTGATCCTCACCCCCCAGGACCGCACCGACGACGCCTATCTGGACGCCGTGCAGAAGCTGTCCGAGTTCTGGACCGTGATCGGCGCCAATGTCGACCGCATGGATCCGGGCCACCACGATCTGGTCCTGGCCGTCACCAGCCACCTGCCCCACCTGATCGCCTACAATATCGTCGGCACCGCCGCCGACATGGAGGAGGTCACCCAGGCCGAGGTGATGAAATATTCCGCCGGCGGCTTCCGCGATTTCACCCGTATCGCCGCCTCCGACCCCACCATGTGGCGCGACATCTTCGTGGCCAACAAGGACGCGGTGCTGGAGATCCTCGGCCGCTTCACCGAGGACCTGCAGGCGCTCTCCCGCGCCATCCGCTGGGGCGAGTCCGACAAGCTCTATGAGCTGTTCTCCCGCACCCGCGAGATCCGCCGCGGCATCATCGCCGCCGGCCAGGAAAGCGCCGAACCCAATTTCGGGCGGGATCACGGCAAGCACTAGGCGGGTTCGCCGACCCACCCCAGGCTCACCCCGCGCACCGCCGGCAGGGCCCGCAGCTTGCGCCCCAGCCGGTCGGCCAGCTCGAACCCGAACCCCACCGCCTCCACCCGCAGGTCAAGGCGCCCGTCGCCGCGGGTGAGATCCAGGGCGGTGAGCTCCGCCTCGTGCAGGGCGAACGGGCCCAGCACCCGCATCACCGCATCGGGGGCGGCCTCCATCTCGATCAGGAACACATGGCGGCCGGTCTCCGGCCCATTGGCAGGCCAGCTCATCTCGCCCCCCAATGGTGTTCGACCCGGGCCGAGCGCACCCCCAGCTGCCCCGCCAGCCGCTCGGCAAGCCGTTCGGCGGCGGCCTCATCCAGGCCCTTCAGGCGCAACACCCCTTCCACGATGCGCCCCACGGGCTTGAGGCTCAGGCCGCAAAGTTCGGCCTCGCTGGCGCCCAGGCTCTCCTCGATGGCCAGCAGGGCGGCCCGGGCGTGGGTGGCGCAGACCAGCACCACGCGAAGCGCGCCGGACGGCGCGGCGGCGTCAGCGTTTCCCACGGCGCACCTCGCGATGTCGGGCGGAGCTGACCTGGGGGGCGATGGGGCGGATCATGGTCATGGTCTTGGTCCTTGGCTGTTGAGGGACCGACCGACCGCACGACAAAAAACCCCGCATCCTTGAGGAGGCGGGGTCCCTGATCTTGCGATCTGGTCGGCGGTCTTAAGACGCGCGCGTTTTCCCCGGTCCTCGCGGACGCATGGTGGTCATAATAATCGACATAGACGCGGCGCTGGAGACGGCGAGCATCATCGTCCGCGGGGCGTGGGGCCCAGCGGCGATCACATCAGCGATGTCGAACGCACAAGGCATGTCGACGGGACGTCTCCGTTTGCGCGGCCAGCCCTAGCCGATTTCAACGGCTCACGGAAGGGCCGCCAGCACCTCGCGGGCGAAGCGGGCCTCGTCGAACCGGGCGCCCACCGCCGGATCGAAGCCCCGGCGGACGATCACCGCATGGCGCGAGGGCACGATGAACACGAACTGCCCGCGGTTGCCGTTCATCACATAGGTCCCGTCAGGCAGGCCCTGCCGGGCCCCGTAGAGCCAGAAAAAGGCGCCATAGCCCGCGCCGCCGGTGGCGACATTTTCCGGCTGGGCCGGCGCCGGGGTCGCCACGAACTTCGCCCAGCCCTCGGGGAGCAGGCGCTGGCTATTCCAGACGCCGTCATTGAGATAGAGCAGGCCAAGCCGGGCGAGGTCGCGGGAGGTGGTCCAGACCTGGCTGGAGAGGATGAAGTTCCCCTGCCAGTCGGTCTCCGGCGTGGTGTGGGCCATGCCGATCTTCCAGAACAGCTCGGTGAACGGGAAGGCGAGATATTTGCCTTCGTCGCCGATCGCGGCGCGAAGTCCGCGCATGGCCAGCAGGGGGTCGTTGTTGGCGTAGTGGAAGCGGCTGCCAGGCGCGGCCTCCAGGGGCATGGCCGTCGCCGTCTCAGTGACCGCGGCCCCGCCCAGATAGACCTCATCAGTGCGGTTGCCGGGGCCGTCGGTCCACAGGCCGCTCCCCATATGCATCAGGTCGGCCAAGGTGATCCGCGCGCGGGGATCCCCCGGCGCGCGCCATTCAGGAATATTGGCCGGCGCGTCGACCCTGACCAGACCGCGGCGCACCCCCAGTCCCATCAGGGTCCCCGTGATGCTCTTGGCCGCCGACCAGGTGCGCTGCGGCGTATGGAGGTCATAGCCGGGCCGGTAGCGCTCGGCGACGATGCGGCCATCCACCACCACCAGCACCGCGGTGGTCCGTGGGCCCGGGCCGTCGGCGGCGGGCTCGAAAGCGCGGACGATGGCCTTGTCCAGGGCGGCGGCGGCTGCGGCCGACGGCGCGGTTAAGGCGTCACGGTCCCCATCGGGCCAGGCGCGGGCGTCAGGATCGCCGGCCGGAGCCTTTACCGTGAGGCGCGGCAGGCGGCCGACCTGGTCCAGGCCGGCGCCGACCGGAAGCTGGGCGCAGCCGAGGCCCGGACGCCAGGCGGCGATCCGCGGCGGCAACCGGTCGTCGAAGGCGACACTGACGGTCCTGGCCTTGGCGTCGACCTTGACCGGCAGGGTACGGACCAGGGCCTGGTATTCCGGATAGATTCCCTCCAGGTCGTCCGCCGCCGCCTGGGCCTCGGTCTGGCCGGCGGTGAAGATCCCGCTGCACAGGAAGGCCGCCTTGTAGCCGGCGGCGAGGGCCCGGGTGTGGGATGACGGCTCGGCCGCCCGGGCGGCGCAGGGCCCCACGGCGAATATAGCGGCGGAGGCGAGCAGCGGGGCAAGGCGGGAAAGCGTGGAGAGAGTCATCGCGGGACCCTAGCGGCGCAGGGCCCGGGGGGACAAGCCACGCGAGGCGTTTGCAATGCCACCGCCCCCTTCTTCTCATGCGCCCGGTGTATCGGCGCGCGCCGTGTTGATTCTGAACCGCACAGCGCACAATCCAACCTTGCGAAGGTCAATTGTTCGTGCGCGCCTTGAAGATGACGAAGCCCTGAATACTACTTGCACAAAGCACGCCCTGACCTCGACGGTCGGGTGTGGCTCCAGCTGACCGAGGACCGCCCATGCTCCCCCTCCGCCACAGCGCGACACCCCGTGGTCTCGACGCGACCCGCTCCCGCCTGTCCCAGGGCCGCTTCGGCCGGATGTTCCGCAACCTGCCGCCGGCCGTCTTCGGCCCGAACGACGCGGACAATCTCGCCAATTTGCGGGCCCTGGCGGACAAGATGACCGCCACCCCCGACCCGGCCAAGGACGGACCGGACGGGGAGGAAAGCGGCATCCCGGCGCTCTACACCTATCTTGGCCAGTTCATCGACCACGACATCACCTTCGATCCGGTGAGCCTGCTCACCAAGGCCCAGGACCCGGACGGGCTGGTGGACTTCCGCACCCCGGCGCTCGACCTGGACAATGTCTATGGCCGCGGCCCGGGGGATCAGCCCTATCTCTACCAGAGCGACGGAATGAGCTTCCATCTGGGGGACGTGCTGCAGGGCCAGGGGATCGCCGACGCCAATGACCTGCCCCGGTTCGGCGGACGCGCCCTGATCGGCGACCCGCGCAATGACGAAAACAGCATCGTCTCCCAGCTGCAGGGTCTGTTCCTGCGATTCCACAATCGCATGGTCCAGGACAATGACGGCGTAGGCTTCGAAGACCTGCAGCAGCGGGTCCGGTTCCACTACCAGTACATGGTGCTGAACGACTTCCTGCCGCGGATCGTCGGCGCGCCGGTCCTGGCGGCCCTCAAGACCGCCGGCCACTACGACCAGGCGAAGCTGAAATACTATCACTGGGACAATTTCCCGTTCATGCCGGTGGAGTTCTCGGTGGCGGCTTACCGCCTGGGCCACTCGATGATCCGCCCGGGCTACCGGCTGAACGACGCCGACGACATGCTGCTGCCGATCTTCCCGACCCCCGACCAGCCGGTGGGCCTGACCGGCTTCCAGACCATGGCCTCCGGACGCGCCATCGACTGGGGCCGGTTCATTGATCTCGACACCCGCCCCTATGGCGGCGACGGACAGGACGCGGACAACCGCTCGCGCCTGCAGTTCGCCTATCGCATCGACCCCTCCCTGGTGAACCCCCTGGGCGCCCTGCCGCCGGCCGTAGCTTCGGACCCGGCCTCGCTGGGTCGGCGCAACCTCGAGCGTGGCTGGCGCCTCGGCCTGCCCTCCGGCCAGGCGGTGGCCCGGGCCATGAACCTCACCCCCCTGCCCGACGCCCAGATTCTCATCGGCAAGGCGGTGGACGTGCAGGACCCGGGCGTCGTCCCCACCCCCATCGCCCAGATCGCCAATGGCGCCTTCGCCAAAAACTGCCCGCTCTGGACCTACATCCTGGCCGAGGCGGCGGCGCATAAGGCCGCAATCCCGATCCCGGCCACGGGCGGGCCCGCGACGGTCAATACGCCGCAGCTCGGCCCGGTGGGCGGTCGCATCGTGGCCGAGGTGATGGTGGGGATGATGTTCGGCGACCCCGCCTCGATGCTTTCCCTTGATCCGCAGTGGAAGCCGGTGACCGGGCCGGATTTCGCCTTGAAGGACTTCGTGGCCTACGCCCTGGGCCAGGGCGATCCGCTGCACTGAGACGGCCGTCCGCGACGCCTCGCGGCGCCGCGGACCGCCTCGCCTCAGGCGGAGGGATGGGCCCGCTTGACGATCTCGTCCGCCAGCCGCCCGGTGAGTTCGGCCATATGGTCGAAATCGGCGGTGAAGGCGCCCATGCCCTGGGTCAGGCCACGCAGCTCGGCGATCAGTTCATGCCGCTCATGCCGCGGCAGGCAGACCTCGATCTCATCCCAGCCGGCCCAGCCGTCCCGCGGCTGGAAGCCGAGGATCTGGCCCCGTCGGGCGCTGACCGCCTGGGTGATCCTCGAGGTGGAGGTCGACGGCGCGTGGACCGTGAGCTTCTCGATCGGCTCCAGCATATAGGGCTGGGCCGCGGCCAGGGCCTCGCTCATCGCCAGGCGGCCGGCCTGGCGGAAGGCCATCTCGGAGGAGTCCACGGCATGGTAGGAGCCGTCGGTCAGCACCACCTCCACATCGGTCACCGGGAAGCCCAGGGGCCCACGCTCCATGGCGTCGCGCACGCCCTGCTCCACCGCCGGGATCCACTGCTTGGGCACCACCCCGCCGGTGATCCGCTGGGAGAAGCTGAAACCCGCCCCGCGCGGCAGGGGCCGGATCTCGATCACCACGTCGCCGAACTGACCGTGGCCGCCGGTCTGCTTCTTGTGACGGCCCCTCTGTGTCACCGCCTTCTTGATGGACTCGCGGTAGGAGACGCGGGGCCGGCTGGTGTTCACCTCCACTCCGAACCGACGCCTCAGGCGCTCCAGGGTGACATTGAGATGGGTCTCGCCCTGGCCTTCCACCAGGGTTTCCTGGGTTTCGGGATCCAGAACCACCACCAGGGTGGGATCCTCCTCCGCCAGCTTGGCGAGCGCCGTGGACAGGCGGACATCGTCCTTGCGATCCTTGGCCGCCACCGCAACGGCATAGAGCGGCCAGAGCTCGGGGGGCGCCAGCTGGGCCCGCCGCGGCCGGCCGTCGAAGGCCAGAAGTTCCCCCAGGCCAGCGGCCTCGATCTTGGCGATCGCGATCACGTCGCCGGGCTGGGCGTGGTCGACCTTGCGGGTGGCGACGCCATTAAGGGCGAACAGGCCGCCGGCGCGGTTGTGCTCGCCATCCGGATTGGTCAGCTCCTCGCCATCAGCGATCGGCCCGCCAAGAATGCGGGCGAAGGTGAGCTTGCCGGCCTGGCCGGCATAGGAGGTCTTGAAGGCGTAGGCGCAGGGGCCGTCGACCCCAAGGCGGGACATCACCCGCTCCAGGGACGGCGTCTCGTGGCGCAGGGCCTTGAGAAGGCGGCGAACCCCGAAGCCGTTGAGAGCTGAGCCGAAGAACACCGGCACGATCAGGCCCTGGTTCATGTCGCTCACCAGGTCGGCGAACACCGCGTCACGACTGGGGGTAAGGTCGGAAAGCAACTGCTCCATGAGCTCGTCGTCGAAGTCCGCCAGCTGTTCCAGCATGTGGAAGCGGGCTTCCGACTCGGTCTGCATGATCTCGGCGGACAGATCGATCCGGGCGGAGGGCTGGCCCGGGCGGTAGACGAAGGCGCGTTCCAGCGCCAGGTCGACGAAGCCGGTCACATGCTCCTTGTCGATCAGCGGGATCTGGCGGGCCACCATCGGCGCGGCGCTGGCGGGCGCCAGAGCGGCCAGCAGTTCGTCGAGGCCGCCGCGGGCCTGATCGATCTTGTTCACGAACACCGCGCGGGGCACGCCCAGGCGCTCCAGTTCCTTGAACAGGGGTTGCAGCAGGGCGGCGCGGCCGGGGGCCGGATCGGCCACGATCACCGCCAGGTCCACGGCGGGCAGGACCAGGTCCTGGGCGTGGGCGAACTCGGCCGAACCGGGGCAGTCGATGATGGCGTAGCGGTCGCCCATGAATTCGAGATTGGCGACATTCAGCTCCACGGACTGGCCGCGTTGCCGGGCTTCCGGGCTGGCGTCGCCGACACTGGCGGTTCCAACCTCGCCCTGCCGGGGTATGGCTTCGCTGGCGAACAGCAGGCTTTCAAGAAGTGTCGTCTTGCCCGCACCCGCAGCCCCCACCAGGGCGATGCAACGTACCGAGCCGGCTTCACGCTTACCCATGACGCGTCCTCCGTTGGTTACGGCCTCTTCTGGCGCCGTCCACGGAGCCCGAGGCCTCCACGGATCGATGCAACGCCTCCTGGAGGGGAAGCGCAAGCGATGCATTTTCACGGAGACGCGAAGCAGCCCAGGCTGGGCGCCCATTCCGCCCCGAGGAACCCGCCCATGAACGGCTATGCCTGGCTCACCATCGCCATCCTCGCCGAGGTGGTCGCCACCTCCATGCTGAAGGTCTCCGACGGCTTTTCGAAACCCTGGCCAACGGCGGTGACCGTCGCCGGCTATTGCCTGGCCTTCTGGTGCCTGTCCCACTCAATGCGGAGCGTGCCGGTGGGGGTAGGTTACGCCATCTGGTCGGGGGTAGGGATCGTGCTGATCACCGCCATCGCCTGGATCTGGTTCAAGCAGGCCCTGGACGCGCCCGCCCTGGCGGGGATGGGACTGATCCTGGCGGGGGTGGTGGTGATCAATCTGTTCTCCAAGAGCCACGCCTGAGGCTAGTCTCGACGCCGCGGCGCACCTGGGAGAGACCCGATGAGCGACAAGACTGTCACCCTGCAGGTCCGGCACGCCTATCCGCAGGCGCCGACCGTGGTGTTTGACGCCTGGCTGGACCCCGCCATCGCCGGAAGGTTCCTGTTCGCCACCCCCACCGGCACGATGGTGAAGGCGCAGACCGATCCCCGGGCGGGCGGCGGCTTTCTGTTCGTCGACCGCCGGGACGGGGTCGATGTGGAGCACATCGGCGAGTACCTGGAGATCGACCGGCCCCGGCGGCTGGTGTTCTCGTTCAAGGTCCCGGCGTTCTCGGACCAGTCCAGCACGGTGGCGCTGGACCTCGCCGCGGCAGGGGGCGGCTGCGAGGTCACCCTGACCCATGAGGGGGTGCTGCCGGAATATGCCGAGGGCTCCGTCCAGGGCTGGACGATGATCCTCGCCAATCTGCAGACGGCGCTAGGTTAGGCGGCGCGCCGCCTTGCAATCGGCGACCCTTCCCCTTCCCCTTCCCCGTCATCCTCGGGCCTGTCCCGAGGACCCCTGCGTCCGCCGCCCCTGCAATGAAGAATGGGGCGGAGGCCTCGACGCGCGATCCCCAGCTCAACGCCCACCGAGAAAGGGGTCCTCGGGACAAGCCCGAGGATGACGGTGGGGGAGGAACTGGCGGTGGCTAGACGATCCCGGGGTAGAGGTCGTCCCAGTGCGGGTTCTCACGCTCGATGAGATTGATCTTCTAGTCGCGCGGCCAGTGCTTGAGGGTCTTTTCGCGCTGAATGGCGTTGAGCATGCCCTCGAAGGGTTCAAACCAGACGAGGCGCTTAAGGCCGTACCTGCGGGTGATGCCGGGATAAAGACCTTCCCGATGCTCATAGACGCGGCGGTTGAGCTTGCTGGTCACGCCGATGTACAGCGTGCCGCGCATCCGGTCGGTCATGATGTAGACCGCGATAAAGGCGTCGGGGTCCATCGCGCGCCTCTCCTGATGCTCTAGACAGGTCGGAACATAAAGGGAATATTGCTTGACAATTGTCGGCCAGGCAATACCGGAAGCCTGCCCCCCCACCGTCATCCTCGGGCTTGTCCCGAGGACCCCTGGGTCCGCCGCCTCTGTGTTGAAGAACTGGCGGTGGCCTCGGCGCGCGATCTCCACCTCAACCCCCACCGCGAGAGGGGTCCTCGGGACAAGCCCGAGGATGACGGTGGGGGGATGACCGTGGGGGGATGACGGAGTGGGGGTGAGGCTGCAGTCGGTGAATCGCCCCTCCGCCTTGCAATCGGCGACCCTTTCGCGTATTAGCCCGCCCCTTCGGAACCGTCTGGCCAAAGGCATGCCAGGGCGGTTCATCAATACGCCAGAGGACGGGGCCGCGAGGCTCCGCAGAGAAATGCCCAAACTGAAGACCAAATCGGGCGCCAAAAAGCGCTTCAAACTCACTGCGACCGGCAAGCTCAAGGCCGGCGTCGCGGGCAAGCGCCACCGGCTGATCAGCCACAGCGCCAAGTACATCCGTCAGAACCGCGGGACCAAGGTCATGAGCGCTTCGGATTCGAAGACGATCAAGTCCTACATCCCTTACGGCCTCTAAGAGGAGCTCTGACAGATGGCACGCGTCAAACGGGGCGTAACCGCTCACGCCCGTCACAAGAAGGTTCTCGAGCAAGCCAAGGGCTTCTACGGGCGCCGCAAGAACACCATCCGCACGGCCAAGGCCGCGGTGGACAAGGCCGGACAGTACAGCTACCGCGACCGCAAGGTTCGCAAGCGCAACTTCCGCTCGCTCTGGATCCAGCGGATCAACGCCGCGGCCCGGATCGAAGGCTTTACCTACTCGCAGTTTATCCACGGCCTTGACCTGGCGGGGATCGAAATGGACCGCAAAGTCCTCTCGGACATCGCGGGCGCCGATCCCGTCGCGTTCAAGGCCATCGCCGACAAGGTTCGCGCCGCGCTGGCTTGAGGCCTGGAAGCTTCCGCTTCCTAAGCATTCAGGAGCCCTCCGGCCGAACCGCCGGAGGGCTTTTTGCTGCCCTCTATCCCAGCCCCCGTCCCACCTCTAAGAACCGCAGCGCCATGACCGATCTCACCACCCTCGAAGCCGGCCTCGCCGCCGCCATCGCCGCCGCCGCCGACGTCCCGGCCCTGGAGGCCGTCCGCGTCGCCGCCCTCGGCAAGTCCGGCTCCATTTCCGAGTTGCTGAAGACCCTGGGCGCCATGAGCCCCGACGAGCGCCGGGAGCGCGGCCCGCTGATCAACGGCCTGCGGGACCGGATCGGCGCCGCCATCACCGCACGGCGGGCCGAACTCGAAGCCGCCGAGCTGGACGCCAAGCTGGCGGCCGAGCGGGTCGATCTCTCCCTGCCCCCGCCGCCGCGGCGCAAGGGCAGCGTCCACCCCACCATGCAGGTGATGGACGAGATGATCGCCGTGTTCGCCGAGATGGGCTTCGCGGTGGCCGAGGGTCCGGACATCGAGACCGACTTCAACAATTTCACCGCGCTCAACTTCCCGCCCAAGCACCCGGCGCGGGAGATGCACGACACCTTCTTCCTGGCCGAGGACGAACGCGGCGAGCGCAAGGTGCTGCGCACCCACACCTCGCCGGTCCAGGTGCGGGTGATGCACCGGGTCAATGAGCAGCTGCCGTCCTGGGTCGCCAACGGCCAGGAGCCGCCGATCCGGGTGATCGTTCCCGGCCGCACCTTCCGGAAAGATTCCGACCAGACCCACACCCCGATGTTCCATCAGATCGAGGGGCTGGTGATCGATAAGGGCATCCATATGGGCCACCTGAAGTGGACCCTTGAAACCTTCATCGCCAACTTCTTCGAGACCTCCGAGGTGGTCACCCGTTTCCGGCCCCACCACTTCCCCTTCACCGAGCCCTCGGCGGAGATGGATGTGCGCTGCGACCGTTCCGGCGGCGAGGTGAAGATCGGCCAGGGGACCGACTGGCTGGAGATCCTCGGCTGCGGGATGGTGCATCCCAATGTGCTGCGCAATGTGGGCCTGGACCCCGACGTCTGGCAGGGCTTCGCCTTCGGCTGCGGGGTCGATCGGCTCGGCGTTCTGAAATACGGCATGCCGGACCTGCGGGACATGTTCGCCTCCGACGTCCGCTGGCTGCAGCATTACGGCTTCTCGGCCTTCGCCGCGCCGAACCCGGCGACGGGGCTGAGCTGATGCTGGCCCCCACGGACTGGGGGTCGCTGGAGAGCTTTTCCTTCGGCGACAGCCCGGACATGGCCGACCAGCTTCTGGCTTTCGTACTGATCGGCGCCAAGACCGCCACCTGCTGGTCGGTCCGCGACGGCCAGATCACCGAGGTGGGCAAGCGCATGGTGGTCAAGGACGGCGCCGGGCGCCCCCGGCTGGTGATCGAGACCGTGAGCCTGGAGCAGCGGCGGTTCGACCAGGTGGATCTCGCCTTCGCCCTCGCCGAGGGCGAGGGGGACGAGACCCTGGAGGACTGGCGCGAAGGCCATCGCGGCTATTTCACCCGCAACGGCGGCTGGGCTCCGGACATGATGCTGTGGTGCGAACGCTTCCGGGTGGTGCAGGTGCTGGACAGCGGTGAACCATGACCGGATCGGCGCATCCAGGTGCTCCCCCCTTGGGGGAGCTGTCGGCGAAGCCGACTGAGGGGGCTCATAGGGCTCCGCGTTTCGGCCTCCTCAAAGGCTCATGGGCTTCAGCCCCCTCCACCGCTTCTCGGTCCCCCTCCCCCAGAGGGGGAGGATCTAGGAACACACGACCATGAAATTCACCCTCTCCTGGCTCAAGGAGCACCTCGACACCACCGCCACCACGGCTGAGGTGGTGGAGGCCATGACCATGGCTGGCCTTGAGGTCGAGCACGTGGATGACCCCGGCACGAAGCTGGCCGCCTTTTCGGTGGCGAAGATCGTCGAGGCGGTGCAGCACCCCAATGCTGATCGGCTGCGGGTCTGCCAGGTGGACACCGTGGACGGCCGCAAGGAGATCGTCTGCGGCGCGCCCAATGCGCGGCCGGGCCTGACCACCATCTACGCCCCGCTTGGCGCCTATGTGCCCGGCTCCGGCATCACCCTGGAGGCGCGCCCCGTGCGGGGCGTGGTGTCCAACGGCATGCTGTGCTCGGCCGCCGAGCTGGAGACCGCCTCGGAATCCGACGGGATCATGGAGCTGGCCGACAGCCTGGCTGTGGGGACCCCCGCCGCCCAGGCGCTTGGCCTGGAAGCGGTGATCGACTTCGAGGTCACCCCCAATCGCCCGGATTGGCTGGGGGTGGTGGGCATCGCCCGCGACCTGGCGGCGGCCGGTCTCGGGACCCTGAAGGACCCGGCGATCACCCCGGTTCCGGGCAAGTTCCCCAATCCCGTCGCCATCAGGCTCGACGGCTCGGACGCCTGCGCAGCGTTCGCCGGCCGCCTCATTCGCGGCGTGAAGAACGGGCCCTCCCCGGCCTGGCTTCAGCAGCGGCTGACCTCCATCGGCCTGCGGTCCATCAACGCCCTGGTGGATGTCACCAACCTGATCACCTACGACCGGGCCCGGCCGCTGCACGTCTATGACGCGGCGACGATCAGCGGCGGCTTCCTGGAGGCCCGGCTGGGCCGCGCCGGCGAGGTCGTCCCCGCCCTGGACGGCAAGACCTATGAGGTGACCCCGGAGATCTGCGTGATCGCCGACGGGTCGGGCGCCATTGGCCTGGGCGGCGTCATCGGCGGCTCGAGCACCGGGTCTTCCGAATCCACCACCGAGGTGTTCGTCGAGAGCGCCTATTTCGACCCGATCCGCACCGCCCAGACCGGGCGCAGCCTCGGCATCACCTCGGACGCCCAGTACCGGTTCGCCCGGGGCGTCGATCCCCAGGGCCTGGTTCCCGGGATAGAACTGGCGACGAAACTGATCCTGGAGCTCTGCGGCGGCGAGGCCTCGGAGATCACCCTGGTGGGCCAGGCGCCGGCCTCGCCGGAGGCCATCACCTTTGACCGGGCCTATGTGAAGCAGCTGGCGGGCCTCGACATCCCGGCGGCGCGCACCGACGAAATCCTCACCAAGCTGGGCTTCGCCATTTCCGGCGACCAGGTGACCCCGCCCTCGTGGCGCCGCGACGTCGAAGGCAAGGCCGACCTGGTGGAAGAGGTGGCGCGGATCCAGGGCTATGACGCCCTGCCGGCCACGGCGTTGCCGGACATGCCGGCCCAGGCCGGGGGCGTGCTGACCATCCGCCAGGGCCGGGTGCGCGCGGCGCGGCGGGCGCTGGCCGCCCGCGGCTATGCCGAGACCATCACCTGGAGCTTCATGAAGCGGGAGACCGCGGCCCTGTTCGGCGGCGGCCAGCCCGAGCTGGTGGTGAGCAATCCCATCGCCTCGGACCTGGACTGCATGCGGCCCTCCATGCTGCCCAACCTCATCGAGGCGGCGGGCAAGAACGCCCGGCGCGGCTTCCCCGACGTGGCTCTGTTCGAGATCGGCCCCTATTACAAGGGCGACCAGCCGGCGGACCAGGTGACGGCTATCGCCGTGCTGGTGGCGCCGCATGCGCCGCGGCGCTGGGACGGCGGCCAGAGCGATCCGCTGTTCGAGCTGAAGGCCGACCTGACCAGCCTGCTGGAAGAAATCGGCGCGCCTGCCCTGCAGACCGTGCAGGGCTCCAGCTCCGACTGGTGGCATCCCGGCCGTTCGGCGCGGCTGCAGCTGGGACCCAAGACCATCATCGCCGAGTTCGGCGAGCTGCATCCGCGGCTGGTGAAGGCCCTGGACGTGGACGGGCCGCTCTATGGCTTCGAGCTCAACCTGGACGCCGTGCCTGAGCCCAAGCGCAAGGGGACCAAGACCAAGCCGGCCTTCAGTCCTTCGACCCTTATGCCGCTGTCCCGCGACTTCGCCTTCCTGGTGGGGGATGCGGTGGCGGCCGGCGACCTGGTGCGGCCGATCCAGGGCGCCGACAAGACCCTGATCGCCGAGGTGCGGGTGTTCGACGTCTATCGCGGCGCCGGCGTGCCGGAGGGCAGCAAGTCGGTGGCCGTCGAGGTGCTGGTGCAGCCCCGCGACAAGACCCTCACCGAGGCCGAGATCGAGGCCCTGTCCGGCAAGATCGTGGCGGCGGCGGAGAAGGCCGTGGGGGCGAAGCTGCGGGGGTAGGCGGCGGCCGCATTTCAAACCCCGTCATCCTCCGGCCAGCCGCCAGGCTGATCCGGGGAGCCCAGACGGCGTTGCGGCGTGCGGCGAGGCGGCCTGGGTCCCCCGGATCGTCCTTCAGACGACCGGAGGATGACGACAATTGGGTGGTCAGGGCGCCCCCATCGCCTCCAGCACCCGCGGCCATAGCCCCGCGCAGGTTTCGCGGAAGAAGCCGAAATGGCCGATCTCCGCCAGGCCTTCGGCGGCGGGATCGATGACCACCTCACGCCTGGGCGCGTGGGCGTAGAAGTCCATGAGCGCCTGGACATTGGCGGCCGGAGCGGTGGGGTCGTCCGGGAAACGCAGGAAGGTCATCGGCGCGGCGAAGGCGTGGAAATGCTCCCGCAGGGGCCGACCCGCATCATCCACCACATAGTCGGGGCTCCGCCGCCAGTGGTTCCAGGACCGGGCGATCCCGGCCGGCAGGTCGGCCATGCCCAGGCGCGAGCCCGGAAGGTAGCCGTGCTCGGCGATCAGGGCGGGCTCGGTCTCGAACAGGGCCCGGCGCAGCTGTTCCCGCCGCGGCTCCTCCCAGAGCCGCCAATAGCCGGACTGGGCGGCGACGCCGACGAAGGCGGCATAGGCGGCGGCGTTGTCGCACAGTCCCACCAGCTGGCCGCCGATGGAGTGGCCCACCACGAACACCGGCGTGTCGGGGCGCCGGGCGAGGATCGCATCCAGCACCCCGGCGGCGTCCTGCTCGCCCCAGTCGCGCACATGGCCCGGCGCCTCGCGGATATCGCCCCGCAAGGAGCCGCCCACCCCGCGATAGTCGTAGGTGACCACTTCGAACCCTTGCGTCGACAGCCAGGCGGCGAAGCGGCGGTAGTACTGGCGCGGCGCCCCGGTGGCGGAATTGATCTGCACCACGCCGCGCAGGGGCGCCTTCGGCGTAAAGACAGTGGCGGCGAGGGGAACGCCGTCGCGGGCTGTGAGATCCTGGTCGAGCTGGGACATGGGGCCGATCTGGCCGCCGCCTGGCCCTGCGACAATTGAAATGGACGGGTCTGGGATGAGCCGACCTCACGTGACGTCGCGGCGCCAGGGTCCGGACGGTCGTGGCGCAGCCGGGCGGCGGCCACAATGGAACCGAGCGGGACGGCGCAATCCCTTGAAGCTGGGACGCGGGCTTGATTAGCTCACCCCATGGTCGAGCCCCACCCCCCAACATCTTCCAAGCCCGCCGTGGAACTCTGGCTGGAGCTCCTCCTGTTCCGGTCGCGGTGGCTGATGGCGCCCTTCTATGTGGGGCTGGTGATCGCGCTCGCCGGGCTGCTGGTGGTGTTCGCCGGAGAGGTCTGGCGCGAACTGGCCCATGTGCCGACCATGACGCCGGAGGCCGGGGTGCTGATGGCGCTCTCGCTGATCGACCTGTCCCTGGCCGGAAACCTGCTGCTGATCGTGATCCTGTCGGGCTACGAGAACTTCGTCTCGCGGATCGACGCGGGCGACCCGCTGGAGCGGCCCCACTGGATGGGCAAGGTCGACTTCTCCGGCATGAAGATGAAGCTGATCGCCTCCATCGTGGCGATCTCAGCCATCGCCCTGCTGAAGGCCTTCATGCGGCTGGCGGAGGGGGAGCCGGTGGACGACCGGCACCTGGCCTGGCTGGTGGGCATCCACCTGACCTTCGTGGTCTCCGGCGTGCTGCTGGCCCTGATGGATCTCCTGGCGTCCAAGTCCGACAAACACTGACCCAGGAGGAACCTGATGGCCGTCGAGATCAACGGGGTCGCCCACACCTTCATCACCGCCGGGGACTTCGAGACGTCGGTGGCGTTCTACAGCCAGCTGCTGCCCTTCCTCGGCCTCACCGAGGTCGCGTCCTCGGCGGACACCTATTACTGCGTCGGCGGGCGTACGGGGGTGGGGATCCGTCGCCCGGCGCCCGAGCACAGGGGGGCGCGGTTCGAGCAGTTCCGCGTGGGGCTGCACCACCTGTGCTTCCGGGTCCGGGAGCGCGGGGACGTGGATGCGGTGCACGATTTCCTGAACGCCATCGGCGCCACGGTTGTCCACGCGCCCCAGACGGACGCCTATGCGCCGGGCTACTATTCGGTGCTGTTCGAGGATCCGGACGGGGTGCGGCTGGAGGTCAACCATGTGCCGGGCCGGGGCGTGTTCGACGCCGGGGGCCGGGTGGGCGGCGCCCTCGACTGAGGCCTGCGACCGACTGTTCGTCGGAATATGGTGAAATTTTAAGGGCCGGCGAGCCAGTCTCAGCTCCGGAGGCCAAGCTTGATACCCGAAGACGACGCCAATCGAAGGATCCTGCGGTGGCGGTTCGAAGCCCTGCTTCCGCGCCTGGGCCAGGCGGTGCTGTTTGGCGGCCTGGCCTGGCTGGACCTGCGCCATCCGATGGTGCCGGTCTGGTTCATCGTCGCCACCGCGCTCTCGGCCCTCGATGGCTGGCTGTCCAAGGCGCTCTATGACCGGCCCGAGGATCGGCGCCTGTTCCTGATCGCCACCGTCAGCCGGATTGGCTCGGCCGCCGCTTTCAGCACGATCGTCTTCCTGTTCCTGCTGGACCGAACCTATCTGGGCATCGCCGCGGCGGTGTTCTCGGGCTGCGCCATCACCCTCAACAACGCCATCATGACCCGTGGATCCCGGCTGCACGCCATGATCCTGGTGGGCCCCTCGACCCTGTTCCTGATGTTGCTGCCCGTGGCGGCCGCCCTGATGGGCTACCACCTGGGCCTGCTGGGCTCCGTGCTACTGGCCATCGGCGCGGCGGCCTATGTGGTCTTCATCGTCATCCTGGCCACCACCCTCCACCGGGAAAGCCAGCGCCTGCAGGCCCTGCTGGCGGAGTTGGCGACCGAGCGCGATCAGGCCCGGGCGGCGAAACTGACGGCCGAGACCGCCAGCCTGGCCAAGGGCGACTTCCTGGCGATCATGAGTCACGAGATCCGCACGCCGCTGAATGGCGTGCTGGGCATGGCCCAGGCCATGGAGAACGCACCCCTTTCCCGCGCTCAGCGTGAGCGCCTCGACGTCATCCGCGAGTCGGGGGAATCCCTGCTGGCGATCCTCAATGACGTGCTGGACCTGTCGAAGATCGAGGCCGGCAAGCTGGAGCTGGAGGTCGCGCCCTTCGAACTGGAAGGCCTGGCCCGCGGGGCTCATGCGGCGTTCAGCGGCGTGGCGCGGGCCAAGGGCCTGGACTTCGACCTGTCCATCGCCCCGGACGCGCTCGGCAGCTATCTGGGGGACTCTGCGCGGATCCGTCAGATCCTCTACAATCTGATCTCCAACGCCGTGAAGTTCACCGCCGAGGGCGGGGTGCAGGCGACGATCCTACGCACGGAGGCCGGCGTGCGGGTGAGCGTGGCGGACACCGGCGTGGGCATCCCTCCGGACCGCATCGGCCAGCTGTTCAACAAGTTCGTGCAGGTGGACAGCTCCACCACCCGCCAGTTCGGCGGCACCGGCCTCGGGCTGGCGATCTGCCGGCAGCTGATCGAGGCGATGGGCGGGACCATCGTCATCGCCAGCGAGCCTGGCGAGGGGACGGTCTTCACCGTCGATCTGCCCCTGGCGATGGTGGCCGCCGCAGTGTCGCCGCAGAAGCCCGTCGCCGAGGTGGAAGAGGCGGCGGGACGGCCGCTTCGGGTGCTCGCCGCCGAGGACAACGCCATCAACCGCCTGGTTCTGAAGACCCTGCTGGGTCAGTTCGACCTGGAGCCGGTGCTGGTGGAGGACGGCGAGCAGGCGGTGGAGGCCTGGGAGGCCCAGGACTGGGACCTGATCCTGATGGACGTGCAGATGCCGAAGCTCGACGGTCCCTCCGCCGCGCGCCGCATCCGCGCCCTGGAGGCTGAACGGGGCCGGCCCCCGACCCCGATCATCGCCCTCACCGCCAACGCCATGACCCACCAGACCGACGCCTACCGCGCCGCCGGCATGGACGACGTGGTCACCAAACCGATCGAGGTTCACGACCTGCTGCGGGCGATCAATGCGGTGGTGGGCCAGGGGCCGGAGGCCGAGGCGGCGGAACGGACGCGGCGTCGGGCCTAGAAGGGGACCCAGGAGCGTTTCCGGCTGTAGGCGAGATAGCCGATATTGGCCCCCAGGCGCAGGCCGACCCCGGCGCGGATGGGGGCGAGGGTGATGTCGTCGGCGCGCTGATAGTTCACGCCGATCCCGCCCACCAGATAGGCCGAGCCCTCGACGCCGGGGAACCGCTGGAACAGGCGTTCCGGATACCAGAGATTATAGCAGAGGGTGAAGACCCGGCTGGCGTTGCCGCCCACGTCCCAGCCGATGGACGGTCCGATCCAATAGGCCTGCACGGGCTGCTGGTTCTTCAGATAGAGCAGGCCGCGACCGGCGCGGGCCCCGACGCCAAAGGCGCCCGAGCCCTCTTCGCCAGCGATATAGGCGCTGGGGCGGCCGTTTTCCTTGAAGATCCGCTCGATCGCCCCGCCAGCGGCCTCGGCGGTGACCCCCAGGAAGTCGGAGACGTTGTTGACGATCTCCTCGCGGGAAAAGGTCTCGCCCGGCTTGTTGGCGGGATAGTCGGGCTGGGCGTTGGGCGGGGGCGGGCCACCCTGGAGCGACGGCCCGGGCGCCTGGGGCAACTGGCTCGTGGCCTGTCCCTGGGGCTGGGCCCGGGCGACGCCGGCCGCCCCGAGGGTGACCAGACCGGAAACGATGAGCGTGCGGCGATCCATGGACGCGATTCCTCTTGGGGCCCGAAGCCTCCCATCCCAGCGAGTCCTGAATGCGGCGGCCGACCTTAACGGTTCGTGAACCATGCCGCCCCGGTCTCTCAGTTGCGGGCGACCGGCATGGGCGGCAGCTTCAGGTCGCCGGTGATCGACCAGACCTCAGTGATGGCGCGCCTCCGGTAGCGCAGCAGGTCGATGCCGGACCGACGGCCATGGCCGGGGACATCGATGAACCACAGCAGGGTGATGATACCGCCCTCCACGCCCTCGGCCTGGTGGAGGGGCTGGCTCTCGAAGCCGTAGCGGGCGCCCGTCAGCCGCCCCCGGATCTCATCCACCACGCCCTGGAGCTGGCCGGGGCCGTGGGTGACGGTGCGCCGGTCGGTGGTGGGCGCGCGGCCGAAATAGACGGCGCAGTCCACCGACACCACCTTCTCGGCCGGCAGGTCGCCATTCCACATGCCGGTCCAGAGACCAGACAAGCTGGTGGCGCGATCGGCGACGGTGAGCGTTGCGGGCATGGGATCCTCCGGTTTGCCGCACGTCCCTAACCGGCCGAATGGCCCGATCATGTCAGCAGCCCCATCGCAAAGTCGCCGCACTCGCGAACGCCGCCGAATGTGCTAAAGGCCGCCCAGCATGACGACGCCCCTTTCCCACATCCGCAACTTCTCCATCGTGGCCCATATCGACCACGGCAAATCGACCCTTTCCGATCGTCTCATTCAGGAGACCGGGGGCCTGACCAAGCGGGAGATGACCGAGCAGGTGCTCGACAACATGGAGATCGAGCGCGAGCGCGGGATCACCATCAAGGCCCAGACCGTGCGCCTGGACTACAAGGCCCGGGACGGGGAGACCTATGTCCTGAACCTGATGGACACCCCCGGCCACGTGGACTTCGCTTATGAGGTCTCCCGGTCCCTGGCGGCCTGCGAAGGTTCGATCCTGGTGGTGGACTCGTCGCAAGGCGTCGAGGCCCAGACCCTGGCCAATGTCTACCAGGCCATCGACAACAATCACGAGATCGTCCCGGTCCTCAACAAGATCGACCTGCCGGCCGCCGAGCCCGACCGGGTGCGCCAGCAGATCGAGGACGTGATCGGCATCGACGCGTCGGACGCCATCCTCTGCTCCGCCAAGACCGGCGAGGGCATCGCCGACGTGCTGGAGGCGGTCGTCACCCGCCTGCCGCCCCCGAAGGGCGACCGCGAGGCGCCCCTGAAGGCGCTCCTGGTAGACGCCTGGTACGACGCCTATCTCGGCGTCATCGTGCTGGTGCGCGTCCTGGACGGGGTGCTGAAGGCCGGCATGAAGGTTCGGATGATGAACGCCGGGGTCACCCACCAGGTGGACCGCATCGGCGTCTTCACCCCCAAGCAGACCGAGGTTCCGGAACTCGGCCCCGGCGAGATCGGCTACATCACCGCCCAGATCAAGCAGGTGGCCGACGCCGCCGTAGGCGACACCATCACCGAGGAGCGCCGCCAGACCGAGCACGCCCTGCCCGGCTTCCGCCAGGTGCAGTCGGTGGTGTTCTGCGGCCTGTTCCCGGTGGACGCCGCCGATTTCGAGGACCTGCGCGCCGCCATCGGCCGCCTGCGCCTGAACGACGCCAGCTTCACCTATGAGATGGAAACCTCGGCGGCCCTGGGCTTCGGCTTCCGCTGCGGGTTCCTGGGCCTCCTGCACCTGGAGATCATCCAGGAGCGCCTCAGCCGCGAGTTCGACCTCGACCTGATCGCGACGGCGCCCAGCGTGGTCTACAAGATCGGCCTCATCGACGGCTCGGAGATCGAGCTGCACAATCCGGCCGACCTGCCGGACCCGGTGAAGATCGCCTCCATCGCCGAGCCCTGGATCAAGGCCACCATCCTGACCCCGGACGAATATCTCGGCTCGGTGATCAAGCTCTGCCAGGACCGCCGCGGCGAACAGCGGGAGCTGAGCTACGTCGGCAGCCGCGCCCTGGTGGTCTATGACCTGCCGCTCAACGAGGTGGTGTTCGACTTCTATGACCGGCTGAAGAGCGTCTCCAAGGGCTACGCCTCCTTCGACTACCAGATCGAGAACTACCGCACCGGCAACCTGGTGAAGATGTCGATCCTGGTGAATTCCGAGCCGGTGGACGCGCTCTCGATGCTGGTCCACGCCGACCGGGCCGAGGCCCGCGGCCGGGGCATGGTGGAGAAGATGAAGGACCTGATCAGTCCGCACCAGTTCCAGATCCCGATCCAGGCGGCGATCGGCGGCCGGATCATCGCGCGGGAGACGGTGCGGGCCCTGCGCAAGGACGTGACCGCCAAGTGCTATGGCGGCGATATGAGCCGCAAACGCAAGCTCTTGGACAAGCAGAAGGCCGGCAAGAAGCGCATGCGCCAGTTCGGCAAGGTGGAGATCCCGCAGGAGGCGTTCATTGCGGCGCTGAAGATGGACGCGGATTAGACCTCAATAGCCGCTCACCCCGGCGAGGCGGGGACGGACGCCGACTGCGGCCGCCCATTGAATGGCCCGGGTGGAAGCGCAGGTGTCCCTGATCCCCTACCGCCGCCCCGCCCGCCGCGCCTTGCGGTTGGGCTCGCCCTGGCGGTCGCCGAGGCGGACGAGGTTGGCGCGGCGGATCCTCGCGCCCTCTTCGTCATAGAGGAAGGGCACCACGGCGAAGCGCTCGCCCTTGGTCACCGGGGTGGCCTCATGCAGCAGGCTGCCGCAGAACACCGCCGCGCCGCCGGTGGGGGGCCGGTAGGTGCGCCGGCCGAATTCCGGGAAGCGGAGGTCGCCGCCCTCATGGTCCTCGGCGTTGAGGTTGAGGGAGACGGCGAACCTGCGGTGGGCGGTGCCGGCGGTGACGTCGTCGCGATGTGGGAAGAAAAAGCCCCGGTCGGCTTCTGCATACCGGCAGATAAGGTAGCGCTCGATATATTTTGCCTGCCAGCCCATGGCCCGGCGCAGCATGGGGAAGACGCGGGTCTCCAGCCGGGTGCGCACCGCCTCGATCAGGGCCTCGGCCTCGATAGCCACGTCCTGACGCCGCTTGAGGCGCGCATCGACGGCTTCGAAGGTCCGCCCGTCAATGTCGTGGGCGAAGCCGGATTCGCTGGGCTCGCCCTGGCGATAATGGGCGATCAGTTCCTCGCAGAGCTCGGGCTCGAGGACGCGGGGCAGGATCAGCACGGGGGCGAAGGCGGCGTCGGCCAGCGCGGGGGCGTCGCGCAGCTCCCGCTCAAGACGGTCCAGCACCGCCGCGGTGTTCTCCACCGGCTCGGCCATGGCGACGCGGAACATCGGGTCGATCAGGAAGATGGTGGGCTTGAGGAATTCGCCATCGGCGACACCGTAGAGCCGGCTCACCGCGCAGTCGAAATCCCAGAAGAACCTCAGGCCCGGATCCGAATTGGCCAGGCCACGCTGGGACCGGTCCAGGGGGTCGACGCTGACCCCGTAGAAGGCGGCGTCGGTGTCGTTGAACATCCGCCGCCGGGCGACCACCATTTCCAGGGCCTGGCGCGAGGCGGGCTCGGCCAGGGTGCCGAACGCCATCAGCACGATCCAGCGGCCGGCCGCCACGTCGAGGCTGTACTGGTCTATGCCGTCGGTGGCCGCCATGAAGAAGGGGGCAGGCTCGCCGACGCTGAGCATCCGGAGCGGGCGGATCGGGAATACATTTTGGCGCATGCGGATCGAGACGTTTTCCGGAACAGCGCGATCGGCCAATTCGTCGGCGTCTCAAGCATGATGCGGAGCCTTCTCGCCCCGTCGTCGCCCCTGCAAGATCCAGGCCATCGGCGGCCCGGCGGCGGGATTGCGCCCCGCCCGCGACGCGGCCTAAATGCTGACGCCTAGCTTGGCTTTGAGGCCAGGGGGCGCAAGACCCAATCCGGAGCCCTATCCATGCGCAAGATCGTGATCCTGGCCGTCGTGGCCGCCGCCCTCGCCACGTCGGCCTGCAACACTGTGGCCGGGGTCGGCAAGGACGTGTCCGCCGCCGGCAAGGCGGTCACCTCCACCGCCAACGACGCCAAGAAGTAAGACCCGCGCCGGCGCCCCGAGCCAGGCGCCCGGCCGCCATTGCATCCCCCGTCCGGTCACGCGAACATGACGCGCGCTGGATGGGGGACATGGCATGTTTGGACGACGGATGACGGGGTGGGTGATCGCCCTCGCGGCGGGCCTGCTGGCGGGCGCCGCGGCCCAGGCGGCGAAAGCCGCGGCGGGCAAGCCGCCCACCGGCCCCACCTTTTCCGTCAGCTTTCCCGCAAGGATCGCGTCCGGGCCCCTCGACGGCCGGGTGATCCTGCTGCTCTCCACTTCCGGCGAGGGCGAGCCCCGCGCCCAGGTCTCCGCCGAAAGCGCCCTGGTCAATCCCTACGTGTTCGGCCGCAATGTCGACGGCCTGAAGCCCGGTCAGACAGCGATCGTGGATAGCCAGGCCTTCGGCTGGCCGACCCGCAGCCTCGCCGGGATCAAGGCCGGGGACTACACCGTCCAGGCCGTGCTGAACCGCTACGAGACCTTTCGTCGGGCCGACGGGGCGGTGGTGAAGCTGCCGCCGGACATGGGCGAGGGACAGCACTGGAACGAGAAGCCGGGCAATCTCTATTCCAAGCCGGTCAAGATCCACATCGACCCGGCCCATCCGGCCCGCATCGCCCTCAGCCTCGACCAGAAGATCCCCGCCATCGCCCCCAAGGCGGATACCCCCTACATCCGCCACATCCGCATCAAGAGCGAGAAGCTCTCGGCCTTCTGGGGTCGGCCGGTCTATTTGCGGGCCCATGTGCTGGTGCCGGAGGGGTTCGATTCCCATCCGGGCGCCCACTACCCGCTGATGGTGTTCCACGGCCATTTCCCGGACGACATCTCGGGCTTCCGCACCACCCCGCCGGACCCGGACCTGAAGCCGGACTATTCGGAGCGCTTCCACCTGGCGGGCTACAACCGGATCCAGCAGCAGGAGGCCTATGATTTCTACAAGCGCTGGACGGGGAAGGACTTCCCGCGGTTCCTGGTGATCGAGATCGATCACGCCAATCCCTATTATGACGACAGCTATGCGGTGAATTCCGCGAATCTCGGCCCCTATGGCGACGCCATCAATTACGAGCTGATCCCGGCGGTGGAGAGAGAGTTCCGCGGCCTGGCCCAGGGCTGGGCGCGGTTCACCTATGGGGGCTCCACCGGGGGCTGGGAGGCCCTGGCCACCCAGGTCTTCTATCCGGACATGTACAACGGCGCCTTCGCCGCCTGCCCCGACCCGATCGACTTCCGGGCCTATACGGTGGTGAACATCTACAAGGACAAGAACGCCTATGCCCTGCAGGGTCAGGCGGCCTCGGTGGAGCGGCCGGCGACACGCAACTATCTGGGGGAGGTGTTCTCCACCCAGCGCGACGCCAACCACCTGGAACTGGCCCTCGGGGACCGTGGCCGGTCCGGCGAGCAGTACGACATCTGGCAGGCGGTGTTCGGCCCGGTGGGCAAGGACGGCTATCCGCAGCCCATCTGGGACAAGGCGACCGGCGACATCGATCCCAAGGTGGCCGCCTACTGGCGCGAGCACTACGACCTCGCCCACATCGTCCAGCGAGACTGGGGGACCCTGGGGCCCAGGCTGGCGGGCAAGATCCACGTCTATGTAGGGACCGGCGACACCTATTTCCTGACGGACTCCGTCTACTTCGCGCAGGAGGTGTTCGAGGGCCTGAAGGACCCGCCCTATGGCGGCGAGGTGGACTATGGCGACCGGGCCGAGCACTGCTGGAACGGCGACCACGCCGCGCCCAACGCCTATTCGCGCCTGCACTACAATTACCAGTACCTGCCGAAGATCCTCGACCGGATCAGCAAGACCGCGCCAGCCGGGGCGGACCTGACCAGCTGGCGGTATTGAGGGCCGTAGATGCTCCCCTTCTGGGGGAGCTGCCGCCGCAGGCGGCTGAGGGGGCTCATAGGGTTGCGAGCTTCGGCCCTTCCGAGCCTGGTGGGCTTAAGCCCCCTCCGGCGCTTCGCGCCACCTCCCCCAAGGGGGGAGGATCTGGGCGGCGCTACAGTTCCAGGC
>Ga0265327_10000997_pt1 | contig 40197 bp, 42 predicted proteins | sample 41621metaG_FD_202089 | JGI IMG/M metagenome (GOLD analysis project Ga0265327, IMG submission 202089) | Rhizosphere microbial communities from Carex aquatilis grown in University of Washington, Seatle, WA, United States - 4-16-21 metaG | ecosystem: Host-associated > Plants > Roots > Rhizosphere... | reverse complement strand
TGGAGCCTTGCCGGACGCGGCCGCGGGCGGCGGCCAAGATCGACGCCGAGGCGCTGAGGCGGGACGTCGAGGCGCATCCCGACGCCTACCAGCGCCGAGCGGGCGGCGCGGCTCGGGGCCAGCCAGCAGGGAGTCTGCTGCGCCCTCAAGCGCCTGAAGGCCAGCCGTAAAAAAAACGCTGTCGCACCCGAAGGCCGACGAGGCGGCGAGGCGGGCGTTTTGATCGTTCCCACGCTCCAGCCTTGATCGTTCCCATGCTCCAGCGTGGGAACGATCAAACCCCATCGAGCGCAAGTGGGCGCAGGCCAAGGCCATCCGCCGACGCACCCAATGCTCCATTGACGAGTTGTTCGCAGGGGGCGGGCTGAAATCAATTTATTTTGGTTTAGCTAGATGCGCGGCTATCACGACGGCGGGGAACAGAAAGACCCCTGACGCTATCATCGCCGCCTTCAACGCCACGCACTTTGCAGGTTGGGCGGCTACCCCGGAAGAACAGCGGGTGAAATTCCTCAACATCGCCCGGCATGTGGTCAGCCAGCCGAATTACAAGGCGCAGGTTTTGGACAACACCGACACGCAAAACCGGGCATTGGCCTTGGAAGAACTCATCAAAAATGCCGTCATGTTCGAGCGCAAGCGGGAATTGGATTTGTACAAGCACTACAAAGAAGGCCCGGATTTCAGACGGGCTTTTGACGCCAGCATTATCAAGATTTTGGCGGCTAATCCGCTGGCGTTGAGCTTCGATCACGCACTTACGTAAGCTGCACGTTACCATCCATGGCACTGGATTCCGGCATCCGTGCCGAAATGACGAATCATTTTTTTGATGCGATTGCGCTGGTTTTCGCCGTTTCGCCCCACCGCCGCCGGTTTGCCGCCGCCGGGGACGCAAGCGCTAATCCAAGCGGTTTTCAATCACTAAAAACCACGGCCTGTGGCTGCTTAATTGCAAATAGCCGTCCTGGTTGAGCGTCAAAACCGTCTTGGACACGGAATTGCGGACATTGCCGCCGATGGCTTGCAGGGTATGCCCGTCGGTCTGCACGACAATATCGCAATGCAACTTGGCGTTGAGTTTCTCCGGCACTTCCTCCACCACTTCGCCGAAATAGCCTCGGCCCCGGTTCGCGCAAATCAAATCCCCCGGCCTGGGTTTGTATTCCTGGATGGTGTGGGGTATCAACAGCGCGTCCGGACGCTGCGCCCGGTCGATAAAATGGGACAGGTAAACCCGATGGGAGCTGGCCGGGGGGAATAGGCTTCCGGGGACGCCCGCCGCCTGCATGACCCAACTGATGAACGCGGCAGACCACGGTTCTTTGCAATCGTTGCCGGTCAGCCGGTTCATGCCGACGGCCCGCCAATATTGGTTGATGCGGTCGCTGTGCGGGAAATCATCGTCTTCCCAAATGCCCACATGCGGTATGCTCTCTTCGTCGCCATCGACTATGACCTTCTGCTGGCCGAAATAAACCCATTCCTCTTTAGCCAGTTCGACGATTTTATATTTCCAGGAATCCGCCGCCAGCGTGGCCGGGGTTTCGGGCGGGGGCGTGCTGGCCTGGGTGGCGGGCGCTTCGGCTTGCGGGGCTTTTTTGTGTGCCGAGCCGCATGCGGCCAAGGTGAGTAAAACAATCAAAAGCAGGGGTTTCGCTATCATCATTGAAGCCTGGATGGGGGTTGAGTGGCGCTGGCCGCCGGCCTTCCTGCCGGCGTGGCCGCTTGAGAAGGGGGGTCACCGCGTCGGGCGGCGGGCCTCGCGGAACCAGGCCCGGTATTGCTCCATTTTCGCATGTTGGCTGTCCGGGGCGTGGCGGCGGCAGGTGGCGTATTCCTCGGTGCCGGGCTGCGCGCCCCAGCGCATTTCCGCGCAGTCGTTGGGATTATAAGTCATCTCGTAGGCTGATTTTCTAGCCAAAATATCCGCCAAACTGAGCTCCCAAGCGCTGCCATCGCTGCGCGTATAACGGATTTTGCGCGCTTGGACGCGGCGGGCGTGGTATTGCTCGATGTCCGCCCTGGCTTCCTGCGGCGTGGCGCCGTTCATGACGAACAACTCGGGATGGCGCACAATCTTTTCCGGCAGGCCGACCAGCACATTGATGGCGATGATGAGGCGCATGTCGCGGGACGGCGTGGAATAATCCTCCCAGGCGCCGATGGTCTCGAAGATGGACGCGCCGGATGGCATCGCGATGACGCTGCCGGGGCTTTTGCGGAAATACGCCTCGCCGTTGTCCACCGAGGTCACACGGGTTTCCAGTTGCTCGGCCAGCGCGTCCAAAGTGGCTTCATACGCCTGCCGGGGGGCCAGCCCTTTGGGGTTGATGAGCTTGGCCAGGCGGGCGTAAAAATCTTCCGGGGCGATTTGGTCTTGCGCCAAGGAAAACGGCGCGAAGCTGGGGTTGTCGACCAGTTCGTCATTGCTCAAGGCCCGCAAGCCGCCCGCCTCGGTGCGCAACAAAGGCCGGAACGCCTTGAAGCCCGGCCCGGCGCTGGCGACATTGGCGAACAGGAAGGTGCCCTCCCAAAAGCGCTTGCGGGTCACGGAGTTGTCCGGCTGCGCGTCCACCGCCAGCAAGATGCCCGGGCGGTCGGCGGTCTGCGCCACCCACTGGGCCAGCACCAGCACATGGCCGTAAGGGTCGGCGTAGACCGTGCCCGGCCATAGCGTCTCCCGGCTGAGTGCCACCGGGTATAAATCCGTGGCCTCGTCCTCCAGGCCCGTGCGCGCCGAGCCGGAATGCACCGCGTTCGCCAATTGCGCGCTGACGCTGCGGAAGCTGGCTTGCGAAACGCCGCCATGGATGAATTCAGTTTTCACCGTGGCCGGCCCGCAATGCGGCGGCGCGTTGGCCGAGCCCCGGCCGCAAGCGCGAAACGCGATGGGCAAGCCGACTTTCCAGGCGAAATACGCCCGCAAGGTGTAAGGCAGGTCGGCGCAGTCAGGCGTGGCGGGCAGGGCTTTGTCTTCGCCCTGGCCCAGGTAGTTGTGCAGAAAATTACGCTTGGGGTCGCGCAGCACGGGCTCCAGCGACGGGAAGCTCAAATTTTCCTCCGGCGGCGCGCCGAACAAGGCTTCGATCCAGGCCGAGTAAAACGCTTCGGTGGCGAGATTCCAGCCCAGCGCTTTTTCCCGCCCGGCGGTGCCGCCGACCTCCACTAGGCGGCAAGCGACGCGCTGGCCGTCCCGCCGCGCCTCGATCCGGTAAGCGCCCTCGCCCAGCCCGTTGAGCAAGGCCGACACGCTCCACGGCGGCCCGCCTCGGCTTTGCGATTCCACGGCAATGCGCCGGCCTTCGGCGTCGAACACCGCCAGCTCGGACACCGGCCCGTCGGTGGTCACGGCCATCAGTTTGAACGGCGCGTCGGCTTTGGGATTGAGCGGCGCAACCCACACATGCGCCTCGCCGCTTTCCTCGCAAGCCTCGCCCGGCGCTTGCGCCAGGGCCTCCGCGCCGGCGCAAGCCAGCAGGCAGGCCAATATAAAATAGCGTAAAACGATAAGCCGATTATTCATCTATGCATTCCCAAAAGGCGAGCCCGCGGTGGCGGACAGATTGCACCGGATTGAAAGGATCGGCAAGCCCGCCGGCGGAAACAGTCTGCCGATGCTGCGCAGCCTCGCGGCCAGGGCTGCATCGCTTGCAGCGCCGCCGCCTGCAAACCGATATACTCCAACACATGCCCCAAACGCCACAAGCCATGCCATGACCCAACCCCCTCCCGTAGTGCTGTGCTTTTCCGGCCACGACCCCAGCGGCGGGGCCGGCGTGCAGGCCGATATCGAAACCCTCGCCCGCCTAGGCTGCCACGCTTGCACCGTGGTCACGGCGCTGACCGCCCAGGACACCCGCAATGTCCACCGCGTCTTGCCGCAACAGCGCGAAGATTTTTTGCAGCAAGCCCGCCTGGTGATTGCCGACCTGCCGGTCAAAGTCGTCAAAATCGGCTTGCTCGGCGCGGCGGAGATCGCGCTGGCCGTCGCCGACTTGTTGACGGACGAATTGGCCGGGGTTCCCGTGGTGCTGGACCCGGTGCTGGCCGCCGGCGGCGGCCGGCCCTTGGCCAGGGCGGATTTGCTGGAGGCGATCCGGCAGCGCTTGTTGCCGCTGACGTTCGTGGCGACGCCAAACATTCCCGAGGCGCGGAGTTTGGCCGGCGGCGTGGACGCTTTGGACGACTGCGCGGCGGCCTGGCTGGCCCAAGGCTGCCGCCACGTCCTCATCACCGGAACGCATTCGGACAGCGGCGATGTGCTCAACCGGCTCTATGGCGCCGGCGAAAGCAGGTCATGGGCCTGGCCGCGCCTGCCGCATGAATACCACGGCTCCGGCTGCACCTTGGCCGCCGCGCTGGCGGCGGGTTTGGCGCACGGCTTGACCATCGAAGCGGCCTGCCAGCAGGCGCAGGCATTTACCTGGGATGCGTTGGCGTCAGGGCTTGCGCTGGGACAGGGGCAGTGGCTGCCTAGGCGGTGATGCTTCCGCTTTCTATCGCTGACACGCGCCGCGCCGTGTCTTATATGGCACGATACTTTTTCCCGCTTTGCCAGTAAAATCGCCCATCCTGTTCCTTTTCCGGATAGCCGCCTTGAGCACACTTTCAGCACGCCACTTCCCCCCCGAATGGGCCGAACAATCCGCCGTTTTCCTGGCCTGGCCTTACGCGCAAGGCGATTTCAGCCCTTGGCTAGACGACGTCGAAGCCAGCTACGCGGCCATCGCCGTGAGCATCGCCAGCCGCCAGCGGCTCATCGTCGCCTGCCAGGACGGCCGGCATCGTCGGCTGATCGAAAGCCGCTTGGCGCTGGCCCAGGCCAATCTAGCCCAGGTCACCTTGGTGGAAATCCCTTATAACGATGTGTGGGTCCGCGACACCGCCCCGCTCACCGTGGAAAGCGCCGAGGGCGCCCGGCTGCTGGATTTCCGTTTCAACGGCTGGGGCGGCAAGTACGAACATGGCAATGACGCCCGCTTGGCGCAAAACCTCCACCACACCGGAATTTTCGGCGCGACGCCGATCACGGCGGTGGATTTCGTGCTGGAAGGCGGCAGCCTGGAAACCGACGGCGAGGGCACGTTGCTGACCACCGCCCGCTGCCTGCTCAATCCCAACCGCAATCCGAGCTTCAGCCAAGCCCAGATTGAAGAACAATTGAAAGCCGCGTTCGGCTTGAAGCGGGTGCTGTGGCTATGGCACGGCCATGCCGAGGGCGACGACACCGACGCCCATGTGGACACGCTGGCGCGGTTTTGCGCGGCGGACACGATAGCCTACACGGCCTCCGACGACAGCCTAGACCCTATCCATGGCGGGCTCAAAGCCATGGAAGACGAACTGAAGGCGCTGAAAACCGCCGAAGGCAAGCCTTACACGCTGGTTGCGCTGCCGGTGCCTAAGCCGATTGTTAGTGAAGGCGGCGACCGCCTGCCGGCCACTTACGCCAATTTCCTGATTATCAACGGCGCGGTGCTGGTGCCCGTCTATGACGACCCGGCGGACGAGACCGCGCTGGCCCGGCTGGCGGAATGCTTCCCCGGCCGGGATCTGGTGCGCATCCCCGCCACGCCGTTGATCCGCCAATACGGCAGCATCCACTGCATGACCATGCAATTCCCCCAATCCGTCGCCTTGAGTTGAGCGCCATGCAGAAAACCCTCACCGTCGCCCTCGTCCAGCAAGCCTGCGGCAGCACGCGGGAAGCCAATCTGGGCGAGTCCCTCCAGCACATCCACGAAGCGGCCAGCCAAGGCGCGGAACTGGTGCTGCTGCCGGAATTGCATCTGGGGCCGTATTTCTGCCAGACCGAAGACACCGCCGTGTTCGACCTGGCCGAGCCGATTCCAGGCCCCAGCACCGAAGAACTGGGGCGGCTGGCCAAAGAGCTGGGCGTGGTCATCGTCGCCTCTTTGTTTGAGCGCCGCGCACCGGGGCTATATCACAACACCGCCGTGGTGTTGGAAAAAGACGGCAGCCTGGTCGGCAAATACCGCAAGATGCACATCCCCGACGACCCCGGTTATTACGAGAAGTTTTATTTCACCCCCGGCGACATCGGTTTCAAGCCCATCGAAACCTCGGTCGGCAAGCTGGGGCTGTTGGTGTGCTGGGATCAATGGTATCCGGAGGCGGCGCGTTTGATGGCGCTGGCCGGGGCCGATTTGCTGCTCTACCCCACCGCCATCGGCTGGAACCCGGACGACAGCCTTGAGGAGCAGCAACGCCAATTGGACGCCTGGATCACCATCCAGCGCGGCCACGCCGTCGCCAACGGCTTGGCCGTGTTGTCCTGCAACCGCGTCGGCCATGAATCCGACCCCAGCCCGAACAGCCAAGGCATTCAGTTTTGGGGCAATAGCTTCGTCGCCGGGCCGCAGGGGGAATTTTTGGCGCATGCCGACGAGCAGGAAACCCGGCTGCTCCTGGTCGAACTCGACCTGGGGCGCTCCGAGGACGTGCGCCGGATTTGGCCGTTCCTGCGCGACCGGCGCATCGACGAATATGGCGGCTTAGTGAAACGGTTTATAGATTGACGAGGACTGACGGCGATGGCTAAACGAAAATTTGAACGCGACCCGGACAATCGGATCATCGCCGGCGTGTGCGGCGGATTGGCGCGGTATTTTCGCGTCAGCTCGAAATTGCTGCGCTTTATCTTCTTCTTCTCGATCTTTTTCAGCTTCAGCGCGACATTCTGGATTTACATCTTGTTTTGGCTGATCGCCCCGCTCAGACGCTCGACCCGCGAAAACCTGTCGCGGGATTTGCGCAAACAAGCCCGCAAGCTGGACGCGCTGGCCGAGCAAGCCAGCGAACGCCTAAGCCTGCCGGGGCTTTCCGCCCGCTTGCAAAACGTGCAAGAACTGATCGAAACCCTGCTGCCCGACTTCGAGCCGCGCGCGCTGAAAAACAAGCCGGCATTGCGCCCAGTATACGAGGCCGCACTGGTGCATTTGCCGGATCTGCTGGACAACTTCCTGGCGTTGCCGGCCGGCTACGGCCAGGCGCTGCAAAACGGCAAGACCGCGCAGGATCAACTGGCCGACGAGTTGTCACAACTGCAAGGCACGCTGCACAATGTGCTAAAAGCGCATTACGGGCAGAAATTCGCGCAAACCTCGGACGCCTTGGACAGCTTGCAAACGCACTACGAAGACGACCCCACCGCGCCGTTCAAGCAAAAGTTGGAAGCGCTGCAAGCCCGCGCCGCAGGCCGGCTGGACACGGAAGCCCTGGCCAAAATCGAAACCATCAAAACCTCGCTGCTCGCCGCGCTGGGCCGGCTGCTGCAAACCGCCGACGGCACCGACCAAAACCTCTACAACGTCCGCCAAATCGCGCTGTCTTATCTGCCGGAAACCGTGGATAAATACCTCGCCCTGCCGCCCAGCCTGGCCGGCTCGGAACTATCGCAAGGGAAGACCGCGCAAGCCGCTTTGCATGAGCAATTGGATGTATTAGACGGCGCGTTAAACCGGCTGGTCACTAGCCTATATCAAGAAGACACCCAGGGCTTGCTGGTGCATGGGCATTTTTTGCGGGATAAGTTTCTGGATCAGCAGATCGAGTGGTTGAACCAGGCGGGTCGGTGATTTTTTGTCGGGTTTCGGTAGATAATAACCTTTGGTGCTAGTTCAATAGCGGTGGTCACGGTGGCGGCCTAAGTCGATGAACGTCCTAGCAAAACCCCATCGACCCAGGAGCCATATACCTCACGGGGATCTGATTTGAACACCATCGCCGCCTGCCTACTCGCCGCCGCCGCGAAACTAGCAGAAACCTCCGGCAGCCCCCGCCTGGACGCCGAAGTCCTGTTAAGTCTGGCGACCGGCAAAACCCGCACCCACTTCCGCGCCTGGCCCGAAAAGCCGCTGACCCGCGAAGAGGAAATCGTTTTTCAAACCCTTTTGGAGCAGCGCCTGCAAGGCCGTCCGATAGCCCATATCACCGGCAGCCGGGAGTTTTGGTCTAGGGAATTCCTTATCACGCCCGATGTATTGATTCCCCGCCCCGAAACCGAATTGCTGGTCGAGTTGGCGTTAGAGCGCATCCTGCCAAATCAGCCCGCCCACATCGCCGACCTAGGCACCGGCAGCGGGGCCATTGCCATCACGCTCGCCCTGGAACGGCCGAAAGCCATCGTCACCGCCTTGGATCTGAGCCCGGCCGCGCTCAACATCGCCAGCCAAAACGCCGCCCGGCTGGGCGCGGACAATGTCCGCTGCATCGCCAGCGACTGGTTCGCCGCCCTGCCCGCCGGCGAGCGTTTTGATCTGATCGTCAGCAACCCGCCCTATATCGCCGCCGACGACCCGCACCTGGCGCAAGGCGACCTGCGCTTCGAGCCCTTGTCGGCGCTGGCCGCAGGCCAAGACGGCCTGGACGACATCCGCCGCATCGTCCGGCAAGCCCCGGCCCGGCTCAAACCCGGCGGCTGGCTGTTGTTCGAGCATGGCTTCGATCAAGCGGAAGCGGCGCGGGGCTTGTTGATCGCGGCGGGATTCCAGGCTGTCGGCAGCTTCGCCGATCTGCAAAGCCATCTTCGGATGAGCGGCGGGCGAATCGCCTAATGCGGTAAAATGCCGCCATCCCGAACCCTGTCCGCCAACCGAGCCCCAAGCCATGCCAGCGAAAACCATCGAACTGCCCCGCGCCCTCGTCAACCAAATCCTCCACCACGCCCAAGCCGCCCCGGAGCTGGAAGCCTGCGGACTGATTGGCGCGCGCGATGGCCTGCCCCATAGCTGCTATCCGGTCGCCAACGCCGCCGCCGCCCCGCAAGTGCGCTTCCAACTTGATGCTCAAGGCCAAATCGAGGCCATGCGGCAAATCCGCGACCATGGCGAGACTTTGTTCGCGATCTTCCACTCCCACCCCGCCGCCCCGGCGGAGCCCTCCGCGACCGACTTGGCCGAGGCGGCTTACCCGGACGCCTTGTATCTGGTGATTTCGCTGAACACCAAGGGCGTGCTGGAAATGCGCGGGTTTTGGATCGGCGAGGACAAATCGGTCGCCGAAGTCACGTTGCTGCTGAAGGCCGAATAAACCGCCCTCTGGCGGAAAGTGGTAAACTTTGGCCTTTTCAAGGGAGAAAAATGAAAGTCATGCAACTCGTCATCACCGTCGCAGGAGAAGACCGCCCCGATCTGATCGAGGAACTGACCCGTGTCATCAAAGAATGCAAGTGCCACATACTGGAAAGCCGGATCACCGAACTGGGGGCCGAATTCGCCGGTCACTTGCTGGTCGATGGCAACTGGAACCATATCGTCAAGCTGGAAAACGCCCTGGAGGCCCTCGGCGCACGCTACCGCCTCAAAGTCGCCACCTTGCGCACCAAGGAAAGCCGCGCCGAAGATGAAAACGTGATTCCCTATGGCGTCGATATTTTCGCCAGCGACCAAATCGACAACATCCATGAACTAACCGCCTTTTTCACCTCGCGCGGCATCAAAATCCTGGACTTGAGCACCAGCCGCTATCCGGCGCCTTACAGCAACACCCCGCTGTTCATCGCCCGCATGATCGTCAAGATTCCAGTCGCCACCAGGATCGTCTCGCTGCGCGACGAATTCCTGGAATTTTGCGACCAGCAAAATCTCGACGCCATCCTCGAACCTGTCAAACGCTGATGCCTCCTGGGAGGACAACCCCATGACCGAACTCGCCATCGGCCAGCCCGTTCCCGACTTCACGCTCCAGGCCACCGCCGGCCGGGTGTTCTCCAGCGCCGGTTTGCAAGGCAAATATTGGGTAGTCTATTTTTACCCGAAAGACAGCACGCCCGGCTTCACCCAATAGGGCTTGGACTTCCGCGACCTTTACCTCGAATTCGCCAAGCTCGACGCCGACATTGTCGGCGTGTCCCGCGACAGCCTGAAGTCGCATGAGAATTTCAAAGCCAAGCAAGGCTTTCCATTTGAGCTGGCCTCGGACGCCGACGAGACGCTGTGCAAGCTGTTCGGCGTCATCAAGCTGAAAAACATGTACGGCAAGCAAGTGTTGGGGCTAGAGCGCAGCACCTTCCTGATCGACCGCGAAGGCCGGCTGGCGCGGGAGTGGCGCAAAGTCAGCGTCAAGGGACATGCGCAAAAGGTGCTGGACGCGCTGCGCGAGATCGAAGGCGTTTGAGTCCTTTTTAGCCCCCTGCTACAGACCGGCGCGGCCCTCAAAACCGCGCCGGTCTCACCCAAATCCAAGCCGAGACCGCGATGAGCAACGACACCCACCCGGAAAAAAAGCTTTTCATCCTCGACACCAATGTGTTGATCCACGACCCCTCGGCGCTGTTCCGCTTCCAGGAGCATGGCATCTACATCCCGATGATCGTGCTGGAAGAGCTGGACAATTCCAAAAAAGGCTTCTCGGAAGTGGCCCGCAGCGCGCGCCAAGCCAGCCGCTTCCTGGACGAACTGATCCGCCACGCCGACCTGCGCACGATCAATGAAGGCATCCCGCTGCCGCAAATCCAGTTCGCCGCCCGCATCGACGCACAATGCAGCGGGCGGCTGTTTTTCCAAGTCAAGCGCCTGTCTTCCGTGCTGCCCGACTCGCTGCCCGGCGGCGTGGCCGACAACGCCATCCTCGGCACCGCGCTGGCCTTGATCGAAGACTTGCCGGAGGTGCAAGTCACTTTGGTGTCAAAAGACATCAACATGCGCATCAAGGCGTCCGTGCTCGGCATCCGCGCCGAGGACTACCACAGCGACCAAGTGCTGGACGATGTCAACTTGCTGTACAGCGGCATGGAAGAATTGCCGCCGGACTTCTGGTCCACCCACGGCAACAAAATGGAATCTTGGCAAGGCCCGCATGGCCACACGTTCTACAAAGTCGCCGGGCCTTTGGTCAAAAACTGGCACAGCAACCAATTCCTCTACCTGCCCGACGACTCCCAGTTTGAATGCCTGGTGCGCAGCGTGGAAGGCGACACCGCGACACTGGAGCTGGCCCACGACTACCGCACGCCGCAGCACAATGTCTGGGGCATCCAGGCACGCAACCGGGAGCAAAATTTCGCCCTCAACGTGCTGCTCGACCCCAACATCGACTTCGTCACCCTGCTCGGCCAGGCCGGCACCGGCAAGACCCTGCTGGCCTTGGCGGCGGGCCTGGCGCAAACCATGGACGACAAGCTGTACAAGGAAATCATCATGACCCGCGAAACCATCCCGCTGGGCGAAGACATCGGCTTCCTGCCGGGCACCGAGGAAGAGAAGATGGCCCCGTGGATGGGCGCGCTGCTGGACAACCTGGAACTGCTCAGTAGCCACACCGATGCCGGCGAATGGGAGCGGGCCGCGACTGGCAGCCTGGTTTCCAGCCGGGTCAAAGTCCGCGCCTTGAATTTCATGCGCGGCCGCACCTTCCTGAACCGCTATATTATTTTGGACGAGGCGCAAAACCTCACCCCGAAGCAGATGAAAACCCTCATCACCCGCGCCGGCCCGCAAACCAAAGTTATCTGCCTAGGGAATCTAGGCCAGATTGACACCCCTTATCTCACCGGCACGACCTCGGGGCTTACCTATGTCGTCGACCATTTCAAAGCCTATCCGTATGGCGCGCATTTGACCTTGCGGCGCGGCGAGCGGTCGAGGTTGGCGGATTTCGCGGCGGAGACTTTGTAATCACTCTGCTGGAAACCGGCGGGCAACCGGCTGGGCAGTTGGCGCGGCAACTGGGGCGGAATGAGGAAGACATCAATCGGGATGTCGTCGCGCTGCTGGCGCACGATCTTGTTGCACAAGACGATTTGAGCATGGTCGTCGTGCCTTGGGGAGCGGTGGAATTGCGGTTGAGCATGGTTGCTGAGCATGCTCAGGTGGCTTAGTCAAGCTCACCTTATATTCGAGTAAATCGCAATTTCTTGGCTGGCTATCTTATCTATGAAATCCCAACTCTTCGACCGAAGTAAACATGTTTATAAGAATGATGCTTTTGCCGAGCTTGTAAAAGATGCTGTTCGCTTTTTCAACGGTACTCCAGTCCATACGCTGCCTCCACCGGAATCTTTTTTGGGAACGGGCGTTTACGCCCTTTACTACACGGGTTCATCTGCCATCTATAAAAAATATGGTGAGCTGAACAGACTTTCCTATAATTTTCCAATTTATGTGGGAAAAGCCGTTCCAAGAGGTTGGCGACAAGCTAGGGTAGCCGATACGGTTACAAGCCAATCCCGTGAATTGCATAGGCGTTTAAGGGAGCATAGCCGTAGTATCGCACTGGGTGACGGTATCAGTTTGCCTGACTTCATGTGTCGTTTTGTGATTTTTGAAGAAGAGGGTTCCGATATGATAGGGACTATTGAAGCTGCGCTTATCAAGCTAAATCGTCCATTATGGAATACCGCGCTGGATGGATTTGGAAATCATGACCCTGGCAGTGGCCGCTACGAACAGGCAAAATCCCACTGGGATGTCATTCATCCAGGGCGTCCTTGGGCGCAAAAATGTGCCGGCCTATCGGCAGAGCATAGCCGCATTCTCCAGAATATCCAGAGTCATCTGGCTTCCTTGGAGCATCTAAAATGAAGTCGCTTGAACTATTCTCTGGAGCCGGCGGACTAGCTAAGGGCTTGGAGCTTGCGGGGTTTTCCCACACGGCTTTTGTTGAATTCAACAAACACGCCTGCGCGTCCTTGCGGGAAAACTTCGACGCCGACAAAGTGTTTTTCGGTGATATTAGGAATTTTGATCTAGGCAGCATTGAAGACGTTGACGTGGTTGCCGGCGGTCCGCCGTGCCAGCCTTTTTCCATGGGTGGCAAGCATCAGGCACACCAAGATAGCCGTGACATGTTTCCCTATTGCTTACGCGCCATTGAGAAACTAGCCCCCAAAGCCTTTGTTTTTGAAAACGTCAAAGGTTTGCTCCGTCCAAGCTTTGACGATTACTTTCAATATATCCTCTTGCGCCTAGCTTATCCGAGTTTCAAGGCTAAAACAGGACAGGATTGGCAAGAGCATTTGGACGGTCTTAGGGAGTTGTCGAAGCTTCCCTATGCGGGCATACGCTACGATGTTAGCTATCAACTGCTTAACGCCGCAGACTATGGCGTTCCGCAATCGCGGGAGCGCGTGGTCATAGTGGGTTTGCGTTCGGATTTTGGACTGGAATGGTCTTTTCCTGAGCCCACCCATTGCGAAGATAGATTGTTGTGGGATATGTGTGTCACTAAAGCGTACTGGGCTAGGCATGGTATTCCTTGCCCCGAAAACATCCTGGGCAATGTCGCGGTTAGCGAGGTAGCTGCGGCATTAGTAGAACAATACGGGTTTTTTGAACCGGATTTATCGCCTTGGCAAACGGTACGGGATGCCTTATATGGCGTGGCCGATCCTAGGGAATATCATACTATCAAAGACCACTTTTTTCGAGACGGGGCGAGAACATATCCAGGACATACAGGAAGCGACATTGATTGGCCGTCGAAAACCATCAAGGCGGGTGGCCATGGCGTTCCGGGCGGGGAAAATATGATCCGTTATCCCGATGGCAGCGTCAGATATTTCACGGTGTTTGAAGCCAAGCGGCTGCAAACGTTTCCCGATGATTTTGTCATTGCCGGGGCGTGGGGGGAGGCGATGCGGCAGATTGGCAATGCCGTTCCGGTCGTGTTGGCCGAGGCGATAGGTAGGCAACTTGCCAACCTATTGCAAAAACGCCACTGGCCTAGCCTTAAATCAACCATGGATCGAGATTGCCAAAAGATCGGCGGTTTTTAACCAAAGCCGCACCCGCTCGGGCAGAAGCTCAGGCGCTACAATCCACTGAAACCAGGCATGGGTGTCAAGAATGACCATCGCCATCCTGTTCCCGGGTGATATAAAGCTCGCGCCATTCCTTCTCCATCTCGGCTTCGATCCCGTCCCATTCCGCTTCGTCATAGACGGGTGCTGTGGGGTCGCCGATCCACGTCGCCGACCCCCGCAATTTCAGCGACGGCTGGGCGGGCCTTGATGATAATGCAGGTTCCTTACGCAACACGATGACCTCGACCTCCTCGTTGGGTGGGAGAATCGGCAGGCCGGCCAAGCGGCCTTCCCGGTCAGTGCGCAGCGTGAATCTTTCGGCAAGCATGGGCGTTCTCGAATCAAACCTTGCTATGCAACTCCAAATGCAAGGCCAAGAACTCCTCGGTCAGGCGGTGGTCGGGCGCGTAATGGATCAAAGGCTCCGACTCGCTGTGCGATTCGCGCACCTTCACCGAGCTGGAAATCTTCGTCTCCAGCACCGGGTGGCCTTCGGCGATCAGCGCGCTGACCAAAGCCTGCGGCAGGTTGGCGCGGGACTGGAACTGGTTGACGACGATGCCTTCGATGATGAGGCCGGGATTGTGATCGGCCTTGATTTCGGCGATGGTAGCCAGCAGGTTGTACAGCGCTTCGCGGGAGAAGGCGTCGCAGTCAAACGGGATCAGGCAGTGCTGGGCGGCGATCAGCGCGGCGCGGCTGTAGAAGTTCAGCGCGGCCGGCGTGTCCAAGTACACATGGTCAAAGCCTTGCAGCGCGTCCAACGCCTCGCGCAGCTTGTAAATCTTGTAACGCGCCTCCAGCCGGCTTTGCAAGGGTTCGAGTTCGGGATGGGCGGCGATGATAGACAGGTTCGGCCAGCGCGTGGGCTGGATAAAATCTTCCAAGCCCGCCGGCTTGCCGAAGGGGTTGACGCTGAGGGTGTCTTTGAAAAAGCCGGCGATGGTGCGCTCAGGCTCGATGACCTTCTCGCCAAGCAGGTAATGGCTGGAATTGCCCTGCACGTCCAGGTCGATGAGCAGGGTCTTCTTGTCGTCAATGGCGCTGATCGCGGCCAGGTTACAGGCGATGGTCGATTTGCCCACGCCGCCTTTCTGATTGAAGATCACCCTGCGCATGTTTTTCCCCTTAAGGTCTGGTAATGGAAATGGTTGACGGGGGCCTTATGTTCCGACGTTCTGGCGGGGTGCTTGGCCCGGCGGCTTTAGATTTGCCTTGTGCTCCTGTATTCTAACTCTTTTTTTCACCGAACGACCGACACCCGAAGCGATGGAAGACATTTACCAGCCGCGCCAAATCGAAGAAGACGCCCAGCAATTCTGGGACCAGGCCCAAGTTTTCAAGGCCGTGGAAGATCCGGCCCGCGAAAAATACTACTGCCTGTCGATGTTCCCCTATCCCAGCGGACGCCTGCACATGGGCCATGTGCGCAATTACACCATCGGCGACGTGATTAGCCGCTTCCAGCGTATGCAAGGCAAGAATGTGTTGCAGCCGATGGGCTGGGACGCCTTCGGCCTGCCGGCCGAAAACGCCGCGATGCAGAACAAGGTCGCCCCGGCGGCGTGGACTTACGCCAACGCCGATTACATGCGCAAGCAGTTGAAGGCGCTGGGCTTCGCCATCGACTGGGATCGCGAGCTGGCGACCTGCCGACCGAATTATTACCGCTGGGAGCAATGGCTGTTCACGCGGCTGTTCAAGAAAGGCTTGATCTACAAAAAGACCGCGCCAGTGAACTGGGACCCGGTGGACAACACGGTCTTGGCGAACGAGCAGGTCATCGACGGGCGCGGCTGGCGCTCCGGCGCGCTGGTCGAAAAGCGCGACATCCCGATGTATTTCATGCGCATCACCGCTTATGCCGACGAGCTGCTGTCCAGCCTGGACACGCTGCCGGGCTGGCCCGAGCAGGTGAAGACCATGCAGCGCAATTGGATCGGCAAGAGCTTCGGCTGCGAGGTGCATTTCCCCTATGAGGACGGCACGGACGTGCTGAAGGTCTACACGACCCGCCCCGACACGCTGATGGGCGCGACTTACGTCGCCGTGGCGGCGGAGCATCCTTTGGCCTTGGCGGCAGCGGAAGACGATCTGGAACTGGCGGATTTCATCGAGGAATGCCGACTGGGCGGCACGGCGGAAGCCGATTTGGCGACGATGGAGAAGAAGGGCCATGCCACGGGCCGTTACGTCATCCATCCGTTGAATGGCGAAAAGCTGCCGGTGTTTGTGGCGAACTATGTGCTGTGGGGCTACGGCGAGGGCGCGGTGATGGCGGTGCCGGCGCATGACGAGCGCGATTTCGCGTTTGCCCAAAAATACAGCCTGCCGGTTCGGACGGTGATCGCGTCCGCGAGCGGCGCGTATGAGTCTGTTGATGCGGAGGGCGAATGGCTCGAAGCCTATGCCGACCCTGGCGTTTGCATCAATTCCGGCGCGTATGACGGCCTGGATTTCCAGCAGGCTTTCGACGCCATCGCCGCCGACTTGGAAGCGAAAAACCTAGGCCAAAAGCGCACCCAGTTCCGCCTGCGCGACTGGGGCATCTCACGCCAGCGCTATTGGGGCTGCCCGGTGCCGGTCATCCATTGCCCGGATTGCGGCGACGTGCCGGTGCCGGAAGAGCAATTGCCGGTCGTGCTGCCGGAGGATGTGACCATCGACATCGGCTCGCCGATCAAGAAGATGCCCGAGTTCTACGAGACGACTTGCCCGCACTGCGGCGCGGCGGCGGAGCGCGAAACTGACACGTTTGACACCTTCGTCGAATCGTCCTGGTATTACGCCCGCTACGCCTGCCCGGATTCCGACCAGGCGATGCTGGATGGGCGTGCCAATTACTGGCTGGCGGTGGATCAGTATATCGGCGGCATTGAACATGCGATCTTGCATCTGCTGTATGCCCGCTTCTTCCACAAGCTGATGCGCGACGAGGGCTTGTTGCAAGGCGACGAGCCGTTCACGAATTTGCTGACCCAAGGCATGGTGGTCGCGCCGACGTTCTTCCGCGAAGACGCGGACGGCAAGAAACACTATTTCAACCCGGCGGAAGTGGATCTGCACACCGACGAGCGCGGCCGGCCGGTCAGCGCGGTGTTGAAGGCCGACGCCCAGCCGGTCATCATCGGCGGCATCGAAAAGATGGCCAAGTCGAAGAACAACGGCGTCGATCCGCAATCGTTGATCGACCAATACGGCGCGGACACGGCCAGGCTGTTCATGATGTTCGCCGCGCCGCCCGAACAATCGCTGGAATGGTCGGACAGCGGCGTGGAAGGCGCGTACCGCTTCTTGAAGCGCCTGTGGACGCGGGTGGCCGGCAACGTCAATGGGCTGTTCACGGCGCATCCTGACCGCAAAGCCCTGCATATCAGCGATTGGGCCGGTTTCCCGCTGGAGCCTAAGCACCGCGACGCCCGCCGCGCCATCCACCTCACCCTGAAACAAGCCAACTACGACTACGCCAAGCAACAGTTCAACACCGTCGTCTCGGCGGCGATGAAAATCTTGAACGTGCTGGCCGACGACAAAGGCTTTTGGAACAGCGAGCACCTGCAAGGCCAGGCAGACCGCCTGGCCGTGTTCCAAGCCAGCGCCGCCGTGGTGGCCTTCGAGGGTTACTCGATCCTGGCCCGCCTGCTTTACCCCATCGCCCCGCATCTGTGCCACGCGCTGTGGAACGCGCTGGAGCCGGGCCACGATATTTTGAACGCCGGCTGGCCGCAGGCGGACGAATCGGCCTTGGCGCAGGACACGGTGGATTACGTGGTGCAAGTCAACGGCAAGCTGCGCGGCAAAATCACCGTGCCGGCGGATGCGGCAAAACCGGCCATCGAAGCGGCGGCTTTGGACGAAGAGACGGCGCAACGCTTCATCGAAGGCAAGCCGGTCAAAAAGATCATCGTCGTGCCCGGCAAACTGGTCAATATCGTAGTGTAAGCCCATGGCCTTGCCCCTGCTTAAAACCCGCACCCTGGCCGCCCTGGCCGCCTGCCTGGCGCTGTCCGCTTGTGGCTTCCACCTGCGCGGCAGCGAGGGGGACAGTTCCTTCGCGCAAAGCCTGTATCTCGAAGGGCCAGGGGCCAGCGGCAACTTTCCGGGCGTCTTTGGCATGACCTTGACCGGCACAGGCGGCAAAGTGGTAGGCTCGGCCGCAGGCTCCACCGCCGTCGTACGCCTGTACCGGGCCACCTACCAGCGCCAGCCCATCACCCTAAGCCGCACCGGCCGCGCCACCGGCTACGACTTGAGTTTCCGCATCGTCTACGAGGTGCGCTCGCCGAAAGGCGAGTTGCTGCAAGCGCGCAAGGAGTTTGAAATCAAGCGCGATTACTTCAACGACCAAACCCTGCCGCTGGCGCAATTGTCGGAAGAAGGCCAGATCCGCGAGGAACTGGAGAAAGAAGCCGCGCAATCGCTGCTGCGCCGGGTGGTCAACGTGCTGAGACAGCCGCCCGCCAGCCCTTCGCCGACGCCTGAAAGCAAGCTGTGAAACTGCGTCCGGATCAATTGGCCGCTGCCTTGGCGAAAACCTTGGCACCGGCTTACCTAATCTCCGGCGACGAGCCCTTGCAATTGAGCGAAGCGCTAGACGCCGTCCGCGCCGCCGCCCGCGTGCGCGGATTTGCCAACCGCGAATTGTTCTACGCCGACACCGGCTTCGACTGGAGCCGCCTGCTGGAAGCTTCAGGCTCCTTCTCGCTGTTTGGCGAAAAGCAGATTCTCGACCTGCGCCTGCCCGCCAAGCCCGACAAGGAAGGCGCGGCCATCCTGGAAGGCTACGCCAAGCGCCCGCCCGAAGACGCCGTGCTCGTCGTCACCCTGCCCAAACTCTCCGCCGCCGACCAGAAAGCCGCCTGGTTCCAGGCGCTGGAATCTAAAGGCGTGTTTATCCAAGTCTGGCCGCTGACGGGACACAACCTGATCGGCTGGCTAGACAAGCGCATGGCGGCGAAAAAAATGCTCGCCGACCGTTCAGGGCTGGCCATCCTCGCCGCCCGGGTGGAAGGCAATCTGCTGGCCGCCGCCCAGGAAATCGAAAAGCTACACATCCTGCACGGGCCGAGCCGGATCAGCGACGACATGATCCGCCAGGCGGTGGCCGACAGCGCCCGTTACGATGTTTATGATCTCGCCGAGGCCGCCCTGCTCGGCCAGGCGGCGCGCGCCCTCCGCGTGCTGGCGGGCTTGCGCGCGGAAGGCGTCGCCTCCGCCGTGGCGCTGTGGGCGCTGGCGCGGGACGTGCGCCTCTTGTGCGGGGTCAAGGCCGCGATGGCCGCCGGCTGTGATCTGGAAGCGGCATTCGCGCAGCAAAAAGAACGGGTCTGGGACAAGCGCAAAACCAGCCTGGCCAGCGCCGCGCAGCGCTTAAGCCTGGCCGAGGCGCGGCGCGTCTTGCTGCGCTGCGCCCAGGCCGACCGCTATGTCAAGGGCGTGGACAGCGGCGACGCCTGGGAGGCTTTGCTGGACATATGCCTGGCGCTGTGCGGCGGTTCCGTGGCGAAAATACTGGCCGCCCCGGCGTGAATTCTTTCCACCCCTTATACTGGTGACTTAAACCATGGCAGACATCCGCGCAACCGATCCGGCCAGCCGCCTGAGCTTTGTCAAAACCTGGCAAGGCATCGGCTGGATCATGGTCGCCATCGTGGTCTGGCTGTCGCTGACGCCGCAGCCGCCGCAGCCGCCTTCATTTCTGGGCTGGGACAAGGCGCAGCATTTTGCCGCTTACGGCGGGCTGATGGCCTGGTACGGCATGAGCTTCGCCCGCCACTGGCGTTGGCCGGTGTTTTTAATCGGCCTGGGCATTGGCTTGGAATGCCTGCAAGGCTTGGGCGGCATCAGAAGCTTCGACCCCATGGACATGGTCGCCAACGCCATCGGCGTCGGCGCCGGGCTGCTCCTGGTCAAAACCCCCGCCGGCCAATGCCTGGCAATAGTGGACAGCAGGCTGGCCAGGCAGGCGGGCGGTTCCGCCTAAAACAGCATTGATTGCCTATATTGGTGAACATCCCCTCAGTGTTGGAGCCCTGTCTTGAAAACCAAACCCTTGGATGCCATCCATTATGAAATAGTCAAGCTAGGCGTCGAGGATCTGCGCAAAGGCATGTTCGTTGCCGAGCTTGACCGCCCCTGGCGGGAAACGCCTTTTTTATTTGAAGGCTTCGAGATTGAAACCGACGCCGACCTGGCGGCGGTCAAGCAATATTGCCACTTCGTCTATATTGACCTGGGGCGTACGCAAGCCGTCCGTGTCAGACTAGAACAAGACTTGCCGAAAACCTTCACCACCGGCAAACCCTCCACTTCTTTGGAACAGGAAATGGTGGCTGCCGAGGCGAGCAAAATCCAGACCTCGAAACTCGTCAAATCTTTTCAAGACGAGCTGCGCTTCGGCAATAGCGTTGACGTCAACCTCGCCAAAAGCGCCGTGTCCCAATGCGTCGCCAGCATTCTGCGCAATCCGGACGCGATGATGTTCATGACCCAGATGAAGGAAAAAAGCCTGCACAGCTCGGCGCACGCCTTCAACGTCTGCATCTACTCCATTATCTTGGGCAGGCTCTGCGGGCTGCGCGCCGAGGAATTGGAAAACCTGGGCACCTGCGGACTGCTGCATGACATCGGCAACATCGACATTCCCAATCTTATTCTAAATAAAAAAACCGCGCTCAACGCCGATGAATTTGCCCTTGTCAAACGGCACACGACTTATGGGCGGGATATTTTAATGTCGGCGCGCACTATCTACAGCGGCACCGTCGATGTCGCCTACGGCCATCACGAATGCCTGGACGGCTCCGGGTACCCACGGCAGCTCGTCGACTATCAAATCAATCGGAACACCCGCATTGTCGCCGTGGTTGACAAGTATGCCGCGCTGACGCGCAACACCCCTTATCGGCCTGCGCACAACCATTTGGACGCGGTCAACCTCTTGACGGCGCTGGCGGACGCCAACAAAATCGACAAAGCCTTGTGCGCCACTTTCCTCTCGTATTTAGGGTTTTATCCGCCGGGCACCATCGTCGAACTAAATTCCGGCGAAGTGGCGCTGGTGCTCAAATCCAACCAGGGCAACCGCCTGCGGCCGCAATTACTGGTAGTGCGTGACGCCGAGAAAAATCCGGTCGAGCGGGTGCTCGACCTGGCCACAAGGCCGGTTGACGAAAAACACAGGGCGTATAAGATTAAAACCGTCCACCTGCCGGAATACTTGGGCATCGATTTGTCCCAGCACCAGTATGCGCTGATCCAAGCCTACGACTGAACCCGCCCTGTCCGGTGAACGCGATCCAATTCACAGGAAGTATTGCATGAGAACATTAGCGCTGGATGTTGCCCGTTACGAACCCATCAAGCTACGCGTTAGCGATCTGCGCGTGGGCATGTTCGTCTGCGAGATTGACCGCCCGTGGTCGGAAACCCCTTTTCCGCCGACAGGCTTTGCGCTGAGAAACGACGCGGATATCGAAGAGGCCAAGCGCCATTGCGACTATGTCTATATAGACTTGGGCCGCACGCGCATGGTTCGCGTCAAAATAGACGAATTCCCCCGGCAAGCCTTTATCGGCGACGCGCAGCATAGCTCCTTGGAACAGGAAATGCGCCGCGCCGAGGCGGCCAAAAACGAGACCTCCAATGTAATCAATAATTTCCTCGATGACATCCGCCTAGGCCATAGCGTTGACTTGGGGCTGGCGCAAGGCGCCGTGTCGCAATGTGTCGCCAGCGCGCTGCGTAATCCGGACGCGCTGTTGCTGTTGGCGCGGATGCAAGAAAAAAACCCGCAAATCGCCGAGCATGCGTTCAACGCCTGCATTTATTCGATTATCTTAGGTCGTCTGCAAGGGTTTGAAGCCCAGCAATTGGAAGTGTTGGGCCTCAGCGGGCTGTTGCACGACATCGGCCATATCGAAATCCCCGATGCCATTCTCAATAAAACCGGCACGCTCAACGAAGAAGAGTTCGCCCTCATCAAGCAACATACGCGCCTAGGCCGGGATATCCTGCTGGCGGCGGACGGCATTCACACCGACGCGGCCGAGGTCGCTTACGGCCATCATGAATGCCCTGACGGCTCCGGCTATCCACAAGGGCTCAAATCTTCGCAAATCAGCCTCAATTGCAGGATTGTGGCGGTCGTGGACAAATACGAGGCGATCACCCGCAACACCCCCTATCGAACCGCGCAAAGCCACTTGGACGCCGTCCATTTGCTGAACCTGCTGGCGGACAGCGGAAAAATCGACAAGCCATTATGCGCCAGCTTCGTCTCGTACTTGGGGTTTTATCCGCCCGGCACCATCGTCGAGCTGTCGTCCGGAGAAGTAGCCATCGTGCTCAAATCCCACGCCAAAAACCGCCTGCGGCCTTTGCTGCTGATTGTCCGCGACGCGCAGAACAACCCAGTGGAAAGGATTGTCGATTTGGCCGTGGCGACGCCGGACGGCAATGGCAAGCCGCGCAAAATCAAGATGGTGCATCTGCCAGGCTATCGGGGCATCGATCTGTCACGCTACCAAAGCGCGTTGATCCATGCTTACGACTGACGCGCTCAAATCATCCCCAACTGCAATTTCGCCACTTCCGACATCATATCCCTGGACCAAGGCGGGTCGAACACCACCTCGACATTCACCTTGGCCACGCCAGGCAAGCCCCGGATGCCCGACTCCACGTCGTTTTGCAGAATCGGCCCCATGCCGCAGCCGGGGGCGGTGAGGGTCATCACGACATAGACCGCGTTGCCGCCTTCGGGCTGCGGCGTGACCTGGCACAAGTAGACCAGGCCGAGATCGACGATGTTGACCGGAATTTCCGGGTCGAACACCGTGCGCATGACTTCCCAGCAGTTTTTCTCCACCGCCTCTACCGCTTCGCCGGTTTCCAAATGGCTGAGGGAAGGCGGCTCCTTGCCCAGCGCGTCGGCGTCTTCGCCGGCAATGCGCACCATGTAGCCACGCTCCGTGGTGACGGTGAAATTGCCGCCCAGGGATTGGAACAAGGTGACGATGTGGCCCTGAGGCAACAGGGTGGGCGTTCCGTCAGGAATCTGGACTGCGTCCACATTCCTTTGCAAGGCAATGCTTTCACGACCGTACATAAGCTGGCTCTCTGCGCGTTTTCATTAAGAATTTAAGGTCAAACTTCACCCGGCCCTTCCAGGGTCTGTCCATGGACGCCGTGGCTTGCGGGACTGAGCAAGTAAACGTAGCGGGCGGCCAAGGTGCCGGGCGGCGGGCACTCCTCGGCCAATTCGCCGGGATGGGAGCGGCGGCGGATGGGCGAATTCACCGGCCCCGGCACCAGCACGTTCACCCGCACCCGGCCGGCGCTTTCCAACTCCTCCGCCCACATCCGCGCCAGCCCTTCCAAGGCGATTTTGGCGACGCCGTAAGCGCCCCAGTAAGCTTTGCCGACACGGGCCGAAGAGTCGCTGGTGAACACGATGGAAGCGTCTTCGGCGCGTTGCAGCAAGGGCAGCAGCGCCCGCGTCAGGCCATGGGCCGCGCTGAGGTTGACGCGCAGCAGATTGTCCCACTGCGCCGCCTTGACATCGGCCAACGGCCCCAGCACGCCCAGTTCGGCGGCGCCGTGCAACAGCCCGTGCAACACGCCGAACTGGCTGTCCAAAATCGCCGCCAGTTCCGCATAATCGGCTTCCGTGGCCTTGCCCAAGTCCAAGGGGTAAATAGCCGGCTGGCGGTGGCCCGCCAAGACAATTTCGTCGTGGAGCTTTTCCAGCCGGCTGGTGGCTTTGTCCAGCAACACCACGCAGGCCCCCTCCGCCGCGCAGGCTTTCGCCGCCGCGCCGCCCAGGCCGCCGCCCGCGCCAGAGACCAGGACGACGCGCCCGTCGAGCAGCCCCGCGCTCATGCCAGTTCCCCGTCCAGCCAGGCCAACAAATCCAAAGGCTCTTTCAACAAAGCATCCGCCCCCCACTGCTGGGCGGGATCGTCGGCCGGCACATAACCGTACAACGCGGCCAAGGTCGCCATGCCGGCGTTTTGGCCGGCCTCGATGTCCCGGCGGGCGTCGCCGATGTAAACGCAAGCCTCGGGGGCCACGTCGATCTGGCGGCAGGCTTCCCACATCGGCAAAGGATGCGGCTTGCACTCGGACAAGGTGTCGCCGGAAATAGCACAGCCGGTGCGCATGTGCAAATCCAGGCTACGCAGCAGCGGATCGGTGAAACGGCGGTGTTTGTTGGTGACGATGCCCCAGCTTAAACCCCGGCTTTCCACCGCGTCCAGCACGGCGTCCACGCCGGCGAACAAGCGCGTGTGGACGGCAATGTTTTCCTCATAAAGCCTGTGCATACGCTCCAACAGCGCGTCAAAATCGACCCGCTGCGGATCGGCGGCCAGAATGCCCCGCAACATGGCCGGCGCGCCGTACGTGACCAGCGGTTTCAACACGTCCAGCGCTTGCGGCCGAAGGCCAAATTCGCCGGCGGCGGTGTTGCAGGCCAACACGAGATCCGGGGCGGTGTCCAGCAAAGTGCCGTCCAGGTCAAACAAGACCCCGCGCAGGGGCTGCTGCTTGCCCATCCGTGTCAACCCTCGGCACGCACAAAGGCGGCCAAGTAATTGACGTTCATATCCGCGCCCAGCGTGAAATGCCCGGTCAGCGGATGGTAAGCCACCCCATCCATGCCCAGCAGATCCAAGCCCGCCTCGCGCGCCCAACGGCCCAGCTCCGACGGTTTGATGAACGTGTTGTAATCGTGGGTGCCTTTCGGAATCATACGCAGCACATGCTCGGCCATCGCGATGGCCAGCAGATAAGCCTTGGGATGGCGGTTCAGCGTGGAGAAAAACACCTGGCCGCCGGGCTTGACCAGCTTGGCGCAAGCCTGCACCACCGACACCGGGCTGGGCACATGCTCCAGCATTTCCATGCAGGTCACCACGTCGAACGACGCGGGCTGCTCGGCGGCCAAGGCTTCGACGCTGATCTTGCGATACTGGGCCTTCACGCCCGATTCCAGCCCGTGCAAATCGGCCACGTCCAGCAAGTCCTCGCTCAAGTCCACGCCGAGCGCCTCGCCGCCCAGCCGAGCCAGTCCTTCGGTCAAAATGCCGCCGCCGCAGCCGACATCGACAACGCGCTTGCCGGCCAGCGGCCCGGCATAGGCCTGGATGAATTGCAGGCGCAGCGGGTTGACCGCATGCAGAGTCTTGAACTCCCCTAGCGGATCCCACCAACGCTCGGCTTGCGAGCCAAATTTATGGATTTCGTGTTCATGGACGTTTTCAGTGCTTGTCATAAGGAACCTTGCTTCAACTTGGATTCGTCGAGCTCAACCGCTCGCGCCAGGCCGAAGCCCGGGCGGCAATGTCATCACGGTCGAGGGTAGTGAGTTCGCGGGCATGCAGCAAACGCCGACCGGCCACCCAAACATCCGTGACCTGATGGCGGCTGGCGGCGTAAACGATGTCGGAAATGGGGTCGAACAGCGGCTGGGTTTCGAGATCGCCCAAATTCAGCGCGGCGATGTCGGCGGACTTGCCGATTTCCAGCGAGCCAATCTCGCTTTCCAAGCCTAGCGCCTTGGCCCCGTTCAACGTCGCCATGCGCAGCGCCGTCGCGGCGGGCACGGCGCGGGCGTCGTTCGCCACGCCCTTGGCCAACAAAGCCGCCGTGCGCATTTCGCCGAGGACATCCAAATCGTTGTTGCTGGCCGCCCCGTCCGTGCCCAAAGCGACAGTGATGCCCGCATCCAGCAGCTTCGCCAACGGACAAAAGCCGGACGCCAGCTTCAGATTCGACTCCGGGCAATGCACGACGCTGCCGCCGGTTGCCGCGTAGGACTCGATTTCCGCCTCGGTCAACTGGGTCATGTGGACGGCGATGAAGCGCGGCCCCAGCAGCTCCAACTGCCCAAGCCGCTTAAACGGCCTCATGCCATGCGAGGCGCGGCCCTGCTCCACCTCGCCCGCCGTTTCATGCAAATGCATATGGATGGGCAGATCCAACTCCTCGGCCAGCGTGCGCAGCCGGATCAAGGGCTCGTCCGACACCGTGTACGGCGCGTGCGGGGCGAAAGCGACCTTGACCAAAGACTCGCCGCGCAAGGCCTCGTACAAGGCCAGGCCCTTGGACAGATATTCGTCCGGCCCGCTGGCCCAGCCGGTCGGGAAATCCACCAGAATCATGCCCAGCGTCGCCCGCATGCCCGCCTGGGCCACCTGGCGGGCGCTGACTTCCGGATAAAAATACATGTCGTTGAAGCAGGTGACGCCGCCGCGCAGCATTTCCGCCATCGCCAAATCCGTGCCGTCGCGCACGAAAGCCTCGCCGGCGAAACGCTGCTCCAAAGGCCAGATGTGGTCTTGCAACCATTCCATCAACGGCAAGTCGTCGGCATTGCCGCGCAGCAGCGACATCGCGGCATGGGTGTGCGTGTTGACTAGGCCCGGAATCAAGGCGTGGCTGGGCAGATCCACCACCTCGGCCGCTTGGTATCGCGCCAGCGCTTGAGCGGCGGGAAGAATGTCGATAATCCTGCCGGCCTGAATCGCTAAAGCGTGGCCTTCCAGCACCTGCCGGTGCGGTTGCACCGGAATGATCCAGCGCGCCTTGATGAGGGTGTCGATGAGCATGGGGCCGATTAACCTAGTGTTTTAGTAAACTTTAGCACGGCCATGGCATTCCTTGCACTGCCGCCGACCAAAAAAGCTAAATTTTACTGCAAATTGCCCAAGCCCGACGGGGTTTTATGTCGGCAAACAGACAACGCTTTGCAAACGCGGCGGCTTCATCGACAATGCGGAAACGGCCCAAGCCGCCCTTCCCACCCCCAGCGCAAAGGCGATACCATGAGCACCCTCCCATCCACGCATCCCGGCCCACCCCGCATCGTCGTCGTCGGCGGCGGGGCCGGCGGCCTGGAACTGGCGACCCGCCTGGGAAAGACCCTGGGCAAAAAAAACCAAGCCGAAATCACCCTGGCCGATTGCAGCCAGACCCACATTTGGAAACCGCTGCTGCACGAAGTCGCGGCCGGCACGATGGATGCCCACGACGACGAATGGGCCTATCTGGCGCAAGCCCGCGCCAACCATTTCCGCTTCGCGCTGGGACGGATGGAGGGGCTGGACCGGGACGGCAAGCAGGTCAAACTGGCCGCCCTCTTCAACCACGAGGGCGAGGAAATCGTCCCGGCCCGCCGCCTGGACTACGACATCCTGGTCATTGCCGTCGGCAGCCTGTGCAATGATTTCGGCCTGCCCGGCGTCGCCGAGCACTGCCAATTCCTCGACAGCACCGAACAGGCCGAACGCTTCCAACAACATTTGCTGGCCGCCTATTTGCGCGCCCAGGCCCAGGGCGGGCCGGGCAGCCAAGGCGAGCTGGACATCGCCATCATCGGCGGCGGCGCCACCGGCATCGAACTGTCCGCGCAATTGCACCAGGCCACCGCGTTGTTCAACGCTTACGGCCTGGACAAAATCAAGCCTACGGATCTCAAGCTGCATCTAATCGAAGCCTCGGACAAGCTACTGCCGCAATTGCCGCCGCGTATCGCCGCCGCGACGGCCGAGCAATTGCGGGCCATCGGCGTGAATCTGTGGCTGGGGGAAAAAGTCGTCGAAGTGACCCGAGAGGGCGTGAAAACGCAATCTGGCCTATATATCCAAGCGGCGACCAAAGTCTGGGCGGCCGGCATTAAAGCCCCGGACTTTTTGCGCAACCTGGCCGGCCTGGAGACCAACCGCGCCAACCAACTGCTGGTGCGCCTGACTTTGCAAACCACGCGGGACGACGACATCTACGCCCTTGGCGATTGCGCCGCCTGCCCCTGGCCGGAAAAAGGCCCGGGAGCCATTGTCCCGCCCCGCGCCCAATCCGCCCACCAAATGGCCGACCTGGCCCACGACAACATCCGCCGCCGACTCAACGGCCAGCCGCAGAAAAACTATGTCTATACTGATTACGGCTCGCTCGTGTCCTTGGGCAAATTCAGCACCGTCGGCAATTTGATGGGCAATTTACTCGGCAGCGTGATGATCGAAGGAGCCATCGCCCGGCTGGTTTACCTGTCGCTGTACAAAATGCACCAGGTGGCCTTGTTCGGCCCGTTCCGCGTCGGCCTGCTGGTAATCGCCAACTTTTTCCGCAGCCGCTTGCAGCCGAAGATTAAGCTGCACTAGACAGGACACAAGACACATCCGCCTATTGATTGGGAGCTCCCCCATGGAAACCAGCCTAAAATTCATTTTCTCCGCCATCGCCATGTTCACTGGCATGATCGTCTTCCTGGAAATCGGCCGCCGCGTGGGCCAGTGGCGCGCCGCGCAGGCCCCGGCCGGCGCGGACGAGGGCATCAGCGCGGTGGACGGGGCGGTGTTCGCCTTGTTCGGCCTGCTGCTGGCTTTCACTTTTTCCGGCGCGGCCTCGCGCTTCGACCATCGGCGCACGTTAATCACCCAGGAGGCCAACGCCATCGGCACCGCCTATTTGCGCGTCGACCTGCTGCCCGCCGCGTCACAGCCGCCCATCCGCGCGCTATTCCGCCAATATGCCGAGGCCCGCATCGCCCGCTACAAAGAATATGCCGACGAAGCCGCCTCGCATGCGGAATACCTGCGCGGCGTCAAACTGCAAGGCGACATTTGGAAATTGGCGGTCGAAGGCGTCAACGCCGCCGCCAGCCCGCCGGTCGCGGCGCAAATACTGCCCGCGCTGAATGACATGATCGACATCACCACGACCCGCCTGGTCGCCACCCAAACCCATCCGCCCCGGGTTATTTTTTTCATGCTGTTCGGGCTGTCTTTGGTGGTATCCCTGCTGGCCGGCTACGGCATGTCGGCCAGCAAAACCCGGCAATGGCTGCATGTGCTGGCTTTTGCCAGCGCCATCACCGCGACGGTTTACGTCATCATGGACATTGAATATCCGCGCTCCGGGCTCATCCGCATCGACCCGGTCGATCAATTGTTGGTGGATGTGTTGAATAGCATGAAATGACGGAAATCTAAACGGGGGCAAACCGACAAGCGCTTGCCCACCGGCAGCGCATTAACAATCCGCCCCCAGCACCCTCGGCGGCAGGTCAAAGCGCAGTCTGCAATTAGCCCCGGAGCTGGCTTTATATGTCCAAAACCCGCCGGGATGGTCGCTGGTAGATTCCAAAGACTTGGATTGCGGTTCGCCAAACTTGGATACGAGTTGATCCTTGCTCATGCCGGTTGTGGATTTCAGGTCGTCGATATTGGCGCTCTGGCCGCAAGCCGACAAGCCCAATACGCAAAAAAAGCACAGCGCCGCATGGACTATTCTCATAATAACCCCCGATATTATTGGTTGTTGGATGACTTGGCTTAAGGGCGGCTTGGGCAAGCAATGCCGAATAACGGGCAAGGTTTGACAACGCCCTAGACCGGCGCGGCACTGGCCGTTTAGCCACAAAGAATAAAGACCAGGAAGCGCGGGCTTAGTTCACCGCCGCACCAGGCGGGGCCGCCCTATATGGTTTAAAACCGCGCACACGGGATAAGGTTTCGCCTGCGGCGGCATCCGCCGCAGCCTTATCTTTTTCAGGGGAATTAGAGTGTGGACAAGCGCAGGGTAATAAGAGGGTATTGCGGGGCGGCCGAGGAGCGGGCCTCCCAAGGGCGGGTTTGCACCCGCCCTTGCGGATTTAAGCGCCGGACGCTTGCTTTTGCAAGGGCTGCTCCTCGCCCTCGGTGGCGGCGGCTTCCGCCAAGGTTTTCAGATCCACCGGCGTGGTCTTGACATCGGCCAGCCCATCAATCACCTCTCCGTCAACGATGCAGCGCTCGATGCCGGACAGCGAGGGGATGTCGAACATCGGCTTGCGCAAGACCTGCTCCAAAATGCTGCGCAAACCCCGCGCCCCGGTGTCGCGTTCGATGGCTTTCTGCGCGACGCGCTTCAAAGCGTCTTCCGTGAACTCCAAGTTGACGCTTTCGTAGGCGAACAGCTTCTGGTATTGACGCACCAGCGCATTCTTCGGTTCGGTGAGGATGCGGATTAGCGCGGCCTCGTCCAAGGGCTCCAGCGGGGCCAGCACCGGGAAGCGGCCGATGAATTCGGGGATCAGGCCGAAGCCGCGCAAATCGCTGGGCTGGGTTTCGTTGAGCAACTCCTCCAATTCCGGCTTGGTCTCAGTGTCCACCGGGCTGGCGTGGAAGCCGATGCCGGTCTTGGCCGGGGCCAGGCGTTTCGCCACATGCTTTTCCAAGCCGGGGAAGGCGCCACCGGCGATGAACAAAATGTTGCGGGTATCGACAATGACCTCGTCGCCGCCTTCGCGCTTTTTGCCCTTCATCGACACCTTTACCTGCGCGCCTTCGACCAGCCGCAGCAGCGCCTGCTGCACGCCTTCGCCGGAGATGTCGCGGGTGTTGGTCGCCATTTCCGGGCTCCTCGCCAACTTGTCCACCTCGTCCAGATAAACGATGCCCCATTCCGCTCGGCCCACATTGCCCTCGGCCACTTCCAGCAGGCGCACCAAGATGTGCTCCACGTCGTCGCCGACATAGCCGGCCTGGGTCAAGGTCGTCGCGTCGGCGACGACGAACGGCACGCCGACGATTTTCGCCAGGGTCGAGGCCAGCAAGGTCTTGCCGGTGCCGGTCGGGCCGACCAGCAGGATGTTGGACTTGCCCAGCTCGACCTCGGTGTGCATATGGCTGAAACCGGAATCGCCGCTTTCGTGCTTGAGCCGCTTGTAGTGGTTGTACACCGCGACGGCGAGAATTTCCTTGGCCAGATTCTGGCCGACGACATAACCGTCCAGGATCTCTTTGATCTTGGCGGGCTTGGGGATGGGGCCGTGCAATTCGTTGAGGATGCGCTTGCGCCCCCAATTGGTGACGACCTGCTCCGCCAGGCGGACGCAAGCCTCGCAGATGGAGCCTTCTAGGCCCGCGATCAACGGCGTGGCGGGGGACTGCTCGGTGCCGCAAAAGGAGCAATGGGCATGGCTGGTGGTTTGAGTCATGTGGGCGGTTTCCCCTGGTTGGTTGGAATCAGTCCCGCAATCCATGACCGGCGGCGGCTTTCGCGGATGCGCTCGGAGAGGACTTTGCGGATATGCGGCGTGGCTTTTTTCAAGGAGAGGGTTTGCGGCGGCTCGACGGTTTTGCAGAGCAGGACGTGGAAGCCCATTTCCGACTCGACCACCTCGCTCAACTGGCCGGGGCGCAGATGGAACAGCGCCTCGTCCAATTGCGGGAACAATTGGCCCCGGCGCACCAAGCCGATGCGCCCGCCGCGCATACTGGTCGGACACTCGGAATGCCGCTGCGCCAAGGCCCCGAACTGCTTAGGGCTGTGCGCCAGCTTCACGGCGATGTCGCGGATGCGCTCCAAGGCCCTGGGCCTTGAATTTTCCGGGAAGTCTTCGTTGACACTGATAAGGATATGGTAGGCGTCGCGGCGTTCCGGCTGCTGGAATTTGTCGAAATGGGCATGGTAGTAAATCCCGATCTCCACCTCGTCGATTTCCACCGGCGCGGCGGCGTCGATCTTGTCGAGGATGGTGTTGACCTTGCACTGCCGCGCCAGCGCTTGCCGCAACAAGTGCTCGTCGAGCCCGCTCGCCTCCAAGCTGGCGCGGAAAGCCTCCTCGTCCGGGTATTTCGCCCGAATTTCCGCCAAGGCCCGCGCCAGTTCGTCCTCGCCGACCATGACGCCGGCCGCCTCGGGGGCCTCCAGGATGCTTTGCTCGATCTGGTATTCTTTCTCTGCTTGGGTTTGCACACGCTGCTTTTCTGCCGGCTCAAGCGCGTTGAGCGGCTTGCCGAACAACATCAGCGCGGTGCGCAGACGGTTGTAAGGCATTTCGAGGGCGGCGGAATCAGGCAGGCTGGTCGATGGATTCATCGGCTTCCTCATCGGATTGCAAAGGCGACAACACGTTTTCAGGCACTTGCAGCGTGCGGCCCGGAAAACGCACATGATATTGCACCTGGGCGGGGTCTTCGTGGCGCAAGACTTTTAGCACCTCGCCTTGGGTGCCGACAGCCGCGACGATTTCGCCGTCCACCGCCAGGTTGATGCGACTGAGCACCTTGTCGCGGAACTCGAAGCGGCTGGGCGTCCACACGGCGTCAGCCGGGATAAGCTCTTCCTCGCGGCAACCGACCAGGCGCTGCTCGTTGAGGAAATGCACCGAGTAAATCACTTGATCCTGCAAAAACGTGCCCACGTTGACCACATAGCCCACCGAGCCGCGCCGCACCAAAGGCGCGCCCACATCCAGGCCCGGATAGGTGCCGTCGTTGCGGACGTTGCGGACGACCCTGACTTGGTCGCCGTAATCGTAGCGTTCGTAGCCTTCTTCGGTCAGCATGGCCGCGCCCGCCTTATTTAAACAAGCCGTCGACAGGCACGAACGTAGTCTGCTCCCCGTGCATGTGGAACACCTTGAACACTTTTTCGGTCAGCGCGTCGGACACGACAAAATCCTGGTAGGCCCGCGCCAGCAAGCGCTTGTAGACCTCGCGCTGGGCGTCCTCGTCTTCGGGCAAGGCATCTTCGCCCTGGGACAGGTAATTGTGGAAACGCTGCAAAATGTGCAGGCGGTTGACATGCACCACGCTAGGGTCGTATTCCAGCGCAAAGTAATTGAGAAAATCCTCGGCGGATTCCAGTGTTTCCAGATCGTCTGCAAGGCTCATGTTAGATTCCTCTTAAAATAGTTTCGTTCCCGCGCTCCAGCGCGGGGAATGCCTATGGATGGCGTTCCCGCGCCACAGGGCCGCTGGAGCGGCCAACCTCATTTACGCCTCGGCCTCGACGACACCGACCACTTCCAACAATTGCTGGGCACCCAGCCGGTTGTTGCTGTCCAGCGCCACCAGCTTCTCCAAGATCGCCTTGCCCTCCTCTTGACGGCCCAGGCGCAACAGCAAATAAGCCTCCGCTTTCAGGGACAGCAAGTGGAAGCGCAGCAAGGCCATGGCCGCCGGCCCGCCTTGGCTCAGATGCGCCTCACTGAGCAGCGCCCACGCCAAGGGAATGTCCAGGCGGCGGGCGGTGACCGCCAAAGCCTGGCCGGCAATGCGCAAAGCGTCCTCCAAGCGGTGCTGGTAGTAATAAAAGCGATACGCCGCCACCAGCACGTTCAACGATTCCGGCGCCTGCCGCAAAGCCTCCAACAAGGGCTGCTCCGCGCCGCCCTCGCCGTACAAGCCGCCGGCCGTCTGAATCAAATCCTCGACCTCGGCCGGCAGGGATTCCTCGAAATACAGGTTCTCACCTTCAAAATCCATCAAGTCCATCAGGCTTCCTCAAATGGGATAGACGACGCGGCATGTTCATGGCAGGTGCCGTCAGCGTCGCAATGGGAACAATCTTGTTTGGCGGGGCGGCCGGTTTTCACCAGACGCTTTTCCATTTTGTCCAAGCGCTCGACCAGGCAATGCAAGGCTTTGCCGACGGGGTCGGGAATCAAATGATGGTCGAGCTCGATGCCGTAGGCGTTTTGGATTTGCACATTCTTGCGATGAACGATGCGGCCTGGAATGCCCACCACCGTGCAACAGGCCGGGACGTTCTTGTTCACCACCGAATTCGCCCCGACGCGGACATTGTCGCCGAGACGGACGGGGCCGAGAATCTTCGCGCCTGCGCCGACGAGCACGTTATTGCCCAAGGTCGGATGGCGCTTTTCCTTGTTCCAGGAGGTGCCGCCCAAGGTCACGCCATGATACAGCGTGACATCGTTGCCGACCTCGGCGGTCTCGCCGATCACCACGCCGGCCCCATGGTCGATGAACAAGCGCTGGCCGATTTTTGCGCCGGGGTGGATGTCCACATTGGTCAGCCAACGGCCCATGAACGCCAGCCAGCGGGCGGCGAATTTAAAGCCGCCCAGCCAAAGCCTATGGCTCAGGCGATAAATCAGCACGGCATGGACGCCCGGGTAAATCAGCAAGACCTCTGCCAAATTACGCGCCGCCGGGTCGCGGGCGAACACGCAATTGACATCTTCCTTCATCTGCGCCAGCAAGGACTGCCCGGCGGCCTCCACTGGCATGAGCACGCTCACCACGGCACGATGCTCCAGCCGGTCTGCCCTGGAACAGGCGGCGACGGGACAATATAGAAAGGATAATCCTCCTGCTTAGGCGCGGTGGCTTCCATCGGCAAGACCTGCTTTTCCACCGAGTCCTTGAGCGCTTCGGGTTTGGATTCGATCATCATGTCAGCTGGCCTCTCGTTACGGATCGTAAAAATAAAGTCGCTCGTGCCGTGGGAAAAGCGGCTAACCGCAAACCCACGACGATCAGATTAAAAACAATGGCTCGCCCGCTCCGCCCCGGCCAGATGCCGGTGCAAGGACAGCAGTTCGCCGTTCTCCGGCGTGCGCTTGTGGCGGTCGACAAATTGCTTGATCTTCGCCAGCAACAGCGCCGCCTCGCGCTTTTCCAACACAACCCCCAGATCCGCAAACACGCTCACCACACTGCTGGAGCCGGAATGCTTCCCCAAGATGAATTGATGGCGGCGCCCCACCACGGCGGGGTCGACGCCCTGGTAATTCGCCAAATCTTTCAACAAGCCGTCCACATGGATGCCCGCCTCGTGGCTGAACACGCGCTTGCCAACCAGGCTCTTGCGCCAGCCCACCGGCTCGCCAGATGCAGTCTCGACGCGGGCCGACAAGGCCGGGAAATCGCGCAAATCGACGCCGGTCTCGATGCCGTACAACTGGCGCAGGCCGACGACGACCTCCTCCAACGCGGCGTTGCCCGCCCGCTCGCCCAGCCCATTGACCGTGGTGTTCAAATGCGTCGCCCCGGCCACCGCCGCCGCCAAGGTGTTGGCCGTCGCCAGCCCCAAGTCGTCATGGGCATGCATCTCGATGTCCAAGTCGGTGGCGGCACGCAGGGTTTTGATCGTGTCCAACACCCCGAACGGCTCCATAATGCCGACCGTGTCGGCGAAGCGGATGCGCTCGGCGCCGGCCGCTTGCGCCGCTTCGGCGACTTGCAGCACAAACGAACGGTCGGCGCGGGAAGCGTCCTCCATGCCGACGCACACCGCCAAGCCGCCGTCCACCGCCTGCCGGACCAGGGTCTTGATATTGCCAATCGCCCAGTCCTCGTCGCGCTTCAGCTTCAGCCGGATCTGCTGGCTGGACACCGGGATCGACAGATCCGCCATGCCCACGCCTAGCCCCAGGCACTCTTTCAAATCCTCCTGGCGCATCCTGGCCCAGACCAAAAGCCGCGCCTGCAAGCCCAGCCCGGCCAAGGCGCGGATTTCCTCGCGCTCAATGACGCCCATCGCCGGAATGCCGATTTCCAACTCCGGCACGCCGAGCCGGTCGAGCCGGGTGGCGATGTCGATCTTCTCTTCCAGGGAGAAGGCCACGCCCGCCGACTGCTCGCCGTCGCGGAGGGTGGTGTCGTCGATGATGACAGTGCGGGAGTTCATGTCTGGCCTCGTTGGATTCGTTGCTAAAACTTAGAGCAACCGCCATGCCACAGGCTTAAATGCTTGAATCAAAAGGCAATGCCTGTCTTGCGCGGAAAGCCGATGTTGACAAACGGGCGGGGCTTGTCGGGTTTGTGACAATGGCTAAAGAGAGATTCATGTGATAGAAAAAGATGAGTCACTGCGGGACTTGCCTCTTGCCAAGGCCAAAAATGACGGGAGCAGCACGGCCTGCGAATGCCGGTCATTCGCTACATCCATGTAATATAAAGATTTTTTTTAAAATCACTAATGTATCAATGATCGCTTGTTGATTGTCTGACGATTCGTGCCTATAGTCTGCTTACCAGAGGAGAGAAGACTATGACAAATGATCGCTGGGCACTGCTTGAAAGCATCCAAGAGAGACTAAACAGCCTCTCAGACCTGCCACCAGAAATTATGATTGCGATTGCCGATCGCCTCGAAGAAGCCATTTCGGCGTCGTCACGCACGCCGCTGCGAGCGCTCTCAGATCAACTTGCAGGACTGTTCAATAAGTTGCTACGTACCGCTCCTATCGAAGCCGTGAATGCAGTTCGTGGCACGGCATCCGCCGATGCCGCCGAAAGCGCTGCGTACATGCTCGGCCAAGTGAGCTTCGCCCAATTGTTAGCCGCCCAGACCGCTGAACGCAGGGCGGACGATGACTTCCTCGTGGTCATTCGTGATCACCGATATGAAAATTACATCCGTGCGCTTTCCACCCAAGACTGTACGGGCGTAGAACTGGCGGAAATCACCGGAGAGCGCGTGGAAACGGTGAGCCGAAAACTTAAAACCCTTCGGGAGCTTGGAATCACCGATTTTCGTCGCGAAGGCACGAAGCTGCTTAATTTTTTAACGCCCGCCACTTGCGCAGTTGTGAGCGGGCTAGAAACGCTTACATGCAACACTCTGCTGACGGTTGCACCGCCGAAACCCAATCTTTCAGACATCTTCGATGATCTTCCCGCATATATGCATAAACCTGCAATATTTGGGAGAGACTCACCACATCGTGCCCTACATTAACGGCCTAGCCATGATAAAAAAAACCAATGAAGGCCAGATTGTTACTTTTTACTCCTTCAAAGGTGGCGTCGGGCGCACAATGGCCCTCGCGAACGTCGCTTTTCTAGCAGCTCTGAATGGTCAGCGCGTTCTCGTTATGGACTGGGATCTTGAGGCACCAGGACTTGCCTACTACTTCCGTGGACTGCTTGAGGCACCTGATGCAAAAGATTTAAAGGATGCCCCAGGCGTGCTCGACATCCTGTGGGATTGGAGTTGCTCAATTAAAGAAGATCAATCAAAGGCGGAAATTGAGGTGCTGCTAAAGCGCTTTAAAGAAGGAGTGCCTTTTCAGGCGTGTGTGCGGCCTCTGCTGGAACCCGAACGGTTGCCACCGGGTGCTACCCTTGATTTCCTGGGCGCAGGAAGCCGTAGCATCCTCACGCCAGAACCGAGAATTTACGAGGAGGCCCTTGCGCGTTTTTCTTGGTCCTCGTTTTTTGAGGAGGAAGCTGGAGGGCATGCACTTCTTAGCCTGAGACTGTGGGCCAAAAGTAAATATGACATTGTGCTAGTGGACAGCCGCACAGGTTTGGCTGATGTGGCTGGCATTTGCACCATGCAGATTCCTGACCTAGTGTTGCTGTGCTTTGTTTTAAATCGCCAAAATATCGACGGGATTGCCAAAGTCGCCGCCGCCATCCGGGCCAACCGTGAAGAAGCTGTTGCGATACGTGCGGCACCTATGCGGGTTGCCCGGCAAGACACCTCGGAAGAGAGTGACGCCCGCGCCCGCGCGATCTGGGAGCTCAAGCGTGTCGGCGGATTTTCGAGCGAAGCTATTCAAAAAGACTTCAGTACACTTCAAGTTCCAGCAACTGATAATGTGCCATTCTATGAAACGCTGGCACCATTTACGGCTCCGAACCCCATAGATCCTTTGACGTTTAGCTATTTGAGATTGGCAACCGAGCTTTTAGGAAAGCCCATTGTTATTCCATCGCTTGATGTGGAATGGATTGAACTGGTTCGGCGTCGGCTGCAACCTCGCCATGCCACTGTGGAGTATATTGCCAAACTTAAGTCGGCTGATCCGACACGCGTTGTCACCGAATTACAGCGACTGATCGAAAGCGCTCTCGACGCCGAAATGGACGGGGGGGAGTTGGACGAGGACTATGTTGCTGCTCTTGTCGAAGCGGTAATTGGGCTTGAGATGGCAGACATGGCAGATAGTCCAGTCGATGGGGAGGAGTTGCAGAGCCGTACATTGGATTTATTGCGAATCTTAGCCGCTGAGCAACCAAACAAATGGCAGGCATCGCTGACATTAGCAATTGAGCGGTATCTAGGGCTATTTAGTTTTAATCTTGAGACGGAGGAAGAACTCGCCTTACTTGATGAGCTGGATAGTTTGCTAGCCCAATTGCCAACCCTGGTCACCAGACTAAAAAGGATCGGCTATCGCCGTAGCGCTGCCCGCCTCTTTGTTGAAGAACGCAACGCGGAAGCGGCAATGCAAACCGTAGGGGAAATTCTAACGCTCATCCAAGAAGCAACCCGTGAAAATGTAAATTTGGCATCCGAACACATGGACGAAATCATAGCTGCGGAGGCAGATATTTCGTTATTAACGGGTGATGTTAATCGGATGCAAGAAGAGTTCAAGCGTGCTTACAAAGAGTATCAAAAAGGGCTCAAACGCCTAGCGCACATTGAGCCAGGTGCGTCACGCACAGAATTAAGCCACCTCCGCTTTGAGCTTCATAGCCGATTGGCCGAGGCACCGTCGCCATTTGTTCCTGAGCTCATGGCAGCCGACCACGCTATTCAAGCGGTCAAGTGGGGCGGTGGTTTTTTTTCCATGCTAACAAGATTCATCCGGTTTGCAGAACCGGTTCTGAGCTTGCCGGAACATCCAGATATTGCTCTTGCTTTTTGCGAAAGTGCGCTAGGCGCGCAAGATGGCCGCGTCCAAGCCCAGTTTGCCCATTACTTTGGCCGACAATTGAATCTCGCCACAAATTTTCTGACAACCGCTGTGGAACTCTCAAGAATCATAGTACAGATTGGCGACGAGCGCGCCAAATCCGCATTGCTACTCCTGGCCGAGACCTCAAAATTGGTTTTGCGAAACCTTAATCGTCGAAGACAGACAATTGGGGGGAAATACCGTGACGAAATAAGTTCAAAAATCATCGAGCTTATGAATGTTCTAAAAAACTACGGATTGCCTGCGGAAAACATTTCCGACTTGGAAGAAGCCCTTGCGGTGTTAGGGACGCGCCGTCTACGCGCAAACCAACCGCCCCCGGTTGAGCGCTGATGGATACAGATCAATTCTCGCCAGCAAGGCTTTTTATCAACCTTTGGCGGCATGCCGGTGCCTGGAGTCCCGAGCAACGCTTGCTTGAGCTTGACCCGCAGATCATTGCGAAAGCAGAAAATGCGCTGGAGCGGCCCACAGCCCAGGACGTGTTCGACAGCCTGAATCGCCTGCTGGGAACCCATGCACCTGGGGCAGATGCGCCCCCCGATAAGGACGGGCGGGGCAAGATTCTCGCGATCATGCAGGCTATCGACGGCATGTTTTTCCGCATCCACCCTAGGGCACGGCTTGTGGCCACTTCGGCGGCCCCCAGGCCAAATCTTCCCAATTGGTTGCGGGAACTGCGCGACAACCGTTCCCTGTCAGGCGATTACGGGGACGACGGCGATTACCGCCTCATCCCAAGAGGCCCGCTTTTGCGAAGCCAGCGTGACAAGAATGCCTCCAATGCTGAAAGCTTTGCAGACCGTTTTGCGGCGCTCACCGTCGTACCACACAGGCTGCTGCACGAGAACCGGCCAATAAAAATCAGCCAGCGGGTGATTGGAGCCGACATGGCTCGCGGAGTGATCCCCAGCCGCAACTCAGGCGAGGAAATCGTGGCGTTTATTCCAATCGCCGAGCAAGCAAACGATTTTGTGATTTCGGAACTGCCACTATCGGGCCAGAAATTTGTGGATTTTCGGATCGACTCGACGGTCGATGCAGCGGATCGCTTGATAAGCGCCTTGCATCAAGTGGACTACGCTGACATCACTATAACACCGGAATTCGTGATGCCCGAAGAACAGGCCGACAAACTCCCCAACAGCCTGCTGCATTCATTTAAAAGCCAACCTTCTCGAATAATCATCGCGGGTTCGGGGCCTACCCAATCAACACATGAAGATTTGCCCTGGAACGAAGCGCGAATTTTCAATGGAGTGGGAAAGGAACTCTGGCGTCAGCGGAAAATCTGGCCGGCGGGACTCAAAGAAAACCGGGCCATAGAGTGCAAACTGTCGTCTCCTGGCAAGCACGGACTGATTATGGAGTACAACGCCGCAGGCAATGAGATCGTCATTGTGGACGCCGACGGCTTAGGGCGCTGTGTCGTGCTTATCTGCCAGGATCTGGAATCCCTCCCTCTGTCAGAAGAACTTCTGCGCCAGTTTCAACCCGACTGGGTGTTTACTCCTGTGCTAGACCGCGACATCAAAACCGGTGGATGGGTGCATCAACGGGCGTTTAACCTCAGCGCCCTATCGCAGGCAAGATTCTTGGTCGCAAACAGCACAACTTTGGCGCGCCGGGCAGGCTCAACTGATGAGCCTGCCTGTGGTTTGGCGGTCGGCCCCAAACCACGCACGGATCAAGATGGTGGACGCCGCTATAACCTGGTTAGCATCGCCGACAAATCGTCACCCGGCTACGCCATTATCACTTGGTGTAGCAATACCGAATGGAAAGAGACCACAATTTCTTAACCACTACTGTTAGTCCACTGATTTTTGATCAAAACTGCACTCTTTTTCAATCCGATGGCCTGGAATGATTCATTTCAATGGCAAGCACCCGCAAATAAAAATGGAAAACGCAAGGACTTTCCAATTTGGATACCCACACCTTCCCCCCAGCCCCCCGCCCCCCCCCCCACACCCCGCGC